>Ga0182024_10024438_pt1 | contig 10740 bp, 11 predicted proteins | sample P32metaG_FD_120480 | JGI IMG/M metagenome (GOLD analysis project Ga0182024, IMG submission 120480) | Permafrost microbial communities from Stordalen Mire, Sweden - P3-2 metaG (Illumina Assembly) | ecosystem: Environmental > Terrestrial > Soil > Wetlands > Permafrost | place: Sweden: Stordalen...
AGGTGACTGCTCTCTAGTTGTGAGGTCACCGACTGGGTCTTGGAGATCTTCTTGGACTCCAAGCGCTCGCGTTCGAGCATGTTCTTAAAGTCCATGTTGCCGCCCACGTTGAGCTGGTAGGTGCGGTCGAGGGTAAGTCCGCGGTCTTCAAAGAGACGCGACAGGACCCGGTGGACAATCGTGGCGCCGACCTGACTCTTGATGTCGTCGCCGATGATCGGCAGGTTGGCGTCACTGAATTTCTTGGCCCACACGGGGTCCGAGGCAATGAACACGGGAATTGCGTTCACGAAGGCCACGCCCGCGTCGAGCGCCGCCTGCGCGTAGAAGCGCTGCGCCTTCTCTGAACCTACGGGCAGGTACGAGACGAGGACTTGGGCCCGGGCGTCTCGCAGCGCCTGGGCGACGTCGCAGGGCTCGAACGGTGACTCCTCGATTGACGCGCGGTAGTACTTGTTGAGCCCGTCCATCGTCGGCCCGCGAAGTACGGTCACGCCCAGTGACGGAACGGTCGCGAACTTGATGGTGTTGTTTTGGCCACCCTCGATTGCCTTGCCGAGGTCATTGCCGACCTTGGAGGCATCGACGTCAAAGGCCGCGACAAATTCGAGGTCGCTGACGTGATAGTCGCCCAAGACCACGTGCATGAGGCCCGGGACATCGTCACCGGCCCTCGCGTCGCGGTAGTACGTCACGCCCTGAATGAGTGAACTGGCGCAATTCCCTACGCCGGCGATGGCCACGCGAATCTTCTCCATGGCTCTCCTTTCCTACTTCGTCTTTTGAGCGAAGGTCTCTTGGTTACTGCGTTCGGTGAATAAGAAATCGTCAATCCATGCGAGGTCCAACTCAACGCCCCGGGCGGAGTGCTCCATCACGCTGCGCGCGTAGTTGTCGAGTTGTTCGTTGGTGGCGCTGGCCCGTACTTCGGCCAGTCGGGCGACCAGGTCGGCCCGTCGGCGCTCGAGCAGTCCCACACGAAGGCTGGGGGTCAGGTGCTTCGCGAGGGCGATGCGTAGAGAAAAGTTCTTGCTGTCGTCGAGCGTCGCGGGATCGCTCAGCAACTGGACAAACTCCAGGCGGCCGCGATCGGTGATGCGGTACGCCTTGCGGCCCCGTCGTCCCAGACCCTGGGTGGTGCGCAGCGCGCGCAACGAGGCGCGCTCACCGGCGAGCGAACCGGTCGACAGCGCGCCGATGCGGAATTCATTCTGCGCGACCGCTTCGACGTAGCCGTAGCGTTCGAGGCGCGCCAGCGCGGGGTAAATCGACCCAAATGAGACGTTGGCCCATATTCCCAAGCGGTCGCGTAACTGCGTGCGGATCTCGTAACCGTGGTGGTCGCGTTCCATCAGTAGGCCGAGAATGGCAATGTCTAACACGTGACAATCATATCACTTCGATATATCGAAGGTACAAAATAGGAATTACCCACGGTTTTTACCGGTCGCGGTAGTGTCACCCCTAATGAATAAGAGTTTTCGAACCAGCACTGCCGACGGAGCAGTGGTTGAGTTCGGACTGGTGCGCCACGCCTTGCTGGCCAAGGTCGCCGCCGGTCTGCTGCGCCACGAAGACATCTGCGACGCGCACCCGGAGCTGTTGCGCGCCGCCAAGAATATTGGTCGCACGACGGGTGAGACCTGTCCGGTCTGTCACGACGAGCAGCTAGTTGAAGTGACCTACGTCTTTGGTGCACGCCTGCCCTCGGGCGGGACCTGCCCGACGTCACGGGCCGAACTACTCAAGCTCGAACGTCGTGAAGAGCCCGTGCAGTGTTACGCCGTCGAAGTCTGCGTTGGTTGCAACTTCCACCACCTCGTTCGAAAGTGGAGCGCCGGAGGCCGTCGCGCCCGCCGCGCAATTGTCCAGCAGAAGAAGGTGGGCGAGTGAGCCTGAGCGCTCCGGCCATTCGCGCGCGCAAGCGCCGCAACGGCAGCGCCCCGATCGTCATGGTGACGGCCTACGACGAGCCCGGGGCGCGTTACGTGGACGCCGCCGGCGTCGACATCATCTTGGTGGGCGACTCGGTCGCCAACGTGGTGCTGGGCCACGAAGATACCCTGCACGTGACCATCGAGCAGATGTGTTATCACGTGCGCGCGGTCGCCGCCGCCAAGCCCAAGGCCCATATTGTGGCCGATCTGCCGTGGCTGAGCTATCACGTGGGCATTGCTGACAGCGTGCGCAATGGCGCGGCGCTGATTCGCTCGGGCGCGCACAGCGTGAAGCTTGAAGGCGGCCGTGTCCGCCGCGACGTCGTGCGGGCACTGCTCGATGCCGAGATTCCCGTCATGGGCCACCTCGGCCTGACGCCCCAAAGCGTGCTCACCTTCGGGGGATTCAAAGTCCAGGCGAAGACCCGCGAAGCGGCCGAGTGGCTCACCAAGGACGCGACCCTGCTGCAAGACGAGGGTGTCTACGCCGTGGTGTTAGAAGGCGTGCCGAGCATTGTGGGCACTCGCGTCACCGAGGCCCTCGAGATTCCGACGATTGGGATCGGGGCTGGGCCCGACACCGACGGCCAGGTGCTGGTCTTTCACGATCTCCTGGGACTCACCAACCACCAGCCGGCCAAGTTCGTGCGTCAGTACGCCCAGCTGGGCACGGCGATCACCGACGCGATTGGCCGCTTCGCCGCCGACGTGCGTAGCGGGGCCTTTCCCAGTGACGCCGAGGCCTACGCCAACCCCGAGGATCTGCTCAACTAGCCAATGTCGTTGGCCTGGAGTAGAGTTGTCTTTCCCATATAGATGGGGAAGTGACTAAATAACCCTGCTCTGTTTCCGCAGAGCCCGGCGCGCCGGACCAGAGGGAAAGGAAACCGGCCATGAGGCCCTATGAATCCATGATCGTGTTCGACACTGCTGTCGACGCACAGACCATCCAGATCGCTCTCGATCGAGCGCTCGAAACCATTCGCACGAGTGGTGGAAATCCCGGAACCATCGACCGTTGGGGCAAGCGTCCCTTGGCGTACGAAATCAACAAGCGTAAAGAGGGTTACTACGTGCTGGTGGAGTTCAGCGGTGAGCCGACGACGGTCGTCGAGCTGGACCGAATTCTGACCCTGTCGGACGAAGTCCTTCGCTTCAAGATCCTTCGACGCAATGAGCGGACCAAGCCCAGCCGTGTCACGGCCCAGGGTTAAGTTCGGACGCCTCAGAAAACTAAGGAGAAGAAATGCCAGATAATTCCATCACCGTCGTGGGCAACGTGACCCGCGACCCCGAACTCAAGTTCCTCAATTCCGGACAGGCGGCGGTACGCCTGTCAATCGCGGTGAATCGCCGTTGGCAGAACCGCCAGACCCAGGAGTGGGAAGAGCGTGTCTCGTACTTCGAGGTCCAGGGCTACGGCGCCATGGCCGAAAACGCCGCCAACTCGCTGCAGAAGGGCGCCCGCGTACTCGTGACCGGTCGTTTGGAGCAGCGCAGTTGGGAGACCGAGAACGGCGACAAGCGTTCCATCGTCGAAATCAACGCCGACGAAATTGCCCCGTCGCTCAAGTTCGCTACCGCTGTCGTTACCAAGACGCCGCGTCCCGAGGGCAGCAACTTCAGCTCCGGTGACCGTCCGGCGAGCGCGCCACGGTCCAACGAACCCAGTACGTACGCCTTTGATGAGGAGCCCTTCTAATGCCCCGTATTAATAATCCCAAGCCGCCGAAGCGCGCACCCAAGATCGACAATCGCCGCACGAAGAAGAAGCCCTGCTCGTTCTGCCAGCACGGCGTGGCGACGGTTGACTACAAGGACCTCGCTCAACTGCGCAAGTACATCTCGGACCGCGGAAAAATCCGCGGCCGCAAGGTTTCGGGAAACTGCCAGCAGCACCAGCGCGACGTGACCGACGCCATCAAGACCGCCCGCGAACTCGCGCTCCTGCCCTACACGCAGCGCACCGTGACCGAGCGTCGAGGTGGTCGCGGTGACCGAGGTGAGCGTGGAGAGCGCAGTGACCGCGGTCCACGTGGCCCGCGTCAAGATCGTGAAGCCGAAGCGACGCTCGAGGGCGTCGTTGTCGAGCCGGGCGCGATGGATGACAGTGCGGACACGAGTGAGAACGTCGTCGTCGAGCAGGTTGAACTCGTTGAGCAGGTGAGCGAATGAAAGTACTGCTACGAAGTGACGTTCGTGGTATCGGACGTCGCGGTGACATCGTTGAAGTGAAGTCCGGTTACGCCCGCAATTTTTTGCTGCCGACCGGCGCCGCGTTGGCCGCGAACGACACCATGGAGATCCAGGCCGCCTCAATGCGCAAGGCTCGCGACGTCCGCGACACGGAGAGTCGACAAGCGGCGGAAGCGCAGCGTGCACTCATTGAGCAGGCAACCGTTACCGTGTCGGCTCGCGCCGGTAGCAACGGTCGCCTCTTTGGATCAGTGACCGAAGCCGACATTGTCAATGCCATACGTACAGCAACGAACATCTCGTTGGACCGTCACATGATTCACATGGTTGAACACATCAAGGAATTGGGTACGCAGAGCGTCGAAGCAACACTATTTGACGGTGTCGTAGCGAGCGTGAACGTAGAGGTCATCGCTAAATAATTTGTTGAAGTTTTGTGATGCACAACGCCGGGACTTTTGGTCCCGGCGTCGTCATGTCACACCCGGTGAGAAAGATATTTGTGGTGAAGTTAAACACAGAGATATCCCCACGTTGTTGTTCTTGTGAGACACAGCCAATACCTGCGACCGTTGATGTCTCATGACGCAGCTCGACACGGACCGAAGTAGGACTGCACAAAACGCGGGTCGAGTTCCACCCAGTGCTATCGAAGCAGAGGAGTCGTTGATCGGCGCGATGCTCTTGTCGGCCGAAGCGGTGAGCGTGGCTTACGAGACCGTGCAGGCCGAAGATTTTTATCGTCCGCTGCACGGACAGATCTTCGGCGCCATCATGGCGCTGACACACGCGGCCGAGCCCGTTGACTACGTGACGGTGCAAGCGAAGCTGCAAGAACGCGGCGCCGTCGCAATTGAACTCGCAGTGTTGTCGTCGCTGCAATTGAATACGCCGTCCGCCGCGAATGCGCAACATTATGCCGAGATCGTGCGCGATAAAGCCCAGCAACGCCGTCTCATCGCGGTGGGCGGCGAGATTGTTGACGACTCCTACGTCGCGACCGACGACGTGGTGGGCCTCATCGATGAGGCCGAGCGAAAGATCAATCAGATCGGCGACAACCGCAGAATTGACTCGGTTTCCCCCCTGCAGCGCCTGCTGCTCACCGAGGCTGACATCCTCGAAGAGCGTGGTGAGACGCGCGGACAGTTCAATGGCCTCGAGACTGGCTACCGGTCGCTGGACCTCATTCTCCAGGGTCTTCAACCGAGCAGCATGACCATCATTGGCGCACGGCCGGGCACCGGTAAGACGGCGTTCGGATTGGGCATCTTGATTCATGTGGGTGCGGTCGTCAAGCGCCCGGCGCTCTTCTTCTCACTCGAGATGAGTCGTCAAGAACTGGCCGAACGCATCCTCGCCTCGACGGCGGGTATCGACTCATCCAAACTGCGAACCGGTGACTTGAGTGACGCGGACTGGAACAACGCGCACGGGGCCTTCGGATTTCTTCAGTCGGCGCGCGTCTTCATCGACGACAACCCGAGCTTGACGGTGATGGACGTGCGCTCGCGGGCTCGGCGCATCAAGCAACAACAGGGCGACCTGGGAGTGGTGATTGTTGACTATCTCCAGTTGATGAGTTCACGAGGTCGCGCCGAGAACCGACAAGTTGAAGTGTCCGATATGAGTCGGTCGCTCAAGATCCTGGCGCGAGAATTGCAGTGCCCGGTAATCGCCCTTTCCCAACTGTCACGAAAGCTCGAAGACCGCGCTGACAAGCGTCCCATGATGTCGGACCTGCGCGAGTCGGGATCGCTGGAACAGGACGCCGACGTGGTGCTCTTCCTCTTTCGACCCGAACAGTATGGCGAGGTGGAGAACAGCAAGAAATCTGAAGCCGAGATCATCGTCGCCAAGAACCGCAATGGACCCACGCGCACCGCGCACCTCACGTGGCGTGGCGAATTCGCCCGTTTCGACAATGTCGCGGAGGCTCGCGAAATCTAGCGCTCGGGTCCGACAGCCGCGCGACTGATTGAGGGCCTACGCTCAGCGCGATGGAGAAATTCCGTGACGACTGAACGCGCGTCAATATTCACAAGAACGGTGATCGCGGTGTTCGCGGTTGCGCTCGGTCTGTCCGTACAAAGCGGCCCCGCCGCTGCGGCCCAATCACATTCGTCGAGGGCCCCGTACGTGCGGACAGGAACACCCCTCACCGACACGACGCTCGGGCTCGCAACAACCTATGGCGACGTCGACATGCGTTCAGACTCATTAGGATTCGCCATCGCGGGACCAGTCAACAAGGGCCGAGGCTGGTTCTACCTAGTTCGAACTTCCAACCTCGGCAACAGTTGGCGCGTGGTGGCGCCGCTGCCGGTTCCCTCCTACAAGGGTCCCTACGGATGGGGGAATGCCCCATCGATCAATTTTGTGTCGCCTTCGACTGGTTACCTGTCGTTGCACCAAGGTCCGCTCTGGGTGACCACCAATGGCGGTCTGACGTGGACCAAGGTATCGACGCCCGGAATCTGGCCGACCTATTCGATTAGCGCCAAACTGATGTTCGTGACGAGTGACGTCTGCGCGAAGCCGATACCTGAAAATCCGGAATCGTGTGCGAGTGATCTCTCGCAGTATCACGTTGGCTCGGTCTCGCCCGTTCGAAGCGTCACGATTCCCGACATCGGCGCCGGCAAGTGGCGCGCGGCGCAAGTTCTTGACGCGCTGACGTCGAGGACGGTCATAGTCGTTGAGGGACGTGGCGAGCTACGCTCGCCGATCCTGGTGACGACGACCGCGGGCCGTACGTGGGGTCGCCTCATCAATCCATGCACGGGTCTTTCGGTAGATCAGCTCATCCCACTTAATCCCAAAGACTGGCTGCTCACCTGCTTCGGCGACGGCGGCATGAACCAGGGCACGAGCGAACTCTGGCGCTCGCCCTGGGGCGGCAACCTCTGGTCGCTCGCTGCCGAAGGCAATGAAGAGGGACTCAATCTGGGCGACATCAGGGACGTGTCAAACACCATCTCGGTCGCAAATGGTGGAACGCTGTTCGCCGCCCTGGGCGGGGCGGCCGGCGGCGTCGAGTACAGCACGGACCTAGGTGCGCACTGGACCTTGGCCAACGTGGCGCTCGGGCAGTTCGGCGGTGCGCCCGAAACCATGACGACTTTTGGCGCTACGGGCGCCGTGGTCAGCGCGCAGAACTTTGGTTCGTTCCGTACGCTCAACGGCACCACGTGGAGTCCTATGCCCTCACTACGGAGTGGACGCTTCAAGGGGCTTTCTATCTGCACGCCATCACAGGGCACCAAAGTCGCGCTCGGCATAGAACAGAAGGGAATCCCCGCCGACATGCGTGACTATCCGATTATTTTCACGAACGACGCACCCACAGCGTGCTATCTCAATGGAGTCCCAAGCGTGCAGACCGTCGCGGGAACTGCGCAGCACGCCATTGGTGGCGCGACGTTTTCGGGGACGTCGAATGGGAGAGCGGACTTTGTGATCGTCAAAGCGAAGGGCGGCACGGCGAGCGTGGGTTTCGCCATCCAAGGCGCCCACTCGTACTCTCGTTCGTACTGCCTGCCACGCCGCATCAACGGCCTGTCGATAAATTTCGCCGCGCCATCGTCCTTTTACGTGCGCACGCCGAACTGGTTGGTCTGTAAGAGCATCGGAACAACGTTCATCGAGAGCGTAACTCACGGCATTGCCAACTACCACTAGCGCGGTAAGTTCAATCGGTGAGTTTGCACGCCATAGAGGCCAAGGAACTAACGAAGACCTTTGGCCAGGTACGGGCCGTTGATTCGCTCAATTTGACGGTCGATGCTGGCGAAGTCGTTGGCTTCTTGGGATCAAACGGCGCTGGCAAGTCCACGACATTGCGATTGATGCTGGGTTTGCTCCAGCCCACTTCCGGTGCCGCCACAATCCTCGGTCACCCGGCCGGCTCGCCGCTCGCGCGACAACACGTGGCCTACGTGCCGGGTGACGTCGCTCTCTGGCCGCAGTTAACTGGTCGCGAGGCCATCGGACTGCTCGGTGCTCTGCACGGCTCCATGGATGACGACTATCGCGATCATCTCTTTGAGCAGTTCGAGCTGGATCCGGAGAAGCGAATTCGCGCGTATTCGAAGGGCAATCGCCAGAAGGTCGCCATCATCGCCGCCTTCGCCACCCGCGCCGACGTCCTGCTGCTCGATGAGCCGACGTCCGGTCTCGATCCGCTCATGGAGCGGGTCTTTCGCGACTGCGTGTTCGAAGCCCAGACGCGTGGTCAGGCCATCCTGCTGAGTTCCCACATGTTGACTGAAGTCGAGCATCTCTGTGCCCGAGTAGCGATGATTCGCCAGGGCCATCTCGTCACGATCGCCGACGTGGAGGACCTGCGCAGCCACGTGGGCCTGGAGTTTGACATCGTCGGCTCCGTCGGCGATCTCAGTGGGGTAGAGGGCGTGAGCGACTTCACCCTGACGAGTGACGGCGCGCACTTGCAGCTCACTGGTTCGCCGGGACCCCTGTTGGCGGCGCTGGCGAACCAGCACGTCACGTCGTTGCGCACGCGCGAAGCGTCGCTCGAAGAGATCTTCCTGTCGTACTACGACCAAGCGGCACCCTCGTCGTCCCCGTGATCCTCTCCAAGCGCTCGACCCATTCGCTGACGTGGCGACAGATCCTGCCGAGCACTGCGGTCATCGCGCTGGTGCTGGTCATCGTGATCCGGGTGAACCAGGCGGCCTTCTACTCCAGCGGCGGTGCCCAGGGTTTGACCTCGGTGGTGGCGCTGCTCAAGAATCCGGCCATCAGCGCGCTCTACGGTAGAGCAGCGACACTGCGCACGGCGGGAGCGTTCGTCGCGTGGAAGACCGGCATGTATCTGGCGCTGGCCGCCGCCATCTGGGCTGCGCTCATGGCGACACGCGTCACTCGAGGCGCCGAGGACGACGAATCGTGGGACCTGCTCGCGGTGGGCCGACGCGGACGGGGCCACGCCCTGGCATCAGTGATTGTTGTACTCGCCGAGGGCGGCCTGGTGATGGGCATCGTCACGTTTCTGACCCTGCTCTTAAAGACGCCCGATCCGCTCAGCTGTTTTCTCTTCGCCCTGAGCATCACCGGCGTCGCGTGGTGCGGCGCCGCCATTGGACTGATTGTCTCCCAGGTCGTCGCACCGCGACGCAGCGCGTCGCAAGTAACGCTTATTGTCGTGGGACTCATGTTTCTCTTGCGCATGATCGCGGACAGTTCGAACTCGACGGCGTGGCTGCGATGGCTGTCGATCTTCGGATGGCTGGAGAACCTCGGGTCATTCCAGCACCACGACGTGTGGTGGGCTCTCGCCTTCGTGGTGCCCCCGGCAGTGGTGGCGTTCGCCGCCTGGAAAGTGCAACAGGACCGCGATCTCGGCTGCGCGCGCTGGACCCGCAGTGATCGTGCGCCGGCCCGCACGGCGTTGCTGGGTTCGGCGTGGGGATTCGCGTGGCGTGAGCGTCGCAGCACGCTCATTGCGTGGTCCGTTGGTCTTGTCGCCTTCGGTCTCATCATTGGCTATCTCACCAACGCGCTCGTCGCGTTTTGTCGCTCCAACCCGGCTTACGTGCGCCTGCTCGACCGATTGGGCTTCGCGGTGATCATCACGGCCAAGGGTTTCGTGGGTGAGGTCTGCTTCACCATGACGCTCGCCGTTAGCTTCATGGTGTTGGCGTTGCTGGTGATGCTCGCGAGCGACGACCTGCAGGGTCGCCTCGACCTGCCATTGGCCAACGGCACCGGGCGACTGACCTGGGTGCTCAGTGCCATCGTGGCGACCTCGGTGGGCACTCTTTTTGTCTCGCTGCTCTGCGGGCTTTCGATATGGGTCGGTGTCGAAGCGAGCGGGACGTCGATGAAGTTCTGGTACCCGCTGTTCGGCATGGTCAATGCCGTGAGCGCCACCCCGCTCATCGTGGGCGTGGCGATCTTGTTCATCACTGTGGTAAGGCGCTTCGCTTACGTGTCGTTGGCCGCGTTGGTCGCGATTGCCTACCTACTGGCCCTGTTGGGACCGATCCTGCACTGGCCGCACGCGATACTGCTGAGCTCGCCGTTCTACTATTTGCGCCTGGTGCCGGCCCAACCACCCAACTGGGGCGCGATCGTGGTGTGTTCGATCATTGGACTCGTCGTCGGCGCGGGCGGGTTCTACCGTTTCTCTCGTGCCGACCTCGGCAATTAGACCTCGTTTGTTGGTCGCTGCTGGATTATTTGGGTTGCATGCGAATGCCCGCGTCGATGCGCACCGATTCGGCATTCATGTAACTGTTGGCGAGCAGCTCGACCGCGAGTGAGGCAAATTCACTGGCGTAGCCGAGTCGCTTGGGAAAGAGCACCCCGGCGCCCAGGCGGGCCTTGAACTCTTCGGCCTGGGGGCCGTAGACGTCGTAGATCGGCGTGTTGATGAGGCCGGGCAGGATGCAGTTGGCCCGCACGCCAATGGCGGCGAGGTCGCGCGCGAGCGGGAGCGTAAGGCCCACCACGCCGCCCTTCGAAGATGAGTAGGCGACCTGTCCGATCTGTCCGTCCTCGGCCGCCACCGACGCGGTGTTGACAATGGCGCCGCGCAGCGCGTCCACGTCGGGCGTGTTGTGGCTCATGGCGGTCGCCGCCAGGC
>Ga0182024_10024439_pt1 | contig 10740 bp, 11 predicted proteins | sample P32metaG_FD_120480 | JGI IMG/M metagenome (GOLD analysis project Ga0182024, IMG submission 120480) | Permafrost microbial communities from Stordalen Mire, Sweden - P3-2 metaG (Illumina Assembly) | ecosystem: Environmental > Terrestrial > Soil > Wetlands > Permafrost | place: Sweden: Stordalen...
ATTGAGATCATCATGAGATTGGTCGATGTCGAGCTCCGCCGCTTTTGCAGCGGACGGCGGGCCCAGCTGCTGTCGCCCTTGACGCCGAGGCTGTCGGCCAAGATTGCGGCTTCCGGCATGAGCGCGCCGGAAATTGCCGTGGATCGTATTTTAGAACTGCTGATCGATGCTTAGCACCATATCGCAGTACGTTACCATCTCTGACATCGTGGACGTCATCGCCACGAGCATCCTGATCTATTACGTGCTTTTGCTCATTCGCGGCACTCGAGCAGTGCAAATACTCATCGGAATTTTGGTGCTGGTGGGATTACTCGGCATCGCAACGCTCTTTCATCTCAACCTCCTCGGGACGATCTTGCGCCTTCTCGTCGTCGGCGTGCTAGTCGCGATCCCGATCGTTTTCCAGCCGGAACTTCGGCGCGCATTGGAGCAGATCGGGCGGGGAGGGCTCTTTCGAATGACGGGCGACGAAACGGAGCGGTGGCCGGGCCGTCCGGAAGACCGAACCATCGTAGCACTCGCGCGAGCGGCATTCTTTCTGAGCGAGAATCGGCGCGGCGCTTTGATCGTGATCGAGCAGCAGAGCGGCCTGAGAGAGATTTGCGAAACCGGTACGTTCTTGCACGCAGAGATTTCCGAAGAGCTGCTCCTGACGCTTTTCACCCCGGCCTCCCCCCTGCACGACGGCGCGGCCATCGTGCACGAAGGTCGCCTTGAAGCGGCTGGGTGCCTGCTCCCGCTGGCCGAACGCGCGCTGACCGGCGCGCGTTTGGGAACGCGGCATCGAGCAGCACTCGGTCTGAGCGAGCAGACCGATGCCGTAGTACTGGTCGTTTCGGAGGAGAGCGCAAATATACGAATCGCGCGCGCCGGAAAACTCTCTCGGCCTGTCGACGACGAGCAACGTCTGGTCAAGATGCTTCTCGCGGTGACGCGGCCGCCTCGCCACGAACGGCGTCGGCCAAACGATTTGATCGCGCACCTTCGAGCACGGCTACGAGCGCCGCGCGAACGGTCCAAACCGCGCGTTTCGTGGACCGATCTTTAGGCCACTAGCCCTGATGGATGTACTTCGAAGGAACTTCGGGCTCAAGCTGCTGGCCGTCGGACTTGCGATCGTGGGTTGGGCCTATTTTCGGTTCGCAACGAACCCGTTTCTTGCGAGCGGTCCCGTAGACCAACAGTTATCCGTCCCGATCGTTTCCGCAAACTTGCCCACGGGCTACGTCGCCCATTTTACCGACCGCGAGGCCGTCGTCACCGTGGCGACCAAACGCGGTGAGGCCGGCATCAAGCCAGACGAGATCAAGGCGGTGCTCGACCTCTCGAATAAAGGTGAGGGAATCTATAACGTACCGGTGCAGCTGGTCGCGCCCGAAGTTGCCGTGCAAAGCCTTAGTCCGGCCTCCGTCACCCTGACGATCGAGCGGCTCGAGGAGCACGCATTTCCGATCGTCGTGCATTACGTGGGCTCTCCGTCTCGCGGCGTCGTCGTGAACGCCGTGCGGGTTCGTCCGAGCGTTGCGACGGTGCGTGCGGCGACCTCGGCACAGATCTCCGGCGTTCACGTCGACGTTGAGTTGCCCAGCGAGCCAGAGACGATCGACGAGATGGCCAGGCCGATCGCGGTCGATGCTTCGGGCGGCGAAATTGCGGGCGCTTTGGTTTCGCCCAATCTGGTCCGCGTCCAGATGCGCTTCGTAACCGCCGCCGCAAAGTGAGCCCTCTCTTTGGAACCGACGGCGTGCGTGGGGTGGCAAACACCGAGCTGACGCCCGAGCTGGCATTTCGCATCGGTCGCGCCGCGGCGACGGTACTGCATGACGGCGGGGATAGGGAACGTCCCATCATCGTGGGACGGGATACTCGAGTTTCGGGCAGCATGCTCGAGGCTGCCATCGTGGCGGGCGTTACGTCGGTTGGCAGCAACGCGTTATTGATCGGCGTCGTACCGACACCTGCGGTGGCATGCGTCACGCGTTGCACCGGAGCGGCGGCAGGCGTCGTAATCAGCGCATCGCACAATCCCGTTGCCGATAACGGCATTAAGTTTTTCGCAAGCGACGGCTTCAAACTGTCGGACGACGTCGAGCGGAAAATCGAGGCGACGATGGACTCGCCGGACCTTCCACGACCGGTCGGAACCGCAGTGGGCGTTGCGCGGCCGGCGCAGAATCTGGCACGCCACTATTACCACGAGCTCTGCGCCGGGGAGCCGGACCTGCGCGGGCTGACGGTTATCGTCGATGCCGGCTTTGGCGCGGCCTACGCGATCGCTCCCTACGTGCTGCGCAAACTCGGCGCCAACGTCGTCGAGCTCAACTGCGAAAATGACGGATCTCGAATAAACGTTCAGTGCGGTGCGACGGACCTGCAGCAATTGCAAGCCGCGGTGCGCAGCAGCAACTCGAGCGGGCGCGCTGTGGGCGTCGCTTTCGACGGCGATGCGGATCGTGCACTCTTCGTTGACGAGACGGGGAAGATCGCTAGCGGCGACCACGTACTGTTCGCGATTGGGTGCGCGATGCACGCACGCCACGAGTTGGCGGGCGATACGATCGTCGCAACGGTCATGAGCAACATCGGCTTCGAGCGCGCGCTGCGAAACCACGGCATCGCCCTGATCCGAACCGCCGTCGGCGACCGTTTCGTGCTCGAACGAATGCGGGAAGACGGGTATACGTTAGGCGGCGAGCAATCGGGCCACCTGATCGATTTTCGGTACAACACGACCGGCGATGGTCCAAGAACTGCCGTTACGCTGTTGGGCATCCTCGCAGCCACGCAGACCCCGTTAAGCGAACTCGTCGCGGAGGTTCAGGTTGCACCTCAGGTCCTCGTGAACGTTCGCAGCAACGGCGACGGCGTCTTAGCATCGGAATCGGTCCGAGATGCAATCGCTGCGGCCGAGGCAGATCTCGGCACATCGGGGCGGCTGCTGATTCGGGCGTCTGGAACCGAACCGCTCATTCGCGTCATGGCGGAGGGCGAAGACCGAGTGCTGATCGAGCACGTCGCCGGCCGGGTTGCTTCGCGAATCGAGCAGGAGATTGCGCGGGCGAGCCTCGCGGTAAAACACGAAAATCTGGAAACGGACAGGCCCGGGAGGGCGCGGCGACACAACGCCGAAGCGCCCCGCATCGAGGGTATCCCGACCGAGTAAAAGTGTCGTCGGGGCTCTCATGTCTAAAAAAGGTCACTGAGTCGGGACGAGTGTCCCGAGCGGGGGATATCCCGGTAGGGGTGAATGGGCCGGTCGGCCCTAGGGCGATTCTTTCCCGTCCGAACCCGTCAACTAACCCCGCAAGTGTCGTGGAAGAGGAGCGATTTCTTGCGTTACGCGTTAGCCATTGGGGCCTTTGCCCTAGTCATTTCGGGCTTGAGTTCTATCGCCCAAGCCGATACCCTAACGTCCAGCGTCCAGTACACCGGAGTATCCACCTCGGTCCACACCCAAGCCGTCAGCCCAGACGTTGCGGAGTGGACATCGAGTTTGATCATGGCCACGCCGACCCGCCACCGAGGCGGCATCGGGCGCTTCGCGGGTGGCATCCTTGCCAGAACCTCCCGGATGGCGCGGGCTCTCACCAGTAGTGCGCTGCGCTTCTTGGGCGTGCCCTATGTATTCGGTGGCACCAGTACCGCCGGATTCGATTGCTCGGGCTTCGTCCAGCACGTCTTCGCGATGCTGGGCATCGGCTTGCCGCGCACAGCCGACGCGCAGTACGACGCCGGCAGGCCCGCGGTGGGCGGTCCCCATCCTGGAGACTTGGTCTTTTTCGATACGTATGGCGGCGTCTCGCACGTCGGCATCTATCTCGGCAAGGGTAAGTTCGTCCACGCGAGCTCCAGCCACGGAGTGATGGTGAGTCACCTTTCGGACTCCTACTGGGCGGCACGCTACGTGGGAGCCAAACGGCTGATCGCCAGCCGCTAACGAGTCGACCGTTCTTCGCCGTCGAGAGGGGCCTGGTCGCGAAGGCGATAATCGGGCTTGCCGTTTGCCGTGCCATCTGCGAAGCTAAAGCGCGATGGGGTGTAGCCAAGCGGTAAGGCAGCGGACTTTGACTCCGCCATGCGTTGGTTCGAATCCAGCCACCCCAGCTTTGCTCGCGGAGTCAAAGGCTGCTGCCTTACCGCAGCGTAGGCACGCAGCGCCGGAGCGGAATCTTCAAATTCGGGGTCCCCGAACTGCACCGCAGTTTGGGGAAAAAGGCAGCGGACTTTGACTCCGCCATGCGTTGGTTCGAATCCAGCCACCCCAGCCATGCTGGTCGTAGACGTCTAATGGCGCACGCGCTGCACATTACCAACGGCGACGGAGCGCTCCACCTTTTGGGCAAAGCCGGTATCTTGGGGACGCGGCTTGCATGGCGGGACGCGCTCAACGACGGCCCCGTCCCATTCGGCTTTTCACTCGAGAAAACCAGCGAGACGCGCGCGCACTATCTTGCTTCGCGCGGCTACGGCAGTCCGATCAAACTGATTCACGACTTCGAGCGGCGCGACGCGCAGCTTCGGCGCGCGGCGGAGTTTGAGGAGGTCGTGCTCTGGTTCGAACACGACCTTTACGATCAGCTGCAATTACTCCAGGTGCTAACGTCGCTGGAGGAATTGAATCTGGAGCCGGGCCGCGTGGCAACCATTCAGAGCGACGAGTATCTGGCGAGCATGACCGTAGACGAGATTCTCCCGCTGTTTCCAAAACGGCGGACGGCTACGGCTGCGATTTTTAAATCAGCGCGCCGCAACTGGGAACGCTTCACGTCGCCGTCGCCCAACGACCTGTATGCCGCGGCAGGGGAAGATGCGATCGGTTTGCCGTTCTTGCGCGCAGCGCTACAGCGCCTGTGCGAGGAATATCCATCGACGCGCGATGGCCTTTCACGCTCGCAGCGACAGGCGCTCTTGGCGGTCGCCCAGGGTGCGGCGCGCGAGGACGAACTCTTCACGCGCACGCAAGCGCGAGAAGAAGCCTCCTTTCTGGGTAGCCGCGCGTTTGGCGTTATACTCGACGAGTTGCGCGCGAACGAGGGGGCGCTCATTGAAGGCGAGGAGGACGGTTTGCTTTTGACGGCCCTCGGCCGCCGGGTTTTGGCCGGCGACGCAGATTGGCTCGACGAGCACCATATCGATCGCTGGATCGGCGGGGTCCACCTTATGCCGGGGAGTCTCACTCGATGGGACGAAGACGCCACGCGCTTCGTATGAATTGGCTCCTGAATATCGTCGCGGCGATGCAAGGCGAAGGTTATTCGAGGCGCGAAAGGCGCCCGCGAAGATGTCGCACGACGAGTTGAGCATCGACCTCAAGACCGAAGACGGCGGAGAGACGCTGGTTTTTCGACTGCGCGGAAGTCTCGATCTCGCAACGGCGCCTGCGGTTCGAGCCGCACTGACGGACGCAACCGAGCGAGGCAGCCACAACATGATCGTGGATTTGACACACCTCGAGTTTCTCGACTCGACGGGATTGGGCGTCCTGATCGGCGTGCATCGCCGGACGACCGAACGCAGCAAAACCCTGCGCCTAATCGTCAACGACGGGCCGATCTTGCGCCTGCTGAACATCACGGGCCTGATTATCGTGTTTTCGGTTTATCGCTCCATGGAAGACGCCCGCCGCGACTACGATCGCCTCACCGCCGCACTATAATTTTTAGGGAAGCTCCGATTCAGTCTAGATCTAGGAGCCGAGGGGCGAAGTTTACTGCGGTAATCGAGCCCCCGAGGCGACAACGAGCTAGGCTGAATCAGAGCTTCCCATGTACGCCTCGTCGAGCAGCTCGACGAGATGTTTGACTGCCGCCCGGTAGCCGGCTTCCCGCAAACCTGCAGTCACCTGCATCGCACAGCCCGGATTCGCCGTGACCACAATCGTCGCTCCGGTGCGTGCGATCGCCGCCACCTTGCGTCGCTGTAGGCGTGTCGCCATTTCCGGCTCGGTTAGATTGTAGATCCCGGCGCTTCCGCAGCAGACGGCGCTCTCGTCCATTTCGACAAATCGCAGGCCGGAGATCAGTGCCAGCAGCCGGCGAGGAGCGGCCGAGATGCGCTGTGCGTGTACGAGATGGCACGGCTCCTGATACGTGACTGCGGCGTCGATCGCATGCGGCGCCGGTCCGAGGTCCATCGCGTCGAGAACCTCGCTGATGTCACGCACCCGCTTTGAGAATTCGCGAGCCCGCAGCGCCCACCGTTCATCTCCGGCGAGCAGTTCGCCGTAGTGTTTGAGCGCGCTGCCGCAGCCCGCGGCATTAACCACGTAAACATCGGCCCGGCTTTGCTCGAAAGCGGCGATGTTCCGCTGGGCCAGCTCGCGGGCGAAATCCGGATCACCGGCGTGCGTGGCGATTGCTCCGCAACAGCCTTGTCCCGCCGGCACGATCGTGCAGAGCCCGGCTCGCCGCAGCATTCGCACCGTCGCTTCATGAACGTTGCCGAAGGCCACGGGCATGATGCAGCCGGCGTGCAGGAACGCGACGCCCTTCGCGTCAGTCGCTTCGAATCGCTGACCGCGAGCGGCAAAGAACGAAGACCGGATCCGGGGCGCGAGCTTAGCGGCTTCGCCGAGCCCGAGGGCTTGCGCCAGCGACGTTAAGCGCGTCCGCTGCGCGAAGCGAAGGACGCGCGCCGCCGCGCGCATGAGACGCAGATCGCGGAAGAGCGAGCGCAAGAGAAAAGCGCGCGCGAAACGGCGGTTTGCCGGTTCTTCCGGTTCCGTTTGCCGAATCTGGGCGCGGGCAGTTTCGACGAGCTGTCCGTAACGGACGCCGGACGGACAGACCGCCTCGCACGCGCGGCAATCCAAGCACTGGGACATCTGCTCGAGAAATCCCGGGCTTCGGAGGTCGAGACGCGACTGCGCGACGTCTTTGATGAGACTAATCCGGCCGCGTGGGCCGGAGGTTTCTGTCATAGTTTCGAGATAGGTCGGGCAGGACGGCAGACACAGACCGCAGCGAATGCAGGCGTTATAGATGGATGCGTCTTGCTCGATCATCGACACGTAGTGGCTTCGCCTGCGGCGAGCGAGCTTTCCCGCCGGGATCGGCGAGTAAATCAGTGGAGGTAGCGTGAAAAAACGGATCAAGGTGGCGATGACCGGTGCGGCCGGCCAGATCGGCTACGCGCTGCTCTTTCGCGTCTCGTCGGGTCAGATGTTCGGCCCCGAGACGGAGCTCGAGCTGCAGCTGCTGGAGCTGGAACCGGCGCTCGGAACGCTGCGTGGGATCGTCATGGAGCTCGAGGACTGCGCGTTCCCGCTGCTCAAGAGCGTGCGATACGGCTCCGACGTCAACGAGGCGATGAACGAGGTCGACTGGGCACTGCTAGTCGGTGCCATTCCGCGGAAAGCCGATATGCAGCGTTCCGATCTCCTCCGCGTCAACGGCAAGATTTTCACCGAGCAAGGGAGCGCCATTAACGACCACGCGTCGCCGGACGTGCGCGTTTTCGTGGTCGGCAACCCGGCCAATACAAACTGTCTGATCGCAATGAACAATGCGCCGAGGATCTCCCCGGACAATTTCTTTGCCATGACCTCCCTCGATGAACTTCGTGCGCGGGCGCAGCTGGCGCGCAAGGCCGGCGTCGACACCACACAGATCGCTAGGATGGTGGTCTGGGGCAACCACTCGGCAACGCAGTTCCCCGATTTTGCTCACGCGACGATTGCCGGGAAGAACGCCGGCGAGGGACTCGAGCGGCAGTGGCTCGAGGGCGACTTTATAACGACCGTACAAAATCGCGGAACCGAAGTAATCAAAGCGCGCGGCGCCTCGTCGGCCGCCTCGGCGGCCAACGCCGCCATCACCGGAGTTTACAACCTGACCCACGACACACCGCCGGGCGAGCAGTATTCGGTCGGACGCTACTCTCATGGGGAATACGGCGTCGATCGAGGGTTGATCTTTTCGTTCCCTTCGCACACTGAAAATGGCGTCTCGCGAATCGTTCAAAGCGTTTCGCACGACGAGTTCGGCAAGCGCAAGCTTCAGGAAACGCTCGAGGAACTTCGCAAGGAACGCGACGCCGTCAGGGAGCTTGGACTTATTCCGGCCTAGCGGCTAACGGACTCGCGTGCCTCGCGAACGAAGTACGGCTCATGAGCGGTTCTCCGGCGAACCAACCCGACCTCGACCTCATTCACGTGAACGTTGCTTCGCCCGCTGGCGCCTATACGGTCGGCAGCATCTCCTTTTTTCGCTACATCCTGCGCCTGGGAGAGTTAGGATTGCCCCTTACGCTTGCGGATCAGGAGGCGGTCGACGTGCTCTCGGCGATTCCGCACGCACTGGGGCCCGAAGAAGAGGTCGCCTTCGTCTCGGGGCGCGGCTGGCGCGTGGTTCCAGCTCAAGGCGAGATGGATTGGCCCGTACTGGAAGCAACGCCCGAGCGGCTCCATAGCGCTTTCGAAAGAGCCCGCAGTCTGCTCTGGACCCATGCCGCCCGCTTCCAAGTGAGCGCTGGTGAAATCGCCTCTATCGAGGAGGAGCTCGATGCGGTGTACGGCGTTTTGATGCGTGCGCAAGCCGCGGGTGTCGCCGTCAACGTATCCTATGTAGCCTAGGAGCCTGTAGGGCTATGGCTCCTAAGGTTTCTCGTCGCATGAGCCTTCTCTGCGATTTCCCCCTGGTTGGCGCTGGGGGTGAGCCCATCTCATTCGCCCGTACGATCCATTCCCATGGCTGCGCGCGCTTGCCGCCGGCGACGGTGGAGGTATCGCCGCTGCGCTATCTGCGCTCTTTGCGCATCGGGAATCGCGTTGTGAAGCTTGCGTTCGAAGAACGCGACGGCAGGCTAATTGCGCACTCGGCATCGCGGCTCGCGCGCGTCGACGCGGAGTGCGCACGAGCGCTCGTCGCAAGGATGTTTCGTTTTCACGACGATCTCAAGCCCTTTTACGTGAAAATCGCCGGGGATGAAATCCTCGGATGGGCGACCGCCGGCGCCGGACGTATTCTTGCCAGCCCCACCGCCTTCGAAGACGTCATCAAGACGATCTGCACCACGAACTGCGCGTGGTCTGCGACGGTCCGCATGACGACTGCGCTCGTGGAGCTTGGCGGTGGCGCTTTCCCCGAGCCGGGGCTGCTGGCTCGAACGTCCGAATCGTGGTATCGAAACGTCGCACGCATGGGCTATCGCGGGCCATATGTTCGGAGCATTGCAAACGACGTCATTAGCGGAAAGCTCGACCTCGAATCGCTGACGGGGCCGGCGCGCCCCTCCGACGGGGAGGCGGAGGACATGCTTCTCGCGCTGCCGGGTATCGGCCCGTACGGCGCAGCTCACGTCATGCAGTTACTCGGGCGGCATCGCCTGCTCGTCCTCGACTCCTGGACGCGCCCAACGTATCTCCGCCTCACCAGAAGGAAGCGGGCCGCCGATTCGACGATCCGGCGCGCCTTCGCGCGGTACGGAGAGTATGCAGGGCTCGCGTTCTGGCTCTTCCTCACGAGGGACTGGGTCGCAGAGCCATAGAGGGCAAGCGATTGCCTTTGCAATAGATTCGTAGATGCGCTGGTTGAAATCGATTCTCGCGGCCCTCCTGGTTGCAGCGTTTCTGCCACTTGCGGCGATGGCGGGGACGACGGGCGCAGTCTCCGGCAGGGTCGTCGATGCGGAATCACAGGCACCGATCGCGGGCGTGGTGGTTACCGCCAGGGCTCCGTCGCAGGCCGTCACGACGATCACCGACGCCGGCGGAAGCTTCCATTTCCTATCGTTGCCGCCGGATACGTACACGCTTTCGTTCGTTAAGGCGCCTTACGACGCGCTTTCTCAAAACGGCATCTCGGTCTTTGCCGATCAGGTGCAAACGATCAACGTCAAGATGGTTAATCTACGCACGATCGCTCGCGTTACGTCGCAAGCCGTGGGAAGCCTCGTCAAGGCCGGCACGACCGGCGACGTCTATTCGATCAACGCTGCGGGGCAACAAGCCGCACAAGGCTTATCGGGCCCGGGCAGCTTGAACAACGCATACGGCGCGATCGCCTCGGTGCCGGGTGTCTCACTCGACACGGGCGAGAACAGCTGGTGGCAGACCGTCCACATTCGCGGCGGTGACATCGATCAGGTTGGTTACGAGTTCGACGGCATTCCTGTCAATCGAGCATACGACAATGCGCCTCAGACTATGCTCTCGACTTTGGGAAGTCAGGAGGTTCAAGTCTACACCGGCGGCGTGCCCGCCAGCTCTGACGCTCAGGGAATCTCCGGCTACGTCAACCAGGTTATTAAGAGCGGCACGTATCCCGGCTATGCCGATGCGAGTCTCGGCGTTGGTTATCCGGCCTTCTATCATCAAGCGTCGGTCGAAGCCGGTGGCTCGACGCCGGATCGAAACTTCAGCTATTACGTCGGGCTCGGCGGCGCCAACCAAAGCTTTCGCTACGTCAATAACTCCGACGGCTCCAACATACCGAATTCCTTCTTTTATCCCGTGAACGCGCTTCCGGGAAGCAATGGCTTCGTCTATACCGGGCCTCCGTCACCGCTGCTCTTCACGACCGGACTCGGATTCTCGTTAGCGACGCAGTCGCTGCGCGACAGCCTCGTCAACCTCCACTTTGGGATTCCGCACCACGGCAACGGGCTGCGAGACGACATTGCGGCGCTCTGGATGACCAGCGAAAGCCTCAACCAGTACTTTAGTTCGACGAATGATTTTGGCGCCAATATCGTCGACGCGCTCTACGGCCCCCTTACCTGGGACGACAGCTATCTCTA
>Ga0182024_10024440_pt1 | contig 10740 bp, 7 predicted proteins | sample P32metaG_FD_120480 | JGI IMG/M metagenome (GOLD analysis project Ga0182024, IMG submission 120480) | Permafrost microbial communities from Stordalen Mire, Sweden - P3-2 metaG (Illumina Assembly) | ecosystem: Environmental > Terrestrial > Soil > Wetlands > Permafrost | place: Sweden: Stordalen...
AAGATGAGCACGTCGCCCGGACGCGAGAGGCGAAGAAAGCCGCGCATCGCGCGAATCCACATTCCTTTAAAGTGATCGAGATAATTCGCGAGGCCGTGCGCCTGCGCGGGGCGCTCACTCAAATCCGTCTCGACCGGCACCTGCATGCTGCCGGGGCTTGCGATTCGTCCGTGCAAAAATCCGGTGCGGGCGAAGATCGGCTCCATGAAGTCGAGCTTCATGTTCACATCGCCATACGGAAGTTCCTGCCCGCAATAATAGTGGCTGAAATCGCCATTGAAGCGGATCTCCGGAAATTTCTTCACGATTTGCACCGTGCGCCACAAATCCTGAGTGATTGTTGCGCGATGTGTCTCGACGAAGATGGGCAACCTGTGGCGGTCCGACGCAGCGAGAACAGCATCTACCAGCCGGAATACATCATCATGGTCTTCCAGTCCCCATCCGACGTGCACCGTGATGCAGGAATCATCACGACGCACGTGTTTTGCAGCGATGCCATCGGCCTCGGCCGGTGTACGAATGAAATCGAGTCCGCAGTGCGGCAGCGCAGCGTCTTTGAGTGCTGGATCGTCGTTGGTCAGTTGTACGCCCTCGAAACCGTCGGCCTTCAGGCGCAGATAGCGCGCGTCGCCATCGAGTCCCGGCCAGACGGAGCCAGCGCGCAGATCAATAAGATTGTCGAGGTTGAGGTACACGCACAGTTTCGGTGCATCATTCGAACCGTCGTTGAGAAGTTGCGACATAAGGTTATTTAAAACTCGTCATACGAAATGTGGCTGGCCGAAACGCCCATCTGCGCCAGCATTTTGTTGCAAGCCTTGATCATCAGGGGCGGGCCGCAAAGATAGTATTCGACCGCCCGTGGGTTGGCGTGCTCACGCAAAAGATTTTCCAGCACGACTTCATGAATAAATCCGCAATGGCCATTCCAGTCTTCTTCGGGCAGCGGCGAGGACAGCGCAACTTCAAATCTAAAATTGTGATGCGAGGCGGCGAGCCGCTCGAAATAATCTTCGTAGAACACTTCCTGCTTCGACCGCGCTCCATACCAGAAGCTGATCTTGCGCGCGGTGTTTTCGCTTTCGAGTAAATGCGATAGATGCGCTCGCAGCGGAGCCATGCCCGCGCCTCCGCCGATATAAATCATTTCGCGCTGCGTGGGCTTGATATGGAAATCGCCGAAGGGGCCGATCCCGGAGACGAGATCGCCCGGCTTCAGACTAAAAACGTAACTCGAACCAGCGCCGGGAGCGCAATCCTGGCCCAGCGGCGGCGTTGCAATCCGCACATTGAAGCGCAGAGTGTTCTCGGTCTGGTGGTTACTCGCGAGCGAATAATTATTGCGACGCCCGCCCTCGGAGTTGTGCGCGACGTGATCGAAGACGCACTGGTTCTTCCACACGGTTGCGAACGGCTCGGGAATATCGAAATCGCTAAAGCAAATCGTATCGTATGCCGGGATATCGATCTGCAGGTAATCGCCTGGAGTGAACTTAATTTTTTCGTTTGCGTCCGCCGGTTCGAGCACGAGTTCCTTGATGAACGTAGCAACGCTGCGATTGCTGACCACGCGGAACTGGTAGGTGCGGCGCGCACGCGCGCCAACGCCACCGGCACGCTCGATGTTGATACGCAGGCGCCCGTCGAATTCTTCGATGGGATATGTGGCGAGGCCACGGCAAATGGGGGTTCGTGCTGGCGAGCCATCAATCAGGTTGAACCGGCCGTTGTGCTTGGCGCATTCGATGATCTTTCCCTTTACCAATCCGTTCGAGAGATGCGCGTTGCCGTGCGTGCACGTTCCGTCCGTGGCGTAGAGCTGGCCCTCTTCGTCACGGTAGATCGCGTACGTTTTCTTGTTGTGGTCGAAGCGAACTACGTCCGCGAGACCCAGATCGCTCGAATCGCAAATTTCAATCCAGCCTTCCACATTGGCCTTCACATTCGAAACGTGAGAACGTTCGCTTGCGCGCGTCTTCGGTTCCGGAAGCTTTCGCCGGACGTAGTATCCGGGATCCTTGACCTGCCGCAGCATGGTCGGAATAATTTCACGCCACACGGCAACGAGAGTGGGATATGGCGCAGGGCAATCGTCTTTCACCGCTTCATGCAACTTCGGTAACGCATGATAAGGGACCAAAGGAAACATGTGATGTTCGACGTGGTAGTTCATGTTCCAGTACAGAAAGCGATTGACCGGATTTGTATAAAACGTGCGGCTATTGAGCCGGTGGTCGAGCACATTTTCCGACAGGCCGGCGTGATTCGTAAAACTGAACAAGATTCCGAGCCAGGTCCCGAATAGAAGAGTGAGGGGAACTAAGAAAAGCGGCAGAAGACTTCGGTAATAAATTGACAGCGCGATAACTGTGGCGTAGATCGCCACATAAATGCGCGCACGCTGGAAAACCTTGGGAAATTCCGACTCCGGGATATACGTTTTTTCGTCAGCGGTCATACGGCCAAGCGAGTGCAGTACGATGTGTTTGAAATATCGCGGATAATTGCGAATATTGAAAAACAACATGCAGATTGCCAGGATGTCCGGCGGTCGCGGCGTTGGTATCTCTGGATCGCGGCCAACAATAATCGTGTCGCTGTGGTGACGGTTATGGCTCCAGCGCCAGGGCGTCGACTCGCGCAAAATCATAAACGACGCAATTTCATACAGCGCATTGTTCATCCAGTCGCTCTTGAAGGCGGTACCGTGGCCGCATTCGTGCCAGCGCGCATCGGAAGTCGATGCGTACAGCGCGCTGTAGATGATGTACGGAAGCACAGCCCACCACGATCCCCACAAACGATACGTCGAGTAGCCACTCGTGATGATCAGCGAAAACCATAGAAGTGTGTCGCGAATTGCAGGTCCATCGCGCCGCTCCAGCAGCCCGCGCATCGTTCCGCGCGGCACGGAGCACTGATACCAGTCCGCCTCCGCCAAGCCCTTTTCCACAGATAGCGTCGCGTTGATTCCCGTGAGGCTGTAGTCCAGCTTAACGAATGGTTCTTCAACAAGATTTGTGTTGTGGCTCATAATCGCCTGAGTTCTGGTGAAACTTGCTCCTCGTTTAACCTTACGTCCTAGGCCACGACCGAAAACGCATAGACCGTGGTTTGTTGTTGTCCGGATTCAGGCCGCAGAATGATATCGCCCAGTTCCGGAACATTCGCCCCATCCGGATAACCTTCGCATTCCAAACAAACACCCGCGTGACGGGCATACGGCACACCGGATTTTCCGGTGAGCGTTCCATCAAGCGCCGAGCCGGTGTAAAGCTGAAAGTAGGACTCGGTCGTAAAGAGTTCTAGCACCCGCCCACTGTCAGGATGCGCCAGACGAGCGACTGTCAGGGGCTTCGACTTCCCAACACCCGCTGACCCTTTGCGGATGTAATAAAGATCACCGTGGCTTTGAAACAAGAGCGGGATCGCTTCGCCAAGGCAGCGAGGCTGGCGAAAATCATTTCCGCCTTTCGTTACAGCCTCAAGCCTGCCAAGCAGGGTCATGTGCTCGTCGACAGCGACGACCTCATCGGCTTCGATCTGCAATTCGTGATTGTCGATCGTGCCAGCGCCTTCCCCACCAAGGTTGAAGTAGGAATGATGAGTGAGGGCAAACGGCGTGGGGCGGTCGGTGGACGCTAGGGACTCGATCACAAATTTGTTGTCCGCCGTAACAGTGTAGGTGACGGCGGCGTCCACCGTGCCCGGATATCCTTCTTCCCCATCAAGGCTACGGTACTTCAGGCGCAAGGATACCGCTCCGTGCCCGTTATCTATGGGGGTGGCAGACCAAATTTTCTTGTCGAAGCCGTGCATGCCGCCGTGTAAATGGTTTGGCGGATCGTTTGCGAAAAGCTTGTAGGTTCTGCCATCAAGCTCGAATTTCGCGCGGGATATACGCCCCGCCACGCGCCCGGCGATCGCACCGAAATAAGGGCTGCCTGCAACGTACGAGCCGAGGTCATTGAAGCCAAGCACCACGTCAGCCACACGTCCAGCGCGATCGGGCGCGAGTATTCGTGTGACGATGCCACCGTACGTTATTGTCTCGACCATCAGGCCACCAGCGCCAAGTAATGTCCAGGCATCGACAGACTCTCCGCTGGGAAGCGAGCCAAAGGCTCTCGCACTTATCCTGGAGTTATGAGCCACGATTCAATTGTGCTAGGCCCGCGCTGCAATGTCTTCTCGACACCTGGCCAATAGTTATCGTATTTTGTCTAAATGCTGGAGGACCTGAAACTCGGTGAAGGGTACGATGGATTCATCTTTCTCGCGGAATCCGCCAGAAATCCCCCCAAGCTGAAAAGTCACCGCCATATCGAATTGGAGTTGAACCTGGTTGTGCGGGGATCTATCACCTACGTCATTAACGAACGCCGCTACACATTTCAGCCGCGAACCTTGATTTGGCTTTTTCCCGAGCAGGAGCACCAGCTGGTCGATCGTTCGGACGATGCACAATGTTATGTCGTGGTTTTCAAACCTTCGCTGATTGCTCGATCCTGCCGCACCCTTGCGTATAACGACTTGAAGAATTTTAAGAATAAGAAGCACGGCATCTTAAGAACGCTACTGGAGCCGAGTACCTTCGATCTGATTCGCAAAACCATGGATTCGCTGATGCAGGGATCCTTGGATCCGGACCTGCTCAACCGGCAGGCGGGCTTCGGTGTGGGACCTGGTTTTTCTTTCGAGCACGGTGATCCGGACGGGTTGAATGCCGGACTTCACCATTTGCTCCTGCTCTGCTGGCGCAGCCAACGAACGGGAAGCGTATTGGGCGGCGCCGTGGCTCTTCACCCTGCGGTTCGTCGCGCCGTGAAGCTATTGAGCGAGGGCGATTGGGACCGGGATTTCGATCAGTTGGCGAAGGCTTGCGGGGTGAGCACGGCTTACTTGAGCCGCATATTTCGTCGGCAGATCGGAGTGCCGATGAGCCGCTATCGAAATTCACTGCGGCTCTCTCGTTTTTGGCGCCAATACCGGCACCCGGAGCAACGGACGCTTGCTGAAGCGGTGTACGCGGCAGGCTTTGGGAGTTACGCGCAGTTTTACAAAGTTTTCACTCAGGCCTACGGCCGTGGTCCCAGGGCTTGTCTTTCGTCAGCCTCATTTGCCTCATAGTGAACCATTCAGACGCAAACTTCGTGGTTGCGAGGTCTGAACAAAACACGATAACTGTTAGGCATGTTACGAGAAGACAAAACTCAAAACACAGAATAGACTCACGTGTATTGAACTACAGTTTTTGCGTTCAAACACACGCTTGGAATTGTCGCCTTCCGTGAGGGGGTAGATACAAAACTATGGATGTGACACGAACTGCTTCAGACGAAGCCTCCGTGCGCTCGCCCATTCTCTCGGGAAAAGTGACGGCGGTAGTGCTGCTAAGTTCAATTGTCGCCGCACTCGGAGGACTGCTCTTCGGGTTCGACACCGCCGTAATCGCTGGGACAACGCGCGACCTTACACAGGTTTTTTCGCTCACACCCCAGACCCTTGGAATCACTGTGTCGAGCGCCCTCTGGGGAACGATCGTTGGTGCGGCCTGCGCCGGTTATGCCGCGGACCGCTGGGGCCGTCGCGACAGTCTTCGAATCATGGCTGCCCTGTATCTAATATCGGCGGTTGGGTGCGGCCTGGCTTGGAGTTGGCCGTCACTCCTCTTCTTCCGAATCCTTAGCGGTGTAGGAATTGGAGGATCATCCGTACTTGGCCCCATGTACATCGCCGAAATTTCCCCGGCAGCCTGGCGCGGCAGGCTGGTTGGCGTCTTTCAGTTCGTTCTCGTCGTTGGAATCCTCGTGGCGTATTGGTCGAATTACTTGATCAGTCTGCAGTCGCTAGGTCTTAGCGCATGGCGATGGCAACTCGGCGTGGCAGCAGTTCCTTCGCTCGCCTTTTTGGTTTTGCTGTTCACCATTCCAAGAAGCCCCAGGTGGCTCGTTAAGATGGGGCGCCTCGTCGAGGCACGGCAAGTCCTTGTAAAAATTGGCGAGCCCGATGTCGAACGCGAGCTATCGGACATCGCTCGTTCTGTCACTGCACCGCCTGACGGGATCAAGAACGACCGGCTCTTCTCCCGCTCGCATCGCTTTCCGATTTTTTTGGCCGTCAGTATCGCGGCATTCAGTCAATTTTCCGGCATCAACGCCGTGCTCTATTATCTGAACGACATCTTCGGAGCCGCTGGATTTACCAGAACCTCTGCTGGTTTACAGGCGGTGATCATCGGCATTACGAATCTACTTTTCACAATTTTGGCTGTGTCAATAATCGATAAAGTAGGACGAAAGTTCTTACTCTTGATCGGTTCGGTAGGTCTGGCACTTTCCCTCAGCGGAATAGCATTCATCTTCGCAACCCAACAGCACCGCGGACTATTGCTGTGGCTTCTTATAGGCTTTATCGGATCCTTCGCCTTTTCACTCGGCGCGGTCACTTGGGTTTATATCAGTGAAGTCTTCCCAAATTCGGTTCGAGGCAAGGGTCAGAGCCTGGGAACATTCACGCATTGGGTCGTTAACGCGATTATCGCGGGTGTGTTCCCGGCGCTTGCGGCCAAATCCGGTTCCACGCCATTTGTATTTTTCGCGTTCATGATGGTGATTCTGTTCTTCATGGTGCTCTTGCTGTACCCGGAAACCAAAAACGTTCCCCTGGAGAATATCGATTCGTTGGTGCCCGTCTCGCCGGAAGAAAACCGGTAGCGTAAGGTGAGATAAATGTTCACCGTTGTTCTGTAACAAAATCAGATCAAGCGGTACGGCGGATAATTAAAGGACTGAATTATGGATCGACGTCAATTTCTGAGTCTCGTGGGTGTTGGAGCCGCTTCGAAGTTCGAATTGCCGAAATTCGCGACCGCGCTGCGGCTTGACGCGCCGGGAACGAGTCCGGTCAGCCAAGTTGGTAACTCCAAGGCGTACGGCTCGGGTTACTTCGGCGAATGGATCACCGATCAGTTTGGCTTGCCCGCCTATCGTTACGGTTGCGATCAAGTCACCGACCCTAAGGCCGTGTCTCCGACTCACAAACAATGGCGCGGTGCCACCGACCAGACGCATCAAGTGGGAAACGATCGGCTGGTCGCGGCTGTGTCGAATTTCGGATACGTGCAGGTCCGCCAGGACGAAGGCTCGCCGAAATTTCTGAATGATTATTTGCCGGAGCGCGGCCGGTTCGGCGGAGGCATTGGTTTCCTCGCGGATGGAAGCAAAATTCTCAGCACGTACTACCCGGGAAATGGCAAGTCCTTCGAGAGAATTTTTGGCGAGGGTTATTTCCGCAAAATCGTGAAGGGAGATCAGTGCGCAGTCGACCAAGTCATCTTTGCTCCGTTCGGAGATGATCCGGTTCTTATTTCCTCCGCAACGATCACAAATCACGGCAGCCAGGTGGCCGATTTGCGATGGGTGGAGTATTGGGGCTGCCAGAATTATCAGTTTTCGTTCCGCGCCTGGATGCAGGCGAACCTACAACCGGGCGTGCATGCCGCGGATCTCCGCCGCAAATTTGCCGACCGTTTCGCTCACGAATTTCGAGCTATGCCCAACGGGGCAGGCCTCGTCGAAACGCAGAAATTTTTGGGGCGCTCACCCGAAGACATTCAGTTGTGGGATCACGTGCAAACGGCTCTAAAGAAAGATCCCTCCGGATTCTATGGCGGGCCAGTGCCAGAGTACGCCGAGGGAATAACGATGGAGGATCTCGATCCTCCGCCGACGTTTCTTGCCTCGCTTGACGCGCCCGCCGACGGCTATTCGACGAACGCGTTGTCTTTTTTTGGCGTGGGCGGCGTCGAAAATCCTTCCGGGCTGGCCATTCCGCTGAAAAACGACTTAAGCGCCACCGATTCGGCGAGCGCATTTTTGCTCGAACGTCGCCTGAAATTGCAGCCAGGGGAGAGTCGGACACTCTCGTTCCTGTACGGCTACACGCTGCCGGGTTTCGAGTCTGCCGCGCTGGTGGCGAAGTATTCGGGTGATCCCACACAGTTGCTGTCGCGCTCCAGTTCGTCCTGGAAGACAGACGGTGTTCGCTTAAACGTTCCCTCCGAGCCGTGGGTCGAGCGCGAAACTTCCTGGCATAACTATTACCTTCGCAGCAGCCTCACCTACGACAGTTTCTTTCGCGAGAAAATACTTTCGCAGGGCCACGTATATCAGTACCTCATGGGTTTCCAGGGAGCGGCGCGCGATCCGCTGCAACACGCGCTGCCCTTCGTTTTCAGCAATCCCGAAATCTTGAAAGGCGTAATTCGTTACACGCTGAAAGAAATTCAGCCGGACGGAACGCTTCCGTACGCGATCGTGGGGAGCGGCGTGCCCATGCCCGCCATCTTCCACCCGAGCGATCAGGAAATGTGGTTGCTGTGGGCGGCGAGCGAGTACGTGCTGGCCACGCGCGACAAGGCGTTTCTTGACGAGAAAATTCTCATGTATCCGCACCAGAGCGTCCGTAGTGTCGATCCAACGATTCGGGAATTGCTGCAGCGCACTTTCACACATCTTGTGAAAGACATCGGGATCGGTCAGCACGGGCTGATGCGGCTTTCTAACGGTGATTGGAATGATGAAGTCGTGGTGATGCGCGGATCAGCCGATTCGTTCGAGGGCATTCGTCAGGTCGGTGAAAGCGTTCTGAATGCGGCGATGGCATCGTACGTTCTCGATTACTACGGGCAAATGCTCGCGTACATCGGCGACACAAGAGCTGCCCACGAATCGCGTACCAGGGCCACAGCGCAGCGCGAAGCCGTTCGCACGTGCTGGCAGGGCAAGTGGTTTCGTCGCGCATGGCTCGGTCCGCAACTCGGTTGGCTCGGCGACGATCACGTATGGCTTGAACCGCAGCCGTGGTCGATCATCGGAGGGGCTGCCACGCCGGAACAAGGCAAGATTTTGGTGGCGTCGCTCAACGAGCTCGTGCGTGCTCCTTCGCCCATCGGCGCCATGGTGCAGAGCAAGGGCGATCCCACTATGCGAAGCCCGGTGGGAACCATGACCAACGGCGGGGTCTGGCCTTCCATCAACGGAACGCTGATATGGGCTCTGGCTTTGCAAGACGGCGCGCTGGCATGGGACGAATGGAAGAAAAATTCTCTCGCGGTCCACGCCGACAAATATCCGGAAGTCTGGTACGGCATTTGGAGCGGTCCCGACACGTACAATTCTGTTTTGTCGAAATACCCGGGTCAAACCATGTTCGGCGAAAAATCGCCGGACGATCGCAGTCCGCAATCAGAGTGGGGCATGAACTGGACGGACTTTCCAGTCATGAATCTCCATCCGCACGCTTGGCCGCTGTACAGCTCCGCCAAATTATTGGGCCTCGAGTTTCAAGAAAGTGGACTCACCCTCCAGCCGAACCTTCCTTTGGCCGAATATGAATTCACGTCGCCGCTGCTCGGGTTCAAAAAGTCCAACCGCGGCTACAGCGGATGGTACGCGCCGGCCACGGCAGGGCGATGGACCATCACACTTAAACTCCCTGCCTCGGAAATAGTGCTAATGCGGCAATTGAAGATCACGGGAGCTGCTCAACCGTTGCCGGGTTCGGCAAAGATGATCGAGTTCACGGGCCAGAGCAGTCCCGGGGCGCCCCTCCGCTGGGAAATCCTCTAAGGCCGAAGCTGACGGCGTTGCAACTTCGCTAGCATTCGCATCAGCGCTTAACCATCGGGAACTGATCGCAGGCTGAAGAAGACCATCGAAAACGGGCGCTCGTGAGAACACAGCGGGCCACTTCTGTCTCTAGGAGTTGCTCCATCCGTTCGATTTGGCGTGCCGTCCATTCGCGAACGAAAACTACGCTGTCACGGGAGCTTTTCGCAGTACGACCTGTTCGTGAACTCATCGAACGATGGTGCACCGCATACGGCGATCTTAACGAGAAGGAACTTGCAGCTTTGGAATCGCCGGACTTCGAAATTGTCGATCGCTTCGGCGAGCTGCATGTAACGAAACAACGACCTGACCAGGAGCGTTTCTGGGCCGCCGGATTCGAAATGATTCGTCGGGAAGATTTTCATCCAGAATACGCCATCGAAGAGATTCGCTCGATCCGCCCCGATGTCGTGGTCGTTCACGTCGCGATTTCCTACCCCGGCGGAATCCCTTTGAAAGACGGTGACTATATCTCCGCATTCTCTGAAATCCACACGTTCATACTGTTGAGAGATGAAGCAGTTTGGCGGATTGCGGGACACAATATTACGATGAGGGGTCTTTAATAAAATTCGGAGCATGGATTTGCCAACACTCACTCAACAGCGCTGCCGCTAGGGCCAGCCGGTACTTCGGGTTAACGCATTTTACGGGGCATCAGACTTGACTGATTCCTAACGGTAGGTCGAATATCAACTGAGCGAAGGCGGTTTGGGCTACGACGAGTGGCGGGGGCAATGTTAAACAATAAGTTCTCGAAACAACCTCGCCGTCCGCGACAGACTTTGCCGTGCGTTGCACCTTGATGCTGGCGCCGCCCGGATTGGATCCAGCCTGTGCTAGCGCAAAGTCGATGTTCGCAGCAAAAAGAATAGCGGAATAATTCAGCGTGTCCGGACTGGATACACTTGGTTTCATCTTTAGAGTTTTGTCACCGTCTGGGCTCGATCATGTCCGCTGTCGGCGCACGTCTCGCAATGGCTTTTCTTCTGTGTATAGTTCTGGGCACGCAAAGTTCTCGCATCGGCGTTGGAGCTGTGCCTGCACCGCTTTGGATCGGCAG
>Ga0182024_10024441_pt1 | contig 10740 bp, 10 predicted proteins | sample P32metaG_FD_120480 | JGI IMG/M metagenome (GOLD analysis project Ga0182024, IMG submission 120480) | Permafrost microbial communities from Stordalen Mire, Sweden - P3-2 metaG (Illumina Assembly) | ecosystem: Environmental > Terrestrial > Soil > Wetlands > Permafrost | place: Sweden: Stordalen...
CCCGCAGGCGAGGCTTGGGCAGACGTTGCGCTTAATTAATTAAGCAGCAAGTGCCAAGTTGTTGTTGGCAGTTCTAGTTTCCACCAGATTACGGGCAGGTGGCCCCCGGCATGCCTTCGGGTCGCGACAGCTTCCGTCGAAACCGTGTCGCCCCCTGTTGCCATTCGATACAACCGACTCGCTACGACCTCATTATACCACCCGGGCCACAATGAGCACGCGACGGCCTGTTCGTTTCGGCCGCACTCGCTCGCTTTGTAGTCACCGTGATGCAGGGGATGTCTGCACAGGCCGCTGGCGGCGCGACCCGCCGGGAACTGCACGCGTAGCCGCCATAGCGCTTCAATCCTGGCCTGCACCAGTCCAATCGCATAAGAAACAATTGGGCACACCCGCATTTGCGCGCGGTTGACTCCCACCCCCCTAACTCCCAAAATCACAAAACGGGGCATTTTAGTGACTGCTCCGAAATGTATGCCACAAGAGCCCACAGCGATCGAACAAGCGGTTTCGCGAGCGATTCGCGATAACCTCGAACGCATTCAGCGCACCACTGACGAGCTGAATCAAGCCGTCAACGACGTGGTCGCGGCCTGCGCCAGCACCAAGCCTGGCAATGCCTTGCCGCCGATGTTGCGCGCGCAATCCACCGCCGCCTCTTTGGCAGCGGCTATGGAAGTACTTTCAAGATTTATAGCCGTGACTCTTCAGCCCCAGCGGTCCCTGCTGGAAGCGGAGATGGCGCGCCTCAGCGCCACCATAATCGCTGAAACCGCGCCTGTCGCGCCTGCCGTCGAGACGTCCAAGCCTGCGCAGGAAGCGGGAACTCAGCCTAAGGCTTCGGAAGCGCCGGTTGTCGAGCACAAGTTACCCGAAGCTGTTGGAGCCAAGAAGACTGAGGTCCCGGCACACGAGGCGACAACGGTTAACGCGGCGGCATCCCATCCTGTGATTGCCGAGGCGCCCATCGCTCCGAGCGTTCAGCAAGAGACCCATACGAGCACCGTAGAAGCGCCTCCGGCAGGACGCAAAAAAACCGACATTCACGCAACACACAAAGCTGAAACCGTTAAATCCGAGCCCGAACCTCTCGAGCTTCCTAAATCGGCAGCTTTTCCTGCTGATTCCGAGATTGCGGCGGAAACCGACTTTGACGTCAATCAATTATCAGCGGAAGAACGGGAATTACACCGGCGTGCGAATCGCGTAGCCAAAGTCTCCATGCAGGACATTAAAATGCTTCGTCCCGAGCAAGTGCGGTTGGGCCGCGAAAAGAAGGATTTGTGTATTAGACTGCGTGACGACATTGAAAAAGCTCATCGAGAATATGACCGCCGCTTCCGTCCCATCATGGATCACCCAGTGGACTACTTCTATCGCTGGATGGTGGAGATCTTGGCCGACGGCGACGCCCACGCTCTTGGTGAATATCCTTACGCCGTTCACGCCAACCACCGCTAGATCGCGAGAACGTCTTAGTGTGAATTTCCGCTTCCGCCGCCATCGGCCATTTGTTTTCTTTACCCGCACCACCGCGCTCTGCATGAGTTTCTTCTTGTTGTTCGGCGATGCGGCCTTTTCTCTCGCGCAGCCGGCTCAATCCACGTCTCAAAAACAGTCCAAGAAAAAAAAGAAACCTAAAACAGCGCCGTGTCGCTCCGCTGACTGCAGTCTCGCCACCTCCGCGCCCGAAATAATCTCTCCTACGCCTGGTGACGCGGCGGCGCAGACGGAATTGGCATCGCTGGCCCGTGGCCTTCACACCGCGATGCCCAACGCGTACGACAAGCTTTCCGCTTTCGCAACCAGGAATGCGACGAATATTTGGGGTGCACGCGCCGCTTTAGCTCTCGCGTACGACGACTACATCAAAAACCACTTGCCCCAGGCCCTAAGCTGGCTCTCCAAAGCCAAACCCGACACCCTTCTTCGCGAATATGTTTTGTTTTGGTCCGCGCAAACCAAGCGATCACAAAAGAATCTGGCCGGAGCGTTCGCCGACCTGCAAACTTTTCAGCAGGAATTTCCCAACAGCGCCATGCGCGAACAATTTCTGGAGGCTTACGCTCCGACTGCCCTGGATACCGGCCACGCGCGTGAAGCTATTGAAGTGCTGAACGCCTACCCGGCGACAAACACCAAGCCTGCTCTGTTGCTGGAGCGCGCGCAGGCCTACAAATCTGCTCATCAACTGCCTCGAGCCGCCAAAGATTATCAGACGCTGTATTACAAATATCCCCTATCCGATGAGGCCAAAGCTGCGGCCACCTCGCTTCCGCAGATCTCGAGAGAACTTGGACAGGAATATACGTCTCCCACCCTGGAGATGCAGGATCAGCGCGCCGAGATATTTTTTGACGCCCACAAATGGAAAGAAGCGCGAGCCGAATTCGAAAAAGTGGTAGCCATGGTGCGCGATCCGGCCAGTCCGAAACGCCAACGTGCGCAATTACGAATAGCGCAGTCAAAAATTCAGCCCAAAGGGTCGCCGACGATTTTGTCCTCTTTGACAATTTCTGATCCAGAGCTGGATGCAGAGCGGCTCTACGGGCTTTCGCAGGCTTATCGCTCGGGGAAAAAAGAATCCGAAATGTTCTCCACGCTCGACGAAATAACCCGGAAATATCCGCGCAGCGTATGGAGTGAAGAAGCTCTGATGGCCGCAGGGAATTATGAATGGGTTCTGCTCGACCGCACGAAAGCAGTCGGCTATTACCAGCGTTTGCTGGATGCTTTCCCCGACGGCAAAAATGCCTACAACGCCGAATGGCGCATCGCCTGGATTGCTTTCTTGAATAAACAGCCGGACGCAGACCAGCGCCTCACCAGTTTTTTATTGAAGTATCCGACCTCCGCCAACGCCGTTGACGCGTTGTACTGGCTTGGTCGCAGCGCGGAGCGCAGCGGCAACCCCGCGCATGCGCGCAGCTTTTACGAAAAGGCGGTCGAACGCTACCCGCAGACCTATTTCGCGCACGCTGCCACGGCGCGCCTGAAGAAAATGGGGCAGGGAGCGGGTGATCCACCGGAGTTTCTGGCGAAAATTCCGCCGCCCACGCCTCTGCGCCCGTTTGACGAACCAATCCCGGCGTCGGCCGCCGACCGCTGGGCCAAGGCTCAGGCTCTTCGCATCATCGCCTTCGATGCTTCCGCGGAACTAGAACTGAAAAATGCGTACTTCGCAACGTCGTCGCCGCGTTTCTTGCTGGAAGCGGCCCAAGCAGCCTTCGATCAAGGTCACTTCGCAACTGGCATGGCGTACGGCCGCATCATTCTTCCCAGCTTTGAGTCCCGCCAAATCCCAGACGCGCCCATTGCGGTGTGGAAGACGCTCTATCCGCTTCCTTACGAAGCTGCGCTGCGCCGCGAAGCCGCTCGAAACGACTTCGACCCCATGTTTGCGGCGGGCTTGATCCGCCAGGAATCCACGTTTCAAGCCGACATTGTGTCCTACGCTAACGCCATCGGCTTGATGCAGGTCCTGCCCAAGACCGGTAAGCTCTTGGCGAAGCAATTGAAGATTCGTTACAGCAAAAACCTGCTTTACGACGCCAACTACAATCTCCAGCTCGGCATGCTGTATATTGCTAATCTCGTTCGCCTCACCGGCGCGCCGGAATATGCCGCCGCCGCTTATAATGCCGGCGAAGATCGCATCGCCCTCTGGAAATCGGAACGCAATTTCGAAGAGATCCCCGAACTGGTGGAATCCATCCCCTTCACCCAAACCCGCGAATACGTGCAAATCGTCTTGCGCAATGCCGCTGTCTACCGGATCATTTATGGCGCCGGTGGGACGCAACCTGTCCCGCCCGTAACCGCAGCTTCCAGCGACGCCAGGATTCTGGAACGCGCGGATACCGGCCAGTTGCAGTAACTAAGTTGAAAAACTGGAGTCTTCTACGTCCGCCACCGATACATCTGGGGAACTAGCGCGTCGCATGCTGTCCGCTAAGGCGCAGCAATTCACGGAATCCGTAATCCGTGAAATGACCAGACTCGCCTTGGAACACAATGCGGTAAATCTGTCGCAGGGCTTTCCCGATTTCGCCGCGCCAGCGGAGATAAAAGAGGCTGCGCGCCAGGCCATCGCCGACGACATCAATCAGTACGCCATCACTTGGGGAGCTAAAGCGTTACGTGACGCGATCGTCGAGAAATTCGAACGCACGCAAGGTATTCGTGTCGATCCTGAGCGTGAAATCACCATCTGCTGCGGCTCCACCGAAGCCATGATGTCCGCCATGATGGCCATCATCAATCCGGGCGACGAAACTGTGGTTTTTGAGCCCTACTACGAAAATTATGGACCCGACGCCATCCTGAGCGGCGCTACGCCCCGTTTTGTCAAACTGCGTCCGCCGGATTGGACGTACGACGAAAGGGAATTGGCGGCGGCGTTCGGTCCACGCACCAAAGCCATCATCCTGAACACGCCGAACAACCCCACCGGCAAAGTTTTTACGCGCGCCGAGCTCGAATTTATCTGCGATCTCTGCGTGCGCTGGAACGCTTTTTGCATCACCGACGAAATTTACGAGCACATTTTGTACGATGGTGCCGAGCACATATCCATGGCGCAAATCGACGGTATGCGCGAGCGCACCATTGTTATCAATGGCATGTCCAAGACGTATAGCGTTACCGGTTGGCGCGTCGGATGGGCCATCGCTCCGCCCGAACCCACCGCAGCCATCCGCAAAGTGCACGATTTCCTGACCGTCGGTGCCGCCGCGCCCCTGCAGCAGGCTGGCGCCACCGCGCTACATTCGCCGGAGTCGTATTATCAGAATTTAGCGAAGAGCTACGACGAGAAACGTGGGCGTTTGCTGAAGATTTTGACCGAGGCGGGTTTTATCGTCTTCAAACCGCGCGGGGCCTACTACATCATGACCGATATATCCGGTTTCCGTTTCGACGGCGCCGGGCGTAATTCTACAAAACCGACCAACGATGTCGCTTTCGCTAGGTTCCTGGTCGAAAAGGTAGGGGTAGCAGTCGTGCCAGGTTCCAGCTTCTACGGCAATCCTGCCGACGGCGCCTCTCAAGTGCGCTTCACATTCTGCAAGAAAGAGTCCACGCTAGCCGCCGCCGAGGAAAAGTTGGCTCGCTTACCTGAACACCTGGCAGATTATAGCGCCCGCGCCTGACGGCACTGCGCGACAAGCTTTTTTGAAGTTTTGCTCCGGCGACCCTACCTTCGAAGAGTCAGATCATCGCGCCGCTATGAGCGAACTCGGATGGTCTTTCCATAATCATCTAAAATTCAGACAAATCTCCTCGGCGAGAGATCAGCTTGTGGGCTACTTCACGAACTCCCAATGATCCCCGGTCATAACCAGTGTCGCCGTGTCGGAAGGATTCGCATCGAGAGCCGTAGCGATACTCGGATAAGCGGTCTTCATCTCCTGCGAATTAGCCCAGGAAGCTACGTTAGCAATTTTATAGTGATAAGTGACCGTGACGGTCTTCGCGCCCGATCCGTTAGTGCCTAACGTGGAATTATCAATCGTCGTCACCTCGCGTGTCCCGTAACAAAAATTTCCATACCCGGGTTGTGAGGAGTCGGGCGTCCAGGAGGTGCGGCCTTTATCTGAGAGTTCGTAATTATTCACTTGTTTTGAGGCGATGATGAGCACCTTCTTCTCCGCCGTGGTCCTCGTCAACAGACCCTCTTGCGTGAGCGCATCGTACCCCTCGGTCTTGGCATCATCTGAAGTTGCTGCCTGTACCGGAAACTTCTTGGGCTGAGACCATATGCAAACCGGAAACGCCTTGAAATGATCGTTAATCGCGGTCTTGTAGTTGAGGTCGTTGTTGCTTCCGGTATTGCAACCGGTGGTCCCCAAGGTGAGCAAAGCCACAGCCAGTAAGCAACTTCGTATTTCGCGAAAAGACATGAATCTCCTTTTTGAAAAATAAGCCGTGCAAGATAGCTGACCTGAAATCGCAGACTCGGATCAAACCACGGCGAGCGTCAATCAATTAACGCTTATTGGGCGAGAAAATGTATCGGAGGAATCTGGTATATAGGAACCCCGGAATTTAGGGTAGAGGGCTGACGGTCGGTTGCCCTGTGGTGGTTAGCCCTCTACCCCGCGAGTGGTCTTGCTGTATAGACGAAGTACCCCCATCAAGTGTTCCGAGAAAAGTGAATATTTTTTGAATTATCAGAATTCGATGGTATCCAGATATCGCGCCACCGCTGCCTTCCCAGAAAACCTCTCGGAGATCGCCTTTTGCAGGGCTTGTGCCGCCACCGGCTCCCCGTGAGTGAGGTAGGTTTGCTTAGGAGGGGCTGTCAACGCGCCCAGCCAGCGCAGCAGTTCGCTCCTCCCGGCGTGCGCCGAAAGCTGGCTCATCTGCAGGATCTCGGCCTTTACCGGCACGTCCTGCCCAAACAATCGAAGGGTCTTAGCTCCTTCTTGTAACGCCCGTCCACGCGTGCCCTGCGCCTGGAAACCCGCGAGGATCACTGCATTTCGCGCATCCGGAAGGCGCTGCGCCAGATGATGCAGCACTCGTCCGCCAGCCACCATGCCACTGGCTGACACAATGATGCAGGGAGTCTTTACATTGTTGATCGCCTTCGACTCCTGCACCGTCCTGGTCAAGTGAAATTCGTGCACGTTCAAAGGATCGCCGTGGCCGCCAGCCTCAATCTGCGTAAACTCCCCGTTGTGATCCTGTGGGTATTCGAGATACAAATCAGTCGCGCTTAGGGCCATGGGGCTATCTACATATACCGGCAGCCGCGGAATTTTGTTCTGCCCCTCAAGTTGCCGCAGGTAATACATAAACGTTTGCGTCCGGCCGATCGCAAACGTCGGGATCACAATTGACCCGCCCCGTTGTGATACGCGATTGACGATGTCCGCGAGCTCTTCGGCTGGATCCCCTCCGGGATGCTCACGATCTCCGTAGGTCGACTCACATATCAATACGTCGGCAGCACCCGGAGGCGTGGTGGGATCATTGAGGATGGGCTGGTCGTAGCGCCCGATGTCTCCTGAAAATGTCGCCAGTTTCTTCGTTCCATTTTCCGTGACGGTCAATTCCAGGCTGGAGGAGCCGAGAATGTGACCGGCATCGTAAGCTGTCACACGAAATGTCGCGTCGATGTCGAAGTTGCCCAGCCGCGGCATCGGCCTCATCAACTTGAGAACCGGATCGACATCCTCGATCGTATACATGGGCGGTCGCTCAGAGCGGCCCCCCTGGCTTGTCTGCGGATGCTCTGCATCTTCTTCCTGCAAATGGGCGGAATCCTTCAGCAGTAGCGCCGTCAGATCAATCGTCGCGGGATTCGCAAAGATCGGACCGTGAAATCCCGCCTTCACCAACACCGGTAGCCAGCCGGTATGGTCCAGATGCGCGTGCGTGAGCACCAGGTAATCAAATGTTTCGGGATCAACCGACAACGGCTGGCAGTTGCGTTCCGTCAACTCGCGCAGCCCTTGAAAAATTCCGCAGTCGACAAGGAGCCGCTTGCCGCTCGCTTCCACCAGATACTTGGACCCGGTCACGCTACCAGCGGCGCCCAGAAAAGTCAGCTTGGCCATAGGATTATGCGAAGGTTAAACAGTCAGGCTGGAACGATTCCTTCTAAATGGTGGAGCCGATGGGATTCGAACCCACGACCTCCTCGATGCCATCGAGGCGCGCTCCCAACTGCGCCACGGCCCCACCGGGTTGATTTCACCGATGTTAGCATTCGCCCGCAGGCTTCGTCCATGTCGGCGCCGGGGCGGTTGCTGAAAATCTGCCAATACCGGAGCGCGCGTTACGTTTCATCGAAGTACTTTCGGGTGAACTGATCGGTCTCGCCAATGAGCGGCACCCAAACCCTGCGTCCAACGTCGAAAGTTTTCCAAACACGCTTGTGTCGGTCATCCTACTGAATGTGTTTGTCCTTGTGCATCGCGCGAAGACCCTATAGAAAGATAGAAAGAAAACACGGGTCATCGGCCGCATCTCGCATCAATCGCGAGAATCTTCACGAGCCGTCATCATTAACATTTTGGCAGCAGGGAGAGACATGTGAAGAAGAAGCGCGCCTCGCAAGTGATTCCGCGGAGCGATCGGTCCGGGAAATTAATTCGCAATGAAATTATTTTGTCCATGACGCCCCGAGAGTTTAACCTTATCCAGCCGCATCTGGAACATGTCCAACTGGAGCAACACTGTATTCTTTACGAGCCGCACAAAAAATTGAAATTCGTGTATTTCCCCAATCGCGGCCTGATCTCTTTGGTCGTCGTGTTGAAGACCGGCAAAACCGTGGAAGCCGGGATCGTCGGGAGGGAGGGCGCCTCCGGAACGGCCCTCTCCGCCGCGGTAGACAGCAGCGCGCTTCGCGAGGTGGTGCAGATTGCTGGCGAGGGTTTCAGAATCAAGAAATCCAAATTCCAAGAAGTCCTGGCCACTGCCCCTTATTTGCGCAAGGCGCTGAACCGCTACGTGGTGCTCCTCGGAATGCAGGTCTCGCAAACAGCCGCCTGCAACCGCTTGCACGAGATTGAACAGCGCCTGGCGCGCTGGCTACTGATGGCAGAAGACAGCACCGGCATGGAAACTCTGAGCATCACCCACGATTTTCTCGCTACCATGCTCGGGACTGATCGGCCCAGCGTAACTCTGGCTGCGGGATTACTGCAGAAGGCGGGACTGATCGAGTATGGTCGCGGCGCGGTGAAGATTACGAATCGCCCGCAACTGGAGACGTTCGCCTGCGAGTGCTACGCCACCATTCGCGATTACACCAGGCAAACCTAGAGCCGCAAAGATTCCCCCGGCTTCAGACGTCCCGCTATCACCCATTTGCAGTTGCAATGCCGCGTCGATTGGCGCAAGAGTTGGAATTCACATGGAGGAAAGATCACGCCAGCGTCCGACCCAGACGCAAACGGTTCGCAGCCCCGGCTGCCTCGGGACGATTGTTGCGATTTTAGTGTTCTCCTTAGTTCTAGGGATTACCGCCCGCCGCTGGCTTGCCGAAACGCCCGCCCGTTCCTGGAGTGCCGCTCCCGTCTGGCAGGGAATGGGACTCCTCCACGCGGCTGACGGCACCGCCTATCCACTGTTTCTAAAGCTTAGATTCGAAAGAAAACATCAAGGGGCCGGACCTACCGCCGGAAAAACCAACTTGATTGGCACGGCATTGCTTTGCGAAGGCAAGCGCGGCACGGTGGATATGGATGTTTCGGGTACTCTCGACGCGTGGTTCGTAGAAAATGGAAAGCAGGTGACCCTCTATTTGCGGACCGAACGAAATACAAATCCTAAGTTGATTTTTCTTTTGTACGGTTCCTGGCAAGGTTCGGCCTTGCTGCTTGAGGATCGCGGCACACTCGGACATCTCCTGGATGGAAATGCCTTTGAGACAGCCGGGCGCGCAGCAGTCTCGCCGCAAGTTCGGGCATCGCGCCGAATAAACTCTCAAATAACTCTGCACTATGCTGAGCGAGACGAATTTGATAACTCCTGTCCGCGGATGCAAACATCGTCACCTGAATGACGGTTAACAACCAGGTTCGGGCCGGCGGGGCGGCGCTACAATACCTGTCATGACTCGAGTGCGGTTATTTGCGAAACGCGCGTTGATCGCATTTGCCGTAATTGTGGTGGCCGCCTACGGCTGCGATTATATTTATTTCCGGATACGTATGATTCATCCCAAACCTGCCGATCCGTTGGAAACGTTTACCGCGCCAAGGCTTTATGCCATCGCTGTAAAAGGGAATAAAACCGATTATGAACTCGATGAACAGAATCCGGTGCAAACCTTGGTTTGCGTGCATTCCTTGTTCCCACACGCAGGCTGTGGGCCTTGTTGGTATGTAAAACCGAAAAGCCAACAACCGATTCCGATGTGATGGCACAAAATGTTTGGAACCGGGTCAGTCAGCCCGCAAGAATAAGATTAACGTGTAAATTCCCAGAGTGGTTCCAACGGGCACGAACGACACGGAAAAGAAAGCGGCGAGGAGCGCCAGGATGCGACTTATGCCAGCACCGCTGAGCAAAATGATACCAGCCAAAATTCCCAAAATTCCGCTTGCTGCGGACAGAATAATCCATCCGGTATAGATCAGATGGAAAGCGGTCATGAGCGAGTATGGATTAGGGACGCGTGTCAGTATCGCGCCAAACATTACTGTTGCTGTCCCCGCAAAGCTAAACATCCATAACGCCACAATCAGCCGGAAAATTCCAAACACGATCCAGCAGAGACCTAACGGAGACTGGCGGACGCCTATGGGTCCCGTACTGTCGGTTGACATAGCTTTCCTCCAAAAAATGCCGTGCGGTATTCAAAAACGCAAGCGCCTTAACTTATACAACGTCAAGCTTACGTAAGGTAATAATTTAAAATCAGGAAAAAAGTGCTAGAGGAGGGGTTGACCGAAGGAAAAGAGGAAAGACGTCCCAGCCCGGTTGCTTCGATTTCTCGAAAGCGTTTCGTCTGTCCCCTTCTCCCTCGACTTGGCGGATGTCAATAACCGCATGCGAATAGTCCCAAACTTATATCCGAAGCTCTATCGGGGAAATCCTGTAAATATAGTTGGAATTTACTGCAAGACCTGAAAGCGAGGATTCCAGCGAAGTTCAAAGGTTAATGCTCAGGGCGCATGACGAATCCACCACAATACTTTGCCAATGATGCGCCAATTCCGGTTCTTTCCTAATTTCACCGCTTCGTAGTCGCGATTCTCGGACTCCAGCAATTGAACGCCGTTA
>Ga0182024_10024442_pt1 | contig 10739 bp, 9 predicted proteins | sample P32metaG_FD_120480 | JGI IMG/M metagenome (GOLD analysis project Ga0182024, IMG submission 120480) | Permafrost microbial communities from Stordalen Mire, Sweden - P3-2 metaG (Illumina Assembly) | ecosystem: Environmental > Terrestrial > Soil > Wetlands > Permafrost | place: Sweden: Stordalen...
ATGGCAAGAGCCGGCGCGGATCTCTTGATCGCACACATGGGATTGACCACGAAAGGGACGATCGGCGCCAGGACGGCCATCACGCTCGATCAGGCGGTTGCCCGCATTCAAGCCATCCAGGAAGCAGCCGTCTCCATCCATCCCGAGATTCTGGTCCTCTGTCATGGCGGCCCAATCGCCGAGCCTGACGATGTCCAGTACGTCCTCAACCGGACAAAGGGCGTCTGCGGGTTCTTTGGCGCCTCGAGCATCGAGCGCCTGCCCACCGAGCGAGCCATTACCGAGCAAGTAAGAAGTTTCAAGAATCTGAATCTCCACCCAGGCCATAGTGAAAGGAGCAAGCATGTCTAAGCTCGCCGGCCGCCGATTCATAAAACCCGCTGATGTCGAGACCCAGGTCTTCGATTGGGGAACGATTAAGTGGCTAAGCGAACCGCGTGTCACGGCCACCGAGCGCTTCGCCATGGGCGTTGTGCTCTTGCAGCCCGGGAAAGGCCACGCGCGCCATAATCACCCCGGAACCGAGGAGATCCTCTACGTCGTCTCCGGCCAGGGCAGGCAGATGATCGACATTGACGGCGAACAATGGGAACCCATTAGCGCCGGAGATATGGTTCACATTCCAGCCGACATCTTCCACTCCACGGTGAATAGCGGCTGGGAGCCTTTGAAGTTAATTGCCGTCTATTCGCCACCGGGCCCCGAAGCGCTTCTCCGCGCAATGCCGGAGTGCCGGCTACTTGCCCCGGGCGAGCTCGGGAAGTTGATCCAATGAGTCCCAAGATCATTGCGCTGATCGGCACGTTCGACAGCAAGGGGGAGGAGTTCTCCTTCCTGCGCGACCGGGTAGAGAGCGCAGGCTTGCGAACACTGATGATCGACGTCGGTGTGCTTGGCAGTTCACCATTTGAGGCCGATGTCACGCGGGGCGAGGTGGCGGCCGCGGCAAACCAGGATCTCGCCGCAATGCAGGCCGAGAGAGACCGGGGTCGAAGTGTGACCGCCATGGCACTCGGCGCCACGGTGATTCTTAGGCGGCTTTTTGAACAAGGGGCCATTCACGGAGCGGCTTCTTTGGGGGGTTCCGCGGGCACGGTCATTGCAACCGCGGCCATGCGCGCGCTGCCTTACGGCTTCCCAAAGTTGATGGTTTCCACTCTGGCCTCCGGGGATACCAAGCCCTACGTGGGAATGAAAGATATTTGCATGATGCCTTCGGTGCTCGACATCGCCGGCTTGAATCGGGTTTCCCGAAAAATTCTTAGCAATGCCGCTGGAGCGATTTGTGGCATGGTTGCCTACGAGCCAGCCGCTCCCATCGAAGCCCAGCCCGCGATTGCGGCGACCATGTTCGGCGTAACGACACCTTGCGTCACCGCGGCGCGACGCATCCTCGAGGCGAGAGGCTACGAGGTTCTCGTCTTTCACGCTACGGGAGTTGGCGGCCAAGCGATGGAGCAACTCATCGAAGACGGCATATTTCAAGCCGTTCTCGACGTGACGACCACAGAACTCGCAGACGAGCTGGTGGGCGGAGTGCTGAGCGCTGGGCCGCATCGGCTAGAAGCAGCCGGCCGCAGGGGCCTTCCTCAGCTGGTTTGCCCGGGCGCGATCGACATGGTGAATTTCGGGCCCGCGGAAACAATACCGGCCCAGTTCCAGAGCCGCAACTTTTATCTTCACAACCCGAGCATCACGCTCATGCGGACGACACCGGACGAGTGTGCGGAGATCGGGCGCATCACAGCCTTTAAACTCAACCGCGCAAGCGGGCCGGTTACGGTGCTGATTCCCCTGCAAGGTGTTTCCGCCATCGACAAGGCTGGGGGGCCTTTCTATTCGCAAGAGGCGCTCAACGCCTATCGCCGCTCGTTGAAAGCTGCGCTCAGCCCTGCCATCCGGCTAGTTGAGCTTGACGCGCATATCAACGACGAAAGCTTTGCCCGCGCTGCCGCAGACCTGCTGCTGGAATCGCTCCGAGCAATGACGGAAAAAGGTGGGTGAGCAGATAGTCATCGCGGATCCACCACGCAGGATCGAAATAGTTTGTTCCTAGTGCTTAAGAAGGGGTGTTTTATGCACCAGCTCAATCGTAGGGAAATTCTCAAGTGGGCAGGCATGGCAACGGCCACGACGCTTGCCGGAACCGGGGCTCACACTCTCGCGGAAGAGCAGGCCGAGCCTGCCAAACCGGCTGCCGCCAACGACCAAATCCAGATCGCGCTGATCGGCGCCGGAGGGAGAGGCCAGGGAGATACGAAGGTGGCGCTCCAGGTGCCAAATGTAAAGCTCGTCGCTGTGGCCGATTGCTACAACGGGAGACTGGATCACGCAAAGGAGCTCTGGGGAACCGAGATCTTCACCACCCGCGACTACCAGGAAATTCTGGCGCGCAAAGACATCGATGCGGTGATCGTCGCCACCCCGGACCATTGGCACAAACAAGTCGCAGTCGATGCGATGAAAGCGGGTAAAGACGTCTACTGCGAGAAGCCCATGATTCACCTCTACAGCGATGGGCCGCAAATGATAGAGACGGCGCACTCGACTGGCCGGATTCTGCAGATCGGGAGCCAACGGGTGAGTTCGGTTATCTATATCAAGGCCAAAGAACTGCTGGCGGCAGGGGCCATCGGTCAGCTCAACATGGTGACTGCATGGTGGGATCGCAACTCGTCGACTGGAGCATTCAATTCGACCCTTCCTCTCGATGCGTCCACTGAGACCTGCGACTGGCCGCGCTTTCTCGGAACCGCTCCAAAAATCGGGTTCAATGCGGAACACTTCTTCCAGTGGCGCAAGTGGCAAGCCTATGGCAGCGGGGTCGCTGGAGATCTTTTCGTCCACCTCTTCAGCGGAACTCACTTCATCACCGGGTCCAAGGGACCGACACGCGGCATGGCAACAGGAGGCTTGCGTTACTGGAAGGACGGCCGGGATGTGCCAGACGTGATGCTGGGACTGTTCGACTATCCAGAGGGCTTCAACCTGAATCTCCGCGTGAACTTCGTCGATGGCGGTGAAGAAAGTGAGGGCCTGATCTTTACCGGATCTGAAGGAACAATGGAGATCGGCGGCGATGGCCTCAGCGTAAGCAAGACACCGCGCGAGAAAGACCCGGGCTTGAGCATTGAAACCTTCACCGAGGCAATGCAAAAGCAGATTGTCGCACAGCACTTGGAGAAGTATCCGCCGTCACACCCGCTAGGCGCACCATCGGCCGCGTTTGAAAGATATGTGCCGGCACCGAGATACAGTGACGGCTACAGTCATATGGCAAACTTCTTCGGGTCCGTTCGTTCGCGCCAGCCAGTCGTTGAAGACGCAGTCTTCGGCTACCGGGCAGCGGGAGCCGCCCTACTCAGCAATCTAAGCTATCAACAGGGCAAGGTGATGGGTTGGGATCCGATCGAGATGAAGTTGCTGTGACGGTGGTGCGCCCCGGCCCTCACACAAATGCGAGTCGTTCTCACACGCATTCTTTAGCCCGTACATATAGCACCAAGAACACCGGGCTTTAGCAGCGGCGGGGCTTAGGCTGTTTTGGAGGCGTTATTACTTCGCTTATGGGTCTTAGGAACCTCGCCGACAGTGGAGAGTGGAGCGAGCATTCTTGTCACGATCAATGCGGCGGCCCGAACATCGTCCTTCACCGCATTGAGTTTGGCATTCATACGAGCACTAGGCCCCGATATACTGAAGGCTGCGATCGGCCGCTGAGCGTGATCGAATATTGGTGCAGCAATACAGGTCACTCCACTCAGGTTTTCTTCTAAGTCGATGGCAACTCCTTGCTCACGCACCGACGCCAAGTGTTCCAGAAGATGACCTTTACGGGTAATGGTTTGTGGAGTCTTCTTAATGAGCGGTTGTTCGCTCAGAATTGCATTGATTTCAGTTTCCGGCAAAAAGGCCAAAAGAGCCTTGCCTAACGCAGTGCTATGAACTGGAGTGCGGTCGCCAGGAAAGGCTGCGATACGAAGGGACGAGGGGCTCTGCAATACGTCAATAAAGGCTACCTGCCCGCGGTCAAGAACACCCAGATTGACGGTCTCAGCATGGCGAGTCATCAGATTCTGCATGACGGACTTTGCGATGGATTGCAACTGCCGGAAATGAACCGCCACCCCGGTTAGCTCAAAAAACTTTGCCGCCAGGCGATAGTGAGATGTACTCTCGGCCTTTTCTACATAACCCAACTTCTCGAATGAATACAGAATGCGATGTATGGTTGTTCGCGAAAAAGGGAGATTCTTAGCGATCTCGGAGAATGCCACAGGCTCCTGATTGCCACCTCTGTCGATGACATACTCCAATACAGTGAAGATCTTGCCCATCACCGCAATGTAATTCTTGTCGGCCTGCTTCGTCTTTGGAGTTGGTTGTGCGCTTTTGGCCACTTTTTAAGTCCATTTCTGACGTATCAAACTATCATACGCTCCTCGTAATTGTCAGCGGCCAGGGTGCGGGAGAAGCCTGTATCCGGATTGCGGGCGCATATCCACATAAGAGATTGACTCCCGGCGCTGCCCTCTAATAGGATTTTGGCTGCAGGATCGGAGTGGTCACCCAGGGCCACATGTCGGCCTTTATCGGCCTGGGCAGGAAGCAAAGCGCCGGCTGCATCTTTTGGACACCCGCACTCGTCACCGGGAAAGCCGTCGGCAAGAGCTTATCATGAGCAAACTACTTACACCGCTGCAGATAGAGAACTACCGGGAATTTGGCTACGTCGCCCCGATCAGGGTCATGTCGGTGGAGCAGGCCAATGCGTTGCGCATGAATCTGGAAGCATTCGAACGCACTCATGACGGACCCCTTAAGGGTGCCCTGCGGCACAAATCGCATCTACTTTTTGGCTGGCTGAACGAACTGATTCGACAGGAAACGGTTGTCGATGCGGTCGAAGATCTATATGGCCAAGACCTGCTGTGCTGGTCTAGTAATTTTTTCATTAAGGAAGCGAAGGATCCTGGTTATGTCTCCTGGCATCAGGACTCGACCTACTGGGGATTGTCCAAGCCTGATGTCGTCACTGCCTGGGTCGCACTTTCTGAGAGCAACCAATCCAATGGCGCAATGGAGGTCATCCCAGGTACGCATACGCTGGACCAGATTCCGCATAAAGATACCTTTGCGAAGAACAATGCCCTGACGCGCGGCCAGGAGATAGCTGTGGAGGTGGACCAGACCAGGGCGGTAGCGATTGAGTTGCAACCTGGCGAGATGTCGTTGCACCATGTGCGCATCATTCATGGATCCCCGCCAAATTCTTCTTCGAAGAGAAGAATCGGCTTTGCCATCCGCTATATTCCGACCTATGTACGGCAGCTGGAAGGAGAGGACAGCGCTACCCTGGTCAGAGGAGAGGACAACTTCCATACGTTCCAGCACGAGCCCCGGCCAACGCGCGATTTCGATCCGGAATTTGTCGCCTTGCATAAGAAAATCGCCGCTCGCAATGCCAACATCCTCTACAAAGGAACCAGTGTAAAGAGTTACGACGAGCCACACGCACCGTGAGTTGGCCTGGGTACAATGGGTGCCCCCAGGTCTCGTTTTTGAGACCTGGGGGCACCCTGGTAAATGCTGGAGGCACCTCTTCTCCGGCACGGTGACAGTGAGTTAATGCAGGCAGCTACACCTGCCCATTAGCTACATCCCATCGTGATTAAGCCGGAGGGCAGATTGGCGGTGCATAGCCAACGCGGGAAAAGCGGATCATGAACCGATCCGGAGCTCGGTCTCTGATAGCCAAACCCCTGCGCCGCCGACGACTTTGGCGCAAAATCGGAGATGACGGATGCCATGCAGCCCGGTACATTGGCCGTCCCGCCGCACCTTGGTGCACCCGGGACAACGGGACTCGTGAAATTCGGACTTATGCCAAGTTGATTGCTCGAGCCATACGAAAACGATCCGTTATCGTATGCGAACGTGTTGTACCCGTTATAACCAAAGGCGAAGTTGCCGATGACGGAGTCAGTATTATCACCTTCCGAAATGGACAAACCGTAAATGGGATGTCCGCCGCAGCCCGTTGCGCTCTTTGTCGAGATCAGGTTTCCGCTGATATGGACGTCGCTAGCGTGGTCAATGGCAATCTCTCCGCAGCCCAGCCACGATTGATTCGGATCGGCGAGGTTTCCCCAACTCGTGTTTTGACTCAACCAAATAACAGCATGCGAAGAGCCAGCGGAATTCCTGCCAACCGAAATCCCTTTCTCACCGTTGCCCACCACTATGTTATTGTAGGCGACCGCCTGAGCCGCATAGGGCCTGGAGACGCCACCTTGACTGCCATCGAAAGTGTCGAAAATGATTCCTTCGCCGTCCGTCGGAGAACTGCCGGCACACTCTCGGGGTTCGAGATTGGCGTAAGCAAAGTTTCCAGCGACATAGATATGGGTTCCAGACGCAGAGTCTGCTTGAACGGGCTCGTAGACACTTATCCCGCTTGAGCAAGTATCACTTCCCTGCGCCGCATTGTAGGCAACACTTCCTATCACGGCGAAGTAATCAACGCCGACATTACCCCGGTTTACTGTCGCGAATCCACCTTGAGAACATCCATTTGCTATGTCATTGGCAAAGATAATGTGATGAATTTCTACGGGTGCCGAGTATTTCGGTTGGGCGGTAAAGCACGTTCCATAAGCATCCGACGAACCGGTTGTAACTTCCCAGCCCTGCACTCCCCAATAACTCTTATCCACCCACATGCCTTGATTGGCATCCGTGGAGATCTTACAAGCGTCAAAGCTGGCGCAGGTTAGCCACGCCACATTGTTCGCTGCCGGACAATTCACGGTCCCCCACTTGCCGGTATAGAAGTTGGTGGATGAATATTGTGTGCTTGCGGCAGCCACGATCGTATCGCCGCAGTTTAATGAATGGTTGGGAGTCAGCCAGGAGGCGCTGGTGGATTTACCGCTATTGGAGTCGCTGCCATACGGCGAAAGGTAATAGGTGCTGGCCTCAGCAAAGGTGGGACCAAATAGGCAAAAGAGCAAAACTACAAAAGCATACCAGCCTCGTTGCCGTTGCATAACAGATCGACGATCGATACGCGGATGATAGTGCGAAAGACCGGAGGAGAAAGAGAGGAGGATACCCCTTGAAGATTCGGGGCGCGACAAAGACTGCAATAGAGTTGCGTTCAATTCATTTGTCCTTTTGAGTGGATTACCAAGGACCAATCCGGGGCGGCTCAGATCTTTAGAGTCTTGTCCAGCCTGCAGATTGAGTTTTTCGATCTAGAAAAAGCATTGAACAATATTCATCAGACGGTGTGCTCGTGGCCCTTGCATTTCATGACGCCGCAGTTCAAGCACGGGACCCGCCTCCTCCGACAGGCAACCTGGGTCTACGACGTGAATAGGAAAGCGATGAAACCTACAATAGCAGAACGCATGCTGCGGCGGTATTAGTGAGAACGATCAGTGAGGCTAGCTATGCTGATTGCAATGTGTAAGATTTTCTCAACTATCGTCTTGTTAATGTAAATAGTCGCAGAGTTAGAATAGGTGGCTGGAAGTATGTTACTAATTTGCAGCGCGATTGGCCTAGGCCACTAATCAATTGGTGTCAATTACTGGTCAAAAGTGGTAACTTTTATTTGGTTACTGGCTTCGATTTGACCGTGTTATATCTCCACATCGACACTCTTTCGGTCTCGGTATCGGTTCGAACTCAGTAGCTGCGTGGGCAGCACATATTTCTTATATAACTGCTACGCTAACCGGTCAGACATCCTTCGTTGGGGCGTTTAGCTGGATACCACAGAATGTGCGACCTAGTAGTTCGTCAAGGCTTGGAGGGCCGCCGGGCTAAACATCAGCCCGGCGCGGAAGGGCGGGGTATCCCCGGAGGATGATCCCGACCCGGATTTCCTGTACGTGGCTCCATCCAAGACTGGCGTGTGCGGCTTTCAGTAAGGAAAGCCGCATGAAGTTCGCCAGCGCCGCCAAGCTCTACAGGAAATCCGGGGAGAGCCGTAGGTGCGGCGCTCTACCGCTCTGCTCTAGGTATGAATTGCTTGTCGGGTGAGTTGACGTTCAGCGCAGCGCCGCCTTACGCCTATTGACACATCACCGCGGAAAAGGCGCGCATTCGGCTTACACAGACACCGCCAAAAGGAACGTTCTGATCCTGAGAACGCATCTCTAAAGTTCCATTGGCAAACCAACATAATTTTCTGCCAATGATGTTGCGGCTGCTCGGGAGCTGGTGACGTAATCAAGCTCTGCGACCTGCCGCCGGCGATCGAAGTCATTGTGATCGGCAAAGCGATGCAGGAGCGAGGTCATCCACCAGGAGAACCTCTGCGCCTTCCATACCCTGCGCAAGCTTATAGTGCTGTAACATTCAAGATCCCGAGTCGAGTTGCTCTTATATAAGGCCTTGAAAGCGTTTGATAAGACCAGGACATCAGCCATGGCTAGATTCATTCCCTTGGCACCTGTAGGAGGCACGATGTGTGCCGCGTCACCGGCCAGGAACAGCCTTCCGTATTGCATGGGTTCAACTACAAAGCTGCGCATGCCGGTCACACTCTTCTGCAGGATGGGCCCGCGCGTCGGGAGCCACCCATCCGCACTTTCAAAACGCAGGAATAACTCGTCCCATATCCGGTCGTCCGGCCATTGCGCCAGGTCCTCGTCCGGCTTCGATTGCAGGTAAAGACGGGTGACTCGTTGCGAGCGCATGCTGAACAGCGCGAAGCCTCGGTCGTGATGCATGTAGACGAGTTCATCCGAGCTCGGCGCCGCGTCTGCCAGCACACCGAGCCAACCGAAGGGATAGGTCCTCTCAAAGACCTGCAAGTAGCCTTCGGGCACAGAGCCCCGGCAGATACCATGAAAGCCATCGCAGCCGGCGATATAGTCGGCAACAATCTCGTGGGCCTGACCTGCTCGTGCAAATCTGACCGTCGGCAGCGGGCCTTCGCAATTGTCAACGGTGACCTCCGAGCAGTCGAAGAGGATGTCACCGCCATCCAATAGCCGTTGCGCGATAAGGTCTTTGACTACCTCGTGCTGGCCATAGACAGTGACGCACTTTCCCCCTGTCAGATCCGACATGGGAACGCGATGGCGCCGGCGGTTGAAGCCTATCTCGATCCCGTGATGCACCAGACCTTCACGCGCCAAACGAGCGCCCGCTCCGGATTGCCGCAGCAAATCAACCGTCCCTTGCTCAAGCACCCCGGCCCGTATTCGGTTCTCGCAATAGTCCCGTGAGCGTAGCTCCACAATCACAGAGTGAATACCCTGGAGGTGAAGTAGGTGGGATAGCATCAGCCCTGACGGTCCGGCACCGACAATGGCAACCTGGGTTGTTATCCTGGACATAGGTGGGTATTCCCATTACGACTTGCGGTCAGAGTCCATCTCGGCGAAGACTTGCTGCGCAAGGTGAAAGGCATGGTTCGCTGCAGGGACGCCACAATAGATGGCGCACTGCAGCAGAGTCTCTTTGATTTCATCCCGAGTCACCCCGTTATTGGCCGCCGCGCGCAAGTGCATCCGCAATTCATCCGTATGACGAAGCGCAACCATCATGGCAATGCAGAGAAGGCTGCGTGTGTGCCGAGGAAGACCCGGCCGGGCCCAGACCTCACCCCACGCGTAGCGGGTAATAAGGTCTTGAAATTCGGCATTCACAGCAGTGATGGAGGCCTGGGCACGGTTGACATGGTCGTCGCCCAGTACGGCACGCCGCAACTTCATTCCGGCATCGTAGCGGTCTCTTTCATCCATGGTTACAGCTCCTGTGACTGCAAGAAAGACAAAACAGCGCGGCTGAATTCCTCTGGACGCTCGATTGCAGATAAATGTGCAGTGGGAAGTTCCAGATAAGTTGCTTCTGTAATTCCCTGTTGCACAATGCGGCTTTCGGCAGATGAAATGACCGGGTCGAACTCCGCGCCAATCACCAGTGAAGGAGAACGGATGAGATGGAGATCCGAAGTCAGGTCCATATCGCGGATCGCTGCGCAACAAGCAGCGTATCCCTGCGTCGGCGAAGCCGCCAGCATCGCGCGCGTCGCCTGCACCTCGCCAGGAGAGGACTGGTGGAAAGCCGGGGTAAACCAACGTTCGATGATGTTATCCGCCAAAGCCTCGACTCCCTCTTGCTCCACCTGGCGAATTCGATCGTTCCAGCCGCTCACCGTGCCGATGCGCGCGGCGGTGTTTGCCAGGACCAGCTTCCGGACGCGATCCTGCGCATGGATTCCCAACCAGATGCCGGTCATTCCCCCGAGTGACAGCCCACAGAAGAAGCAGTGCTCGATGCCCAACGTGGAAAGCAGAGAGAGAACATCTTGGGCGAGAACTTCAAGGGTGTACGGCCCTGGAGGCACAGAACTGGCGCCCTGCCCGCGCGTATCGTAGCGCAGCACTCGATATTGTTGGGTGAACGCCGGCAGTACTCGATCCCACATAGGTAAGCCGGTGCCGAGTGAGTTCGAAAGGACCAGGACGGGTCCATTCGCCGGTCCATCGAACTGGTAGTGGATCCGCACCTGGTCAAGATCAACGTCCGGCATCTGTCCCCCTGAGAACGCGGTCAATAAAGATTTGTGTGCTGCCGAGATAGTTGTGCGGATCAAGCAGATGATCCAGTTCGGCCTGGCTGAGCAGATTAATGGTTTGCGGCATCTCCAGCAGAATATCGCGCAGATGCTTCTTCTCCACAACGGCGCGCTGCGAGGCTTGCTGCAACAACTCATGAGC
>Ga0182024_10024443_pt1 | contig 10739 bp, 10 predicted proteins | sample P32metaG_FD_120480 | JGI IMG/M metagenome (GOLD analysis project Ga0182024, IMG submission 120480) | Permafrost microbial communities from Stordalen Mire, Sweden - P3-2 metaG (Illumina Assembly) | ecosystem: Environmental > Terrestrial > Soil > Wetlands > Permafrost | place: Sweden: Stordalen...
ATCATGTTCCCGAACATCTTTACCCTCGGTATCGCCGGGCTCGGACCCATGACCAGCAAGGGCTCGGGGCTCATCATGACTGCGGTCTGGGGCGGTGCGCTGATTCCTGTCTTCATTGGCTGGTTGGTCGACAACACCAATTATCAATGGGCACTCGTTGTCCCGGTACTTTGCTACCTCTACATCGCTTTCTACGGCTTTGTGGGCCATAAGCCTAACCGCACTGTCACCGCCTAGGACATTCGCAGCTTCATGAGAGGCCTTTCGACGTACGTCGAAAGGCCTCTTTTGCGTTTGGTCACTGCAGACTTGTCAGTACCTTGAAAACTCCTCGAAAAACATCCACATCGTTTTCTTCAGTTTCGCGGTAAGATGGGTCTCACTTCGAATCGACCTCCACGTGAGCCCGCAAGCAAAGCCGCGCCCGCAGCGCCTGATTCTGGCAGGGGTTGTGGTGCTTGCGATTCTGTTGCTGCTGTTGCGGCTCTTCGTCTTCGCGCATGGGCATGAGCGCCACAGATTTCGCAGCGCGGCAACCGATCCCCCCGCTGCTACGGTTGGCGCGGCGAATTACGTCAAAGCCACGAGCTGGCCCACGAACTGGCCCACCCTCTCATGGGCAAGCCGCTTCGCCGACGGCACACCCGACTCACTCCGCCTCATCGGCCCCGCAACCCTGGAGGTGCATCTGTGAGCGAGGGAAAGCCGGGAACCCTGTTTCGAACCTTATCGCGCGCGCGCGTCTGGGTCGCGCTCCAGTTTGGCCTCACGCTGCTGCTGATTCTCCTCGGCCTGGCCTGGACGCGCCTGCCCGATAGACACTTCTGGCAGGTTGCGCTCTTGCTCCTGGCGCCTTTCGTCCTGACGATCTCCGCGCTCGAGCTGCAGGCCGGCACCGTGTGCGCCTTCGCTGAAGACGATGGCCGTCGCGTCAAGCTTGTGTGGGGCGCAATCACCCTTCTCGTATGGATCGCCATCGGCTGGGCCGCATGGGTCCTGCTCGATTGGTGCGACGACCAGATTCCGCTCTGGGCCGGCTACCTGAACTCCAAGGCATCGGCGCAAGCCAAGGCTACACTCTTCACCTACCAGCACATTGTCCGCTGGCTCACCATGCTGGAGTGGTTCCTGCGCTGGATCGTCGTCCCCGCCAAGCTCATCCCCTTCGCCGCAGCCTCGGCTCAATGGGGCCTCCGCCTGCCCTGGCGCCGCATCGTCCGTCTTCTCTGGAACTGGCGCTGGTGGCTGGGAGTGGTCCTGGCCGCGCTGGCAGGCGTTTGGCTGCCGGGTGAATTCTTCAAAGGGACGCCCAGCGGGACCGTCTCCGCCCAGGTCGGGATCGAAGGTCTCAAGCTCGCCGCAGCCTACCTGCTCGCCGTGGGCAGTTGGGTCATGCTCCTCGGCTGGTGGGCGGTCCTGTTCTCACGCCCGGAAAAGCCGCCCGCTGAGGAGGCGCTGGTAGCCGTCCCGGTACTCGCCGGCCCGCCTGACCGGAAACTCAAAGCGCGAGCGCCGCTCCCGCCGGAAGAATAGTGCCAAAGGATCTCCGTGCCCCATCCTTGCTGTCATTCTGAGCGAAGCGCAGCGGAGTCGAAGAACCTGCGTCTTGCAATTCTGGCGCAAGGGTGGGAGACCACGAACCTGATCCTGGCCGCGTTGACCCGTAGAGAGCGATCTCCGGGAGCACCCATTGAAGGGATGACTTACTGCTTCCCCTGTCCCAGCCGCCACGCCTTGATGAACTTCCAATGAATGTAAACCGAATGGTTGATGTGCAGGATCAGCCCCTCGCGCCCGTCCAGAAAGCCCAGGCGGAAAAAGTAGTTATAAAAGAACGTTGCCGCCGGATTGGCGATTGTATTCCATAGAAATTCCGGCCAGGCCTTGCTGGTGTGGCCGCGGTTCGCGAGCAGTTGGCCAATCTCCGAGCTATACCGGTTCATGTGTTCGAGATAGACACCCAGGGTGGGATAGGCATAGTGCAGCATGTTGCCCTTCAGGACGCCCTTTTGACCCGCGAACCTGGGGGTCGAGTGGGGTCCGACGCCTTCACGCAAGCGCGCAACTCCGCGACGGAACAGCCGCAGCTTGTGGTCCGGATAGAAGCCGCCGTAGCGAATCCAGCGGCCGAAATAAAGGTTGAGGCGGGGGATCCAGTAGGCGTCGAACTGAGGGACGCAGCCCTCCGGGCAGTTCAGCAGTTGGCGAATCTCCGCTTGCAGAGCCGGGCTGAGCGCTTCGTCGGCGTCGAGCAACAGAGTCCAGTCCGATGTGCAGAGATCAAGAGCGACGTTTTTCTGCTCGCCATGCCCGCCGAACGGATGGTAGCTGGTTTTGGCTCCGTAGGATTCGGCCATCTCCCGTGTGGCGTCCGTGGATCCGGAATCGACAACGATGATCTCGTCGGCCCAGCGCACGGTCTCCAGCGTGCGTGGCAGATTCGCCTCCTCGTTCATCGCAATCATGGCTATGGAAAGGGTCTGACGCATCGATGGAAGAATAAACCACCGGCGGTGGGGCAGCCACCTCTTTGCGGCCATGGCGACGTTCTAAGAATCTATCGAGAGACTACGCCTGCGGAAGGGTGCGGGCAGATTCAGGCAAATGGGTTGAAGCGAGCAATCGGCCGGTGGCGATGTCGGCGTCCTTTCGCCAGCCCAAGCAGCTCCATGCTAGAGTGAAATTCCACGGAGGACTGCGATGGCGGCTGGAGTCCACATCCCGGGAAACGGCGAGACCATCGACCTGCAGCAGCAGGTGGCGCGGTTGCAGGCGCTGCTTGAGGCTTCGCGGCAGGTTCACTCCACCACCCGCGAAGAGGATGTGCTGGAGCAGGTGCTGCGCATCGTGGTGCGCGAGTTGGAGATGGCCGGCGCGTCCTTTGCCGGCACCGGGCTGGCTTACGGCGACGAGCCTGTCGACGATGCCGATGGAGTTCTCCGCTATCCGCTGCCCCGGTATCCCTTGAATGATCGCGACGGCAAGCGCATGACCGAGCTGGTGGTGGCCGCCCCGGACGGACGGGAGCTTACGATCTACGAGGCGGACTTTATCGAGGGGCTCGCCCTGCAGGCCGCCGTGGCACTCGAAAACGCGCGCAATCACAAGCGCAACGTGGAGTTTGCCCGCGTGCAGCAGGACCTGGATGCGGGGCGGGCGCTTCAGCAGTCGCTGTTACCGCAGAGGCTGCCCTCGATCCAAGGGTACTCAGTGGGCTTCCGCTCGGTTTCCTGCTATGAGCTGGGCGGCGACTACCTGGATATTGTGGAACAGCCGGATGGCAGCCTGCTGATTGCCGTGGCGGATGTGGCCGGCAAGGGGTTGACTTCGGCCATCATGGCTTCCAGCTTCCGCTCCGCTTTCCGGGCGATGGCCGTAACCGGAATGCCGCTCGACGAGCTGGCCACGCGCATGAATCAGCACCACTGGGCCGAGGGCGAAGAGGCGCGCCGGCGCTATGTCACGGCCATCTTCCTCCGGCTTCATCCCGAGGCGGGCGAACTTGAGGTCGTGAACGCCGGACACAATCCGGGATTCCTGGTTTCGCCGGGCGGTGCGTCCTATCAATTTGACGCCGCCGGCACGCCCTTGGGCCTGCTCCCCGGCATGAAGTATTCCAGCGAGAAGCGCAGTTTCATTCCGGGTGCGCGCCTGCTTTTCTACACCGACGGTCTGACCGAGGTCTTCAAAGGGGATGAGGAATTTGGGCCGGAACGCCTTTTAAATGAATTTTCTAAGTGCCCGCCGGAGAAAGCTGATGATATTCTCGATGCACTGTGGACAACCCTGGAAGAATTCTCCGCGGGCGGTCCGCAGGCGGACGACATGACCGCACTGGCGCTGTGCCGGTGGAGGAGTAACCCGGAGATGCCGGCATGAGCGCTACCAAGACCACGAACGTGGAAGTCCGTCTCCCTTCGCGGATGGGCTTTGAAAAGGTGGCCATGAGTACCGCCGCCGCCGTGGCCAAGCTGATGGGCTTCCGCGACGACCGTGTGGAAGACCTGAAGACGGCGGTAGCCGAAGCCTGCATCAACGCCATCGAGCACGGCAACCGTCTCAATGAGAAGCTGTCTGTAGGCGTGGTGCTCTCGGCCGGCGAAGACTCGCTCGAAGTGAAGGTCATCGACGACGGCACGGGCATGAAGATGCACCCCACCAAGCCCGATATCGATCGAAAAATGCACGGCGAGGAAGACGCGCGCGGCATGGGCATGTTCCTCATCCAGGCGCTGGTCGACGAAGCTGAGTGGGTGGCCGGAACCGACGGCAAGAGCAGTTATGTCCGGCTGGTGATCCGGCTGGATAAAGAACAGGGATAATCAACTTAAGAGATTCGGAGACCATCGATCGTGCAGAGCGAAACCAAGTCGCATGTTGACCAGCTCACTTCCCCGGCCGGACATCCGGTGACCGTCCTGCGCTTTGAGGGAGATATAGCCAGCACCTCCAAGGACGCGGTTCTCGGCACCTACCAGTCTCTGTCGAAAACCACCACCAGGCTGATCCTGCTGGACTTCACCAAGGTGGATTACATCAATTCGAGCGGCATCGCGCTGGTCATCCAACTGTTGATCGAGGCCTCGAACTCAGACCAGAAGGTCTACGCCTACGGCCTGTCGGCGCACTTCACCAAGGTCTTCACCATGGTCGGCATCACCAAGTACGCCGGCCTCTTCCCCAGCCAGTCCGAGGCACTGGCCGCGCTGTAATTGCCGCGTTCGAAAGCGCGTCTCCCAAATGGCCTGTCATCCTGAGCGAAGTCGAAGGGGATCTGCATTTTCGTTGATCGCACCGCTGCGCACCCCAGCCGCGCTGCTCCCGTAGGGAGCAATCGAAAATAGCCCAGGGTGGGGTCCGGCGAAGCCGACGGAACCCTGGGATTGCGCCATCGCTAAGACAACGCGCCCCGGAGGGTCGCGGCGATTTTCACCTGGAACCATCGAACTCCTCATTGCCCCGCCCGCCGCCCCCGCTCCGCCGCGCGATATCATTTCCCCTATGAACCTTGAAGCGATCCAGGCCGCTCTTCGCGACACCGGCTTCGACGGCTGGCTCTTCTACGACCACCATCACCGCGACCCCATCGCCGCATCCATCCTCGGCCTCGACCCCAAGGCCCACATCACCCGCCGCTGGTACTACTACGTCCCGGCCGAGGGCGATCCGCGCAAGCTGGTGCACCGCATCGAGCAGGGCCGCCTCGACTCGCTCCCCGGCGCCAAGGGCCACTACTCAAGCTGGCAGGAACTGCACTCCGGCCTCGACGCCATGCTCTTCGATGCCCAGCGGATCGCCATGCAGTATTCCCGCAACAACGACATCATGTACGTCTCCATGGTCGACGCCGGCACCGTCGAGTTCTTGCGCAGCCTGGGCAAGCAGATTGTCAGCTCCGCCGACCTGGTCAGCCAGTTCGAAGCCGTTCTCAATGAGGACCAGATCTCCAGCCACAGTGCGGCGCAGGTGGCCATCGACCGCATCCTGGCCGAGGCCTGGCAGGAGATGGGTCACCGGTTGCGTCCCGACCAGGGCGGCCCGGGAACTCTCACTGAATACGACATGGTGCAATGGCTCAGCGAGGCCATGCGCCGCGAAGGCCTGGTCTGGGAAAACGGTCCCAACGTCAGCGCCAACGCCAACAGCGCCGACTCGCACTACGAGCCCACTGCCGACCACACCTCCGCCATCCGCGAAAGCGACTTCGTTCTTATCGACATTTGGGGCCGTCTCGACAAGCCCGGCAGCATCTTCTACGACATCACCTGGACCGGCGTCGTCGGCCGCGAGCCCAGCGACCATGAGCAACATATCTTCGAGACCGTCCGCAACGCCCGCGACGCGGCCATCGAAAAGGTGGAGCAGGCCTTCACCCTGGGGCAGCCCATCCTCGGTTACGAGGCGGACGACGCGGCACGGGCGGTGATCGACAAGGCAGGCTTCGGCAAATTCTTCACCCATCGCACCGGGCACAACATCGCCCATGAGATCCATGGCCCCGGCGCGCACCTGGATAATCTGGAAACCCACGACGAGCGCCGCATCCTGCCCTGCACCTGCTTCTCCGTCGAGCCCGGAATCTACCTGCCCGAATTCGGCATCCGCAGCGAGATCGACATGATGACCGCTCCCGGCAAAGCCTGGGTCACCGGCCTCATCCAGACCGACCTGGTCCGAATCTAAAAGCAGGGAATAGGGAATAGACGAGTTCCGCGTGATCGCGCGCTTCTGGTGGCAAGGATGGGGATCGCATGGGATCAAAGCTCGCTCTCTTCCACCCATGTGACATGAAAAGTTCAATTGGATGGCGCGCGGCGCCTCTGCGCGAAAGTTCAATGGCGGGCGAGGTCTTTCCTATTCCCTGTTCCCTGTTCCCTGTTCCCTGTTCCCTGAACCCTGGCCCCTGAACCCTGCTTCAATGCGATATAGTCAAGAAAGCATGGCAAATCCCCAAAACAAGAAAACTGATTCGGGAAGCGGGTTCGTTTATCTGCCGCTGATCGCTGGCTGGCTGGTGCCTGGCGCGGGCCATTTTCTGCTGCGCAAATGGGGCCGCGGCGCGCTGCTTGCCCTGGCGATTCTGGGCATGTTTTCCGTCGGTATCGCCATGCAAGGCAAGCTCTACTCGGGCGCAAAAGACATCCTTGAAATGCTCGGCCTGGCCGGCGATCTGGGCAACGGCCTGCTTTTCATCGTCAGCCGCGCGCTGGGGTTGGGCGGAGACCAGATTCAGGTCACCACCGCCGACTGGGGCACGCGTTTCATCGTGGTCGCGGGGCTCTTGAACATAATCGCCGCAGTCGACGCACACAACCTGCGCACGGGGAGAAAGACCTAGTGTTCAGCCCCTCCCATTTTTCTCATTTTGCGGCAGTGGTGCTGTTCGCGCTATTCGCCTCGATCGTCTTCGGCATCACGCAGCGCGCGACGCCGCGCCGCATGGTCCGCTATGGTATCTATTGTTTTGTGCTGTTTGTGGGCTCGGCAATCGCTCTCAGCTGGGTCATGTTCTTCATCGCGCGATAGCGGCTAGCCCTTCCGGCCTTTGCCGACCGCGCCACCCTTGACCTGCGTGAGAATTCAGGCTGCACCATCCTTCGCTTCTTACTTGCGAAGATGGGCAACCCGCCGGGGCGTGCAGCTGACCAACGCCAGCCGTTCTTGCCTTGGTTCAGAGTTTGCTTTTCTCCTCTACTGTTTCACCAACTCCACGCGGCGGTTCAGTGTTCGCCCGTCTTCACTGTCGTTCGAGGCAATCGGCGCATAGGGTCCGGCGCCGTAAGGCACCAGTCGCGCTGCAGCAATTCCATACCTTGTGGTCAGTTCCTGAACCACAGCAGCCGCCCTGCGTTTTGACAAATCCACGTTGCCGGCCAAAGCGCCTGCGTTGTCCGTATGGCCCACGACATAGACCTTGAGCGACGCATTCTCTTTGAGCATCTTGACAACTTCATCGAGAGCGGGTTTCGACTCCGGCTTGACGTCGGCCTTGGCGGTATCAAAAAGAATGCCGGTGACCACGATGTGTCCGTTTGCGGAGATGCCGGTGGAGAGCGCGGCCGCGTTGGCCACCACGTCCTGCGTGAGCTTGGTCTCCGTAACGATGTGCTCCGCGATTTCCCCATTGCTGGTTATATAGATTTGAATCCAGGTCTTGCCCATGTGCCCCACGAACTTATCGTGGCCCTGGGCTTCGAAGACCATGGTGTAACCGGCGTTGCGCAGAGCCGTGCCCATGTTGCGCTGAATCTGTGGATTGCTCGCGTTCTCCGGGGTGCGGTACCAAAGGTAATGGTATTCGCCTTCCACCGTCTGATAACCCGCGCCGGGCATGGCGAAGTCATAGCTCTTGTCAGCTTTGTCTTCACACTCGGTGATTACGCTGCCGGGGAAGCGGCTGATCAGCGGGGAATCCTTGCAGCCCTTCCTGTCCTGCGGCGGCTTGGCTTGCGCCCGGCACAACTGCGCTGCAACCAGAGTGGTTACAACAAGCAAAAGAAACCAACGAATTGCTTTCATCGTTTTTTCTCCGTGTAATTGATTGATTATTCTCTTGAGTTTTGCCGGGTGTACTCACCGGCAGGCCTTCAGCTTACATGCTCATTCGCCAGAACGTCCATTATCTTTTCTGGGCGATTGGCCCACCCTTGACCCACCCACCAACTGACGGTCCCCATCCTCGCCTTTTTTCTTCCCAAGGGTGGGAATCCACGAACCAACGTCTTTAAACGAACCGTTCCCGCTGCCACACAGCGGCATCGAATGTATGCGCGTTGGTATACCCCTCAGAGATGTATAGATCGATCGCCTGAGTATTGGACTCAGTCACCGTCAATGAAATCTCCGTTGCCCCGTGCCGCATGAAGTGGAACGCGGCAATCGAGAGCAACATGCGGGCCAGCCCGTGGCGGCGGTAGCGCGGATGCACGCAGAGCTGGGTGATGTGGCCGCTTTGCGAGCTGACGCGCGAGCCCAGCACCAGCGCCACCATTTCGCGGCTTTGCCGGTTGACCACTACATGCGAAACCTGCGGAGAAAACGTCCCGCAGCCGGAGTAGCGGACGATGTTGTGAAGAAAGCGTTGCGAGCCGTGGACCGAGCGGTACTGGTCGTTGATGACGCTGTCGGGATGCTCGCGGTAGGCCTCGGAGATGAGCTGGCCCGCGGGAGTCAAATCCTCGTCGCGCCATGTGCGCAGCTCCAGGCCGTGCGGCAGCTCCACGCGGGGTTGGCTCCAGACACTCTTGAGCGGCTGCACCATGAACAGGCGGCGGAAAACCTGGAAACCCGCCTCGCGAAAGATGCCGGCGTGGACGCCGGAAGGGTGAAGCAGAAGCTGCGACTCGATGCGGTCCACGTGCGGTGAGTTCAGCAGAGTCTCAAACAAATGCTTAAGCAGGATCTGTTCGATCTCGTGAGCGGATGCGGGAAGCTGGGGAGCAGCAGACGAGCCGAACCCGGCAGCAGCGTCCTGGCCGGGCGTTTCGCTGCGCAGCGCGAACACGTCGCCGATGACCGCTTTGGTCTCCTCGTACACGCAGAATGCATAGCCGGTCACCTGCCCGCCTTCCACGGCCGCGTAGCCCGGCAGCATATGGCTGTCGAGATATTGCATCAGCAATTTGGACGAAGTGCGATAGTCCCAGTGCAGGCGCTGCTTCCATATCTCGCCCTCGGCGTCCAGCACGGGGCGCAACACCGGCGCCGCAAAGTGCCGCAGGTCGAGAATCTCGATGGAAACATCGGTTGCCATGCATCCTCTGAATCCTGGACGACTTAGGTCCAAAACAGACAGCGCTGAAGGCGAACGGCCGTGACGCTCCAAAACAGCTGCATGCGCGTTACGCCTTCCGCTCACTCTGCCATGATTTCCGGCCGCGTGCAACTTTCCGCGTGCAACTTGCCGCGTGCAACTTGTAGGACAGATTATCAGCCGGAGCGTGCCATTCACTACAATAGGTGCGCGCCCCCCCGAGTTACTAAACGTCTCAGCGGCTGCCCACCATATAAACCACCAGTCCCTGCTCGGGCCAGGTGAATAGTTGCTCGTAGTGCCGTCCCTCGAGGTACTCCTCCAGGGCTGCAGGCGTGTGCAGATCCACGCCGTTGCGCCCGGTTACACGCACCACAAGCAAATGCTGGCCGTCCGGGACGCCTTCTTGCTCGTAGTTGATCACTTCGCGATTGCGATAGAACGAGAGGCCGTACTCAACGTCGCGGCGGACGCGGAAGACGGCGACAGTCTCGTCCGCGGGGGCCAGGGCCGTAAGGCGATCGGCAAGGGGCCGTGCGGAGTAGGCGCGATCCAGCAGGTGAATTACACGTTTTGTGGCGCCCACCGCGGGGATGCCGAAAAACGGTCCGACTCCATACAGGAAAACCACCAGGACAGCCAGAATGCCGGTGGTGACAAGACGAAGTCGCGCCACGCCGTAGCCCCTGACCACAATCAGGATCAGCAGCGCGGCGCCGGCGGCCGCTATTGCCGCTATGGCCAGCCCGCGCAGCGGGGGCATCTTGGCGCCGTGAGCAACGAACCACGGCAGCAGCAGCGCAAACATGGTCATCACGCCGCACAACAACGCGTGGCCCAGCAGCACCCAGCGGTTGAGCCCTGGTTTGCGGCGGCGGAACAGAAAGTCCCCTGTGAGGATGGCAAGGGGAGGAATGGAGGGAAGAATGTACCCCGGCAGCTTGGATTGGGAAAAAGTAAAGAAAACGATGGGAATAAGTGCCCACAGAACCAGAAACTCCGGAAAAGCATCGCCGGGGCGTTTGGGGACGCGTCGCCGCGGGTTGAGCCTTCGCAAACGCCACTCCGCCACCGAGGTCAGGATTCCGTCAATGAGGGCGCGGACCGCGAGCACCGTCCACGGCATCATGGCCAACACCACGACAACCAGGTAGTACCAAATGGGCTGCACATGCTGATAGCGGTCGGTGGCAAATCGCTCCAGATTATGCTCCAGGAAGAACTCGCGAAAGAAGGTCGGGTTTTGATGCTGGACAGCGATGAACCAGGGCAGCACCATGGCCAGGTAGAGCACCACGCCCGGCCACCAGAACGAGCGCCGCAGAATGGACCATTCGCGGCGCAGAAAAGCAAACGCGGCGATGATGACCGCAGCCAGGAAAGGCGCGACAGGCCCCTTGGCCAGCGTGGCCACGCCGGTAAAAAAGTAGATGTCGAGGAGCCAGAATTTCGAGCCCGTCTCGTACCAGGCGTACCAGCCGAGCAG
>Ga0182024_10024444_pt1 | contig 10739 bp, 12 predicted proteins | sample P32metaG_FD_120480 | JGI IMG/M metagenome (GOLD analysis project Ga0182024, IMG submission 120480) | Permafrost microbial communities from Stordalen Mire, Sweden - P3-2 metaG (Illumina Assembly) | ecosystem: Environmental > Terrestrial > Soil > Wetlands > Permafrost | place: Sweden: Stordalen...
AGGCCCCACTGCAACAGCAGCGCTGCCGCGCCCACTACCAGCCAAATCCTCTCCCCTCCGATCAGGCCGCGCCGCCAGCCCCGCCCGACCGCCCACGCCAGCAGGCTCTTCATCTATCCGTCTACCCGCGGCGGATTTCCACGATGGTCGAGCGTCGGCGCCCTCCACGGCGCCCCAACCAGTAGGAAACGAGCACGACGAACAGTGCCCCGCCTACCGCGGCGTACATGAGAATGGGCTTGGCCGACTGCACCGAGCCTTCCACGCCGCCGGCCAGCGACTCGGCCTTGGCGCGGATGTCTTCGGGGGTTATGCGCCCGTCAGGCCCGCTGCCCTCAGGCTTGTCGGCACTCACTGGGCGACCCCCTTCACGATCCGGAACACGCAAAAGCCCGCCACCAGCAGGCAGAACAACACGCCCCCCATGTACGGCACCCAAGACCAGTCCCCCGAGAGATGGGCGCCGGCACCGAAGGGTGATCCCAGGCCCGACCCGCCCGGCAACACGCTGGTGATCCCGACGACCCTGCCGGTGCGCGGCGATACGCTGACGTAAGTCGATACCGGGCTCAGTGCCCTGGCGCGGACGAGCGAGCTGAGCCGTGAAGTGCCGAACTCGGTCTGGAGCGCCCTTACAAATCCGAGAGCCAGGAAAGCCGTCCCGAGCGCAATGCAAGCACCGCCGGCAACGCCCCAGCCCAGCTTCTTGAGCTGGCGCAGGACCGGGTCCAGCGTCTCCTGCTTGGCGTAGGCGATGACGAGCTGGAGCAGGTCCCCCGCACCGTCCCTCGCGCCGCCGCCAACTTTCCGGCGCCCACCTTCACGCTTGCGACCAGGCATCCCCAAGAAGCTAACCGCTGCTCGTCGCGAACGCACACCTAAGTCGCCCGGGTACAGCCCCAGTGACGCCCCGCCAGCGCCCCGACGGCGGCCATAACGCGCAAAAGTCGCGCCAAGCGTGTGCGAACGACACTCCGCCTGGTCCACCTGGCCACATTGGCCGATCGTCGGGCCCAGGCGCGGTTCCGCGCTTACGGCCCGAAGCGGGCCACCGGCAGCACCTTGGGGTACCCCGCGATGTCTACGGCTACGCGCGACGTCAGGTCGGCCGGGGATTCTGACGCCTCGGGCAACTTCGTGGCCAGGTCGTTCAGGACGGTGGCAAAGACCACCGGAGATGACAGCTGCGGGTTGCCCGCTCCCTGACCGGGCGCCGTCTCCACCCAACCCGATAGCGCCTTCACGTCGTCGAGAGTGCCGGTCTTGGCGCGAACACGGCCTGCGGCGATCGTGCGCTGCATCTCCTGGGCAAGCGTGCCGGTGCGCGCAGCGACGGGGAGGTCACGCACGAGCAAGCCGTCCGGGCCGGCTCGGCGCAGCACGGCGACGAGCAGCGCGCACGTCACCTTGTCCGAGCGGGAGAGCCCGCTGCCGTCGGCGTTGACGAAGCCCTTCACCGGGAGCCCGTCGCCGGCCAGGTCCGCCCTGACCGCCCGCAGACCGGCGGCCGTCGACCCGGACCCGTACACTTTCAGGCCCAGCTCCTTGGTCAGGAGCTCGATGGCGGTGTTGTCGCTCTCCCGCAGCACCTCCCCCAGGATCTCGCCGAGCGGCGGCGAGGCCAATTTGGCGATCAAGCGGGTGCCCGCAGGCAGCTGCCCCTCGGTGGCGGCACCGTCGACCTCGATGCCAGCGGTTCGCAGCAGGTCGGTGAGCACTCCAGCAGACTGAAACGCCGGCGGGGCACCTTCGGGGACCGGAGGGCCGGCCTCAGCGAAGCCGTCATCGATCCCGAGCGCCGACATCGCCCCGATGTCGCCCTCCTCCACGTAACGAGCCGGCCACCCGGGCACCGAGGTCAGCGAGTCGTACCGGGCGTCATCTCCCACCACCGAACCCGTCACCTCGCGGACTCCCCGCGCCTTCAGGTCCGCGACCAGGTCGGTGACGTTCGTGAAGACCGGTTTACCCTCGGTGGACCCAGGGGGGAAGACCGACGTGGCGTAGCTCGGCTCGCGCAGCAGTGGGTCACCGCCCCCGACGAAATAGAGGTCCCCCTCGAGCACCCCGTTTACCGGCGCTCGTAACGCCCGCAGTGCCGTCGTGAAGGTGTAGTTCGGGCCGAGCTCGTCCAGGAGCGCTGTCGAGGTGGTCAACTTCATGTTGGAGGCCGGGAGCACCGGGAGGTCCGGGTGGTCCTGGTAGAGCACGACGCCGTCCTGGACCACCTCAGCGCAGCTTGCCGCCGCCGCGCCGGCTCCTATCGCCTTGGGTGACATCGCCTTTGCCAGGGTGGCGCTCAGAGACTGGCCTGCGGTCAAGGACTGCAATGTGATCGGGATGCGTGCCGGCGATAGCAACGGAGTCGTTAGCAAACCCGAGGGGGTACGCGGCGCTGGCGGAGTAGGCGGCCTCGATGGGGTCGTGGTCGCTGGCGAGGTCGTGGTCACTGGCGAGGACGCGGTCGTTGTCGCTGGCGAGGTCGTGGCACCGGATGCCGTGGGGGCGCTTGAGGTCGTGGGAGCGCTCGCGGCCGGCGCGCTCGCGACTGGGACCGTTACCGCCAGGCCGGCGAGGACAGCCCCAAAGGCGGCCCGGTGTGTCCGGGAGATCGAGTGGGCACCCACCGAAGCACGGTACGCCGGCGCCTGGCTGCGCAGAAAGTCGCGCTAGTTGGACGGTCGGGACCCAGCTCCCACCAGGGAAGTACGGTATGGTTGGCCCGTGCCTAAAGTCCTGCTCGCTGTACTCGCGGGCCTGCTCACCTCACAGCTCGCCCTCCTTCTCACGACCATGTACCTCCACCGCACTGTCACGCACCGAGCGATGACCATGCGCTCTGGCCTCACCTTCGCCTGCCGCGCGATCGTCTGGTTTTCGACCGGCATCAAACCGCGTGAATGGGCCGCCGTCCACCGCCGCCACCATGCCTATACCGACATACCCGGAGATCCGCATTCGCCCGTGCTCGACGGTTATTGGAAGGTCCAGATCTACAACGTCGGCATGTACAAAAAGGCCGCCAAGGACGCTGAGACGCTTCGCAAGTACAGCCGGGACATCAAGGTCGACAAGTGGGACAAGTTCCTGTTCGACCGCGGCTTTGTCGGTTTGGCCCTTGGCTACTGCGTTTTTTGGGCGATCTTCGGTTGGCGCTTGGCACTCGTGGCTTCCGCCGTTCATATCGTCAGCTATCTCCTCATCAATTCAGCGATCAATGCCATCGGGCACCGCTTCGGCAACGCCAAGTACGCCGGTTACTCCACGAACAACCAATGGTTGGCTTTGATCACATGGGGCGAGGGGCTTCATTCGAACCACCACGCCGCCCCCACTTCTGCACGCTTTTCGTTTACACGCCGCGAGCTCGACCACGGTTGGCTCGTTATCAGCTTTTTCAAAAAACTCGGCTGGTTACAGGTCCGTCACGCCGATATCCACCTCACAGCCGCTGCACAGGCGGGCGCGCACGGGGGCAATGGACCGCTACCCCCAGCCGATGAACGCGAGCCTGAGCCAGAGCTTGTCTGAGCTCGCCCGCGCTGGCGGTTTGTCGCGATGGACATAGTTTCTGCTCTCTTCATCGAGAGCTTCGAACTGCGCCAGGTCCCCGGCCCGGCTACCCGGGTGGACATCTCGGGCATCATGTTCTCCATGGCGGCGCCACAAGCCCCGCCCGTCACGATCACTCCGCACCTGATCGTCCTGGTCCGTTCAAAACGCGACGACCCGCCGAACGGGATATTGGAGGTTGTCTTCCGTGACGAAGCCGGCGAACAGGTCGCCCGCAACGTCTCGCCTTTCAACGTCGAACCAGGCAAGTTCACTTACCGCCTGGTGCGCGGCGAACTCGAGTACAAACAACTCGGGACGATCGAGGCCCATTGCCGCCTGTTGCCCGACGGCCAGACGACGACCGTGCCGCTGACGTTGCTCGCCCCGCTCGGCGGCTAGCTCTCGGCCCGAAGAACATCAGAGGTTCTAAGGCCTACGTTCGAAGACAGTGTAGGTTGGCCCCCATGACCCAGATCGCCGCTCCGCCGGCACTCAGGGCACCCCTCCTGCGCACCGACAAGCCGGCGGGACAGCCGGCGAACGGGCAGGTCTAGGTGCCGATAGAGCCCGCATCCCCGACAGAACAATTAGGCATCAATGTCATCCGCGGGTTGTCCATGGACGCCCCGCGCGCCGCCAGTTCCGGCCACCCCGGCACAGCGATGGCCCTGGCGCCTCTGGCCCATGTCCTTTGGACGCGCGTCATGCGCTACGACTCGGCCGACCCTGACTGGCCCAACCGCGACAGGTTCATTCTTTCCTGCGGGCACGCCTCGATCCTTCTTTATTCGATGCTCTACCTCACCGGCTACGACCTGACCCTCCACGACCTCACCCAGTTCCGCCAGCTCGGGTCCCGCACCCCGGGCCACCCCGAGTCGCACGAACTGAAGGGCGTCGAGGTCACGACCGGCCCGCTCGGCCAGGGCTTCGCCAACGGCGTCGGGATGGGCGTTGCCGAACGGATCCTCCGCTCCCACTACGGGCCCGACCTCGTTGACCACCACACCTTTGTGTTCTGCAGCGACGGCGACCTGATGGAAGGGATCAGCCACGAAGCCGCCTCGTTGGCCGGGCACCTCGGGCTCGGGCGGCTCATTTACGTCTACGACGACAACCACATCACCATCGACGGCCCCACCGAGATCGCCCTCAACGACGACGCGATAAAACGCTTCCAGGGTTACGGCTGGCACACCGAGGACCTCGGCGAGATAGCCAACGACACCCAGGCACTCGAGGAGGCCGTCCGCAGCGCCATGGCGGTCGAAGACCGCCCGAGTTTCCTTCAGCTCCGCTCCCATATTGGCTGGCCGTCGCCACACCTGACCGACAGCCCCAAGGCCCACGGTGAGCCGTTCGAGCCCGAGGAGATCAAAGAGACCAAGGAGATCCTCGGTCTCCCCCCCGAAGAGAGCTTCTGGGTGCCGGACGAAGTGCTTGCCATGTACCGGGCCGCCGGCGCCCGTGGGCGCCCCGACCGCGACGCCTGGGCCAAGCAGCTCGAGGCGCGTTTGCCCTCAGGCACTGAGCCCCGGGCACGATGGGACGCGCAGTGGCGCGGCCAGGCACTCAGCGGTTTCGAGAAGAAGTTGCCCACCTGGAAGGCCGGCGACAAGCTCGCTACGAGGGCCGCTCTGAAGTCGAGCCTCAACGCCATTTTCCCTGACGTGCCCGGCTTGGTTTCGGGCGGCGCCGACCTCACCGGCAACACAGGCACGATGATCGACGGCCAGCCGCTCCAGTCCAAGGAACACCCCGAGGGCCGGCTGATGGCCTACGGGGTCCGTGAGCACGGCATGGGCGGCGCCATGGTCGGCATGTCGCGCCACGGCGGCATCCTCCCGATCGGCGGCACCTTCTTCAATTTCAGCGACTACATGAGGGGCTCGGTGCGCCTGGCGGCGCTGTCGCAGACAAAAGTCATCTTTTCTTGGACTCACGACTCGATCGGCCTCGGCGAAGACGGCCCGACCCACCAGCCGGTCGAGCAGCTCGCAGCGATGCGGGCCATGCCCAACCTGCTCGTTATCCGCCCCGCCGACGCCAACGAGACCGCCCAAGCGGTCCGGATCGCCATCGGCCACGACGGCCCAACGGCCCTCATCCTCTCCCGTCAGACCCTTCCCGTGCTCGAGGGCACCGCCGAGCGCGCAGAGCAGTTGCAGCTTGGCGCCTACACGCTCTCGGGGGACGAGCCGGGGCCCGACATCGTCCTCGTCGGCACCGGGTCCGAGGTCTGGGTATGTGCCGCTGCAGCCAAGTTGCTCGAGGCCGACGGCCTACACGTGCGGGTCGTCTCCATGCCGAGCTGGTCCCTTTTCGAGGACCAAGGCGAGGACTACCAAGACGAGACCCTCGGCGCAGGCGCGCCCGTGCTGGCTGTCGAAGCCGCCGCCAGCTTCGGCTGGTCCCGTTGGGCGGATGCCACCGTTTCCCTAGACCACTTTGGCGCCTCCGGCCCCGGCGCTGAGGTGCTGGCCCACTTCGGGTTCACCCCCGAAAACGTGGCCGAAAACGCCCGGGCCTTGCTCCGAAAGACTGACGAAGACCAGGAGGAAAATAAATGACGCTTCTCCATCAGCTCTACACGGAGGGTGGCCAAAGCCCGTGGATCGACAACCTTTCACGCGACGCCATCCGTTCCGGGCGCCTCGCGAACATGCTCGATGACGGCATCCGTGGTGTCACGTCCAACCCGACAATTTTCCAAAAAGCAATGACCGGCACCGACGCCTATTCAGCAGACTTCGCCCGCCTCATCGAAGGTGGCTCCGTCGAGCAAGCGTTCTGGGAAATGGCGACAGCCGATGTCACAGCGGCCCTCGAGATATTCCATCCCCTCTACGTTCAAAGTGGTGGCGGCGACGGCTTTATTTCTCTCGAAGTCTCACCGCGCCTCGCCTATGACACCGCAGGCACGATCAAAGATGCCCGCATTTTCCACGAGCGCATCGCCATGCCCAACTTGCTGGTCAAAATCCCCGCAACCGAGGCCGGGGTACCCGCTATCCGCCAGATGATCAGCGAAGGCCGCAACATAAACGTCACGTTGATCTTCAGCATCGACAGGTATAACGATGTTATCGAGGCTTACATCTCGGGGCTCGAAGCCTTCGCCGGGACCGGCGGGGATCTCTCCCGAGTGCACAGCGTCGCCTCGTTCTTCGTGAGCCGCGTGGACACCGAAGTCGACCACCGCCTTGAAGCCTTGAACAACGACAAGGCCCTCGCGCTTCGTGGGAAAGCCGCTGTGGCACAGGCGAAGTTGGCCTACCAGTTGTTCCTCGAGCGGTTCTCCGGCCCTCGCTGGGAAGCTCTCAAGGCCAAGGGGGCACACGTCCAGCGCCCACTGTGGGCCTCTACCTCCACCAAGAACCCTGCATATCCGGACCTTCTTTACGTCGACAGCCTGATCGGCCCCGACACGGTCAACACGATGCCGGATGCAACCGTCGCCGCGTTCATGGACCACGGCACCGTGGCCCGCACCGTGGACGTCGGAGCAGATGCGGCCCGTGCCGAAATGGAGGCCCTCGGCCAAGTTGGCATCGATATGGCCGACGTCTCCCACAAGCTCGAAGAAGAAGGCGTGGCCGGTTTCTCCAAGAGCTACGACGAACTGCTCCAAGCGCTCGAGGACAAAGCCAACGAGCAAAAGGCTAGCAACCAGTCGTGACGGGCCCCCTGCCCCCCAACGTCCTGGCTGAGGGGATGGAAACGGTCCGTCGTGCCCCGCCTGGGGTCCTGGTGGTCTTCGGCGCGTCCGGTGACCTCACCCATCGCAAGTTGATGCCTGCGCTGGAACACCTCTCGCGGCGGCGCCTACTACCCGCTGCTTTTTCCATCGTGGGCGTGGCGCGTACCGAGATGTCCGACGACGGCTTCAAGGGCCTCATGGCAGAGGCGGTCCCCAATGCCGGACCGGGATGGGCCGAGATCATCAAGAACAGTGCCTACGTCTCCGGCGACTACTCGCACCCGAACACATTCAAGCAACTGAAGTCACGGCTGAAGAGCATCGACGAAGCGCTCGGGACAGGCGCCAACCGGACCTTCTATCTGGCCACGGTGCCCGACGTATTTGCAGAGGTGGCCGCAGCGCTGGGCAAGGTCGGCCTCAACCACCCCGAGCCGGGCGGATCTTCGCGCCTGGTCATCGAAAAGCCCTTCGGCCGCGACCGCGAAAGTGCCCGGGAGCTCGACACGGGGCTGCACGAGGTGTTCGCCGAGGACCAGATTTACCGCATCGACCACTACCTCGGCAAAGAAACCGTGCAGAACGTGCTCGCCCTGCGTTTTGCCAACGCGATATTCGAGCCTTTGTGGTCGCGCAATTACATCGACCACGTCCAGATAACCGTCGCGGAGACGGTGGGTGTCGAAAAGCGTGGCAGTTTCTACGAAAAAGCGGGCGCGCTGCGCGACATAGTGCAGAACCACGTCATGCAGGTCCTTTCCCTCACCCTCATGGAGCCCCCCGGCACGATCGACGCCGACGGCATCCGCGACGAGAAGGTTAAGGCCCTCCGCTCGGTCGTCGTGCCGAGCGTGGACGAGGTGGCCAACATCGCAGTGCGCGCCCAGTACGACAGCGGCTGGGTCGAGGGCATCGCCGTACCCGGCTACCGCAAGGAAGAAGGCGTGAGCCGCGACAGCCAGACCGAGACTTACGTGGCGCTCAAGCTCACGGTCGACAACTGGCGCTGGGCTGGCGTGCCGATCTACATACGCACAGGCAAGCGCCTGCCCAAACGGGTGACAGAAGTCGCGCTCCAGTTTAAGGCGGTGCCGCACCTCGCCTTCCCCAAGGCGGCCGCGACCGGCCTCAACCCCAACGCCCTGGTTATGCGGATCCAACCCGACGAAGGCGTGACGCTGCGCTTCGGAGCGAAGGTGCCCGGGCAGGCGTTCATGGTGCGCGACGTGCTCATGGACTTCTCCTACGGGGCTGCGTTCCTGGAAGAGCCGCCGGACGCCTACGAACGGCTCCTCCTCGACGCCATGGTCGGCGACCCCACCCTGTTCATTCGCAGGGACGAGGTAGACACCGCGTGGGGGATAGTCCAGCCTCTGCTCGACGCCTGGGCCAACGACGGGGCTCCTCTCGCCGGCTATGCGGCCGGGTCCTGGGGCCCCCGCCAAGCTGACACTCTTGTGGAGCGCGACGGACGGCAATGGCGAACGCCCTAGTGCCACCGCCCAACCCGGCCGCTCCCGGGCAACTGTTCCGGCCGAGCCAGCCTGCCAGCGCGAGCTCAGGCGACGACGGGCCTGCCGTTGTCCATAGCTGGCAAAAGCGTGACGTCACCATCGGCGAGGTCGTCGCAGCGTTACCCGAACTGCGCCGCCAAGCCGACGGGAGGGAAGCCGCCACCCGCACCGCGGTCCTGACCATCGTCATGGTCATCGGGCCGAACGACGACCCGGTCGCCTGCGCCGAATCGGTGCGTTCCCTCGGCGCCCATCACCCGTGCCGTGCGGTCGTGCTGCGCCCCGACCCCGACAGCACCCCCGTGATCGACGCCAGCGCGACCCTATGGCGCGCCACGGCCGCCGCAGCCGAGGGGCACCCCATGTTCTTCGAGGAGGTCCACCTCAAAGTTGGAGGCCAGGCCGCTTCCCACCTCTCGTCGATCGTGGGGCCTTTCATCCTGGCCGACCTCCCCGTTGCCATCTGGTTCCCAGCTGACCTCCCCGACCCGACTGACCCCCTGCTCCGGCTCGCTTCGGTGCTCGTGGTCGACACGCGCCTGGTCGGGCCGGAGCTGGCCGCCATCGGCCACTCCTACCGGACGTTGCTCGAGCTGGCCAACCACCAGCCGGTCGTGGATCTGTCGTGGGTGCGCCTACAGCCCTGGCGTGACCTCCTGGCGAGCCTGTTCGAACCAGAGCACAGCCGGCATTTCCTCCAGGGCGTCCGCCTGGCCTCTGTGAAGGGCAAGCCCGGCCCGCGGCACATGCTCGGCGGTTGGCTCATGGCGCAGCTCGACCTGCGAGCCCGCGAGGTCGTCCTGAGCGATTCCAAGCATGTCGACATAACCCTCGAGGCCTTTTACGACGGCGAAGAGGGCAAGTTCCAAGTGAGCCGCGACGGAGGGGCCCGCGCCGTGTGGGCGAAGGCTTCCCTCTCTGGCGGCATGGCGCACGGCCAGGCCATGCCACTGCCCGACGACTCGCTGACCTCGGCGCTGTCCGCCGCGATCGCCAACCTCCGGGCTGACCGGGTGTGGGAACGCGCGTTGGCTGCCGCCGCGGCCCTCGCGTCCTAGGCGTTAGGGTCTAGCCCGTGAACGGAGAGCTTGTTGTAACTGATGACCTCCCCGGTGCTTTCGCCAGCGAGGTGATCACCGCCTTCGCAAACCGCCCGGGCGAAGAGTTCGACATCGCTCTTTCGGGGGGCTTGACGGCGCGGGCCTGCTACGAGCGCCTCGCGGCCGACGGTGACCAAGAGATCGACTGGCTCGTGGTCAACTTCTACTGGAGCGACGAACGCTGCGTCCCACCCGACGACCCTGACTCCAACGAGCTGCTCGTGCGCCAGGCTCTCTTGGAAAGAGCCGGGGCCGCCAACGCCGTATACCCGATGCGCTGCGACGAGGGCGTCGAGGCCTACCAGCTGCGTATCGGCGAGATCGGCCAGCTCGACCTCGTCCATCTCGGGATGGGCGCGGACGGGCACACGGCCGGCCTTTTCACAGGCTCCCCCGCCCTGGACGCCGACCCCGGCCAGCTGGTCACCTTCAGCGAGGACCCGAACGGGATCTATGACCATCCCCGGATGACGTTCACCTACTCGGCGATATCGAGAGCGCGGCTCGTCATCTTCACGGTCGGAGGCGAGGCCAAGCGCCCCGCGATGGAGGCGCTGGTTGCCGGCAAGGACATCCCCGCAGCGCGTGTCCGGGCGAGCCGAATCCTTTGGCTCGTCGACAAGGACGCTGCTCCCCGGAACCTGTGACCGACCTGTGACCCCCTCCTCTGAGCCCGTGGCAGAGCCTCCCGCTTCGCCTGCCCCTTCTCCTCAGGGCCAGGGCGCCGGTCACGGCCCGGGCCACGGGGGGGGCCATGGCCGTGGGACCAGCACGGGCGACCCGGAGCTGGACGCCCGCCTCGACTCCCTCCTGGACGAGCTGGCGGTAACCGCCAACCGCGACCAGATCCGAGAGCTGATCATCTCTGTG
>Ga0182024_10024445_pt1 | contig 10739 bp, 9 predicted proteins | sample P32metaG_FD_120480 | JGI IMG/M metagenome (GOLD analysis project Ga0182024, IMG submission 120480) | Permafrost microbial communities from Stordalen Mire, Sweden - P3-2 metaG (Illumina Assembly) | ecosystem: Environmental > Terrestrial > Soil > Wetlands > Permafrost | place: Sweden: Stordalen...
CTTGCGCGAAGAGACTGGAAACCAGCAACAAGCTGGAGAGCGCCAGGGACAGAACTGCTATCAGCACGAATAGCCTGCTCGATGTTTTGGATCGCATTGGTTTATCTCTTTTCATTTTCTGAAGTTCGCTGGATTCGTTCCCGGGTTCGAGAACTCTTCCGCACACGTACGACATGCTCAATAGCATTCGGAAGGCCACGGATTGCGCGGGTTTGAGCGCTGGACTACGGACGTGGGGAAATCGGGAATGAGCGTACAGGTGTGGTCCACAGACAGACGGGAATAGCGAATGCGTGCGGAGCGCTGAAGTGGCTGAGTTGACGATGGAATCTACCAAAGGGCAGAGTTTGGCGGCGAATGTCTACTAAAAACCGGATTGCGAGCAGCATGTTTGCTTGACGCTGCTGGGGTTAACATACATACTAGTTGGTATGTTAGTTGCACATAAGAATGGAAAACGCAAGGTGAGCCGGTTTCGCGATGCTGAGCGGACCCGGGAGCGGCTGGTGCAGGCGGCAGCGCGAGAGATTTACAGAGCGGGCTTCCAGAGCGCCAGCCTGGAAACAATTCTGGCGGCAACCGGGGTTACCAAGGGCGCGCTGTACTACCACTTCGACAGCAAGGAAGCCTTGGGGTACGCGGTAGTGGATGAAGTCATCGGCCCTGACGTCCGGCTGGCGTGGGTTCGTCCTCTACTCACGGACAAGGATCCTATCGACGCTTTGATTGGCGCCGTTCGAAACATACCGGTTCAGCCCGTGATTGTGCGGGGTGGGTGTGCGCTGAACAATCTGGCGCAGGAAATGTCTCCTTTGCACGCGGGATTTCGGAAGCGGCTGGAGACGGCGTTTAATGCGTGGCGCGAGGCGGTTGCCTCGATTTTGCGGCGGGGCCAGGCTGAGGGAAGCGTCCGGCGGGACGTGAAACCGGATGACGCCGCCGGCTTGCTGATCGCGATGGTGGAAGGCTATGGCTCGCTGGCGAAGAATGCGCAGGATCCGAAAGTGATGAAGGCGGGGATCAGAAACATTGTGGGCTGGCTGGAATCTTTGCGATCTTTGCATTCTTTGCCGTCACGGGGCAACCACAAGCGAGGGTGATCGCATCGTTGTAAGTTAGTTCTAATGTTTGTGCATACCGACCGGTATGTTGTTTGTGAAATGTTCGTATTCGATTCGCAAGCCGTCGAGAGCTGCGAGGAGATTCACTCGGCACGGGAGAAAAAAGATGAACCGAAAAAGATTTCAAATGGTTGCCTCTCTAAGCTTCGCGCTGATTCTTGTTTTGGGCATGGCCTGGCGGGTAAGGGCAGCGGATCGTGCAACGAAGTATCCGAGCATGGCGCCGGTCGAGCAATACCTGATGGCGGATCGCAATGCTGAGATCGCGCTGGCGAGAAGCGCGGCCCCGGAGGCGATTTCGCGGGACGCGACGATTCTTGTGCTTGGGCGCCATGGATACGAGACGGCGGTCGAAGGCAAGAACGGGTTTGTGTGTGCTGTGGAGCGGGCATGGATGGGTCCATTCGAGGGTGATTTGGCGGCAAATTTTTGGAATCCAAACGTTCGAGGGCCGCTCTGCTTTAATCCGCCGGCCGCGAGAACCGTCCTGCCGATTACCTACAAGAGGACGGAGATGATTCTGGCGGGGAAGTCGAAAGAGCAGATTATTGATGCCTTCAAAGTTGCCTACGGGAAGAAAGAACTGCCGGCTCTGGAGCCTGGTGGGATGAGTTACATGATGTCGAAAGACCAGTACCTTACCGATAGCGGGGATCACCGCTGGATCGCGCATCTGATGTTCTATACGCCGCTGATGGACGGCGCTGTTTGGGGCGCGGATGTGCCCAAGTCTCCCGTGATGCTGAATCCACAGTTTAGCGGCGCTCCGGAACCGATCGATGTGTTCATGATTCCCGCCGGTATGTGGTCGGATGGTACGCCTTCGCCGGCGATGTAGGAGTCGCGATGAACACTCTGGGGTTGGGTACGGCTGGCGAGGTGTCGAGTCTGGAATGCGCTAGCGATGCGCCGGTTGGTCCGGTGGCCGAGCATACGAATGTGGCCCTGGTGATGGCACGCGACGTGGGAGAACAAACAGCGAGCTCGACGAAGACTCTGCTGAGGTTGCGGGCGCCGGTGAAGGCGCAGTCTCTGCGGGTGGCGATCAAAGTCAGGGGAAAGATTCTCTTTATCAATCTGGGCGACGTGGTTGCTGTTCACGCCAAGGGAAAATGCGTGTCGCTTCGGCAGAATGCGAGTTCTTATCTGCTGCGCGAGTCTATTTCGGTGGTGGCGGAGAGGCTCGAAGCCCATGGGTTCATCCGTATTCACCGGTCGGTGCTGGTGAACGCCACGTTCGTGGAAGAAATCTGGCCGCTTTCGACGGGAGAATATTGCCTTCGAGTTGAGGGTGGAAAAGAATATACGGTGACGCGCACGTACAAGAAAAACCTTCAGGCGCTGGCGGAATTTTGGATTGGCACTGGGGCGCTCTTCCCCGGTTAATTCGGTTGCTTCAGCTTTCACTTCTCGGTTCTCAGTTCTCGGTTCTCAGTTCTCAGACAAATCCTGCCTGTCGCTATTGAATGAAACTTCGGCTGCTCTGGAATAAAAGAGCGGGTCGCCGGTTATCTCCAATGTTGGTCGTGGTGCTCACCTCCGCGTTTGCTCCTCTCCTTTTCACGCGGGGGTGAGATTTTTTGCGGGTTCAGTTTGCAGATTCAGGAAGATGGCGATGGTAAATCCTTTTGATGTTAAGACGGCGCTTCTGGCCAAGCACGCGCAACATGTCGTGTTGATCCACTTTCCGATCGGGCTGTTCATTACGGCGGTGGTGTTCGATTTCATTGCGCTTGCGACGAAGCGGAAGGGCATGGCGGAAGCCGCTTACTACAACATGCTGGCGGCGGCGATTTCGACTGTTCCGGTTGTTGTTACCGGGATACTGGCGTGGCAGTTTCAACTTGAAGGGCAGAAACTCAAGGGCATTCTCTTGCTGCATCTTGTTCTGGCTTGCGTTTCGACTGCGCTGATCTGGTTGGTGTGGTGGGTGCATTTCCGGGCGCGGCGACGGGGAATCTCGAGGCCGGCCTATTGTCTCGCGCTTGAGGTTGTGGCGGTTGTGGCGATTGCGCTTACCGGACATTTGGGAGGATTTTTGAGTGGTGTGAATTTGCCGGGTTAGAGTTCGCAACTTGGCAGGTCGGAATTAGGTCGGATTGATGAAATCAAAAATCTTTACCACGGAGGGCACGGGGTACCACGGGGTAAGCCAAGTCTCGGGCTCGGGATTACGGAGTAGGGCCAGGTCTTTGGATTAATTCTGATTGGTGGGAATAAAAACGGGTCGGGCTGGTTATCCCCGTAGAAGGTTCCAAACTATAGGGGGGAACAATGCCGGAGAAGAAGCAGGAGCTTATCGATCAGAGTCTGCAGGATTTGAATAACGATGGAGTGGATCGTCGCGGGTTTCTGAAGTGCATGGCGTGGGCGGGCACGGGATTGGTGTGGACTATGAACGGAGGGATTCCGGTGTCGCGGGCCTTTGCTAAAGGCCATGGCAAGGATGGCGGTAAGGGAGTGGACTTCAGTTTTGTGCAGATCAGCGACAGCCATGTTGGCTTTAACAAGCCGGCTAATCCGTATGTGACCGCTACTTTGCAGACGGCGATTAACAAGATCAATGCGATGCCGCACAAGCCGGATTTCATTATTCACACTGGAGATTTGAGCCAGCTTTCTAAGCCCAGCGAGTTCGATACGCTCGATCAAGTACTAAAAGGTGCGTCGGCGAAACAGATTTACTTTGTGCCCGGCGAGCACGACGTGCTGGGCGACAACGGTGAGGAATATTTGCAGCGCTACGGAAAAGGTACGAAGGGCGCGGGATGGTACAGCTTCGATCACAAGGGCGTGCATTTTGTTGGGCTGGTGAATGTGGCTAATTTGAAAGCCGGCGGGATGGGATCGCTGGGCCATGAGCAGTTGGAGTGGCTGGAAGACGATTTGCATGGACGCTCTGCCAGCACTCCGATTGTGCTTTTTGCTCACATTCCTTTGTGGACGGTTTACCAGGATTGGGGATGGGGAACGGATGATAGCGAACAAGCGCTGTCTTACGCGAAGCGATTTGGTTCGGTGACGGTATTGAACGGGCACATTCACCAGATCATGCAGAAGGTAGAAGGCAAGGTCACGTTTCACACGGCGATGTCGACGGCGTTTCCTCAACCTGCGCCGGGGACGGCGGCTTCGGCGGGTCCGATGAAAGTACCGGCTGAGCAGTTGCAGAAGGTGTTGGGGATCACGGATGTGAATTACGTGGTGAGCGGGCGGAGCTTGGCGGCGGTGGATTCTCCGCTTGCCGGTTAGGTTGTTTTGTTCGCGGAGGAAGTTGCGCAAGTAAGCAAGTCAATATTAGAAGGGTGATGCTGTTTGAATACGTGTTCGAGCAGAGGCTCCAGAATTACGAAAGAAGTCGTCGTGCGACCATGTACGACCACGGGGGCTGAAGCCCTCAGGTATTTGGGGCTCTACGCGGCGCTGAAGCGCCGCTCTTCCACGGTACTCTACGCATTCGTAACGTCCTACGTGGCGGCTGAGCCTTGATTAATCTTTTAGACCTTTACGGCGCGGCTGAAGCCGCGCCCTTTCAAAGCGAATTTCAAACTGAGGTAAAAGGAAGAAGAGAGCGATGATTAGAAAAAGTATGAGAGTGGCAGGCGTGATGGTGCTGGTGATGATTGCTATCGTACTAATGGTCGCGGGATCAATGCGGGTGACGGCCGATAGCCCGGCGAACGCGGCGGTGAAGATCGATAATTTCACTTTTGGTCCGCAGACGCTGACAGTGCCGGTGGGAACTACGGTTACTTGGACGAACAGCGATGACATTCCGCATACATCCGTGAGTACAGAGGGCGCTTTCAAGTCGAAGGTGCTGGACACGGATGAAAAATTCTCATTCACGTTTAGCAAGGCGGGAAATTATTCGTACTACTGCACGATCCATCCGAAGATGACTGGGAAGATTGTGGTGCAGTGAGGTGATCTGATAGGCGAGGATATTTTGCGTCTTGTACACTGCTGAAGGCTTTCGGATGGTCGAGCTGGTGTGCGGACGAACTATGGGTGGTGGGATTTTAATTGAAGTATGCGTGGACTCGGTTGCTTCGGCGATGGCCGCGGAGCGTGGCGGGGCTGGACGCGTGGAGTTGTGTAGCAATCTGCTGGAAGGCGGGGTTAGTCCCAGCGCGGGATTGATTGAGTTGGTGCGGGCTAGGGTGAAGGTGGGGCTGCAGGTGATGATCCGGCCGCGGGGTGGGGATTTTTTTTATACGGCGGAAGAATTTGAGATTATGCGGCGCGATATTGCGGCCGCCAAGGGCCTTGGGGCGGACGGCGTGGTCGTGGGAATTCTTGATGGCGCGGGAAATGTAGATGTTTCGCGCACCGAGGAGTTGGTCGAGTTGGCGCGGCCGTTGCAAGTGACTTTTCATCGTGCCTTTGACATGGCGGCGGATCTTTCGCGGGCTCTGGAAGATGTTTGCGCGAGCGGCGCGGACCGGTTGCTGACCTCGGGCGGGGAGCAGAGCGCGTGGCAAGGCGTGGCATCGATTGCGCGGGTGGTGAAGGCAGCGCGCGGGCGAATTGTGATTGTCGCTGGCTCGGGGATTAACGAGAAAAATGCTGCGAGCATTGTTGAGCGGACGGGGGTCAGGGAAATCCATGTGGGGCTGGGAAGTGTTGTGGAGAGCGCGATGCTTTATCGCAATCCGCGGGTTTCGATGGGAGCGGCTGCGGGGCGAGAGTATCAGCGAGTTCAGGTGAGGGAAGAGGATGTGTTGAAGCTGCGGCGGGCGATTGCGCGGGCGCAGGTTGCAGATGACGGTAAGACGCGGCTTAGGTAAACACATGAGGCAGGCGTCTGTGGTTCCCACCTTTCGACAGGCTCAGGGCAGGCTCTTTCGCAAAAGACGCGAAAGATCGGGCATCCCACTTTAGGGGAACGCGGGTAAGGTCAAAATCAATGTCAAGGGCTAATCTATTCTGGGCGATTCCGGTGAGCCGATGGGGCTGGAATCTGCATCGTACTGGCGGTGGGTTGTTTTGGGGAGTTAAGCTTAGAAGAGTGAATCTTAGGAGGACGCTTGCGCTGCGGAAAATGCGGCAGTGAGAATGTTGAGGGGCACCGCTTTTGCGGAATGTGCGGGGCGGCGCTGGTGGCGCAGGATACGCCTGCGGCGAAAGTGCCGGTGGCTGCTGCGCCGGTGGTTGGCGCGGCGGTTGTGGAGCGTGGTGCGGCGGTGAGTGCGGCTGCGTCGGAGGCGCGGGCTGATGCTTGGGCTCGTTCGGATGTGGGGATTACTGGGCCTTCGTTTCTGGGGTTGGGTGCGCCTGCTGGCGGAGCGAGTACTGTTCGGGATGATCGTGAAGCTGACGGCGGGCATGGTGCGTTGCGTCCTTCTTCTGATGTGGATTATCTGCTTGAGGATGATGAGCCGCCTCGGCGGAGTTGGGGGAAGTTGATACTGGTTGTGGTTGCGCTCGCTTTGTTGGCGGGATTTGGGTATTTGCATTGGAAGCGTGGCGGATTTGATTGGGTGAACGGCGGGGATAAGAAGGCGGCGGAGCAGGCTCCGGATGCTGGGCAGAACGGGACTGATTCTGGAGCCGGAAATACGGCTGCGACGGGGGCTGGCGGAACTTCTGGTGTTGGTTCGGTTCCTGGTGCTAATCCAGCAGGGAGTGGCGAGGGACAGGATGCTTCTTCGCCGAGTGCTTCGTCGCCTGCGCCGGCACAGAGTGCCCAGGCTGAGACTGCTGCTCCGGCGAATGCTGAGGTTCAGAAAAATGGTGGCGCGGGTGATTCGGAAGCGCCGGAAGCTGCGGAGGCTCCGGAGGCTGCTGAGTCTGAGGCTGAGAAGCCGGCGGCTGCTGAACCTGCTCCGCGAGCTCGAGCGCGCAAGCCTGCTGCTCGGGTTGCTGCGGTGAAACCTTCGGCGGCTCGCGGGGTCGATTCGGTTACTGATGGTGAGCGCTACATTTATGGGCGCGGCGTAGCTCAGGATTGTGATCGCGGGTTGCGGATTTTGAAGTCGGCGGCGGAGTCGAATGCTCGGGCTATGACTTCTATGGGCGTGATGTATTCGACGGGGACTTGCACGCCTCGGGACTTGCCTACGGCTTACCGGTGGTTTGCTTTGGCTCTGCATAAAGAGCCGGAGAATCAGGCGCTGCAACAGGACTTGCAGAAGTTGTGGGGGCAGATGACGCAGCCGGAGCGGCAGTTGGCTATCAAGTTGAGCCAGTAGGAGCAGTGGTCAGGGGATTGGGGTCAGGGGTTAGTTTGTTGCGCTGGCGTTTTGGTTCTCGATCGGCCTCAGGTTCCTGTCTCAGATCGGTATCCTGCCGCTCACTTCTGCGAGAACACGTCCATGCCCAGGCCCGACTGAAAAATGAAATCCAGCAACCCATCCGAATTGAGATCGCCGACCGTAATACCGAGTTCGGGCAGCGGAACTAGGGGAATGCCCACAACCCGAGGCGACTGAAAAGTGCCGTCACCATTGCCTAGCAATACAACCAATTGCGGATGCTTGTAATCCTGATATTCTGACACAAGTAGATCTGGCTTGCCATCGGAATTGATATCGCCAACGGCAAATGTAAACTGCCTTCCCCCAATGGAGTCGGTTGTATAGAAGGTCGGCGATTGAAAGGTGCCGTCGCCGTTGCCTAGCATCACTCCGATCTGGCTCGCTGTGCAGAAGGCCAGATCAAGCTTTCCGTCGCCATTGAAATCGCTGATCTGCGTGCCACCTTGGGCAACGAAAGCGCCTCCGATACATCCGTATGCCCCAGGAAAAGAGGCGACCTCCTGCAGCGGTTGGAACGTGCCGTCGCCGTTGCCCTGCATAAACCGGAAAGTAATCCCCGGACCATTCAGACCCCCGCCAACGAGAACCAGATCAAGCTTTCCGTCGCCGTTGAAGTCCCCGAGCAGCATTTCGTCTGCCAGTAAGCTGTAGGGATAACCAGCCGCCTGGGTAAAGCTCCCGTCCCCATTCCCCAGAAATACAGTCATAATATCGTTCTGACCCTTCGTGATCAGATCCAGCTTGCCGTCTTGATTTAAATCACCCGTCACCGCCTGTCCAAGCCCGTCGCTATTGTCCGTAAGAATAGGGCCAGCACTGAAGCCTCCCTCTCCGTTACCCAGCCAGACGCTCATGTGCCTGATATCCACGGTGTTCGCCCCGCCATCGTCGAAAGCCACGTCGAGGTTGCCGTCGCCATTGAAGTCACCGTAGACGAATGGGGTAGTTTCTGCATAGTCGCCTCCCAGTGTAGACGTGGTTTGAAAAGTGCCGTTCCCCATATTTTGGTCAAAGGACAAGCCGAAAAACTCTCCCATCAGATCGAGAATCCCTTGATGGGTGAAATCGGCAGCCGCAAGCGCCCAAAAGCCGAAGTCGTAAGACACCGGCGAATTGACGAGGATCTTGGATATAGGATCGTGTACTTCTACCTGCGCCCAACTTGCGCTGGAATTCCCGCCTCCCGGTGCGGGGTTCGTGACCGAAATGTAGCCTGCTGTGTTCTTCGCGATATCTGTGGAGAGAACCTGAGCTTGAATTTCGTGCGCCGAAATGAAGGTAGTAGTCCGCGGCTGGTAATTCCAGTTCACCACCGCGCCGGGGACGAAGTTTGCTCCGTAGACGCTTAGGGTGAAGTCTGGGCCTCCGGGTGGGACTGCGTCGGGATTTGCTGGGCCTACTATCTGCGGGATGGGATTTTGGGCCAGGGCTGCAGCTGCCAGTAGGGTGAGGGTTAGGGCGGCTGACTTTATTCGGCCTAGCGGGTTGGATGAATGGGTATTCATGTTACGTCCTGAGAGCGATTGGGGCCTGGGGGGATTGCGGCGGCCTTGCGTTTATGGACGTTACTTCAGGTGGGCGGGGATGTCAACGGGGAATTGGTTGCGCTGCCGGCCGGTTACATAGGTCCTTCGTTGGGAGTCCTCGGCTATCGCCGAGGACTCCGCTGCCTCAGGATGACAATCGGGCACGAAGTACGACCACTGGGGCTGAAGCCCATTCTTATTTCTGACTTTACGCGGCGCTGAAGCGCCGCTCTTTCACGGTACCGTACGTGGCCGCGGTGCTGCCTCCATCGCCGCGGGCAGGTCGCCCGCTCTCGCACGGTTCGTGGTAGCCCGAGCGAAAAGCGGGTTCCTCGACTCCGCAAGATCATCCGCTTTGCGGACGATCTTGCTGCGCTCGGAATGACAACAGAAGTGAGCAGCGGCAATAGCAAAGGGCGCGGGTGAGAGCCGCGCCCTTGCACAACATAATCGCGTCGCTTTACGTCATAATCGCGCGCTTTACGTCATAATTACGCGCCTTACGGCATAATCATACGCTTTACGAGTGCCAGGTTACTACTTTGTCCTGGATTGCTGCTGGCTCCTGGATGGGGCGGATTGGCGGAGTTTCGGGCTTGGGCTCTTTCGGCTTCGGCTTTGACTCCGTCTCCATGAAGACCTTTGCGGCTAGCGATTCGGCTACTGCCGGTAGCGAGACTCGCATGGCTTCTTCGATTGTCTTGACGTAGTGAATGCTCAGGCCCTCGACTTGTTCGGGCGTCAGGTCTTCTTGCACATTCATTTTGTTTTCTGCGGGCATGATGATTGTGGTGACTCCTGCGCGTTTGGCGGCGAGGACTTTTTCTTTAATGCCGCCTACGGGGAGCACGTTGCCGCTTAGCGTGATTTCTCCGGTCATCGCGGTGAGCGGACGGATGCGATGGGCCGTTAGCAGCGAGACCAGGGTGGTTGCCATGGTGACGCCTGCGGATGGTCCATCTTTTGGGATAGCGCCGGCTGGGACGTGCATGTGAATGTCATGGTCGGCGAAGAAATCTTCGGCTATTCCTAGCTGGGATGCGTTGCTGCGCACCCAGGTTAGAGCGGCCTGCATGGATTCCTGCATGACCTGGCCGATTTGGCCGGTCATGGTGAATCCACCTTTGCCTTTCATGGCGTTGGCTTCTACGAAGAGGACGTCGCCGCCGGAAGGAGTCCAGGCTAGGCCTACGGCTACGCCGGGGCGTTCGGTGCGTTCTTCAATTTCGCCTTCTACGCGGATCTTGATGCCGCCGAGAAATTCCTGAATGACTTGCTCGGTGACTAGGAGCTTGTCGGTTTTGCCTTCGGCCAAGCGCCGCGCTTGCTTGCGGCAGATGGTGCCGATGGTGCGCTCGAGGCTGCGGACGCCGGCTTCGCGCGTGTAGTGACGAATCACATAGCGCAGAGCTTCGTCGGGAAATTCGATTTGCTCGGCGGTGATTCCATTTTCTTCCACCTGACGTGGAACCAGATAGCGGCGCGCGATGTGGAGTTTTTCTTCTTCGCTGTAGCCCTGGAGTTCGATGATTTCCATGCGATCGCGCAGAGGCTCGGCGATTGGGTCGAGCATGTTCGCGGTCGTAATGAAGAGAACTTTCGACAAGTCGAAGGTGACATCGAGATAGTTGTCGCGGAAGGTCGAGTTCTGCTCGGGATCCAGCGCTTCTAGTAATGCGGAAGCGGGATCTCCGCGGAAGTCGCGGCCCACCTTGTCGATTTCATCGAGCATGAAAACCGGATCTTTGGTTTCGGCGCGGCGAATGCCCTGGATGATTTGTCCGGGGAGTGCGCCGATGTAGGTGCGGCGATGGCCGCGGATTTCGGCTTCA
>Ga0182024_10024446_pt1 | contig 10739 bp, 10 predicted proteins | sample P32metaG_FD_120480 | JGI IMG/M metagenome (GOLD analysis project Ga0182024, IMG submission 120480) | Permafrost microbial communities from Stordalen Mire, Sweden - P3-2 metaG (Illumina Assembly) | ecosystem: Environmental > Terrestrial > Soil > Wetlands > Permafrost | place: Sweden: Stordalen...
CCAGTGGACAATGAGAGCGCAATTTCGGCCCGATATTCCGAAACAAGGCTGCAAGCGGCGAACCAACAATAAGAGCCAGCGCCAAATGTTTGAGCACGATGATCGCCAAGATGACCCCAGTCGCGGTTCCTGTCGCGATGGATATCGACCGAAATAACAAGAGCATCGCCACACCGCAGACGCTTCCTGCCGCAGCTAGAATGACCCATTTTCGCTGTCTACTGTTCATCAGCCAAGTCCGCCGCATACGACATGCATTTCTCCCGTAGGGCCTCGCTTACACGGCGGACGCCGCGCTGTATTTCAAACTGAGACACTACCACGCCGGGAAGAACAAAGGCGAAACGTTTGATAACTACCGCCGCCGAGTTCCCTTGTGGAACGTCGGTTCCCTGATATCGTTGAGTCCAGTCCCGAAGAGAGTAACGGAGTAGCATCGTGGCCCCGCGCGCGTATTGGAAAGGTTATTTGAAGCTGTCGCTCGTCTCGTGCCCCATCGCTTTGTTTCCGGCGACGTCGGAGCGGGAAAAGATCAGCTTCCATCAGCTCAACAAAGAGACCGGCAACCGCATCCGCTACAAGAAGATCGATGCCGATACCGGCGACGAAGTCGCCAATACCGACATCATCAAGGGCTACGAGCTGGCCAAGGGTGAATATATCGAGCTTGAGCCGGAAGAGCTCGAAGCCGTCGCCATCGAGAGCAAGCACGTCATCGACATCGAAGAATTCGTGCCGCGCAACGAGATCGACGAGCTCTATGTCCGCGATCCCTATTACATCGTGCCGGACGGCGAAGTCGGCCAGCAGGCCTTTGCCGTGATCCGCGAGGCGATCCGCAAGGAAGGCATGGTGGCGCTTGGCAAGGTGGTGTTCACCTCGCGCGAGCACATCATCGCGCTGGAAGCGCGCGGCAAGGGCATGGTCGGGCTGACGCTGCGCTACCCCTATGAGGTGCGCAAGGAAGACGAATATTTCGATTCCGTCGAAGACGAGAAAATCCCGAAGGACATGCTCGATCTGGCGATCCATATCGTCGAGACCAAGACCGGGCACTTCAAGCCGGCGGAATTCAAGGACCAATACGAGGACGCGCTCAAGGATCTGCTGCGCAAGAAGCAGAAGGGCGAGAAGATCGAGCGGCCGAAGGAGCGCGAGCCGTCGAACGTCATCAACCTGATGGACGCTCTGAAGCAAAGCATCAAGAGCGGCGGCGGCCGCGGCGCCGGCAATGGCGGCACGCGGCGCGCGCCCAGCGCATCGAGCGCCCGCGCGGCGAAGGGCCCGGCCAAGAAAGCGGCGCGCTCATCCGCGCGCGATCACGCGCGGCATAAGAAAGCGGGCTAGCGCGGGATGAAGCGCCATCCCGCTTTGGCTATTTGTTTGAGCATGTCCTTTTCGCAAAACCGGTATCCACTTTTGCGGGACATGCTCTGATGCCGGGCAAGCGCGTCCAGCTCGACGACGAGACCTGGCGCGCGATCGATTTGCTCGGCCGCGATCAGATGAAGGATTTTCAGGAGCTTGCCGACGAGGCGTTCCGCGATCTGTTGAAAAAGCACGGCCGGCCGGCGAGTCTGAAGGAGGCATTGCGCCGCAGTGCCGGCGCCTCCGCCACCGTGCACCGCCTCAAAAAGAAGCGGCGCTAGCAATCTCCTGTTGAGGACATGGGCCTGCCGACCATGCAACCGCTCGATCTATCACGAACGGTGCTGCTCTGCGTCGTCGGCGGCTCGGCCGATGCCATCGCCTTCCTGCGCTACGACACCTTCGTCGGCGCGATGACCGGCAACACCGTTCTGCTCGGCATCGACCTCGCCGAAGACAAGCTCGACCGCGCCGGTTTTCATCTCGGCATTGTCGCCGTGTTCCTCGCGGCAGTCATCGTCACGCAGACCGCGCTTAAGGTGAGAATTCCGCCGAGTCTGCTGCTCCTCCTCACCGCATTGATGCTGGGCGGCTCCGGATTCATCGCCAGCGCCTGGAGCGCTGTCATCTGCGCCGCCGCGCTCGGCATGCAGAATGCCGCCGTGCGCACCATCGCCGGCGTAACGATCAATACGGTGTTCATCACCGGCAACCTGGTCCAGTTGGGTGCGGCGGTGCCGGCGGCTCCCGAACCGCAGCGGCGGGCGACGATCTCAGTGCTGACGATCGCATGGATCGCTTACGCCTTGGGCGCGGTTGCCGGCGCGGCCGCGTTGCACATGATCGTTTATCCCATGATCGTCCCGGCCGTCATGGCGCTTGTCGCGGCGATCGTCGAGACATCGGCCGACCGTCGCGGGCAAGGGTGACGCGCGGTAGGTGGAGAAAACGCATCGGCACGGCGTGAATTGTCGGGTGTTGACAGCGCGCCGGATTGGCCGCGACAGTTCTCGGCCGACCATATTTTGCGAATCAACCAGCAAGGGGAAATAGAATGCGAGGCGTTGCATCTCACGATCTGGCGACGGGCCGCCGCGGCAAGACAGCGAGCCGGCGGCGCATAATTGTCCTGTCGTCCGCCGTATTCCTGGCCGCTGCCAGTCTGGCAATGCCGCTTCGCGCCCATGCCGCGGATAAGCACGAGATCGCCCGCGGCAAATATCTGGTAACCGTCGGCAGCTGCACTGACTGCCACACGCCGGGCAGTTTCTTCGGCAAGCCGGACATGAGAAAATACCTCGGCGGCTCCGACGTTGGTTTTGCCATTCCGCATCTTGGCGTCTTTGTCGGCCCCAATCTGACGCCCGATAAGGCGACCGGCTTGGGCAATTGGACCGCTGCGCAAATCGTCAATGCGATTACGAAAGGGCAAACCCCGCAGGGCCGCATGCTCGCGCCGGTCATGCCGTGGCACGGCTACGCCGCCCTGACGGCGTCGGACGCCCTGGCGATCGCGGCCTATCTTAAAAGCTTGCCGGCGGTCTCTCATCAGGTCCCGGGACCGTTCGGGCCAAACGAGACCCCCACCACTTTCGTCATGGCGGTGATACCGGGTGCGGTTTATGAGAAGCTCGCGAGTCCGCCGCCGCCTGCCTCGCCACCACCCGCATCAACGCAAATGGCGCCGCCGCCGGCACCGGCAGCGAGCCCACCACCGGCTGCGCCCGCCGCGAAATAATTGCTTCGTAAGGGCGGAGCGGCGCGAGAGTTACGGCGCGCCGCTACAGCCCCAGTAGCTTCTTGCTGTTGCCGCCGGCGAGCGCCGCAATGGTGGCGGCATCAAAACCCTCGACGCCGGCGATGTGCCCGACGGGATCGTATTCCAGCATGTCGAACGGATAATCGGTGCCGAGCACGACGTGATCGGCGCCGAACACGCGCACCAATTCGGCGAGCTGATACGGCGTGAACACCACGGTGTCGACATAGATGCGCTTGAGATAGGTGGTCGGCGGCTGCGGCAAGTCGCCATGCGCATCCGAGCGCGCGCCCCAGGCGTGATCGATGCGGCCAGGATAGGCGCCGAGATAGCCGCCGCCGTGCACGGCGAGCAGCTTCAGCTTGGGATGCCGTTCGAGCACGCCGTCGAAGATCAGGTAATGCAGCGCGATCGTCGTCTCCAGCGGATTGCCGATGACGTTGTTGAAATAGAAGCGCTCGAAGCGTGACGCCTCGGTGAAGCCGTTGGGATGGATCATCACCAGCACGCCGAGCTCTTCGGCCTTTTTCCAGAACGGCGCAAAAGCCGGATCGGACAGTTCCTTGCCGGCGACATTGGTCAAAACCTCGACGCCGGTGAAGCTGAGCTTTTTGACGCAGCGCGCGAGCTCCTTGGCCGCTTCCTGGCCGTCCGGCATCGGCACCGTGCCGAAACCCTTCATGCGGTCGGGATATTTGCCGCAGAATTCGGCGATGCCGTCGTTGACGATCTGCGCCGCCTTCACCGCGATATCGAGCGGCACCGTATAATAGCATTGCAGCGGCGGCGGCGCGATCATCTGAACGTCGACGCCCATGGCGTCGAGATCGGCGAGCCGGTGCTCGTGGCCGCGCCGCGCGCTGATATCGACGGCCTGCTTCTGCGTGAGTGCCTTGGACTCCGGCGTGGCGAAATGAGCGAGCGGCACGGTCTTTATATCGAGATGCGGGGCGACGAATTTCGCCGCTTCCGGCACGTCGACATGGGCGTGAATGTCGATGGTAACGCTCTTCGGCCGCACCTCGCGGCCGGGCCTGCCGGGCTTGCGCGCCGCGGTCGGGCCATACTTGTTCCAGAGTTCGGGCATGGGAGTTTCCTTGCTCACGTCTCGCCGTCTGAGCGGCGCATATAGGGGGCGCAATCTGCTCAATAGCAGCCTCCGGCACAACCGCCTTTTCGCGACGCGGTCTGCGCTCGATTTGAGCTATTCAAATCGAAATCTGGCGGCCGATCTCGACCACCTGTTCGCTCGGAAGCTGGAAATAGTCGGTGACGTGCGTGGCGTTTCGCACCATGGCGGCGAACAGCTTCTCCTGCCAGACCGGCAGCACCGCGCCGCGCTCGCGGTGCACGATGATCTCGTGGCCGACGTAATAGGTCACGTCGTCGAGCCGGACTTCGCAGCCTTTCTGCTGGGACTCTTCGAGGAGGCGCGGGATATCGGGGCGCTGCATGAAACCGAAATGCGCCGTCACCCGCCAGAAGCTGTCGCCTTCCCGCGCCACGGTCATCAACTCCGGCCATTGCACCCGCGGCTTCGATTCGGTGACGACCCGCAGCACCACGACGCACTCGTGCAGCGCGCGGTTCTGCCGCAGATGCCACAGCAACACCGGCGGCACGCCGGCGGTCGTGCGCGTCAGAAAGACCGCCGTTCCCGGCACGCGCGGAACGCCCCGTTTCTCGATATCGGCGAGAAATTCCGGAACCGGCACCGGGGCCTGCTCCAGGCTATGCGAAACGGCGACCGTGCCGCGATGCCAGATCAGCATCAGCCCATAGACGACGGCGGCAAGCAGCAGCGGCACATAACCGCCGTCAATGATCTTCAGCGAGTTCGAAGAGAAAAATCCGGCGTCGATGACGATAAAGAAACCGGCCGTGATCGCGCTGATCAATAAATTCCATCGCCAGATTTCGCGCATCGCAATGAACAAGAGAAACGAAGTCATCAGCATGGTCAGCGACACCGCGATGCCGTAGGCGGCGGCGAGGTTGTCCGACTTTTGGAACAGCAGCGCCAGGGCGATGGTCACTAGCATCAACAGCCAGTTGACGACACCAACATAGATTTGGCCATAGCCCCGCTCCGAGGTCTGTTTGATATGCAGGCGCGGCAGCCAGCCAAGCTGGATGGCCTGCCGGGTCATGGAGAACGAGCCGGTGATGATCGACTGGCTGGCGATGATAGTGGCCACGGTCGCCAAGCAGATCAAAGGAACCAGCAGCGGCTCCGGGCATAGCCGGTAGAAGATGTTGTTGGCAATGGACTCGCCGCTCAGCGCGATCGCCGACTGGCCCGCATAGTTCAGCACAAGGCAGGGAAAAACAATCCACGACCAGGCAAAGCGAATCGGTGATTTGCCGAAATGCCCCATGTCGGCGTACAGCGCCTCGGCGCCGGTGACGCAGAGGAAGATTCCGCCGAGCACGGCAAAGCCGCGCATGCCGTTGGTGGCGAGAAGGCGCAGACCGTAAAGCGGATTGAGCGCGACCAGTACGCCCGGCTCGCGGGAGATGCCCCAAACGCCGAGCGCGCCGATCGCGACAAACCACACCAGCATGACCGGGCCGAATGCAGCGCCGATGCGCGAGGTGCCGAGCGGCTGCACGGCGAACAACAGGAGGAGGATGAGGACAGCGGCCGGCAACACGTAATGGGTCAACGACGGAGCCGCGATCTCAAGCCCTTCAAGCGCCGAGAGCACCGAAATCGCCGGCGTAATCGCGCCATCGCCGTAGATTAGCGCGGCGCCGAGAAGGCCCGCCAGGATAACGAGGGGACGGTGTCGCAACTGCACCCCAAGGAGCGACATCAGAGCCAAAATGCCGCCCTCGCCGTCATTGTCGATGCTCATGGCGATGACGACGTATTTGATCGAGGTGATCAGAAACAGCGTCCAAAGCAGAAGCGACAACATGCCGAGAATTCGGTCCGGCGTAGCGTCACCGCCGAGAAAGTCGAAAGCTGTCTTGAGCGTGTAAAGCGGGCTCGTGCCGATATCGCCAAAGACGATGCCCAGCGCCCCCAGACCGGCGACGGCAAGAGCCGCTCGGCTGCGCTTCGACACTCCCGGTTCGTTCGCTTGACCGGGCGCGATCAGAGTCATGAGCGCGCATCCACATTGCCGTTCGCCCGCGTATCACGAGACGCAAAATGAATCGCTGTGCGTGACACTGTTATGACAAGAGCAAACGGCGCTTCACCGCTGCGGCCCGCACAGGCTGAGGTCGCGCTCGGCGCGGAACACGTTGCTGTAGAGGTTGGCGATCCACTGCCGTCCGCTCGAGGTGACGTTGAGATAGCGGATGGCGGTCTGGATATGCGACGACACGCTGTTCCAATAAAATTGCGGATAGAGGTCGGTAAGGTCGGCGGGCGACGTATAACCCAGCTGCTTGTTCATGCCGACTTCCTCGAACTCGTAATATAGCGCATTGGCCTTGCGCAGATAATGGGGGTCGCCGAGCTGGCCGATGAGATCGGCGGCGCGCACCAAGAGGCCCTCTTCGCTGTCGGATTCGTGCGGCCCATGCGACGAGGGGAAGCGGGTATATTCGATGGCCGCCGCGATCCGTTCGGCGTCGAGCCGCCCGATATTGGCCATGCGATCCATCACGAACAGCTTCGAGCGGTCGACGTGATAGGGCAACAGCGCCGCGTCCGACGAGCCGCGCGGCAATTTTGTCTTGTTGCCCTTGGCATCGACGACATAGCCGTCGGCGCCGTCGCCTTTGAGAATGCCGCGCACATAGCCGATGTCGTGCAACAGGCAGGCCACCAGCAGATGCGCGTAATCGGTGGGATAGGTCGGCGTCAGCAGCGAGCGGCCCTTCATGATGTCGTAGCCGACCAGCGTCACCAGCATGGTATGCTCGACATTGTGGTAGAGCGCGTCGCTATTGCCGATGCATTCGAGCGACGTTCTTGCGATCGACGGAATAAGCTCGGTCAAGTCGGCATGCGTCGAGGCAAACCTGCGGCTCAAATGTTCGCCGAGATAAGCCCCCAAGGCCTCGGCCGCCAATTCGGGAATGGTAATCAAGTAACGCCCCTCCGAAACCGTCACCCGCCATGGTGACGGTGAGTTGGGTCATTTGCAATACGGTTCCTGCCGATGTGATGGCGTGAAGTAGCCGTTCCCATCCGGCAAGAGACCGTTATCGGCGCTCATCGTCGCGACGAAGAATGAACAAATAGCCGCCTGCGGGCATAGGTAAAAATCCTAAAACACCCCCAGATGCTGGCGCAGATCGACGCCGTCGCCCTTGAGCTTCTCGGCCGTCGAGACCACCGCGACGCGGCCAGAATTGAGAATGACGATGTCGTCGGCGATGTCGAAGACGAGCTTCGGGCTCTGTTCGACCAGGACGATGGACAGCCCACTTTCCTTCAGCTTGCGGATGGTCGCCATGACCTCGGCGACGATTTGCGGGGCGAGTCCCTCGGACGGCTCGTCCATCAGCAAGACGCGCGGATTGGCCATCAGCGCGCGGCCGATGGCGAGCATCTGCTGCTCGCCACCGGACAGGTAGCCGGCGAGCTGGCTGCGGCGCTCGGAGAGACGCGGGAACATGGCGAAGACTGTGTCCTCGGTCCAGGGCGCGCGGCGGGTGGCGAAGCCGGCATGCGCGGCGACCATGAGATTCTCGCGCACCGTGAGGCTCTTGAAAATGCGGCGGCCTTGCGGCACCAGCGCCACGCCGCGCGCAGAGATCAACTCCGGCGGCAGCCGCGTCACCGCAGCGCCGAACACTTCGACGCTGCCGGCGCGCGGCGGCAACAGCCCGACGCTGACATTCATGCAGGTCGACTTGCCAGCGCCGTTGCGGCCGAGGAGCCCGAGCAGCCTGCCCTCGCCGAGCTGGAACGACACCTGCTGCAGCACATGGCTGTCGCCGTAATAGGCGTCGATCCCGCTTAAGCTGAGCGCGCTATTCGCCAAGATAGACCTCCCGCGTGCGCGGATCGGCCACCACTTCGGCGCGGGTGCCTTCGACGATCACCTCGCCGAAATGCAACAGCGTGATGCGATCGACGAGATCGAGCGCGATATCCATATCGTGCTCGATCATGACGATGGTGACGTCGCGCGGAATGGCGGCGAGCAGCCTGCGTACGTCCTGGCGTTCATCGATGGAGAGGCCGGCGAACGGCTCATCGAGCAGCAGGAGTTTCGGATTCTGCGCCAGCGCCATGGCGATCTCGACCCGCCGCCGCTCGCCGTATGAGGTCTGAGCCAAGGGACGCGCGGCGATATGATCGAGACCGACACGCGTGAGCGCCGCATGGGCCTGCTCGATCAAATGCCGCTGCCGGTCGAGCGGCAACAGCGGATTCCAGCGCAGCGGCGACAGCCCGAGCAAAGCCAACATCACGTTGCGCTCGATGGTGTCGGCAGCGAACAGCGTGATGATCTGATAGGTCCGCGCCATGCCGAGATGGCTGCGCTTGCGGCTCGGCGTTCGGGTGATGTCGCGGCCGAACAGCGCTACCGAGCCCGAGTCGGGCGTGATCTCGCCGGTGATGAGATTGAACAAGGTGGTCTTGCCGGCGCCGTTGGGGCCGATGATCAGCCGGCGTTCGCCGGGGGCGATGTTGAGATTGACATCGGTGGTGACGCGCAACCCGCCGAACGATTTGCAGAGATTGCTGACGGCGAGCGCGGTCATGATTGCGGCCTCGCGGCGGATGCGGCCTTGTTTGGTATTGTGCCCTTCCCCCGGCGCGCCGAGCGCCAGGCCGAACGCGTCAGCCGCACCGCGCCGGGCACCAAGCCTTCAGGCATGAACACGACGATGGCGACGAAAATCGCGCCAAGCATGAAATTCCACCGGGTGATGTAGGCGCTGACCACGTTCTTGACGATGACCACCAGCGCCGCGCCGATCACCGGCCCGAGCAGCGTGCCGGCGCCGCCCGAGATCACCATCAGCAAACCCTCCGCCGAGGCGGTCAGGGCCAGCGCCTGCGGGCTGATGAACTCGGTGTAATAGACGAACAGAATGCCGGCGACGGAGGTCAGCAGACCGGAGAACATGAAAGCCCAGAACCGGATCATCCAAACGTGATAGCCGAGCGCGTTCATGCGACGCGGTTGATCGCGGGTGCCGCACAACGCGGCACCGAACGGCGAGCGGACGAAAACTTGTACCGCGATGACCGCGAGCAAAAACACGATCAGCGTCGCGACATAAAACGCGCGCGGCGAGTCGAGCGACAGGCCGAACGGCGCCGGCCGCGTCGACACGCTGATGCCGTTGTCGCCGCCGGTGATGCTGATCCAGCGGTAGGCCAGTCCCCAGATGATTTCGCCGAGCGCCAGCGTGATCATGATGAAGCTGATGCCGGTCGCGCGCAGCGCCAGCGCGGCAAAGCCCGCGGTGCCGACGAGGCCGGCCGCGAGCCCGACCAGGATGGCAAAGGCGTGGCCGTGGCCGGCAGCAAGCAGATAAGCGACGACATAAGCGGCGACGCCGAACAGGCCGGCATGGCCGAGCGAAACCAGACCGGCGTAGCCGACCAGCACGTTAAGCCCCAACGCGAACACCGCGTAGAGCAGCACCTGACTAGCGATATTGACGTAATAGACCTGCTGGATCGCATACGGTACTGCGATCAGCGCCAGGATGGCCACGGCGATGACGATGCGTCGCGCAATGGCGCCGCCCGCCAACTCACGCGTCACCGGACTTGCCGCGGGCGCGTTCACAGGATCTGACCTCCGAACAGACCCTGTGGCCGCAACACCAGGACAAGCACCATCGGCAGGAACAGAACGAAATAGGCCAATTCCGGCAACAGCGCCTGGCCGAAATTATAGATGAAGCCGACGATGATACTGCCGACGAAGGAACCAAGCAGGCTGCCGGTGCCGCCGAGGATAACCACGACCAGCGCGAGCGGCAGCATGTCCTGATCGAGGCCCGGATAGACCGACAAGATCGGGCCGCTGATGATGCCGGCGAAGCCGGCCAATCCGGCGCCGAGCGCGAATACGATGGTGAAGAGCTGCGAGACGCGGATACCGACCACCCGCGCCATCTGCGGATCATCGACGCCGGCGCGGATCATGGCGCCGAGCCGGGTGCGATCGAGCATCAGCCACAGCGCGATGGCGACCACCATCGCGATCACGATCACCGCCATGCGGTACAGCGGGAAGGCCGCACCGGCGACGCGGATGAAGCCGGAGAGATGCGGCGGCGATGCCACCGAGATCGGATCGCCGCCCCAGCCCATCAGGCAGAGATCGGCCGCCATGAAGGAAACGCCGAGCGTCACCAGCACTTGCGCCAATGGCTGACCGGCGAGACGGCGCAGCAAGAAGCGCTCCATCAGCGCGCCCAGGACAGCGACCTCGACCGCAGCGATAAGCGCGGCCACCCAAAAGTTCAGCGTAAATCCGGATGTACCGCCGAGCAGCGAGGTGCCGAGATAGGCGCCGACCATGAACATCGAGCCATGCGTCAAATTGGGAATCCGCATCAACCCGAAGATCAGGGAGAATCCGGCCGACAGCAAAAACAACAGGCCGCCGAACGTCACACTGTTGACGGTGAGCAGCAGCCAGAATGTCATACTCACCGCCCCACAATTTCGCGGCCCGGA
>Ga0182024_10024447_pt1 | contig 10738 bp, 9 predicted proteins | sample P32metaG_FD_120480 | JGI IMG/M metagenome (GOLD analysis project Ga0182024, IMG submission 120480) | Permafrost microbial communities from Stordalen Mire, Sweden - P3-2 metaG (Illumina Assembly) | ecosystem: Environmental > Terrestrial > Soil > Wetlands > Permafrost | place: Sweden: Stordalen...
AAGCCGGTAAGCGTGCTCCACGGAGCGCCGCTGCGGCTGCGCTGTGAGAATGAGCTGGGTTTCAAAATGGTCAAGTGGATCGAAGCCATCGAGTTCGTTCACGACTTCGCCCATCTTGGCGCGGGCCAGGGCGGTTACTACGAGGACCACGAATTCTACGGCTATCGGACGCCCATCTGAATATTAAGGGCGACAGCGTTAGTATCAGGGGCGCACAGACGTGAGCCCCGGCTGGGCCAGCAACCTGTCCTGGGGCTGCGCCCCGTCTTGGACCAGCGCCGCCTCCGCCAGGGTACGTAGTGGCTCCGGATCACTTCGCCATGGCCGTACTCGGTCAGCGCTGATCAGTTGATAGTATATTCGCTCATAATTGGCCGCCATCGCGCCCGCCGTGAAGCGCGTTTCGAACACTTCGCGGCATGTGCGCCGCGCAATACTACTAACATTGTGAACAGCATGAACCAGGTCGTCTAACGACGATGCGACAAAACCGGTCACTCCATGGTCGAGGATCTCGGGGACCGAGCCGCATGGGCGTGCGATCACCGGGGTGCCGCAAGCCAGCGCTTCGCTCATCACGAGCCCGAAAGGCTCGGGCCAATCAATCGGAAACAGGAGCGCCAGCGCATCGCCCAGGAATTCGCTTTTTTCGTGTTCGCCTATCTCTCCGATGAATTCAACGTTGCGCGAATCGATCCTGGGACGGATCTCGGACTCGAAATAGTCCCGATCTACAACATCGACCTTGGCGGCGATCTTGAGCGGAATCCCAGCCCGGCGGGCTATTTCGATCGCCAGGTCCGGCCGCTTCTCGGGTGCGATCCGCCCCAGAAACGCCAGGTATTTCCCGGGCCCCGGATTAAACCGCAGCTGTTCCTTCGGCAGGCCATGATAAACCGTGTCGACCCAGTTCAGTTCCGGCAGAGGAGCGCGTTGCGCATCGCTGATGGATACAACCGAAGCGTCCGAATAGTAGCGATAGATCCCAAACAGCTCTTCGATATCCAACCGCCCATGTAGCGTGGTGACGGTGGGAGTCTCCACCAAGCGGCCGAATGGAAAGCTCCAGTAATCGATATGACTGTGGATGATATCGAAGCGATCGGAACGATCGAAAACCTCGCTGAGTGCGGCCAACTGCAGGCTAGCTCCCAAGTGAGCGAGTCCTGCCTCCCTGAGCGCGGCAGGACAGGTCGATTGGATCTTTGACTTTGCCGTGGAATCAGCCGACGCGAACAGCGTCACCTCGTGACCGCGGCGTACGAGCTCTTCGGTCAGGTAAGCGACCACCCGTTCCGTTCCTCCGTAGAGTTTGGGAGGAACGCTTTCGTAAAGCGGAGCCACCTGTGCAATGCGCAGCGGGTTACGGATTTTCTTCCGAATGGGATGGAAATGAGGTGGTCTCATACAAGCCCTTCAGGCTCTGTTTGCTGGCGCCTTGCGTTGGTCCAGTGGGAGTTGTCGAAGGCGACACGAAAAACCGTCGCCGCTGCTGATCGTGACGTTGAAAGAAATGGATATGCCTTAAAGACGCTTCTTGCCCAAATGTAACCCTGCGAAAACCGTCAGTTACGCAGAACAAAACCGCGAACCCCGGGCGCTGAGAAAGCTCGCGTGTGTCGCTTAGGCCACAGTATCGGCCGCCTCATAACCCTTGCCTCTAATCGTTACGCTCGCGTTCCACTAAGCGCCAATACTTTGTTCCTATTGCGCCGATAGTTCAGAGCTATGGATACGGCTGCTGAAGCGGCAACGCCCCGCCAACGTCCCCAACCAGCTTGGCACTGACGCTGGCGGGCGGGTTAGTCGCCGCTAGCCCTTTTGGTTTGTACTTTCATCGCTACGTTTGCGAGTATGCGGTCCATTGGGGACGCGAACGATCGGTAGTTGAGCGCAATCGCGTTCTTCCGCACGCAACCGCGATGCGATTACCGGGGCTGCGCGAGCCGCACCATCACCGTGGAGGATTTCCAATGGAAAAGCGCACCGTAAAATTCTACAGCGAAGGCGTTCGACTCGAAGGCGATCTGTACCTGCCTACCGATTTGAAAGCCGGGGAGCGGCGCCCAGGAGTGGTTCTGTGTCACGGATTCACGGGTCTGCGCGCGTTGATTCTCGGCGACTACGCGAAAGTCTTTGTCGATGCGGGCTTTGTCGCCTTGACCTTCGACTATCGCGGCTTCGGCGGCAGCGAAGGCGAGAAGTGGCGCCTGATTCCGCTCGAACAGATCGACGATATTCGCAACGCGATCAGCTTCTTCGAAGCGCAGCCGCAGGTCGATCCCGAACGGATCGGCCTGTGGGGCACGAGCTTTGGGGGCGCCAACGCGCCCTTTGCCGCGGCGGTCGATTCGCGTATCAAAGCCGTCGTCGGCCAGGTCGGATTCGGCGACGGCGAGCGCTTCATGCTTGACGTTCGCAGCTACGGCGAACGGGTCGAACTGATGCGCACGCTGGCGGAGGACCGCCGCCGCCGCGCGCTCGACGGGGTCGGTGAGCGGGTCGATCCGATCGACCTCGCGCTGCGCAGCTCACAGTCGCGCAACTTCCTGCCGCAGGCGCTCAAGGCCGTGCCCGGGATGAAATGCGATCTTTCGTGGGAGACGGTCGAAAAGACGCTCGAGTACAAGCCAATCGACGTAGTCCATCGGATCGCGCCGCGCGCTCTGCTGCTAATCGGTGCGCGCGAGGACAATGTCTGTCCGATCGAAGGCTACGAGAAACTCTACGAGCGCGCTTGCGAACCGAAGAAACTCGTGGTGCTGCCGATCGAGCATTACGATATCTACGCGGGCAAATGGTTCGACGAGTCGGCTCGGCTGGCCCGCGCATGGTTCGAGCGATTTCTGAACTAGGGCTGGCGGATGCGGATCAGTCTCGCGCGCGATCGATAGCGCAGCAGAAACGCCTACGTGGAGGCAATCATGTCATTGGCGCACAGTACGGTCGTAATTCTCGGCGGCAGCTCGGGTATCGGACTTGCGACCGCGAAGGCCGCCAAGGCCGAAGGAGCACGGGTCGTCGTGACTGGCCGATCCGTCGATCGGCTGAAGGCCGCCCAAGCGCTGCTCGGCGAAGACGTCCGTTCCGTCGCCCTCGACGTGGCCGACGAGGCCGGCACGCGCGCCTTTTTCCAGGATCTCGATCGCGTCGACCACGTTTTCATCACGGCCGGTATCGTCGTGCTGGATTCCGGGCTTGTCCCCGACAGCGCTTCGCTGCGGCCCGCGCTCGACACCCGCTTCTGGGGTGCCTTCGCCGCGGCCAAGTATGGCGCCGCGAGGATGCGCGGAGGCGGGTCGATCACTTTCATGTCCGGGACTGCGGCTCGGCGGCCGCTTAAGGGCGCCGCGGTCGCGACCGCTTCGTGCGGCGCGGTAGAAGCGTTTGGCCGTGCGCTCGCAGTGGATTTGGCGCCGATCCGGGTCAACACAATCCAACCCGGATACGTTGACACGCCGATGCTCGACGAACTGCTCGGGGAAGGCCGCGATGCATTCAAGGCAGAGATCGGCGCCCATCTTCCGGTCAAACGGATCGGGTTGCCGGAGGAAATCGCCGACGCGGTCCTGTTCCTGATGAAGAACGGATATGTCAACGGCATCACCTTGACCGTCGACGGCGGCGGCCTGTTGGTCTAAGCGGCGAGCGACGGCTAATTTCTTCTGCGGGCGGGGCCATCAATGCCTAAAGTCAGATTCACTCTCTCGCTTGTTCGCGCGCGCACCCAGAAAATCCGGTTCAGGCGTCAGCCTTCGGTCCGTAGAAGACCAGGGCGCGGGCTTCGATGCTCTCTCTTGCTGGGGCAAAGGACGGGGCCGCGGGATCCTCGAATGCGGCATGAGGGGTGAACCGCGCGCGCCCGTCCTCCATCGAATCGAAACCCTTGATCAGCAGCACCTCGCTGGTCTCCATTCTCGGAAAGTAGAACCATCGATGCCTGGGGTTGAACCTGATCATATAAACTTCGTGCTTCAAATCGGTTGGCACCAGATCCGCCTGTGCGATGCTTCGCGAGTCGCACACCGCCAGCGGCGTGTTCTGCACGGGCCCTCTAATAGGCCGCCAGACATTGATCTCCACAAAGCGATTCTTTAGTCGTTCCGCGGCCTCGCCGGGCTCTAGCAGTTGGTGCACGTGCTCCGGCCCGGACTTTATCGTATAGTCATTGTGCACCGCCGCTACAGGCTCGCGCACTCCCTTCTCGCCGTTTTTCGACTTCGGGATCGAGCGCACGTCATGGGCGAATACCACGACCTTGGTTACGCCCGCGGCGCCCATCAAGAACCGCTCGACCTCAGGGTAGTAAACCGCACGGACCTCCTGCTCGTCGTAGAAATTCACTACTGCGGTTTGATTACGCAGTAAGACGAATCCTTCTGCGTCCAAAGACAGTCTTTTGACTATCGATCGGCCGTCGCGAATTGGCACCGTGTAACGATGGGACCGCCCTGGCCATCCTGCCGCTTCCGGCTGCGGCTGTGGCGAATCGGCCGCCTCCGGCTCTTCCGCCGTGGCTGCCAGATAAAGCAGCGAACCCTCGATGTACGGGAGCCCGTCCGCCAGTTCATCCCCGATGGTGCTGGCCAAGCCGCTCATCCTCAATCAGATTGTCTATCGATCATGCAGATCGTCTACCGATCATGATCATCACACGAGAATCAGCCATAAGCGGTCTTCCCCGATAGTCGCCGAGCGTTTCCTCGACCTCGTACCCGGTGTGGATAAACAGCAGGCGCAGTTCACGGGGAAAGAAAACGTGGCACGCAAAGTCGTCGACATAACTTTCGACCCCGCGCCCGTGTTGGTACTTGTCATAAATAAACCGAATCTGAGCGTGTTGCTCGTGGCTGAGATAGCGCGTGGTTTTCCGCCGAATCAGCCGTGTGCCATCGCTCTCATCGATATTGTCGATGTCAACCTCTACCGGGGTGCGCGGCGGGACACCGAAGGAATCCGCAAACGAAGCCATATTGGGCATCGTGACTTCGACCAGCAGCCGCCCGCCCGGGCGAAGATTGTCGTGACAGGCTTTCCATACCGCGAGCTGATCTTCCAGGCTGAGCACATGCGTTATGGACGACGCCGGGATCAGAATCAGATCGAAGTCCAGGGCGGCCGCCCAGGTCCGCATGTCGCCTTCGATGAACCGAACTCTCTGGCGAATTTCGGAAGGGGCGTGCAGCCGGCGCTCTTCGGCCTTCCGCAGCATCTCAGGTTGGTTGTCGAGACCGACCACGTCAAAGCCGCTTTGCGCCAGTGGCAAGGTGATTCTGCCCGTTCCACACCCGACTTCCAAAACCTTCCGTGGTGCAAGCCTCTGGCTCAACGATAGATAGAACCCGATGTCCTCTTCGTCACCCAAATGCTCCCGGTCGTATTCTTCGGGGTGTTTGTAGAGGTCGCTCATGGCCGTGCATCCCGGAGTAATTTAGCTTTCACGATAAAAATCACTCCTTGTTACAATTGTGACAGTACCATATCTCGTGGATATTCGGGAATAACTCGTTCCAACACACCCACGAATGCGGCCGCGTGGATTCGACATCCTAATGCGCTGACGCTGGACATTACGCGGAACGGCTCCTACATTGACTAGTTAATCCAGGTCGCGATCACCCCGATTGCCACCGCAAACATGACGACGGTAGCCGTCCAGCCGATTATTCTTTGCGGCATCGGAAGCCTCAGCGTGCCGGTCAGCCTTGGATTCGCTGTCATCAGCATCATGACAAACATGATCGGTACGGCGGCGACCCCATTGATTACGGCGCTCCAGAACAGTGCTTTGATCGGACTGATCGACGTGAAATCCAATGCAATGCCTAACAACGTCGCGACGCACAAGGTCACGTAGAAGCCCCAGGCCTGGTCGAGTTTCTTTTGCAGCCCGATCGGCCACCTGAGTGCCTCAGCCAAAGCATATGCCGATGAAGCTGCTAAAGCCGGTATAGCCAGCAATCCGGTGCCTATTATGCCGGCGCCGAATAAAAGGAACGCGGCCTTTCCAGCGAGCGGGCGCAGTGCCGAGGCGGCTTGCGTCGCCGTCTGGATGTCGGTCTTGCCGTGTGCGTGGAGGACGGCAGCCGCGTCGAGCATGATGAAAAACGCGATAAGATTGGAAAATCCCATGCCGAGGTAAGTGCCCGTTCGCATCGCCTGGAGTTGTGCCGGCGCCTGCCCTGGAGCCTGCTTCAGGGGTTTCTCGTCCGCCTGTGCCTGCTGTTCCTCTACTTCCTGAGAGGCCTGCCAAAAAAACAGATAGGGGCTAATCGTGGTGCCAAACACTGCCATCAACGCGGACATATAACCGGTGGACAATGAAATGCTCGGAACAAACGTCGCCGTCAGAGCCGATCGCCAGTGCACGTGTGCTACAAATGCGGTCGCGATATACACTACCAGCACCAGCGCCGACCATTTGAGGATCTGTGAGTACCGGCGATATGGAACTAGTACTGCGGCTATCGCGCTGACGGTTCCAAACCCGACGGAATATACAAGCGCCGGACCGCCGAGCAACAGTTTCAGCGCCTCACCCATCGCGCTTATGTCGGCGCCTAGATTAATCACGTTGGCGATCAGCAACAGCGCAACGACTGGATAAAGCACCCAAACGGAATAGTGGCGGCGGATGTTGCCGGCAATACCCATTCCGGTCACCCGGCCGATCCACGCGCTGATTTCCTGTATCCCCGCCATCAACGGATAGGAAAAGAACAGTGTCCACAGCATCGTGAACCCGAATTGCGCGCCCGCCTGCGAGTAGGTTGCGATGCCGCTGGGGTCGTCATCGGCGGCGCCGGTCACGATACCTGGACCGACCCTGCCGAGAACTTGCAGGACCTTCGCCAGCCATGAATCGAAGGGCCGCGATTCCGCTTGTGCGGGACGGCTGCGAACTGCGCGCTTGCGATCAGGTGCTACCGCCATGAGGATATCTTATGGAAGCGTGGCCAAGGGAGGAACTCGCGCAGCGGCCTGAACGCCTTCGCCGTCGAGGCAACATCTTCAACGACGACCGGTTCGTGGACTCTTGCAGCTCGACTGCTGACGGTCGTGATGTTGCGTGTATGGAACTGAAAGGTCGCCTTGCGCTCGGAGCGTGGCTGGATAATTCTCGTTGCTAAAGGACCGGGAGAGAAATCGATGACGGGCAGATTGGAAGACAAGGTCGCGGTTGTCACCGCGGGTGGTTCGGGAATCGGCGCGGCAACCGCACGCCGCTTTGCGCGCGAGAAGGCCTCGGTGATCATCGCGGATTTGAGCGGAACGCGCGCCGCCGAGGTCGCGGGCGCGATTGCGCAGGAGGGCGGCAATGCGCGATGGCTCAAGATGGACGCGTCCGACCCGGAGGGCGTTCAGGCGGCGATCCGGCTCGCCATCGATAGCTGGGGCCGGCTCGACGTGATGTTCAACAATGCTGGGATGGGCACGGTCGAACCGCTTGAAGCGATGACTCTGGAGACCTGGAACCGGATACTTGCGGTCACGCTCACCAGCGTGTTCCTGGGTATCAAGTATAGCCTGCCGATCATGCGCAAGCAGGGCGCCGGATCGATCGTCAACACTGCCTCGATCTCGGGCACGGCCGGCGACTATGGCATGTCCGCCTACAATGCAGCGAAGGCCGGCGTAATCAACCTCGCGCGCGCGGCGGCGCTGGAAAACGCGAAGTACGGAATTCGAATCAACTGCGTATGTCCGGGAGCCATCGATACCCGCGTGTCGCAACTGCTGGGCGGTAACGACGTCGAGGGATTCCGGCGCAAGCTCGGTCAAAATCCCATCGGTCGGATTGGCGAGCCCGAGGAGATCGCCAACGCGGTACTTTTCGTGGCCTCCGACGAAGCCTCGTTTATCACGGGAACGACGATCGTGGTCGATGGCGGCCTGACCACGCATACCGGCCTGCCGCACTTCATCTAAGTGTCGGAGTTCATCTAAGTGTCTGAGTTCGTCGGCCGCCCCGTAAAACGATTCATTCTTGACTTTTTTCCGTGCGGCGCGAACTATGGCCCGGGATTTCGCCCGTGTTCAACTTCCAGCCCCGGGTCAAAAATTAAAAGAGATTTACCTTCGTTGTGGATGAATCAAGGGCGCTCGACGCTATAATCATCGGCGGATCGATGGCGGGTCTTTGTGCGGGCCTGGTTCTGCGTGACGCTGGCTGCGCAGTCGAAATCTTCGAGAAATCGCCCCGCGAAATGCAGGAGCGCGGCGCGGGCCTGGTGGTTCAGGACGAGGTGCTTAACTTTGTCACGGATCACTGCGGCGCGATTCCCGATGAACTCGGTGTACGCTCGCGGGCGAGACAACTTCTGGCTCGCGACGGAAGCGTTATCTGGACCGAGACCAGCCCCCAGTTGATGACCTCCTGGGACTCGCTCTACCGCCATCTCAGGCGCGCTTTTCCGCAAACGCATTACCACAATGGAACCCGGCTCGCGGCAATCCGGCAGGACACGGATCGCGTGTACGCCGGCTTCGAGGACGGCCGCGAGCAAGCCTGCGATCTACTCGTATGCGCCGACGGTGCGAACTCGACGGCGCGACGCCTGTTATTGCCTGAAGTGGCCGCCCGTTATGCTGGCTATGTGGCCTGGCGCGGAATGGTGAGCGAGCGCGACGTGGTCGGCTGGGCGAGCGATGTCCTCGCGGAGAAGTTCACTTTCTTCCACGCCCGGCATACTCAGATGTTGAGCTATTTCGTTCCGGGGCCGGCGGGCGAGACCGCTCCGGGTGCGCGCCGGATCAACTGGGTGTGGTACTGGAACGTGCCCGAGGGCGAAGAGCTTCGCGAAACTCTCACCGATCGAAGCGGGCTGATACATGATTACTCGGTGCCCCAAGGCGCCGTCGAACCGGCGCTGCGGCATCGTCAGCGCGAGGTGGCGATGCGCGTCTTGCCCGAAGTCTTTCAGCATCTGTTCGCCGTCACAGCGGAGCCCTTCATCCAGCCGATCTACGATCTGTCAGTCCCGCGGATGGTCTTGGGGCGCGTATGCCTGCTCGGCGACGCCGCTTTCGTGCCACGCCCGCATCCGGCGGCGAGCACTTACAAGGCGGTGACCAATGCCGTCGTCCTCGGACGCAGTCTGCGCGCGCATGGGCGCGACGTGGCCGCCGCGTTGCGTCACTGGGAACCGATGCAAATGGAACTGGGAGAGGATCTGTCGCGGCTCGGGCAAGAGCAGGGGAACCGCTCTCAGTTCAGCACCGCGATCGGACCGAGCGTGATACAGTCGCTCGCTAGAGCTATGCGTCCGCTATCGGCGCTCTGACCGTCAGCCGCGCGGAATTGCCGAGCTCAAAACCTGAACGTGAAATTGCAAGGAATCTCTCATGGAATTTGTCGATCTCTCCAATAGCCGTTCATTCGCGCGCGGGTTTCCGCACGACTTTTTCACCTGGTTGCGCCGCAACGAGCCGGTATGGTGGCACGAGCCGACTCAAAACACCCCCAACGGCGTGGGGTTCTGGGTCGTCAGCCGTCATGACGATGTAGTTGCGGTTTTCAAGGACCCGGAGACCTACTCTTCCGAGCTGGGCGGGACCCAAATCTATGACGGCAAAGGCATGGGTTATCAGTTGAATCAGACTGACGATCCCAAGCATCGCCGTCTGCGCGCCCTGGTGAACAAGGGCTTCACCCCCCGGATGATCGGGCTGTTGGAGGATGAATTACGCAGACGTACCCGGCGCATCCTGGACGGCGTGCCGCTCGCTGACAGCTTCAACTTCGTTCCGTCGGTAGCCCGTGAGCTCCCGCTCCAGGCCATTTGTAGTGTGCTCGGCGTGCCCCAGGAAGACCGCGCGGACATAATCGAAATTGTCGACCTCGCGGTTGGGGCAGGGGATGGCACCGTCATGTCGCCGCAATATCTGAAACGCCTCAGCGCCTATGCGGACGCTGTGGTCGCGCGCAAACGTTCCGACCCCGGCGACGACATACTATCGGTCATCGTTCACGCGCAATTGGACGATGGCTCACCGCAACTCAACAACCAGGAGCTGCGCGCTTTCTTTAACCTGCTCTTTCCGGCGGGAGCCGAGACCACTCGCGGATCGATTGCGGGCGGGCTGCTTGCTTTGATCGAGAATCCCGGCCAGCTCGAGCGCCTGCGCGACGACCGGCAGCTCATGAAGACCGCGATCGAAGAGATCGTGCGATGGACCTCACCATCGGTCTACAAGCGGCGCACCACGACCCGCGACACCGAGCTCAAGGGCTGCCGTATCCGCGGAGGTCAAAAGGTAACGGTGTGGGAAATGTCGGCCAACCGCGACGAGGACGTGTTCGAGGATCCGTTTCGCTTCGACATCGGGCGCGACCCCAACTATCACGTGGGCTTTGGCCTCGGGACCCATTTCTGTTTGGGCGCGAACCTCGCGCGGCTCGAAATCCGTGTGATGTTCGAGGAACTTCTCGAACGATTTGAACGTTTTGAAGTGACGGGGCCTCTGGCTTGGACCAACAACAATCGCCTTCTCAGTCTGATGGAATTGCCGTTGCGAGCGTTCCCACGCCGAAGCGAAAAGCACATCTAATGAGGCAGAAGCTCCGGTAAATCGTTCACTGCGCGGAAACAGTTGCTATGCGGCCAGCAATTGTTGCTTATCCCATTTCGTCCCAGGCGCCTGAAAAAACTCCTCTAAGCTTGTAACTGTGCGTGGATGGGCAGTTTTTCGCTAAGCCATCACTTGGCATTTGGCTTGCTCTTTAAGTCCGTCTGGA
>Ga0182024_10024448_pt1 | contig 10738 bp, 9 predicted proteins | sample P32metaG_FD_120480 | JGI IMG/M metagenome (GOLD analysis project Ga0182024, IMG submission 120480) | Permafrost microbial communities from Stordalen Mire, Sweden - P3-2 metaG (Illumina Assembly) | ecosystem: Environmental > Terrestrial > Soil > Wetlands > Permafrost | place: Sweden: Stordalen...
AAGGAAAAACTCGCGTTCGCTGCTTCCAGCCTCTACATCACTTTTATGCTGGTGGGTGCGGCGTTTGCGACTTACCCGGTGATGCTGCCGGCGCGGGACCATCGATACGATCTAACGATTTATAACTCGGCTGCGGGCGCTCACGGATTAAGCGTGGGGTTGGCGTGGTGGATATTTGCGGCGGTGCTTGCGGTGGGATATTTCGTGTTCATGTATTGGATGTTTCGGGGCAAGGTGCAATTGGAGGGCGGGCACTAGGTACAAGTCTCAGCTGTCAGTTGTGAGCTTTCAGTAAAACCGGACCCCATATTGCTAACGGCGTCGTGCTGATTACCGCGCTGATAGCTGGGCTGCTGATGGCTTCCTTTCTCCTCCCGTATAATTAGGGGATGGGCGCACACTCGCATTCTCCTGGGCAGCAGCAACCCGCTCCGCAACCTTTACCTGGCGTTAATGCCATCATCGCAGTTGGTTCTGGCAAGGGCGGAGTCGGCAAGACTACGCTTGCGGTTAATCTGGCCATCGCACTCAGCAAGATGGGGAACAAAGTTGGATTGCTGGATGGCGACGTTTACGGACCGAATGTTCCGCTGATGCTGGGCACGAATGAACAGCCCAAGGTGATGGGCGAGAATCAGATTTCGCCGATCAATTCGCATGGGCTTAAGGTGATCTCGGTTGGATTTCTTAATCCTGGCGACAAGCCGCTGATCTGGCGCGGGCCGATGCTGCATTCCATCATCAAACAGTTTATTGGATCGGTGCAGTGGGGACAGCTTGATTATCTTGTGATCGACCTGCCGCCGGGAACCGGCGACGTAGCGCTGTCTCTGATTCAGACGGTGCCGCTGACGGGCGCGATTGTGGTTTCGACACCGTCCGATGTTTCGTTGCAGGATGCGCGCAAGGCGATCGAGATGTTCCGGCAAATGAAGGTTGACATCGTGGGCATGGTCGAAAATATGAGTTACTTCGTCTGTCCGCACTGTCAGCACGAAATTGATATCTTCTCTCGCGGCGGGGCGGAGAAAACGGCTGCGCAGTTTGGCATCGCGTATCTTGGCAGTATTGAACTGGATCCCGAGATTCGCAAGTCGGGGGATGGTGGATCTCCGGCGGTACTTAAGGGAGAGGATTCTCCTCACGCGAAGTCCCTGTTTGCGGTGGCGCGGAAGGTGGCGGCGCGAGTGGAGGAGATTAAGGCTGGCAGTTCGGAGACCGTGATTCAGATTCAGTAGCTGTCGTGTTCGGGCTGTTTGACAGCTTGCTTTCTGTGGTGAAAAAAATCTTTACCACAGAGGGGCACGGGGGTTTCACAGGGAACACAGGGGAGAGCGGAACGCCTCTAAAGGGTGGCCCTTCGAAAATCGGAGCACTTCTGGTGGCTGTGTTAGTTTATGGGCGTGTTTTTTGCGATTCGAAACGTGCTAAACGGTAGAGAGGATTTGGCGTTTCGTCTTTGAGTAGGAGATTTGCGACCATCTCGCCAAGGGCGGGGCCGTGTTTAAATCCGTGGCCTGAGCCGCCGCCTACAGTCCATACGTTCGAATTGCCTGGGTGCCGATCGACGATGAAATTGTGATCGGTTGTGTTTTCATATTGGCAGACGCGGGACTCGATCAATGGGGCGTCTTTCATCCCAGGGAATCGATGAGCGAGATAACTGCGCGCCTCTTCCAATCGATCTTGAGTTAGTAAACGCTGGCCCGCGGTTGGGTCGAACTCTGGACCGCGTGTGTCGTCAGCCACTTTGAAGCCGCGTGCCTGGTTTCCAGGAATTCCGTACATAAAATGGTCGCCGTGGTCTGCCCAGACCGGGATGTTGCCTTCGTTAAAGCGCGGGTCGTTTTGAGGAGTGCCGAAGAAAAAAATGTCCTGCTTGGTGGAAATAAAATGAGGGCCGACGGTGCGCGGGAAGAGTTGGCCAAGCCAAGGGCCGCAGGCGAAGATGTAGCGGTCGGCACGTAGAGTTGTGCCATCGGAAAGAGGCAACGATTTAAAACTGTCGTTTTCCAGGTCGCGTTCGAGAATTTCCACAGTGACCGCCGTCTGGCGATATTGGCCACCTTCGGCCACAAAATGATCGACCACGGCTTGAGCTGAGGAGCGAGCCAGAAGGTATCCGCTCTGCGGTTCGTAGATGCCCCATGCGACGTTTTGGAAGCTGATTTGCGGCCACCGGCGGGCCATTTCAGCCGTTGTTAGTTGCTCGAATGGGATTCCGGCGTCTTTCAGCAGAGGAAGTGAACCGCGCTCGAACGCGCCGTCTCCGGGCGCCATCCATAGGACTCCGGTGGGGAAAAAGAATTTGCGATTCCAGTTGGCGTCATGCTCCTTCCAGAGTCCGAGGGCGCGGGCCGCGAGTTTTGTATAGGGCTGATCGGGCCCGTAAGCGCCACGAATGACACGGGTTTCGCCGCCGGAAGAGGAACGGGAATTTCCGGGGCCCCAAGGGTCGAGGAGGGTGACTTCGGCTCCGCTGCGGAGAAGGTAAAGGGCGGTCCAACCGCCGAAGGCGCCGGCGCCTACTACCGCGATGTGGCATTTGTGCTGCATGCAGAGATAGAACTTACCATTTATTTATGAATCGTTATTTATGAATCATTTGTTGGTGAAGTATGTTTGTAAATCCGGTTGTTTGCGTCGGCATTCGTCGCTTATCTGTAAATCACTTTTAGCTTCGGTGGGGCAAAGTCTGTGGAGGAGGAAGGGATTGGCGAGCTGTGCTCGGCTGGACGGGCGGGGGCGCCCGTCCCCACACTAGGCAATGTAACTCTTGGACATATGGGAATTAGTTGGACGACAACCATTCTTCAGGGAGGGCCATCTACTTAGACGGCTCTGGCCGCCGTTATGTTCAAAGTTTACGTTTCGATTCTTGCCGTAGTTACTGCCATGGCGATGGTTGCCTGTGGTTCTGGTTCCTCATCCAATAATAATGGTTCAAAAGTGCAAGTTACGTTGAACCAGACATCTGTCTCGGTGGGGGCGAACGGCACCACACAATTCACAGCGACGGTTACTGGAACAGGTAACACGGCTGTGACGTGGTCGGTCGATGGAGTCGTGGGTGGCAATGCGACTGCCGGAACGATAAGCGGCACCGGTCTATATACGGCACCGACGCAAGCGGGCACTCATACGGTGACGGCAACCAGCGTGGCCTCGCCGAGCCAAACGGCCAGCGCTCAGGTTACGGTTACGGCTTCAACGTCTGTCAGCATTTCGGTTTCCCCCTCGACTGTAACGGTGTCAACGAGCGCAACGACTCAATTCACGGCGACGGTGACGGGCAGCTCGAATACCGCAGTGACGTGGTCGGTGGATAATGTAGCGGGCGGAAGCTCTAGCGTAGGAATGATCAATGCCAGCGGCTTATACACCGCGCCTTCTCTGGCAGGGACGCACACAGTCACGGCGACGAGCGTTGCAGATACGACTAAGAGCGCCAGTGCATCGGTTACGGTTGATGCGAACAACGGCCTTGCGGTTTCGCCCGCGACGACGACCGTAGCCCCAAGCGGGACTCAGCAATTTACTACCACTGTAGCCGTCACATGGTCGGTGGATGGAATTGCCGGCGGCAATTCTTCGGTTGGAACAATTACATCGGGTGGAATGTACACGGCTCCATTCGCGATCGGCGCCCACACCATTACAGCGACCAGCACAGCGAATTCCTCGACAACCGGCACGGCCTCACTGACCGTAATCAACAGCAGTCCGGGCGCAGTGCTCACCTACCACAATGACGATACGCGCCAGGGCACCTTTACGGGAGAAACGACTCTAAATACTACGAACGTCAATTCCGGACAGTTCGGCAAGTTGGCCACTTATCCCGTCGATGGCCAGGTCTACGCGCAGCCCCTGTATCTCCCTGGGGTCAGCATTGCGGGCGGCACTCACGACGTGGTCTATGTGGTGACTCAGAACAACAGCGTTTATGCCTTTGACGCAGACGCGAACAGCACTCACAGTGCAAATGTTTTCTGGCAAGTCACCCTTGGACCTAATGTCACGAAAAATGATGTGACTGGAGTCAACCCGGTTGTTGGTATTCTGTCGACTCCGGTGATCGATGCCACTACAAACACACTGTATCTGGTCGCCGAAGAATCAGGCCAGAGTACGCCAACTCCATTTTTCTTATATGCATTGGATGTGGCGACGGGCGCCCAAAAGTTCGGGGGCCGCGTGAATGTGACCGGAACTGTGACGGGGACCGAGGGCACACCTACGAGCCATACCGTTCAACTGGGATCCGATTGTTACCAACGCATGGGGCTGGCGCTGAATCCAGTCACGAATGACATTGTGATTGCCTTTGGAAGTTGTGTCCATGGTTGGGTATTGACATACGACAAGACGACCCTAAAGCAGACGGCGATTTTCAACGATACACCGGACGACAACGGCGGCGGCGGCCTGTGGGCTAGTGGCGGTGCTCCTGCGATTGATGATACTAACGGCGATATATATGTAATGAGCGGCGTCGATACCGGCGACCAGATATCAACTGGTTACAACGACTCATTCATACGCTTGAATTCAACTTTGTCAGTGCTCGATTTCTTTACTCCGGACAACAATTTGACGCTCGAAGAGCATGACGTGGATTTGGGTAGCGGGTCAAGCATCTTGATGCCCAACGATACCTCCAACACTCCTCATGAAACCATCGGAGGAGGAAAAGACGGCAACGTGTTTGTCGTCAATCGCGATGACATGGGATCTTTTGGTTCGACAAATAATGTCATTGAGACGGTTCCAATTGGCACCACGCAGTGGGACAACATTTTTTCGACTCCGGCGTATTGGAATGGATCGATTTACTTCCACAGTAACGCGGACGTTCTGCGCGCTTTCAACTGGGACTCCTCTACAGGCATGATGTCGACGGGCTCAACGTCGGCGGCCTCGACGGTCTATAACTCCCATGGCGCGACTCCTTCGATCTCTTCCAATGGCAGTTCGAGCGGTATTGTCTGGGATACGGACAACTCGAACTATGTGCAGGCCACTCCGTCTTCAAGTGGGCCGTTGGTGCTGCACGCCTATGATGCTGCCGATGTAGGCCACGAACTTTATAACAGCACCCAGGTAGCGTCGCGCGATACGGCTGGACTTGCACTGAAATTTACCGTGCCGACGATTGCCGGCGGAAAAGTTTTCGTGCCTACGGGTGGTGAGTTGGATATTTACGGGCTGCTTTAGGCAGAACAAGTTCGTGAATGCTAATCGTGTGTGAAATGAGAAACCGCCTTAAGGCTCTGTAATTTCGCGGACGCACCCTGTACCTTGAAGCCGTATGTCTTAGCGGATGTCTAACCTACCGCTCCGAGCCTTTCTTTAAGGAATGGGGCATCCGGCTGGAAGTGCCGACTCTCCCCGAGCATATCCCGTATTCAATTCAGGATCGTACCCTGCTCGCCCGATATCGTTGTACCTCCCTAGAAGAGTAAATTTCGAATGGAGGCAAGGATTAGGTCATGACCAAACATATTCTTATCGCGGACGATAGTTCTTTCTTGCGTGAACAGTTGCGCCTCGTGATCGAGGAGAAGCATCCGGGATGGAAGGTCTGCGAAGCAGGAAACGGCGCGGAAGCGGTTCGCAAATCTCAACAGTTGCATCCAGATGCGGTGGTGTTGGATCTCAGAATGCCTGAGATGGACGGTCTAGCCACCGGACGCAGACTACGGCAACTGATGCCCAGATTACCGATGGCGCTGTTCAGCATTGACACAAGTTCGCAACTCGAAAAGGTGGCCGAAGTAAACGGCATCGGAACTGTCTTTGGGAAAACCCAGTGGCCTCAACTCCTGCAGTGGTTGGAAACGGTGCTCGGCACTCTTCCGCCGACCTATGAACGGGCGCGAATCCCCTTCGCTGCCTAGGGACTATGGCTCCGTCCTTGTGCTATGAGATTGCGCGAGTGGCAGGGCCGCCATCCGAGACGAAAGCGCTCCCATTCTTGACACCCCAGCCCGTGCTCCCTAGAATTCCAATAGGGCGCTGTGGAATCCAATTCTAAGCCACTGCATCTAAAGTATTTAAAGGGGAAGTTGAACCCCTCTACTCAGGTAGCTATGCCTCCAGGACCAGTCGGCGGGCGGGAACGGGAAATTCTCACCGCGATCGTTGAAACATTTATAGCTAGTGGAGAACCGGTTGGATCGCGCACGCTTGCGCGTGCCAGCCGGGAAGGACTCAGTGCGGCCACGATTCGGAATGTGATGGCGGACCTCGCCGACGCCGGATATCTGGAGCAGCCGCACGCATCAGCGGGTCGCGTTCCGACGGCGGAGGCTTATCGTTATTACGTGGAGCAACTGAGCGGCGAGGCGCATCTTTCTCATGAGAACCAGAACATTATTAAGGACACGCTGACGGGCGCGACGGATGTGGAAGAGTTCATGCAGCGGACGTCACATGTTCTGTCGCTGATATCGCGCAGCGTGGGAGTTACGGTCGCGACCACGGGGCCGCGCAATAATGCCCTCGATCATGTTTACTTTTCGCGTCTGAGCGAACAGAAGGTATTGGCCGTTGTGGTGGCGCGTTCCGGGTTGGTTCGGGACAGGGTGTTGCGGCTGGATATTTCCCAGGCTGATCTCGACTTGGCGGCGCGATACATCAACGAAAATTTTCGTGGCTGGACGATGGACGATATGCGCGCGGAACTTGCGCGGCGACTTGAGCAAGAGCGCAGCGAGTACAACCGCATGATGAATTCGCTCGAGCAGCTCTACCAGCAGGGAGCGCTGGCGGCGAGTCAGGGAACGCAGGCGGTGTTTGTTGATGGAGCGGCGAACCTGGTGACGGACGATCATGATCGCCAGCGCTTGCAGGAAATGTTGCGCACGCTCGAGGAAAAAGAAAAAGTTGTAAAGCTGCTGGGGGCGTATCTGGACACGAAACAAGAGGCGGTGCGCGTGGTGATCGGGCTCGACCAGGCGCTGCCCTCAATGCAGAATTTCGTTTTGATCGGAGCTCCGGCGCGGGTGGGCGGCGAGGTGATGGGATCGCTGGCCGTGATTGGGCCGACGCGCCTGGATTATCAACATACGATGTCGGCCGTGTCATATATTGCGCGGCTGTTCGACAAACTTTTGAATGAATCGGAGTAAGGCAGTTGTATGCGTAAAGGAAACGGAAAAACCGAAAGCAATATTGATTTGGGGCAGGATTTGAGAGGCGATCATCTGCAGGATTTGGATCGCGAACTCCCCGCTGCCGAGAGCGGCGAGGGATCGGCTCCAACATTAGTAACAGGCCAGTCTGACCCGGCCACCGCAATGTCAGAAACTGAAAAACTAAAGGCGGAGCGAGATGCATTGCTCGATCGGCTGGCGCGGCTGCAGGCGGAATTTGACAACGCCCGGAAGCGGGCGGCGCGGGAGCAGCAGGATTTCCGCGAGTTTGCCGCGGCCGACGTCATCAAAAATATGTTGCCTACGCTGGACAGTTTTGAACGCGCGCTAAAGATGGGTGGGGGTTCCAGTGAATTTCGCAACGGCATTGAGCTTATCTATCGCCAGTTCCAGGATGCGCTGCAAAAAATTGGAGTGCAGCCAATTGTGGCGGTCGGCCAGGCTTTTGATCCGCGGATTCATGAGGCGATTGAAATGGTGGACAGGACCGACGTTCCGGATCATCAAGTGGTTGAGGAATTGCAGCGTGGGTATCGGTATAAGGAGCGGCTGTTGCGTCCCGCGATGGTGCGGGTGGCGCGGAATGCCGCGTAGGTGTGGGCTAAAGCCATCAAATTTTGGGAAGCTACAGCGCGGCTCAAGCCGCGCCCCTTCAAAACTGCTTTAGATTGCTAACCTTCAAAACTGCTTTAGATAATTGCTTAAAGTGAGGAAGTTCTGGCCGCTAATACGAAACGCGATTTTTATGAGGTGCTCGGAGTCACGCGCGCTTCAACCGATGTCGAAATCAAGAGCGCCTATCGCAAGCTGGCGATGACGTATCATCCTGACCGCAATCCGAATAATCCGGAGGCGGAGGATAAGTTCAAAGAGATCACAGAGGCGTATGCGATCCTCGCCGATAGCGAGAAGCGCTCGGTCTACGACCGCTTTGGCCACGCTGGTCTGGGCGGGGGCGGAGCTCCGTCGGGATTCGATCCGGCGATCTTTCAAGACTTCGGCGATATTTTTGGTGACATCTTCGGATTTGGCGACGCGTTCGGACAAGGCGGACGCCGCCGCAGCCGTGCTCAGCGTGGAGCGGATCTTCGCGAGGACCTGCCTCTTGATTTCGAGGAAGCGGTATTTGGCACCGAGAAGCAGGTGAATGTTCGCCGGCATGAAAGCTGTGACGCCTGCCGCGGATCGGGCTCGGCTCCCGGCAAGGCTCCAGTTCCATGTAAGTCATGCAATGGACGCGGACAGGTCCGCTATCAGCAAGGTTTCTTCAGCATCGCTCGAACTTGCCCAACCTGCCAGGGAGCGGGCAGCGTTATCACCGATCCTTGTCCAAAGTGCAAGGGCGAAGGCCGACTGGTGCGCGATCGCGTTGTAGATGCGAAAGTGCCGGCGGGAGTCGAGGATGGCACGCGAATCCGTTTCAATGGGATGGGCGAGGCGGGCGCGTTCGGCGGTCCGGCTGGCGATTTGTACATTGTGCTGCACGTAAAGGAGCACGCGTTCTTTGAGCGTGAAGGGAACGATCTGCATTGCGTGGTTCCGGTATCTTTTCCGCAAGCGGCTATGGGTACGGAGATTATGGTGCCGACTCTTGAGGGCGAGCATAAACTCAAGGTGCCTGAGGGCACGCAGTCTGGAACATCCTTTCGCATTCGCAACAAAGGCGTGCCGGTGCTCAACGGGCATGGCAAGGGCGATCTTTATGTTGAGGTGCGAATTCAGACCCCGAGCAAACTGAACAAACGGCAGCGCGAACTGCTGGGGGAACTGGCGCAACTTTCTCCGGTGGAGAATAAGCCGGAGCACCGGACGTTGTTGGGGCGAGTTAAGGACATGTTTGTTTAGGAGTTCTTAGTTCCCGGTTCTCAGTTCTCAGTAAGATCCAATCAACCGAATCCGATGACGCGGCGCCGCTGGATTGCTGATGAGGTAGTGGGCAACACGGCCGCTTTGCTCGGCGATCACGCCCTTCATCTCTCCCGCGTCCTCCGCGCCCGCGTCGGCCAGGAGTTCGACATTTCCATCGCTGCCGACGGCCATTCAGAAATCCGTCGCGGCACGATCACGGCCATCTCCGATCATCGAGTTGAATTCGCGCTCGGAAATCAAATAGACAAATCCTCGGATTCTATTTCGCAAATTACGCTTCTGCTTGCCATCTTCAAGTTTGATCGCATGGAGTGGGCGATTGAGAAGTGCACCGAGATCGGGGTGGGTCGAATCATTCCGCTCATTGCCCGGCGGAGCGATGCTCATCTGGTTGCCGCCTCTGCGAAGCGAGTGGAACGCTGGCAGAGGATTGCGCGAGAGGCCGCGGAACAGTCTCGCAGAGCGGCGCCGCCTGAAATTATGTTGCCGGTGAAATTGCGGGATCTCGATCAAGCGCTGCCAACCGCCTCGACGATTCGGGTGGTCTTGGCAGAAACCCCCGCCGAATCGCAAGAGGCGCGACTCACGGAAGTCTTGCAATCTTCTTCAACCGGCGAGGCGGCCCTAGCCATAGGCCCCGAAGGCGGATGGACGGAAGACGAACTAACATGGTTTCGCGAGGCGGGATGGATAGCAGCCTCGCTAGGCCCAACAATCTTGCGCGCGGAAACTGCGGCAATCGTAGCTAGCGCACTAGCGATCGACGCGCTGAGCTGACGCTTAGAGCCCGTGATAATCCCCCGCGAGCGTCCATATTCTCAATGCGACTTTCCGGAACAGACTTCTTCGATAGCGCTGAATGGAGTTGGGCGTTGTTAGTGCAATGGCGATGTTACGCCAACTACCCTACAAACGGAGTGTTACGGCTAGATGTCGCTCCGAACCGGGAATTGCCGAATCACCGCTCGTAGTCCCTCAACGGTTTGCGAAAGAAATGACTGGTCGGTTTCGAATGAAAAATCAAGCCTTGTTCGACTTGGAACAACTGAAAGTTGAGACTGGATGGTGCCGAACACGTCAGCGTGTCCGGCGGCCTTGAGCGTAATTTCCAGCTTAAGACCTGACTCTAGGGTAACGAAAACTGCAGTGCCTCTTAACGAACGTAGCGCTTCAGTCAAATCATCGAGAAAGCGGACGAAATTATCAGTCATTAGAGATAGGCTGACGCCACAAGAGAACTCTCGAACTGTTACGCCACATCTGCAGGAAAGCCAATTTGCATCGCTCCCCTCGGTAGACTTGGGGCGCTCGTAATTGAACACTTCAATTTCAACCTGCCCACCGTCTCCCCGGATTGCAACAGTTTTAGACATGAATTGTTCCGAGTAAGGATGATACCTGCTGTTAACAGGCGATTGCACTACCTGCGTGTTGGCAGGTGGCCCAACTCTTTGTTATCAGTCGAAATGCGCCCGCGAAATTCCACAACCATCTCTGCTATCCTCCGGCTAGAGACTTACCCGTGGCTTCAACCGTCTTACCCCCGACTAAGTTTGTTTTTGATGAGCGCCAGCGGCGTGCGGTCGAATACGTGCATGGGCCGATGCTGGTTATCGCCGGCGCCGGCACCGGGAAGACGACTGTTCTCACCCAGCGGGTGGCGAATCTCATTCGCGAAGGTCACGCGCGTTCCGACGAAATTCTTGCGCTCA
>Ga0182024_10024449_pt1 | contig 10738 bp, 17 predicted proteins | sample P32metaG_FD_120480 | JGI IMG/M metagenome (GOLD analysis project Ga0182024, IMG submission 120480) | Permafrost microbial communities from Stordalen Mire, Sweden - P3-2 metaG (Illumina Assembly) | ecosystem: Environmental > Terrestrial > Soil > Wetlands > Permafrost | place: Sweden: Stordalen...
CTATTCTGTTGAAAGTGCGCCAGGCAAAGCCTGGAGGAGTTGGAAGTCATGTGAAGGAGAACGCGACTGAAAACTCCTGATGGAACCCGGCAGGGGCTAAGCCTGCCCGGCAAAGGTTGGCAACCAGCCGGAACCGAGTGTTGCGTGGTCCAGGGGCGACCTTGGCTGCGAAGCGTACACAGGGAGTCGCTAGGCCGTGTGATTGAGCCTCGAAACGAATATGTACCGGAGGCCGACACTGTTTTCAAAGTGGAAGGCAGCAAGGCTTACGCCGCAACGCCTGGCGTGAGTCTCTCCGCGGGGTCTAAGAGCAGGGCATGGTTCGACGCGTGGGTTTCACAGGAACCTGGGAGGTCTCTGACTTTCCGTTGCGAAGACAAACGGTGCGGGCGCCGTTTAATCAAGTAGTCCAGGTCGTCGGCATGACGTGTAGTGCCGAGCGAAGCGAAGAGCGCACGAACGCGATGGTACGTGCTCCTGTTAAGGGCGCACGGATGAGGTCAGAGAAGTCGGAGTCTTCTCGTAGTACCGATGATGTCGGCGAACGTATTCCGAGCGGAGCCGGCGGAGGGAAGGGGAAGATCGGGTCAAGGTGCTCGAGGAGGGATAGATGGTGGGAACACCGAGTCCACAGACCATCTCAACAAAACAACTTGAGCTAGCAACGCGAGCCGAACGCTATCCACACGAGGCGTTGTCGACGCTGGCGCACTTCATTGATCTGGACTGGCTGCGCGAGGCGTATCGCCGGACCCGGAAAGATGGAGCGCCAGGGGTAGACGGCCAAGTGGCGGCGCAGTACGAAGCGGACCTGGAGGCGAACTTGTCGAGTCTACTCGATCGGTTCAAGTCGGGTCGCTATCGGGCACCGCCCGTGAAGCGTGTATATATCCCGAAAGGTGACGGCAAACGTCTTCGACCGATCGGCATCTGTGGGAGCCCCAGCGGAGCGATCCCTGGGGCGACCCGACAACTCCATGTGCAGATCCAGCCAGAAATTTAAAGGGCTTTAGAAAGGCTGAATTTTTAACCGGCCGAAGGACCAGTGACTTCCGACGATCTCCAGGCTTAAATGTTCGTACGATGTTAGACCACGCATTTATGGCTGGTTTTCGGCTGCAATTTGATTCATCGGGAAAATCTCGAGTTCGCAGGAACCGAATTTTTCAACAGAATAGGCAGGGTGGCGTCGGCGGCGACCGCCAACACGTACTCCCGACCCAAACGCGCCGGTGGGGAGCGTAGGCATCGGGTAACACAATCTGTTATTGGGCTTCTAAGCCGAGGACTATCTGTGCGGCGGATGCGCACCTTCCAGCTGGAGATGAGCACATGCAATATTGTCGAATGGCGATAGCCCTGTTGACCATCGCTGGTGTCGCTGCCCGAGCCCAGGAACGTTTGCCGACTATTCCTCCCGCGCAGTACACGGAGGAGCAGAAGCAGGCTGCAGCCGACTTCGAGGCGGCGCGGAAGGTTCCGGTATTCGGTCCATTCGAGCCCATGATGTACAGTCCACAGGTGATGTCACAGGCGCGCGCGATGGGTGACTACCTTCGGTACAAGTCGGCAATTGGCAATAGGCTGAGCGAGCTCGTAATCCTGATCACGGCCCACGAATGGACGCAGAACTATGAATGGGCCGTGCACTACCCGATTGCCCTAAAGGCCAGTATACGGAAAGAACTCGCCGATGACATTGCCGTAGGCCGGCGCCCAACCCTGGCACGCTCAAATGTCGCATCGGAAACCTGCTTGTTCCTTAGTAGTTCGCTGGTGAAATCGAACACCGTCTCTTCATCCAGGTCGCGGTTAGGTACGAAGGGAGTTGTCGACATGACAGGTCAGCTACACAACGCTGATTTTGCTGACAGCGCCTTTCACTGCGGTCGGAAGAGCAGCGATGATCGACGGGACCAGCGGAATAAGATCGGCGAGCCGATTAGATGGCACCACGAGCAGAAGCACGGCGACAGAAAATTTGGGAAGGTGCTGCTGAAACGATAAATTGCGATCAACGGTGACAAAGATATCGAACTCGGATTGAGCCAACGCTAACAGTTGACCGTTCTTAATTCCCGACCAACCCATGTCGGCCACCGTTCGAACCGACAAACCCGTCAGGTGTGCCGCCAATCGGCGGTCAACACACTTGTCGAGCAAGAGTTTCAAGCGGCTTCGGTGACGGCCAGCTTTGCGCCGCGCTCAAGGAAGGCGATGACTTGCTCGCGCGAAACGGACGGAAAGCCTTCCAGAAAGTCGTCGATGGTATCGCCGGCGCCAATGTAATCCAGAAGCGTTTGAACGGGAACGCGCGTGCCGGGGAACACTGGCGTGCCGCCCATGATGTCGGGAGCTGTTGAAACGATCGAATTGGCCATATTGATTACCTTACCCGGAACCCAAAGCCTGTCAATCAGCGAGAGTGCTGGGACCGAAAGCGGATTCAATGACCCTCTCGATGCCATTGCCGATAACGGTCGGGATCGAAAACCAGTGCGCTGGTATCACCACATCGCGTCGCTCATGGCAACGCGCGGCTGTCTGAGCGAGGTGGACGAACTGCGTCGCGCGAGGCTGGTAGGAAAGTTGCTGTCTGGCCGGTTGCATCACGCGCGTCGCGGGTATCGCCGACGATGACTCTACCCGTCGTCCCTCTTCCGCCGTTTTTCCGTGCAGATTTCCGTGCGGGGTATCCAAAAATTACTAAGTCATTGATTTGTATGGTGGGCGGTACAGGGATTGAACCTGTGACCCCTGCCTTGTGAAGGCCGTCACAATACTTTAATAGACTTCCGTGGACTCTGCAAGTTATTGATTAATTACACTATTAGAAATTACCGTCTACCAGTATACATGATAGTATTACCGCATGGATACCGTACCGACCCCCCGGCGCCCTCGCTCCGGGCCTCACAAAATACACTTAGTCAGCGTCCGAGCGAAGCTAGAACCGCGCAGGGAGCCCTATTGGACGACGCCGGTTCGCAAGGGTCAGCACGTGGGCCTACGGCGAATCGACGACCGTACGTCGTCCTGGATAGCCAGGTATCGCGCCCCGAAGGAGCCCGGCGCCAAGGACACCGTTCAGGAATACAAAGCGCTCGGGCTGTTGCGCCCGGACTTCGATTACGACCAGGCCGTGGTCGAGGCCGAGAAATGGTTTCGGGAGAAAGAGGCCGGCGATACGGCCGTGTCCACCGTGACCACGGTCAGCGATGCTTGCCGCGCCTATGTGGCCGCGCTCCGAGAGGACAAAGACGAGCCCCGGCCCGGGACGGCGCGCGACGCCGAGGCACGATTCGAGCGGACCGTATTTGACAAGCCGCTCGTGGTCGACGGCAAGCCGTTGGGCGACATCAAACTGACGAAGATTAAAACCAAGAATCTTGAGGATTGGCGGGCCGCGTTGGAGCTAAGTAAGGCGTCCAAGAATCGGACGCTGACCGCGGTCAAGGCGGCGCTTAACTTGGCGGCGAAGAACGACAAGCACGCGCTCGCGGCGATGGCGCTCGAAGTAAAGGGCATTGTCCCGTTTGAGAAAGCCGGCAAGCGGCGCGAACTCTACCTCGACCTACGTCAACGTCGTGCACTCCTCAAGGCCGCCGCCGGGCCCCTCCGCGACTTAATCGAGGCCGCCATGTTGACCGGCGCGCGAGCCGGCGAGTTGACCTCGGCCACGGTTGCGGACTTCGATGCGCGCCAGCGGACCCTAAAGCTATCCGGCAAGACGGGCGAGCGCACCGTGTCGGTACAGTCAGACGCCGCGCTTACGCTGTTCAAGAGACTGGCGAAGGGGAGGGCGGCTACCAGTTACCTGTTAGTCCGGGCCGATGGTGGACAGTGGAAACATAGCGATTGGGACGAACTCGTCCGCGAGGCAGCCACGAAGGCCAAGCTGCCGGCGGGCGTGTGCCTGTACACGCTGCGCCATAGCTACATTACGGCCGCTCTCGCCGCCCGTAACACGACGCTCGACGTTGCGCGCCAGGTCGGCACGTCACTCGTGATGATTGACCGCCACTATGGGCAGCGCTCCGAGGGCGCGGCGGACCGGCTCGCTAAGGTCGTGATGGTATGACCACGAAGAAGCGCCCCGCGCCGGTCGAGACGCCTGCACGGACGCCGGCCGAGAAACGTTTGCTGTCGTTCACCCAAGTCATATTCTCTAAGTCCCCGGTCACCAAGTTGCCGAAGTTCGACGAGGAATTCCGCGCCACGCGCCATGGCGATGCGCGACATCGCAACCGCGCGGCAGTGGGGATAGATTGGCGGTCGGTAGTCGATGCGATTGTGGATTCTGGGAACGCCGAAGTGTTAGCGGCGCCGATCATAGCGAAGCGCGTACGGTCCGCACTCGCAATGCTGGCGCAGACCCACGAGGTAAAGCTAGCCGCTACGAGCCACTATCTCGCATTCATCAAGTGGGTGCGCCGAAATAAGTAAGTCCCTGGAAAAATAAGTAAGTCCCTCGCACTCGGTAGACGGGTGTGAATAATGGGATGCACTCAATTAACCGGAGTGCAGACCATGACGATGCAGAAAGTAGCCCCACCTCTCTCGGTGGACCCGAACCAGGATTATTCGATTTCCGAGGCCGCCGCGATTCGCCGCGAGTCACGAGCGCAAACCTACAAGATGATAAAGGCCGGCAAGCTCGCCACGTTCAAGCGTGGCCGCCGCCGGCTCGTGAGCGGCAAGGAACTGATTGCCCGTGCGGGGGCGCCGTCGTGAGCAGTCTCACGATGCAAGGTTTGCGGGTCGATGTCACGCTGACCGACCTTAAGGCGGTCGAACTCGCGGTGATACGCGACAGCAATATAAACGGCGAACAATGCCCACAAATACAGCGTCAACGCGTGTCGGACGCAGTCGCGATTTACTGCGCTCGTATTATCGCGGAGTCGCAGAAATGAGCAAGCCTAACTACCTCGCGCCTTTGCTCGCCGAAGCGCAGCGGCTCAAGCCGGGAGTGCACATGGCCCACGTGATGCATGACGATTGGTGCGACCAATTGAACGGCCGCGGAACCTGTAACTGTGAACCTGAAATAAAAATTCGCGAGGTTCAGCCGGCATGAGCCGCATATTTAAATTGACGAGGACCGCGCCCCCGGATTCCTCTTACGAGGATTTTCTCAACGCCGGTTGGTCGGATGCCCAAATGGTAACGGCGGGATTTCTTGAACTGCCCGACACAGTGAAGGCCGCCCAATATGCCCGGGATGAAATCCCCAAGTTAGTCGCGGAGGTCGCACGTTGCGAGGAAATGGAGCGAGCATTTTCTGCTCGCACAATTGGTGACGGGAGTTATAAATCGCGGAAGAAACTGAACCGCGAAACGGAGCTAGCCGAGAAAGCGCTGCGCACGGCACGCGGCTTCTTTATCGCGGATTTCGCGCGCGAGCGACATTTAAAAATCGTGACTTGCGGCGGATATTCCCCTCTCCTTCGCGATGACGTAATCGACATGTTTTCGCCGAAATCGGTGTGGCGTGGGTGGTGCAACTCGATAAACCTATTTCATACGCGCGCTTCATGGGAATTCTGCATTGCGGAAGCAAAGGAGCGCGATGAAATCGTGTCACAAGTTTCCAATTGGTCTTGGTACGGACCGCAATACAAGCCGATGCTGTTTTCGCCGGCAAGGCTCGTGCTCAAAATGCCGGCGAATTACAAGCCATGACGATTTCGAGTTGATATAAAAGTCGAGGAGTGAGGCGACCCTGCCGGGGAGGACAAATCCCCGATAGGGTCTATCTATCACTTAGGCAATTGCTATAGGCAGAACAGACAATGATTAATGTACCCCCGGCCGGCTCGCCGGTCAATATTCCAGTCCCGGCCCATACTCCCCCCGCGCCCAGAAAGCGCCGCGAGACTCAGTTGCAACGTGCTATCCGCGAGCTTGAGGAGGCTCGCGACGGGCTCTTGGCGGCGCTCGAACATGCAGCCAAAGCCGCGGAACACCGCGACGCCGCCGATTTGGCGCTCCTACTATCTCGCGAAGCGCTGCACGGGGCCCGGAAAGCGGTCGCATCGGCCGACGGGAATCTGCGATGGGTCCGCGCTGGCGGGGGTTCAAAATGAGTACGCCAGAAACAACACCCGAGGAAGTAGCCAAGTTCTTGGCGTCGAAGCGGGCCAACGACAAAATCAAAGCCCCCAAACTCAAGGCCGTCCTGCCCGCCGGCTGCATCGCCGCTGACTCGCCCGAAAGTTTAGCCCTGGCGGCAAAGTATCGTACCGAGCGCGAGGCCGCCCGTGCCATCAATCAGACCAAGGCGCCCGGCCATAGCGAGGCGACCCTAATCGCCCAAGGCTGGACGCCCGCGCTGCTCAAGCAGCATGGAATGTATGCCGCCAGTGGCGCGACGACAGTTCCGGCCGATACTCTGACCAGTATCCCGCCCGCGCCGGCCGAGATGCCCGTCGAGCCGTGGCCCGAGCCCGAGGACGTATTCAAGAAACTGTCCGCCCCCGCGTTCACCGGCTCAGAACTGCCGCACGAGCTTGTAGCGTTCGCTCGGCTCATGGCGCAGGAAACCGGGTTCGACCCGGGTATCGGCATGAATGCCGCGTTATCGGTGGCCGCGATGGCAATCGACGACTGCATACAAGTCTGTGCGAACCCGTCCACGCGATGGAACGAATCGGCGCGCCTATGGTTCATCGCAATCGCCGCCCCCGCGACCGGCAAGACGCCGGCACAAGCGCCGCTAACCGCGCCATTGTGGGCCATCCACAAAAAGCTATATAACGACTGGCTCGCGGCAGTGGAGGCGTATAACGCGATTCCGAAAAAGACGCGCCCGCGCGACCCGCCCATCGCCCCGCGTGCGTTGCTGACTGATACGACAATCGCGAAGCTGTCGGACGTTTTGAAGGACAACCCGCGCGGCATCGGCCTAGTAATCGACGAGTTCTCGTCCTGGTTGGGTGCCCTCGACATGCAAGCCAATGCCGGGGCCGGCGGCCATGACCGCGGCGAAGCCCTTATGTTGTTCCAAGGCGGTCACCACCATATCGAGCGCGTACAGCGCGGGTCTATTTTCGTCCCCAATTGGTCCGCGGGTATCTTGACCGCCTCGACGCCCTCGCAAATGGGGCGATACGAGAAGCACCTACCGGAGGACGGGCTCATACAACGGTTCTTGCCCTACCTCGCATGCGACAAAGTGACGCCGGTCCCCATAGACCCTCAAGAACTGGAAGGCGCCCGGCAACGTTACGATGCGACCATTCAAAAATTGTGGAACCTGCACGCGCTGACGAACTCGGGCGTGGTCCAAATGACACCCGAGGCAAAGGACTATTTCATGGACTGGTCCGCCGGTATCGACGAGCACGTGAAAGCCTACCGCGTATTACTTCCCCCGCTTGCTGGTCACATTGGCAAGTACGCATCAATGGCCTTGCGCATCGGGCTGACGCTCCATTGCGTCAAGATGGTCAACGAGCCGCCCGCCTCGCACGGCATGTATGACGTGACTACCAAGTTCCTCGACCTCGCGACAATCACGGCGGCAACCACCTACCTCGCGGCAATCGCCGTGCACGCCAAGGTGATGTACCAGGACTTGAACGGCGGAAGCCCGTCAACCAATGTAGCCCGGGAAGTGGCGCGCTATTTGATGGTCCGTAAAGAGCCGGATAGCGTCCTAGCGCGGCGCGACCTATTGCGGGATGTCCACGCCTACGACAGGGCGCCCGAGCCAGTCCAAGGCGAGGCTATGCGGTTCCTTGAGGAGATGGGATGGGTTCGCGTCACCCAAGGCGGCCAACGGCGCTCGACAGGTCCGACCCGCTACGTTACGAACCCGAGCGTCGCGAAGGTATTCGCCGTTCAGGCTGTCGCCGAGGTTACGCGCCGGAAATTGGCGAGGGAGCTTATCGGCATTGCGGCTACGGCGCGGCGCGAGGATCAATCATGATTTTTCTAAATCCCGGCCCGTCGCGTATCACTACCGGGAAGGAAGCCCGGCGCATGGGGCTGTCTCGATATAACACCGGGCAGCCCTGCATCCACGGCCATATGTCCGACCGCCGGGCGAGAGATGGCAAGTGTATTGCGTGCCGAAACGCTAAGGCGCGCAGGAATACGCAGCGTGCGCAGGAATACGCAGCGTGCGCAGGAATACGCAGCGTGCGTGTCGTGCGTATCGCCCGGGGCAAATGTCACGAAAGACCCCGGTTTTGGGCTTTCTAGAAGTAGATGAATTTTAGAGAGAGAGAGAGAGAAAAACATTTATCTCTCTAGGCGCATACGACATTCCTGACATTTGCCCCAATTTAAGAAATTTCTAAAGCTTAAGGAATTTTCTAAGGCTTAAGGATAGATGGCTAAGTCTTGGTAGACGACCAGAAAACCGAAGGACGCGACACGCGCGCCGGCCGTGGAATTTCGCGGCTAGTAACTTTGTGCAACAAACGGTCCTACATCCGGCATACTGCCTTTACACGGCAGGTATTTAATTATTGTTAAATCGTCGCGACACTAGGAATTACGGCATTCACGGACGACACACAATTGGCCGCGGCGACATACGGTAACGAGTACGGTAAACATCATGACTTCGACCCTCATTCCCACCCCGGCGCCGGCCGACGGCCTGTCGCTCAAGATGGAGAAATTCTGTACGGCCTACCTCGACAACGGGGGCGATGCGAACGCCGCTTGGAAGGCTTCCTATGACGCCTCGGGCATGTCGTCGGGGTCGGTTCGGGTAGCGGCCTGGCGGATGATGCGAATGCCCAAGGTTGCGCGGCGCCTGAACGAGTTACGGGCACTCGTCGCCGAGCGGACCACTATCAGCGTCCGTCAACAGATGCTCGACCTCGCCGAGCAGGTATCGGTGAACGTGGCCGACCTTTGGAAGCTTGAGCACCGGCCGTGCCCGGCATGTCTCAAGTTGTATGACCTCGACGTGCTCGCCGCCCGCCCACTGCCGGACGACTTGACGGCCATCCCGCCGCATCCCGATTGCAGAGCCGCCGTACAGGCGCACCAGCGGGCCGTCATGGTGCCCATGGACCAATGGCCGCCGGCCGCGAAGCGCCTCTACGAAGGCACCACCGTTGACAAGGACGGCACAATCCGCCCCGTGTTCGGCAATCGCACCTTGATGCGGGACCAGTTGCTGAAAACTTTGGGAGCGTATGTCTCCAAATCGGAGAACGTGAACCTCAACCTCTCGGCCAACGTCAACGCCGAGAATTTGACACCGGCCACGGCCGCCGCGCTCTCGCCGGCTGATCTCGTCCGGCTATTGTGGAAGCCGCCCGCCGAGCCCGTCGTCGCGGAGCAGGGAGCGCGCACGCCATGATGACGTACACCGACTATATGGCCTTCGAGGCCAAACTAACCGGCAACGTCGAGCACGACCACGCATTGATCCGTGCGCATCCGTTGAGCGACGTGTGGCAACTTAAGGCGCTCTTGGAACTCACGACGAGCGCCGCCGACGCGCAGTTAATCGTCGAGGTCAATCCCAAGCTCTCCCAGGAACTCGCCGACAGCCTGGCCGTATACGCTCGCTTCGACCAGGTTGACCCCGTAGCGGACGCCGCGCTCGATAGTGTGCGCGCCGCTGCAACGCCCGAGATTGCCGCCGGCATACTTGGCGCGCTCGACGCGCGGCAATATGAGGCCGTTTCGGGCGCGTTGCTATTCGATGGCGCCGATGCGGAGCGCGCTTGCCGTCTTTATTTGGAGTGCGTGTTATGAAACCTCGCCTCGGCTGGACACGCCCGCCGCCCGCCCCCGTGGTCGAGCCGCAACCCTTGCCGGCCGCGCCCGAGAAACCCTCACGTGGTATGCGCATCAGTACGGAACTACTCGCCGCGGTCGGCCGCTCCTCGCCCGCCGATGCTGGTATGGGGCTACTGCTCAACCTTTTGAGCCCGCGCACATTCGACTCGAGTTCCCACGAAAGGGCGATGAATCACGCTGCGACCGAGATGGAACGCGCATCGAATCAGAAATGGAATAAATGAAGTGTTAAATACCGCGCGCGCCGCCGCGCCGCTGCAAAGCCTATAAATAACGGCATTTGCTCTTAAGCCCTGACCGTGCGGTCAGCATTATCAATAAGTTACAGTTGACAGTTAACGTTATTTCGCATTACTGTAATGTTGTTTCGAGGTCGGCCGCTTTTCCTTTTTCACACCATACGAGTAAACGAATTTATGCGCCTTTCTGAATTATCGGACGAAGAACTCGGGGCGCTACTCGCGCGACAATATCGCCGGCTGCACGACCTATCCGCCGCCGAGCGCGGCGAGGATTGCCCGCATCCGAGCACTACTTACAACATTGCGCAACGCGCATTGCGCAACGCCCGTGCCGCCGAGCGCGGCGAGCCTGTCGAATCCGGCCGAGGCGCGTCTGATGCGGCTGTCGTGAAAGGCCGTCCGTGGAGCAAGGCGACTCTCGTCGTCCGTCAAGCTCTCGACGCTGGCTTTGATAGCCGTCGCTCGGCATCAGCGGCGCTTGCCGTCAGCCGCGCCGCGCTTAGGCACGCCGGGTATTCCGAGAATGACAGCCGGTTCCGTGAACTCGAAGCGTATGCCGCTTTGGCCGACGGACCCGTCGGTGATGCGCTCTGGACGCAACTCGCCTGACGTTGGGCGTCACGTTCCTGGTGCTGGGGGCCGGCATTCTGCACGCGGTGTGGAACGCGATCGCGTCCGCGGTGGAGGACAAGCTCGTGGCGTTCGGGTTGATCGGTGTCAGCTGC
>Ga0182024_10024450_pt1 | contig 10737 bp, 9 predicted proteins | sample P32metaG_FD_120480 | JGI IMG/M metagenome (GOLD analysis project Ga0182024, IMG submission 120480) | Permafrost microbial communities from Stordalen Mire, Sweden - P3-2 metaG (Illumina Assembly) | ecosystem: Environmental > Terrestrial > Soil > Wetlands > Permafrost | place: Sweden: Stordalen...
CACGGCGGCCGCAACAGGGGAGGCCGAACTGGGCGAGCTCCAGTCGCTCCACCTCGGCGAGGCGCACACTGAAGGGGTCGCGAGGATCTCGCCGCGTTCACAGATCACCGCCGGGACGCGCGCTACCTTCGTCGCCGATACGGACTTCCTCCACTTCTTCGACCCGGACAGCACTCTCGCCGTCTGGTCTTAAACCGCACATCACCGGGCGCGCCTCGCGTCTGGACGACGTGCGCGATTAGTCATCGGGCGGGCCGCCCGTCTGAACGACGTGCCCGCCTACGGAACGGGCCCGTCGCTCAGGCGCACGTCCGCTCCGATTTCCCCAACGTTTTTGCCGCTAGCCGGCCGCCTCCAACGGTAGCCTGACTGTCAGGTGGGACCCGTCCTACGCTGTCTAGGCAGAGCTCTACAACACCGGAGGGCCCATGGCCACTTCAGCGGGGCATAGACCCCTCAGTGCTGATGATTTGAAGACTTACGGCGAGCGCGGGTACCTGCTGTACAGGGACCAAGTCTTTGACGAGGGCGACCTTGCGGCACTGGAGGCGATTTTCCAGGAACATCGAGACAAGGACCGAGACAAGCGGGGAGACGAGTTCGACACTCCTCACTTCCAGGACCCCCGCCTTCTGGAGTTCTTGTTTGCTCCGGCGCTCCTCGACCTCGTTGAGTGCATCGTCGGCCCCAACATCGTGCTGTGGTCGAGCCATTTCATCTGCAAGGACCCGTTGGTTGGGCGGGCAACCCCGTGGCACGAAGATTCGTCCTACTGGATGGGACGCCTCAGCCGCTACGACAAGATCGTTACCGTATGGCTGGCGCTGGACGATGTGGACCGAGAGAACGGCTGCATGCAGGTCATCCCACGCTCTCACATCGAGGGCGGGTTTTCGGCCTATAAGGACGTGGACGAATCGGTGAACACGTTCCCGACCGAGATCTCCGATATCGACCTCAGCGATGCGGTTGCGTTCGAACTGCGGCGTGGGCAGTGCTCACTGCACGACGGCAGGATTAGGCACGGGGCTGAGGCCAACACGAGCAGCCGCAGGCGCTTGGGTTACACGATGCGGTACCTCTCGGCGGAGGCAGAGGTGTTCCCTGAGCGGAACGTCGGGCACAGGATATGGTTGGCTCGCGGGGAGGCGGCCTCGAACGAGCTCTTTCAGACCGTCTCTCCTCTTCCCTAGCTGGTTAGCGCCCCCGGCAGGGTTCGAACCTGCGACCCGCCGCTTAGAAGGCGGCCGCTCTGTCCACTGAGCTACAGGGGCCGCCTTCGACCGTAGCCGACGGTCACAGGGCGACAGAGCACACGGCGCTGCCGCCTGTCATCTGGCTCAGCTGGCGAGGAGGCTCCGGCTGTCGGTTTTCGCTGAGGGGTGGCGAAGCTTGGAGAGGGCGGCCCGCTCGATCTGACGGATCCGCTCCCTGGTCAGATTGAGTTCGTTACCCACCTCTTCGAGCGTGCGAGGGTCCCCTCGGTCGAGACCGAAGCGGAGGCGGAGGATCTCCCGCTCCCTTGCGTCGAGCGTGGAGAGGAGCTTTTCGATCTCGGCACCGAGCATTGCTTCGGTGACGACGTCGAAAGGTGAGGGTGACAACACGTCGGCAACGATGTCACCGAGCTCGCTCTCTCCCTCGGGCCCGACCCTGGAGTCGAGGCTGACAGGTTCGCTGCCCTGCTGGAGCAGCTCGATCACCTGGCGTTCGGAGATGTCCATGGCTTTGGCGAGCTCTGCGAAGGTCGGCGTGCGGCCGGTTTGGCCCTCGATCTGCCGCTTGGTGCGTAAGAGCCGCCGTACCTGGTCGCCGGCATGGACCGGGAGGCGTATCGTCCGGCCGGTGTTGTCTATGCCGCGGCTGATCGCCTGCTTGATCCACCAGGTCGCGTATGTCGAGAACTTGAAGCCCTTTCGCCAGTCGAACTTGCTCACCGCGTGGATCAGGCCCAGGTTGCCCTCCTGGACAAGATCGAGAAGGGGCAGCTCAGAGGACTGGTACCGCTTGGCGATCGAGACAACGAGCCGGAGGTTGGCGTTGATGAACCGCTCCGTGGCTGCGTCTCCAAGCTCGACGGCCGCGAGGAGCTGGCGTTTGCGGGGTGTCTTCAGGTCGCCCCGCGTCATCTGTTCCTTGGCTTCTCGGCCCTCGTGGATGACGCGGGAGAGGTCCCACTCCTGCTCTTTGGTGAGGAGCGGGTACCTTCCTATACTGTCTAGGTACAGGCGGACAAGGTCTTCGTCTTGGGTCTCGTTCCGGACTTGAACGCCCATATCATCCCTCCGGGCCATGTACAACTATCGGCGCAAACGAGGTTGCTGATTAGTTCCGTCGTCGGCTGTCTGGTCCCTGTGTCAAACTAAGAAGTCTCGTGGTGGCCGTAGCTCAGTTGGTTAGAGCGCCAGGTTGTGGCCCTGGAGGTCGGGGGTTCGAGTCCCCTCGGTCACCCCAATCCGCATTGCCAGTTCTGGTTCTCAAAGAGCTATACGTTGCCGATGAGCTTATGGTTCTCGCAGTCCCTATTGAGTGACGCAGACGTCCAGGGACGGCGGCCCGATTGGCACTCATCGTGGTGCTCGACACCGTGCTACCAGCGGAGCGCCCCTCCGGCTCACGGAGACGGTTTGCGCCCGCCCACATCGATTCTGCCGTTGGACACCAGCCAAGTGACCGACTCGAACACTGCCTCGAGGGAGGTATAGCGCGGCTTGTACCGAAGGAGCCTCTTGGCCTTGTCGATGCTCGCTGAGGGGGAGCGGGACACGTGTTCCCAGGTCGCGTCAGCGTCGGTTTTGTCCCAGCCTGCAGCCCAGGTCTCCCATGGTTGGAAGGAGAGGCTCGCGGGCTGGCCGAACCACCGACAGACGGCTTCGGCATAGCCGCGCAGCGTCAACGCCCGTTCCGAGACGACGTGAAAGGCCTCACCGGACGCGAGGGTGGGGTGCAGCAGCGCTTTCGAAAATGCCTGGGCGACGTCTTGGGCGTGCACGTGGTGTACCGTCTCTAGCCCAAGGTTGGGCAGCGCCAGTTCCTCACCATTGGCCAGGCGCTCGAAGACCTTCAAGTTGAAATTGCCGGCAGGGTTTAGCGGTGACCAGCCGGGCCCGACGATGTGGCCGGGGTGGAGCACGGTACAGCGGATCGTGCCGCGCCGTGCTTCGGCGAGCAAGAGTTCTTCTATTGCAGCCTTTTGTGTCCCGTAGGCGCCAAAGGGCCGGCGCACAACTTCCTCGGTAACCGGCACCTCAACGGCGGGCCCGTGTACCCAGATCGTGCCACAATGCAGCAGGTAGGCCTTTATCGGGGCCAGAGACGCTACGAGCTGCTCGGCTGACGTAGTCGTGAAGCAAATCAGGTCGACCACGGCGTCGGGGCGTTGCGCCGCAACCTTTTCGGCGAAAGTGCCAGCCTGGTCCTCCGCATCGCGGTCAGCGTGCAGCACCTTTACGTGCCGCCACGCAGTATGGTCCACGTACGGCTGCCGGTCGCCACGGCTGATGGCAACAACTTCGTGCCCTGCTGCGACCAGGCTGGGTACCAAGTAGCTGCCAATATGGCCCGTGGCACCTACGACAACGACTCTCATCCGCTAATCCAGCCTTTCGTACGCAATTAGGGTGAGGAACTCTGTGAATTCGTCCGATAGCGCCAGAGTTTCGAACAGTTCTGCCGCCTCCTGCGAGCGTCCCTGACCAAGGCCGGCTTTGCCCAGTTCGTCCTGCAGCGCCCCCAGCTCGCCAGCGCCGATGTGACGAACGAGCTCGGCAGTGACGGCACGTCCATCGTCGAGCGTCACGCCATGGTGGCGCCACTGCCAGACCTGCGCGCGGGCAATTTCGGCTGTTGCAACGTCCTCCATGAGGTTGAACACAGCGACCGCACCGGTCCCACGTAGCCAAGACTCGAGGTAACGAAGAGACACGGCGACGTTGTTACGAAGCCCAGCTTCCGTGATAGAGCCACCCGGCACCGCGACGTCCAGGAGGCGGCTGGCATCGACCACGACGTCTTCTCTCAAAACTGAAAGCTGGTTCTCTCTGTCACCGAGCACGCTATCGAACGCCTCGGTCGCCACAGCGACCAGATCAGGATGAGCGACCCAGGTACCGTCGAAACCAGCCGATGCTTCGCGGTTTTTGTCTGCCCGCACCGCTGCCAGCGCGCGTTCGTTCGCGTCGGGGTCCCGGCGGGACGGGACGAACGCCGCCATCCCCCCGATAGCGTGCGCGCCCCGGCGGTGGCACGTACGCACGATCAGTTCGGAATAAGCGTGCATGAAAGGCGCTGTCATAGTGACTTTGCCGCGGTCCGGTAGGACAAAGGCCCGGTCGTCGCGGAACTTCTTTATGATGCTGAACATGTAGTCCCACCGTCCGGCGTTCAGCGCAGTGGCGTACGGGCCAAGAGCGTACAATATTTCGTCCATTTCGAACGCGGCCAAGATGGTCTCGATCAGGACGGTGGCCCGGATACTTGCTGGCGGCAGTCCCAGGCGAGTTTCGGCGATCTCGAACGCCGACCTCCACAGCGCCGCCTCTGCGGCACTTTCCAGTTTTGGCAGGTAAAAGTACGGTCCAGACCCTCGCTCGAGCAATTCGGCGCCATTGTTCGCGAGGAACAGCCCGAAGTCGAACAGACTTGCCGACACGGGGGCGTCTGAAACCAGGAAATGCCGCTCCGCGAGGTGTAGGCCCCTCGGCCGTACGACAAGAGTTGCCAGTTCGTCCTGGAGGTGATAGCCCTTTCCCTCGGGCGACTCAAAAGATAGGTTGAGACGGACCGCATCCGAGAGGTTCGCTTGACCGTCAACCATGTTTGCCCAGGTGGGGGTGTTGGCGTCTTCGAAGTCGGCCATGAAGACCTTCGCTCCCGAGTTGAGCGCGTTGATGATCATCTTGGCATCGGTGGGGCCGGTGATCTCCACTCGCCTGTCCATCAGGTCTCCCGGGGCAGCAGGCACGCGCCATGCTCCGCTGCGGATATGGGCCGTTGAGCCCGAGAAGGTGGGGCGTTGGCCACGAGCGAACTCCGCTTGTAATTGCTGTCGACGGTCCAGCAGCTCTGCGCGAAGAGGCCCGAGTTCCGCCTCGAGTTCAGCAACGAGAGCGGTTGACGTATCGTTGAGCACTTCCTCGCGACGCGCCGTTTCCTGGCCGCGGACCTCGATCGGGATCCCCATCGTGGGCCTACCTTCCTACGAACCTGGAAAATTCCGTGATACGAAATTATAGACTTGCCATATCGGATCAGCACTGGTGGAGCCGCGATGAAGACCTTCAGGACGGGTAGGCGGGCCCACAAGGCAGGACCGAAGACGCGTGCCGGCGAAGCGATCGATCTCCTGGCGCCCATCGTGGGCCGTGATGCCATCATCTGTGACCCGGTTGAACTGGCAACCTATGAGTGCGACGGGCTCACCCACTTTCGAGTTCGGCCGGCCCTGGCAGTGCTCGTGGGGTCGAGCCACGACGTCGAGGCGGTGGTTGGCACGTGCGCCCGTTTGGCGTTGCCGTTCGTGGCCCGCGGCGCCGGTACGGGCCTGTCAGGAGGAGCGGTCCCAGACAGCGAAGGCGTCTTGCTGGTCACCAGTCGCATGCGCGCCGTCCTGTCGGTGCAGGCCAACAACCAACGAGCTGTTGTCGAGCCTGGGGTCACCAACCTCGAGGTGAGCAAGGCAGCCCTGCCCCACGGCCTCTTCTATGCCCCCGACCCATCCAGCCAACAAGTCTGCTCTATTGGTGGCAACGTGGCCGAGAACTCCGGTGGTGCTCACTGCTTGAAATATGGTTTCACCACCAACCACGTTACGGAGCTCGAGGTTGTCACCCCCGATGGGGCGACGGTGAAGCTCGGAGGCATGGTCGGGGAAACCCCGGGCTACGACCTGGTCGGGGCCTTTGTCGGATCGGAAGGCACCTTGGGAGTGGCTACCAAGGTGACAGTGAGGCTGCTGCGTCTTCCCGCGGCGGTGCAGACGGTCTTGGCTGCCTTTTCTGACACCGACAGCGCGGGGCGAGCCGTGTCCGCAATAATCGCCGCCGGGTTGGTCCCGGCCGCAATCGAAATGATGGATGCTTTGGCCATCTCCGCTGCCGAGAAAGCTGTGCACTGCGGCTATCCCAAAGGGGCGGGCGCAGTGCTCATAGTCGAGCTGGACGGGCCGTTGGCTGAGGTCGAAGAGAGCCTTCTCGACGTGAACCACCACTGCCTGGAGCAGGGCGCCTTCGAGATGCGGCTAGCGGTCGATGACGCAGACCGGGCGCGGATCTGGCGTGGGAGGAAGTCGGCGTTCGCCGCCATGGGCCACCTGAGCTCTTCTTACATCGTCCAAGACGGCGTAGTCCCTCGGACCGCCCTCCCACAAGTGCTCAGGGACATAGCAAAGCTTTCAGAGGAGACGGGGATAAGGGTCGCAAACGTCTTTCATGCAGGGGACGGCAACCTACATCCCTTGGTGCTCTTCGACGAGCGCGTTGCGGGAGAAGAGGCACGCGCCGAACAACTATCGGCGCAAATCCTCGATCTCTGCATTGCTCATGGAGGGTCGATAACAGGCGAGCACGGTGTGGGCCTGGACAAATTGACAGCCATGAGCAAGATGTTCAGCGAGGACGACCTGGCAACTATGCAGTTGCTGAAAGCCGCCTTCGACCCCCATCGTATTTGCAACCCAGGCAAGGCCGTTCCGACCCCACGCCTTTGTGGCGAACCTCCGCGGCCTCGCCGCGGTACCCAGCCGCTCCAGGAGCAAGGCCTGGCGGAACTGTTCTGAGATGAGCACCCTGACAGAGTTGGAAGAAGCCTGCCCTTCTCGCGTGCGGCAAGGTCGGGGGCTCGATTCGATCGACGGGGTGACACCGGGGCTGGTAGCCAGCCCGTTGGGTACGGGCGAGGTAGCGGCGGTTATGCGGGTCGCCAGCTCCGCAGGGCTGAGCGTTGTTGCCCGGGGGGCGGGCACGAAATTGGACTGGGGCAACCCTCCGGCGTCTGCTGATCTCATGGTGGATCTCTCCCGTATGAGCAGGGTAATCGAGCACGAGGCCGGCGACCTCGTGGCCCGCGTAGAGGCCGGGACGAGCCTCGCTCAGCTCACTGAGGTGCTCGGCTCAAAGGGCCAGCGGTTCCCTGTCGACGAGGTCGTGGCCGGGTCCACGGTCGGGGGCGTGGTCTCGACAGGGCTATCAGGGCCCTTACGCTACATGTACGGGGCGGTCCGGGACCTAGTGCTTGGTATTACCGTCGTCCGTGCCGACGGCGTGGTCGCTCACGCTGGTAGCAAGGTCGTAAAAAACGTAGCCGGGTACGACCTGGCGAAACTTTTCACCGGCTCTTACGGGACGTTGGGGATTGTGACCGAGCTGGCCCTGAAGCTGAAGCCGGTCCCAGTGGCGCGGAGCTTCGTGGTCGCTGCTTTCCCCAGTCCGCGGGACCTGACCCCCTTCCTTTCCGCCCTATTGTCGTGCCAGGCGGCGCCTACTGCTATTGAAATAGAGCGGACCGCACCAAGTTTGCCAGTGCAGATGAGCGTGCTCATCGAAGGCCGCCCGCGGTCGGTGGAGCTACGAGCAGCGGAGGTGGCCACTCTTCTGGGAGGCGGCGAGCCTTTCGTGACACCACCTCCCGGTTGGGGGCAGTTACCAGGCCCCGTGACCTTGAAGCTAACGGCCATGCTTTCGGCAGTACCGTCTCTGGTGGAGCAGGCCAGTTCCATCGCGCTGCAGCTTGGCCTACCGGCGCGGGTCACCGGCTCAGCGGGGACCGGTGTGCTCTTTATGGGCCTTCCGGACCGCGTGCCTGCGGTGGTACTGGCTGCGCTGGTGGCAGACTTGCGTGCTGTCTGCGATGGTCTCGGCGGCCACGCGGTGGTGCTCCGGGCGGCAGCTGCCCTGAAGTCTCAGCTTGACCCATGGGGGCCAGTCCCGGGCATAGACCTGATGCGTCGGATAAAGGAGAGCTTCGATCCCGACCGGCGGCTCGCTCCTGGCCGTTTCATTGGAGGTATCTGATGCCCGAGGGTCACGACGAGCGGCTGAAAGACCTAGTCGGTGATTGTGTGCATTGCGGTTTTTGTTTGCCCGCCTGCCCAACCTACGCTTTATGGGGCGAAGAGATGGACTCTCCGCGTGGGCGGATCCACCTCTTTGGACAGGTACTGTCGGGTGGCCCAATCGAGAGCGCCACAGTCAAGCATTTTGACAGCTGTTTGTCGTGCATGGCTTGCGTGACCGCGTGCCCCTCAGGAGTCCAGTACGGCGAGATAGTTGAGGCCGCGCGTGACCAGGTCGAGCAAAGTGCAAAACGCCCGCTCCCCGAGCGCCTGTCCCGTTCAGCCATCTTCGCCCTCTTCCCATACCCACGTCGACTTCGAGTGGCCCGCCTCTTTCTGCTCGCAGCGCAAGCCAGTGGCTTGCGTGCGCTCCTGCGGCGGCCGAAAGTCGCGGCTCGGGCCCCGGCGCTCTTGCGAGCAATGGAGTCTGTCGCCCCGCCAATTACACCTATTGAACGCCTCCCTCCTCGCGTGCCGGCCGTCGGCAACCGGCGGGGGGTTGTCGGGCTGCTCACGGGGTGCGTCCAAAGCGTGTTCTTTTCTGGGATAAATGCGGCGACCGCTCGGGTGCTTGCCGCGGAGGGCTTCGAGGTAGTTATCCCTAAGGGTCAGGGTTGCTGTGGGGCGCTCTCGGAGCACGTGGGCCGCAAGTCGGAGGCACTCCGTCTCGCCAAAAAGACCATCGAGGTCTTCAAGGCTGCGGAAGTCGATTTTGTCGTGGTCAACGCCGCCGGCTGTGGGTCGGCAACGAAGGAGTACTCCAGGCTCTTCCAGGACGACCCAAGCTTCAGTGCCGAGGCGGACTGGTTTGCAAGCCGCACCCGCGATATCTCCGAACTACTCGCGTCGGTTGGCTCGCGCGCCAAACGGCACCCCGTGCGAGCCAGGATTGCCTACCACGACGCGTGCCATCTAGCTCACGCCCAAGGCATCCGTCTCCAACCACGAGCACTGTTGCAAGAGATACCCGAGTTGGATATGTGCGAGATCGAAGACACGATGTGTTGTGGCTCGGCTGGTATCTACAACCTCGTGCAGCCTGACGCCGCCAACGAGCTAGGAGATCGTAAGGCTGCGGCGGTGGTAGCCGCGGAGCCAACGATCGTGGTTACCAGTAACCCGGGCTGCCTTATGCAGATCCGAAGTGCACTGGAACGGTCGGGCTCCGAAATCAGGACTGCCCATATTGTTGAGGTTCTTGACAACTCGATTAGGGGCGGCTGAGGTTATTCCGAAGGCTTACGAGCCTCCGGGGCGCCAACTGCTAGACAGGCCTGGGCGCGACGTCGAGGGCTGTGGCATGTCGGCTTCACGAGCCACCGGGCCGCGAACATTCTCCAGCTCGGAGACACCAAGGCCAAGGAACGCGTCCACGGCTGACGGCCAGAATTGTGCCCCGCTGCCCCTGTAGATCTCGCGCCGGGCGTCAGCTATTGAAGATGCGTTCCGGTACGGCCGGTCCTGGGTCATAGCGTTGAAGGAATCACAGAGCGCCAAGATCCGAGCTCCAACGGGGATGTCATTACCAGCAAGGCCACCCGGGTAACCCTTGCCGTCCCATCGCTCATGATGCGCATGCACGATGTGACGTGCGTCCTCGAGGAACGGGATCGGTCCGAGCAGCGAGCGCCCGAACTCTGGGTGCCCCTTCATAAGCTCCCACTCGGGGTCGGTTAGGGAGCCGGGGTTCGCCAGCACGCTCTCCGGCACTGACAGCATCCCGACATCGTGTAGGAGGAAGCCGTATTCGAACTGGGGGTCCTCTGAGTGCTCCGGTGCCACGACCTCGGTCAGCATCGTTGCATAGCGGCAGACTCGACGAAGTTGACGCCCGTCGTTCTCTTCTCTCTTCGCAACCGCCTCGGAAACCGCGGTCGAGACATCGCAAAGGCCGCTTTCATTGGCCATATAAGTCTCTTCGAGCTCGACCAGGGCCGCAGCCAGCTCTCGGGAGCGGTTCAGCTCGGCGACGTCGGTGCAGTCGACCGCGCTAGCCTCGATGCCTCGTCGGAGAGCGGCTATAGCGAGAGACAGTTCGATAGAGGGAACAGCGCCCATAATCGGTACTGGCCCCCGGTCGAAATGGTCCTCTACTGCTAACGACGTGGCCAGCACGCCCTCAGTCCTCATGATGTATGCCATGCCTTGCCCCTCACTTGCGCCCTTGTCTAGGCGCGGGTTCCAGCCCATTACCTCCCACTGCATCCTCAACTGGGCCTACTTTGGGAGGAGCGCGTCGGTCCGAACCTGCCCATGGGCCGGGGACCCGCAGCTATCGCCAACTAGCCCGCCCTCATCGGCGGTGCGACTGAGGGAGTACTCAGCGCATGAGGTTCGCTTCGACCGTCGCAGACGGCTCTTCGTGTCCCAGCTCCCGCAGCCTGACTGTGGCAGTGAGCTAGGCTACGGCGCCGTTGGTTCGCCCTTAGACCACGTATCGGCATATATCACAGGGCAGTTGAGCGCCGTCTCGGGCTACCGTTGGGGGTCCGATGTCGTCTAGCTAACGCTGGACCAGGTCACCTAGGCTAAGCGGATGCCTAACTTCAGGTAAAGCGACGCATGCGCCTCTAGCTCAATGGCAGAGCAACGGACTCTTAATCCGCAGGTTCTGGGTTCGAATCCCAGGGGGCGCACAAACTAACGCAGCGCTGTAACCCGAACAGGGCCTTCGCAGCGACTGGTCC
>Ga0182024_10024451_pt1 | contig 10737 bp, 8 predicted proteins | sample P32metaG_FD_120480 | JGI IMG/M metagenome (GOLD analysis project Ga0182024, IMG submission 120480) | Permafrost microbial communities from Stordalen Mire, Sweden - P3-2 metaG (Illumina Assembly) | ecosystem: Environmental > Terrestrial > Soil > Wetlands > Permafrost | place: Sweden: Stordalen...
ATGCCCGCCTCCGGAATGGCGAGCGTGGCCTTCGCTCCTCGCGAGCGGATCCTCGGCCTCGGATCGATCGTAAAGCTCGTCGACGCGTTCGCGCACCGTCTTGTCTTGCAGGAGAGCATCGGTGAAAACGTCGTTCTTGCCTTGACGCGTCACTTGCACGTGCGTTGGGCCGCGTGCCGGATCCTCATGGTCCACACGTGCGTCAGCGCGCGCGGAGAGCGTCGTCACGGGGCTCGGGCCGAGACCGTCGCTTTTTCTGGACCCGACGCCGAGAAGTCCGGCGCCTTGGCGTCGCTCGAGGCAGAGGGATGAGTTCGGACGGCGGGGCCTTCGCCCTCGTGACGGGCGCCGGGCGAGGCATCGGTCGCGCCGTCGCGATCCAGCTCGCCGAACGGGGGCTCGACGTGGCTCTTCTCGCGCGTGGCATCGCCGAGCTCGACGAGACGAAGAGAGCGGTCGAGGCGCTCGGCAGGAGGGCGCTCGTCCTCGGTTGCGATGTCTCGATGCGCGCCGACGTCGAACGTGCGGCATCTCTGGCGCTCGAGGCGTTCGGGCCCCCGCGGGTCGTGGTGAACAACGCCGGCAACGTTCTTCGTTCGCTCGTCTCGGAGATGACTGAATCCGACTGGGACACGGTCGTTGGCGTGAATCTAAAAGGGGTGTTTCTGGTGACTCGTGCGCTCCTTCCCGCGATGCTAAAGGCCGGCCATGGGCGTCTGGTGTGCGTGTCGAGCATTTCGGCGACGCTCGGTACCGCGAGGCAGAGCGCGTATGCCGCCGCCAAATGGGGCGCCCTCGGCTTCACGAAGTCACTTGCCGAGGAGCTTCGAGGAACGGGTCTGCAGACGATGGCCGTAATGCCGGGGGCGGTCGCGACTTCGATGCTGGAGGGGAGCGGTTTCGCCCCGCAAATGACGGCCGAGGACGTGGCCCGCACTGTCGTCTTTGCAGCCCTCGACGCGCCGGATGCTATGAACGGAAGTGCGATCGAGATCTTCGGTCCCTAAGAACGGAACCCGGACAAGTAACCATGCGCGGACCGGCGACGACCACGGACATCGAGACCGCGCTCCGCGAGCTGCCGATCTTTCCTCTGCCGCACGTCGTCCTCTTTCCGCAAGCGTCGCTGCCTCTTCACATCTTCGAGCCGCGCTACCGCGCGATGCTTCACGACTGCCTCGCGACCCACAAAGTGATGGCGATGGCGCTCGTGTCCGGCCCTGCCGGCGTGCGCGCCACGGACCCTCCCCCGATCCACGCTGTGGCGGGCGCCGGTGTCATCGTCGAGCATCGGTCGATGCCCGACGGGCGCGCCAACATCCTCTTGTACGGATGCGCGCGCGTGCGCCTCGACGAGCTTCCTTTCGTTCCGCCGTACCGCCGCGCGAGGGGCACTTTATTGCACGACCAGGACGACGCCCACCATCCCGTCACGTTCTCGGATCGCGCAGCCCTACTCGCGTCCGCCGCCGCGTTTGCCGCCGACGTCCGCAAACACAACCCTGGCTTCGACTTTCACGTCCCTCCGGATCTCGAGCCCGGGGCCCTCTCCGACTTTTGTGCGCACCACTTGATCGTCGACACGCACGTACGCCAGGCTCTGCTGGAGGAACTCCGCCCCAAAGAGCGCGTGCGCATCGTGACCCAGGCGCTCGCGACCCAGCACAGCGAGCTGGTACGCGAGAACGGCGGTATGTTGCATTGAAGCTCGTTGGGCGAGTCCCGCGGGCGCGGCTCCTCGCGGAGGAGCTCGTGCGACTCGACTATCCGCCCTGGAACGTGCTCGTCGCGTGGGTGCACGGTGTGCCCCGGGCGATCGAGGACGCATGCAATCATGCGGGCGCGAGCCTCGTCGAAGGATCCCGGCAAGGCGACCAGGTCGTATGTCCGCTTCACGGCTACGTGTTCGCACTCGAGACAGGGGAGCTCGTCGCCCCTCGGGGACTCTGCGAGAACCAGCGGTGCTTCCTGGCCGTCGTGGAAGGGGACGAGGTGGTTGTGTACGACCCCTTCGAGCTGCAGATCGTGAAGTAGAGCAGGTGGAGAGGCGCCCGACCTCGCAAGCTACAAAAGTGGGGCACAAAAAAGTGCCCGCGCAAAGGGGCCGGGGGGGCAGCCACTCTTCACGCGGGCACCCACCAGTTATGCAGCGCCCATGCCATCTTCGTCGTGGGCCGTATTTGGCTCGAAGCGCTCTTCCATAGGGGTTCGATCGTGCAATTGTGAAAACATTCGAAAGCGAAGCTGCACTACTTCCTCTCGTGGCACCGTAGGGGATGGCGGGCGCGGGATCGCAGCGCCGATACGACGATACTTGTCCCGAGATTTTGGCTGTCTAGCTGGGGACTTGAGGAGATCGCTGCTGGGAGGACGCTGCTGCTTGCGCTGTCGGGCTCGTAGGTCCCCGATAGCCGCTCGATGCAGGCACGCTCGGTCGACAGACGCTCGCGCGCGTAGAGGTTCTTGAGCGTTCCGCCCTTTGCGGTTCCAGCCCCCGTTCGAGTATCCAAGGCGATACGGGCGGAGGCGCGCCAGGCGGTGTCCAGGATCCAGCCGGCGTCCTCCGCCGCACAAAGCCGCACCGCCGCACGATCGCCGAGGTCTGCGGCGCCGAGCGACTCGGGCTCGCTCGCGGTGCCGGATTCGAGATCGATCGGAAGTACCCAACGGAGCGGAAACGGACGATCCGGCGGGGGCTGACCGTCGACCACGAGGCCGATCGCGCGCCCGTCGCTGCGGCGGGCAAGGCCGACGCCTGCGGGTTGGGTGCGCGGATCGAACGCGCCTCTCGGAATGCGCGCGAACTCATGCGCCATCCCGCCGTCGACACGCCAGAGGACGGAAGCCGCGAGCTCCCCGTATGCCTGCCGCGTCGCAAGGTACCAATGCCCTGCGGCGCGCGTGGCAAAGTCGACCTGGCCGAAGGGTTCGCCGTCCGCGCGCCGCACCTCGAGTGGGGTATGGTCCGCTTCGAGTTCGAAAGCGGTCGTTTCTTGCCCCGGGCGTCTACCCAACAGAAGGGCCGTGCTCGGCTCGTCTCCGAGCCCCATCGACCAGCTGACTTCCAGGGCGTGGTGAGCGGCATCGAGTGTCGGAAATCCGGCAGATACGGGGGAGGTGCTCCGCACGTCTCGCGAGCTGCCGTAGGGCGAGAGCCATCGCATCGTCCAGTGAGCGAGGTGCGCCCATTCGCCGACCCGCGGACCCCAGGCGTAGATGCGTGCCCACGGGGGGAAATCTGCGGCTCTCAGCGGTCCGACGCCCGAAAAGTGGGCGATCGGGTCGTCCGCTTGGACCGAGAGCATGAGCTCGTCGGGGTGCTTCGACGGAGGTGGGGTCCGGTAAAAGGGGGGGGAGTCCTGGGCAACCGCAAACGGGGACGACGGCAGGAAGGAGGGTACCGTCAAAGCCAACGTTTCTGCCACCTCAACAGGAGCGAGATCCGACATCGAGTCGAGCGCCTCACAGACCAGATCGAGGTCGCGGGGCGGTCGAAGAGGGGAGCGAAAAGGGGTGGGTACTGTGTGCGCCGGGTTCTCTTTGCGGCTTCCCCATCCCACCCGGATCCATCCCGCGGCCGAGCAGCCGATCGGACCGCACGCCCGCTCCCGCGGCGTCGAGAGTGGAGCCGGGACCTCGAGCGTGTTCCACGTCATGCCCCCGTCGGTCGTCTCGTAGCCACGACCAGAATTGCCCCAGCCCAAGCCGTAGCGCCCCGACACGATCGGCGACCCCGAGTCACGAACGTAGGCACCGACCTTCACCTGTCCGTTTTCCGTCACCCGTACGCCAAGCATGGCCCCTGCGGCTTCCACCCAGCCACCGAAGATTCCTGGTTCTCGCTCCTCGAATCCGTCGAGCCATACGCCCGACTGGACTGCGCGCATGGCGTCGGGCGGCGCTGCGTCGAATTGAAGCGGCACCTTCGCGACTTTGCCTCCGTCGACGAACTCGAGGTGGGCATCCTCGAGCCGACCGCGAGGGGGGAAGAGGGAGGCCACTCGTCCATCGCGGAAGATGAAGAGCCGATTCGAAGCGCGCTCGACGGACGAAGGGTCGGTCGGTTCGAGGCGGTGCATCGGAGTGGGCTCGGCGGGGAGAACGATCTGTCTCCATCGAGGCGTGCCTGCCGGAGAGCCGGCGCTCGCAGGTTCGCGTGACAGCACGCAGTACGCGGACCCTGCCGGGGCGCCGTCGCCGGCGCACGAGCCGTGTACGGCGATCGACCCATTCCCAAAGGAGAGGACGGCGCGAGCCTGCTCGAACCGCCGGACCTCCGCCAGCCCAGGGCGCGCCGAGTCGTAGGCGTAGAGGATCGTCCGTCCACTTGCGTCGGCGCACACGAAGCCGAGGCCTGGTGGATTCGGATCGACGAGAAGGGGAAGCGGGTGACAGCGCGACGTACTCGACGGGAATGCGTCGCGCGTGACGTGCGAGATCGTACCGTCGATGAGGCTGATGCGCGCGAGAAAGCCGTCTCTCGCGACGAGCGCCGTCGTCTCGTCCACGGGCCAGCCGTCCTCGATCGCTGCGAGGAGCGGTCGGCCGCCGAGAGACTTGATCAGGGTAGCGTCGACTCCCTGCGCGGGGGCGATCTCGAGTGGCGGCTGCGAGGGGCACGCGGGGAGCTTCTCTGTGCTCTCGTCGTCGTGAAGCGCATAGCAGGCGGGCGTCGGTCGAAAGGCCTCGGTCCCTTTGATGACGAGAAAGTCTCCGGACATCGCGAGAGGCGGTGTCAGGAAGGGCTCGCCCGACGCTGCGTCGATCCGCGCGGTGTCCACGCTCGTGGGTTCGATAGGTAGGGGGAGCGGCTTCCAGCTCGCTCCGGCGTCGAACGTCGCCACGATTCCTCTTAGATCGGTGATCGCGACGGCGCGCCAACCATCGAGCGCGCGATAGCCGCCGACGAAAGGCGATTTCGGCCAGGGCGAAAGGTCCAGGGTCGCGCCGGAACGTGGATCGAGGGCCTGATGCGATCCATTCGGTGCGCGCACGTAGACGCGGTCCAGGCCGACGAAAAGGTCCGTGATTCCGATCGGGGAAGCGAAAATGGGTTGCGCCGGTGAGAGCCAAGACTCGGCGCGATAGAGGATCTGGTGGTCGGGTCCGTTTGCATCATGTTCGCTCACGACGAACAGGAAACCTCCGCCAAGCCGCTTCGGGAGCGCGAAGGACTTCGGCGCTCCTGCAAAGCGTTGTTCCGTCGCGAGTAGGCTCCCATTCGAGAAGCTGAGGACGCGCATGCCTGCCGCGAAGGAACGCGCGCCCCCGCCAGGCTCGAGGCCGAGCGCGGTGCTTGCGTCGACGCGTTCGGGTACGATCCGCGCGCCGCGGACGGTCGGGTCGACCTCCATTCTCAGGAGGGCGAGGGTTGGACGCGCGGCTATGGCTGCGGTGTCGGTCGCGGGTCGTGGAGCGCATCCGCCGACAACGCCGAGTGCGATCGTGATCGCCACCTGCTTCGCGTGCGGCGCGGTAGAGCCCACACGCGTAGCTTAGCAGGCCCTCATTTTGCTTCGATGTACCCGTCGGCCACCAGCAGCTCGGCCGTTAAGATCGCACCCCCGGCGGCGCCGCGCACCGTGTTGTGGGAGAGCGCGACGAAGCGATAGTCGAAAAGCGTGTCCGGTCGCAGGCGGCCGATGCCGATCGCCATCCCGTTGCCGAGGTCGCGATCGAGTCGCGTCTGCGGGCGCGCCGCGTCCTCGAAGTAGTGCAAGAAAGGCTTGGGCGCGCTCGGAAGGGCGAGCTTCTGGGGCTTTCCGGAAAACTCGGACCAACGTCCGAGGATGTCTTCTCTCGAGGCCTTGCGAGCGAGAGAGAGGAAGACGGCGGCCATGTGTCCGTCCGAGACGGGGACTCGAATGCATTGAGCCGAGAAGGTCGGCTCGCGCGCCGGTATGATGCGGCCGTCTTCAACGCGTCCCCAGATCTTGAGCGGCTCTTGTTCGCTCTTTTCTTCTTCGCCGCCGATGAACGGGATCACGTTGTCGGCCATCTCGGGCCACGACGCCAACGTCTTTCCAGCTCCCGAGAGCGCCTGGTAGGTGGCCACGGCGACCTTGGTCGGTCCGAGATCGAGCAGGGGGTGAATGGCCGGCACGTAGCTTTGCAGCGAGCAATTCGGCTTCACGGCGACGAACCCGCGCCGTGTCCCGAGGCGGCGGCGTTGCGCCACGATCACCTCGGCGTGCTCCGGGTTTATCTCGGGCACCATCATGGGTACGTCGGGGGTGGCGCGATGTGCGGAGTTGTTCGAGATTACGGGCGTCTCGTGGAGCGCATAGGCGTCTTCGAGTCGGCGTGTCTCTTCCTTGGTCATGTCGACCGCGCAAAACACGAAGTCGACCCGTTCGGCGACGGCCGCCACGTCGGAAGCGTCTTTTACGACGAGATTGCCGACCGCCGAAGGGATCGTCGTGTTCATCATCCAGCGGGCCGAGGTGGCTTCTCGGTACGTCTGCCCCGCGGATTTCGCGCTCGCGGCGACCTCTGCGACGTGGAACCAGGGGTGGCCGTCGAGCAGCGAGACGAACCGTTGTCCGACCATGCCGGTCGCGCCGAGCACTCCGACCCTCAAACTACGCGCCATGAAATCCTCTCGAGGGTAGGCGTTCTACCAGAGTCCGGCGTAGGCGGTAGCCATTCGGGATAGTCTCCGCGCGATGGCCGAAACGCGCCCGGCATCACTTGATGCGTTTGTCACGGGAGGAGGGTTCGCCTTCATCGCAGGCTTCGCCGACGCCACGACCTTCGTCGGAGCCGACGGAGTCTTCTGCGCGCATGTCACCGGAAACTTCGTCGTGCTCGCGGCCGACCTCGCGCACCATGCCGACGCGGAGGAGTGGTTGAAGCTCGCGACGCTCCCCATTTTCGTGGCGTCGGTGCTCGCGACCCTGTGGATCAGCCGTAGATCTCAGCCCGCGTTCGAGGCGGCGACCGTGCGACGCCTCGTGGCCTCGATGGCGGCGATGCTCAGCGTCGCGGCCGTCGTCGGGATGACTGCGACGGCGTCGCGTCCCGGAACCGCGCGCACCGCGATCGTCGCTCTTCTCGTCGCTGCGATGGGGATTCAGAACGCGCTCCACCGCCTCCATCCGATGCTCGGGGTGATGACGACCGTCATGACGGGAAACGTCACGCAGTGGCTCGCGGGGCTTTTCATGCCCAAAGCAACCCCCGATGCTTCGAAGCGCCGTGCGGCCGGCGTCGTGATCGCGCTCTTTGCGATCGGTTGTGTGAGCGGAGCGTGCGGCGTCGTCCGACTTGGCTTCGGGGTTCTCGCGGTTCCGGCCGCGGTGGCTCTCCTGGCTCGGTCGCGCATCCGCTGAGCACACCTCCCCACTCCTCCTACCCGCCGTCTTGCGGCGGCTCTGGCGGTTCGGGACGGAAGCCCGGATCTGTGCTTTTCTATGGGAGGCGGAATCTTACAACGCCGTCCTCCTTTGGCGTGGGGCGGCAGCGATGGAGTGAAGATGCATCGTCTTATTGCGGCGTGGATCGGGGTTGCCTGCTTTGGGATCGCCGGATGCGGATCCTCGACCACGTCCGTGTTTTCGTCTGGGGAGGGCGGAACCGGGATCCAGGACGCCCAGACAAGAGGGGGCGACTCCACGGTCATCCACCTCGGCGGCGGCGACGGCGGGCGAGTCAACGGTGTGCCCACGAGTCTCTTTTTCGTTCCCGCGAGTGCGACCGTCGTAGTCGACGGAACGGCGCCCGTAACTGCGAGCTTTACGCTCAAGGCCAAGCTTGCGAGCGGAGCGACGGTGGACGTGACGCCCACCTCCATCGAGTTCGACCGCCCCGACCTCGCTCTCGTGACCGACTCCGATCCCGTCGTTGCGACGGCGCCCTCGTCGCCGGCGCTCTACGGCGGGACCGGAACCGTTCACGCCATTTATGACGGGAAAGAGGCGACGGCACAGCTGACGGTGCAGGTGCACATCGTCGACTATGGTGCGGGGCTCTCCGGCAACAGCCCGGCGGTAAAGGCGCTCCACGGCGCGAACCTCCAAGCCGATCCTGCGACGGCGATTAGCCCGCTTCTCTATCCGTACGACAAGACCGTGTGGCCTCTCGGTCTCACGTCGCCTCTCCTCATGTGGAACGCGCCGCAAGCCGGGGATGTCTACCGCCTTCACTATGAAGAGACGAACTACGAGTTCGACGGCTACTACACATTGGCCGCGCTCCCAGGGCAGCTGCGCCTCGACCAAACGGTGTGGGATCGCATGACGGCGTCGAACAATGCCGTGACTTCGCCGGACCCGTTGAGTTTCACTCTCTATCGGTGGGACAGCATCCAAACCGTCGCGTATACGACGTCGGCACAGACGTGGACGGTAGCGCCCGAGAGCCTGCGCGGGGCCATCTACTACTGGACCGCGTCGAAGAGCGCATCGGCCGACGGGGGGGCGACGACGTTCTTCGGGCGGATCACGAAGTTTCAACCCGGCACGGGAGCCACTCCGGTGGTGCTGAACAACGGCCAGTGCATGGGATGCCATGCCGTCAACGCGCAAGGCACTGTCCTCGTGGCCGACGTCGACGACCAAGCCGAAAACCAGACCCCCGCGGGCACTCATACGGTCCCGTCGGTTGCTCCCTATGGGAACTGGAGCGGAACGAGGGCGTGGGCGTCGTTCGACGTCACGCAGCCGACCGCGCCCGAACTCCACCAGACGACGGAGTTCGGGGCGGATCTCGCCGTGACCCCCGACGGCAAGTACGTAGCCTTCGGCGGGCAGACCACCGCGACGGGATCCATGTACCTCTCGCTCGGCATCGTGGATTCGGACGCGGGTCAGGTCGTGCCTACGAGTGGCCTCGACGCCGTGACGGGGTTCGACCCCACCATGACGAACCTCATGATGCCGGCGTTCTCTCCGGACGGAACCAAGCTGGCCGTCGTCGTCTCGCCGGGGGACCTTCACGACAACGTGATCCCGACGATCCCGAACCCGAACCCGAACAACCTCATCGAGGCCATCGCGTACCTCGACTTCGACGAGTCGGGCCCCACGTTCGCCCCGGCGCTCCACCCCATCACCGACTCGACGGTGGCCGCCTTCTCTACGACCGGCCCCGGGCTCGCCTATCCGTCGTTCACTCCCGACTCGACCGCCGTGGCATTTCATTCGGGGACATACTCGACCGGATGCAACGCGAACGGCTGCGACGACACGACGACGGACAACGGCGATCTCTTCCTCGCCACGCTTGCCTCCGGAGCGCCCATTCGGCTCGCGGCCGCCGACGATCCGCCGATCGCTGCGGACCGATTCTCGTCCGTCGAGCCCACGTTCAATCCCGAGGTCCGTGGCGGTTACTCATGGGCCGTGTTCACGAGCATGCGCTCGTATGGGAACCAGCCTTGGCCGGCGGACGTCACTTCGACGGCCCTCGTCAATGGCAAGAGACGCCTTTGGGTGGCACCCATCGACACCACGCTCGGGACGACCGATCCGAGCCACCCCGCCATTTATCTCGAAGGGCAGGCCGATACGCCGAACATGCGCGGCTTCTGGGCCTTGGCACCCTGCATTGCCACGCCGAAGGCGACTCCGAAGCCGGACGCGGCGCCCGTATGCACGAACGGCTTCGAGTGCTGCTCGGGCTTCTGTGAGGGCGGGCAGTGCGTGCCGGTAGGGCAACTCGCTTGCTCGGGAATTGGGGGAGCTTGCACGACGACGTCGGACTGCTGCAACTCGAGTGCGGCCACCTGCGTCGGAGGGGCCTGCACGCTCTTGATGCCGAAGTAGTGTGTTTGTGTGCCAAGGGTCCCGGTCTAAAGTGTCCGCAGGGAGCCCGGTCGCTCACTTCGTTCACTCGAACGTGGCGAGCGCAGGAAGGGGAAGCAAGTGGCGGGCGTCATCGGGGGAATAGGGGGGGATGCCCGATGGACGCGCGGTGCATCGTAAGGAACGGACAGCGCATCGCGACGAACAGGTGGCGCATCGCAAGGAACGCGCAGCGCATCGCGAGGCGCGGGCGGGACGTCCCTGGGAACGGGCAGCGCATCGCAACGAATGGGTGGAGCATCGCGAGGAACGGGCGGTGCACGGCAAGGAACGGGCAGAGCTTCTTCACGCGTGCGTACCGTCGCTCTCGCTACGCGGAGCGATGCCCTACGAACTGGCGGGAGAGCCCTCGGCCTTCGTGGAGCATCGATGGGTGGTTCGCATCGCATCTCTCCGATTGCGTCGCGCATCTCTACAAAGACGTCGGCGTGCTCCAGCAAGAGTGAGCGAAGCGCTCGGAGTTCGAAGCGCATCTCTGCGTCTGTGTCGGGGTGCTCGAGAGAGTCGGACCGCATTGCTATGAACGGGGACCGATGCCCGACCCATTCGGAGCCATGCCCGACGCAAACCTAGAGGCGTGTTCCGTAGTGCGTACCGCACCCCGACGCGTCGGTAGCGATGCCCAGATCGAACGACGGGATGCATTACGCGAAGGTCGGCATGTTCCACCCGTTCCTCGCGACGCGCTGCCTGTTCCTCGTGATGCGCTACCCGTTCCTCGCGACGCGCAGCCTGTTCCTCATGATGCGCTGCCCGTTCCTCGCGACGCACTGCCTGTTCCTCGTGATGCGCTGCCCGTTTCTCGCGACGCGCTGCCTGTTCCTCATGATGCGCTGCCCGTTCCTCGCGACGCGCTGCCTGTTCCTCGTGATGCGCTGCCCGTTCCTCGCGACGCGCTGCCTGTTCCTCGTGATGGCCTGCCCGTGCCGAGCGA
>Ga0182024_10024452_pt1 | contig 10737 bp, 17 predicted proteins | sample P32metaG_FD_120480 | JGI IMG/M metagenome (GOLD analysis project Ga0182024, IMG submission 120480) | Permafrost microbial communities from Stordalen Mire, Sweden - P3-2 metaG (Illumina Assembly) | ecosystem: Environmental > Terrestrial > Soil > Wetlands > Permafrost | place: Sweden: Stordalen...
CACCGCGAGCCCGTCAGGAAGCGCGCGCATGGCGGCTTGTGCGTGCTGCAGACCGAACGAGGCGATCGGGACGTCGCCGATGGTCTCGTAAAGCTTCTCGAGGCGCAGCTTGTCCACGTCGACGGTGCGCTTCTTCTTGATGTCGTCGGGATAGAGCGCGTGGAGCTTCTCGTCCGTCCACTGTTCGCCGAACGTCTTGAACGTCATCGGGCCGTCCTTCGACGCTTCTACCTTCGGGACAATCTTCCCCTTCACGATGTCGGCCACGTGTCTCTCGAGCTCGGCGAGGTCTTCGGGCGTCGCGGGGCCCCCGACCTCGATGACCTTGGCGATCCACGTCTCCTGTCCCGCCTCGCGAAGGGGGTTGACCATGGCTTGCAGCGCCACGCCCCGCGCCTTCGCATCGTCGAGGGACGTGCACCACGGCAAGAGCACGCCCTCGCGCTTTTGCGGCGACACGGTCACGCGGGCGAAGAACTTGCCGCGACGCTCGTAAGCGCCGCCGGTCGACTCGCGCATCTTCGCCATGGCTACTCCTCCTCCTCCTCTTTCTTGTGGCCGTCTTCGTCCGGCCACGGCGGAAGGCCCTTCGCCTTGCGGAGGTCTTGCGCGGCGCGGGCCATCTGCGTTCCGAGCGTCTTGGCGTAGGCTTTTCGCTTCTCGGGCGTGTCGAGGTCCTTCGGGCCCATGAGCGACTTAAGAACCTTCCCGCTCGTCGGCTTCTCCGTCGGCGCCGCGGTTGCGGGCGTCGGGGTGGTGGCCTTCGGGTCGTTGCTCATGGCGTCTTCTCCTCTTCGGCCTTTGGGCCCCCGTCACTCTTCAGGGCGGCCACGAAGCGCACGAGCTCCCGGTAGACTTCGGGCTCCAAGACGATCGTGTTCGTGGCGCGGATGCCGTCCTCGGCGGTCAAGATGAGGCTGTAGCCGTCGAAGGCGACGTAGGCACCGTCGCCGAGGTAGCGCTTGGGGAAGTCGCTCATCGCGGCGCCGTCAGTGCGTCGGCGAAGAGGCTCGCGACTGCGGCCGCGCCGGCGAGCGCGAACTCGAGATGACGGGCAATCGCCCTAGAGTACATGCGCGCGTCTTTGGGCGTGCACGTGGGGTTCGCCAGTGCGGCGAGGATGACGTGGATGTTTTTCGTTTCGTGGCTCTCGTCTACATTCGACATTGTTCGACTCCATTCTAGGTGGGGTGGACCACGCCCCCGGCCGTTCTAGCGGCGCGGGGGCACTACTTCATGCGCTACGGCGCTTTGGCTTCGGTGCTTCGAGACCGAGAGCGCGTTCCTTCTCAAGCAAGAGCATTCGGAAGAGCGTGCTGATGGGCATGCCAAGAAATTCCGCGATGCGATGCGCCCGTGCATCCTCTTCGGGCGAGAGCCTCACGGTGTACAGGTGGGGCCTTATCGAGCTGTCGTTTCGCATGGCGCTCCTTGATAGCCGGTGACTAGCGTCAATCTAGCGCCTAGTTGACGGCTGTCAACTCGGTGAGCGTTCGTTGAAGCCCTGGCCGATCTGGCGCACCAGAGGGGGAGAGGTAGCGACCATGACAAAAGAGTGGATGTTTGAGGGGAGCAGAGAATGCAGCGCGTGCGAAGGGACAGGCAAGCCGCCAAAGCGGGATTTTCACGCCGTGTACCAAGACGGTGGGCCTATCGTGTGCCAGACGTGCAATGGCAAGGGTGTTGAAAAGAGAGCGTTCACGTTCGCCGAACTGACGGAGTATCTGGCCGGCTTGGAAGGCGAGCCCACGAAGTAAAGCTCGCCCCTCCGCCCCTCGCGCCGCGGGCGTTCATTCGATCCCGCAAGGCCGAGTGCGTCGCGCTGCTCGAGCCGTTCGCCGACCGCGCCACACACGTCGCCGAGCTCAAGCGCTTATCGGCATGAGCACTGTACGCGTATGCCGTTGTGCGCGTAGCTTTGGGATCTCGGGGAGGTGGCTGCATGCCGTGGATCGATCGCATCGAGAAGATTGGCCGTGTCGTTCTCTGGCTGTCCTTAGCTTCGGCGTGTGTGATCGCGCCAGTCGAGTACATGCGCCAGCATCGGACCGAGGCAGAGTCGAGGGAGGCGGCGCGCAAGGCGGAAGAGGCGGAGAAGGCGGAGAAGGCCATCCACGAGCCGCATCGACTCTCACTCGCTTCGATGGGAGTGTTCATGGCTGTGCTCGTCCCCGGCGCGAATGGAGACCAGGGAAAGATGTGGCTCACGAATGTCTCTTCTCGGTCGGGCATCCTTTGCGTCCATGGCCAAGCAACCAATCGCTCAACGCGGCGGACGTCTTCGTCACTTCCGCGTTGCGAGACCATCAGCGCGTACGCGTCAGCTTCACTGTCGCTGATGTTCGCCGGTGGTGAGCTATCCGATGTGTGCCCCAAGCAGGCCGACTGCGACCTGAGCATCCGTGATGCCCTGGAGGACGTCGACGCTCCCCTAGCCTCGAAATAGGTCTTCGCAGAGCTCACCTCCGCCCCTCGCGCCGCGACCTTCACTCGAGCCCCACACGGGCGAGCCGTCGAACTCGACGTGGAGCGCTTGCGGGGTGAGTTCGCTTCGAGCGGCCAGCGCAATCGCGCGGCCCATCGCCTCCTCGTTGCTCTCGGCCTCGACGGTTCCGACCTTGGCGCCCGAGTCGGCCAGAGTGACGGTCCACTGCCTCCGATTTTCGGAAGGGGGCCGCGCGGGCCGTCACTCGATCCCCACGATGCGAAACACGTTGCGGACGCACTCGAGGCCGATCGCATCGACCCGCGCGAGCTCGTCGCGGCGGCAGAGGTACGCGTAGACGGTCTCGGCAAAAAACTCCGCCGGCGAGACTGCGCAAATCCCGCACGAAGGGGTTACGATGCGCGCGAAGGCGGAGCGGATGACGCCGTCGACTCGGGACATCTCGACGTTGTGCAGCCGGTGGCCCCATTCGTGGCAGAACGTCCCAAACGCGTCGTCGTGTGAAGCGTTGATCGCGATGATCTCCGAGCCGTGGTTGTACCAACCGGAGACCCGGAGCCTTCGGAACACCACGATGGCGGCGGGCGGGTGCTTCGTGTACCAGTGCGCCAGCCCCTGGGGGCGCGTGATGCAGAACCGACCGGCTTTGCCCGCCGATTCGAGGTTGCCCGACGATTAGGGAAGGCGACGAGGAGGAATCATGAGGGTCAGCGTGGTGAAGATGTTGCGCACCGTTTTTGTCGTTTTCGTTGTTGGCTGCGGCAAGTCGAGTGCAGGGGACGCGCCTGCTCCACCCGTCGCCTCCACGCCATCGAAAGCAGAAGAGCTTCCGACTCCACCGCCAGCAGCCCCTCGCATCGGTTCCCTCGCTATCTGCAACAAGATCGTCTCCACGGGGGCGGCCTCGAATTGCCACCGCGGCGGTGACGGGGGCAACGACCGCGTACAATTCGACGTGAAGGGACGCAAAGACGCGGGGAGCGTCTTCGTCTTTAGCGAGGCACGCTACCGAGCCGCACTCAACACGTTCGAGTTCAAGGATGTCACCCTCGTAACCTCCGACCCCCTTAGAGCCGTAGTATTTTGGACGCCTTCGGGGGAGCTGATCGACGCGCAGATCCGCCTCGGCGTCGCCGAAGCCGAGAACCTCTGAGCCTCCGTTGATTCGAGCGTTCGAAGACCTTGGGGCGACCTGCCTGTGCCGTTCCCTGTCCGGGTGGACGCGGGAGGCCCCTTGCGCGCATCCCGACGATGCGCATGTTCAGGCGCCGATGCTTGCTCTCGATCTTCCCTTCGACCAAGTGATCTTCCTGGCGTCGGCGGCTTGCGGCAGCAAATTCGCCCGTTCCGATCGTGTCGAGATGGTGCGGCTGCTGATCGCCGACACGACCGCCCAGAACGTTCCGCCCGACCCTGATAGCCAGCGCGAGTTTGCCGAGCTGAAGAGGCTGCTCGCGGCTGGGGGATTTGTAGGCGCGAACTACATCCGTGCGGTCGAACTCGTGGCCTCGCTCTGGACGAGGATGGGGCGTCCAGGTCTGGTCGAATAACGGTCGGCCAAAGCAGGGCATCGTTCTGCACTGGGACGAGTCTGCCCGCCATTTCAGGCGCCTGCCCGACGTTTCGTACGGGACGGGCAATCGGCGGGCAAAGCCGAACCGACCCAAGATATCCCGGCAGAGCACGTCCGCCTCCGCCGGCGGTAACCCGTCCCTCTCAAGGTCTTCCGCGAGTCGCGCTCGCCAACTCGCTTCGCTCAAGGCCGCGGCCCGCGTCGGAGCGCGTCGGCCGGAGCGTGCGCTTGGCGTGCTTCCTTGGCGCCTACGGATCGGTCGTCAGGGTTGCTTGCACGAAGGTCGAAGGCGGAAGCTCGGCGCCGAGAGAATAGAGCGCATCCGCCAATGGGCTCCCCGCAGTGCAGGTAGAGGGAGTGCCGGAATAAGCCGTCCCGGTGAAGGGCCCCGCGACCGGGAAGATTCTCTGAGTGTATCGGCCGCCGCACTGGGTGCCGTACAGGAAGGCGTAGCTCGGCGGCGCGGTACATCCCGCGGCCGCGTCGTAAACGTACGCCAAAGCGACCGAGCATGCCGAATCCGCGAACCATCCCTCCGCTACAGCCCACTGGGGCGGAAGGCACCTCGTCGTCCCATCGCTCGCGAGACCGAAGACGCACTGCGTCTGAAGCTGAGAGTCGTAGAGACCCGCGGCAAGACTGGAACCGTCCGATCCGACGTATCGTTGGACTTTGAGCCGCGTCCCGCTCTGATCGGGGGTGTCCGCGCTCGCCTTGGCGACGGGGTCTGTGAGCGCATCGAGCAGACTCTGCATTGCTCCGTCGCGCGACATGCTCGAGTCTCCGCCGAGCAGCGCGGTCGAGTCTGCGCCGGTCTTCCCGGCATCGAGCAACGACACGATCGCTCCTCCTCCTCCACTCGAGCACGCGGCGACCACGACGTAGATCGCCACTGAGCCGCCGAATAGGCGGACTGCATCTTTTGTACGCATGAGTTCCTCCCTCTCGCCGCTGCCAACCGCGGCGACGAACAGCGAAGCGTCGCCCCGTCGCGCGCGGGTAGCAAGTGCCCATTTTCTCCTCCCTCACGGCTTCGGGCGAGTTGCGGACGATGCCGCTCATCGCGCGACGCTGCGGGTTTTCGCGCGGTCGATACGCGGCTTGGTTTTCTTCCACGCGTCGCGTTTTCTCGCGTCCATCTTCTTGCGCTCCGCCTCGGAATCGGTGGGCTCTTCGTCGCCCCACGGCTTCGCCGTTTGATCGGGCAACGCGTGTAGCCGCGCATGGGCCGTGGCGAGCTGCTCGGAGACTCTCCTGGAATTCGCCTCGGATGTGCCGATTGGGTTCATTCCGCGCCCGCGCGCGTCGGTGCGGTTCGGTTTCTTCCAGGCGTCGCGGCGCTTCGAGTCCAATGCCCTTTCGCGCTCCGACTTTCCGTCTCCAGGGTCGTCCATGTCGACGCGCGGCTTGCCGGCTTGAAGCTCCGCGATGTTTTTCAGATTTGCCGCGTTCATGCGCTGCAGATTGGCGAGTTGCTCCGAGACGCTGAGTGCTTCCTCACGGTATGCGGTCATGACTTCGCTACTTTCTTTACGGTGATCACGCGTTCGGCGCGTTCTGGTTTCACGTCTACTGGTAAGTTAACCGTCGACGGCAAGAGAGCCCCCGCGCCGACGCTCCCGCATCGCGCCGCTTCGAGGCAATGGGCCGCAATGCCAGGGTCGACAATCGACGGGGCTGTGGTGTCGTACGTCGCGATCTCGCGCATAGCCTCGTCGGGTCGGGCGAAGTCGGTTCCAGCCAACGCGCGCTCGCGTTCTGCGTGCTGGGTAGGGACACGGATCGGCGGACTTCGCTGGATCTCTAAGGCCCGCAGGGCGCTTCGAAGGAGCCGCTCCGTTTGGACCGGGTAGATGCGGAGCCCTCGAACGAGCACCTCCACAAGGTGGCTCCATAGAAAAGCTTGGCGGGGATTCAGAAACGACGGAGCGAACTTTGCGGCGAGTCTCTCCCCCTCGGGTAGTCCCGCCGTCGACCACGTGGAGATGGGTCCCCGGTCCCCGGTGCCGTAGCGGGAGATCATCCAACGCGTCCACCCGAGTGCGGAAACATTGATGTCGGACACTGGCAAGCAGTGAGGGGGCACGAACTCGCTCGGCTCGAGCACCCGGAGGCCGGCGTCCTTGTAGCTGGGAACCTGCAAGCCAAGGAGGGACTTGAAGCCGTAGAACATCTCGTTCTCGTCGAACCAAAGTGGCGTGGCGTCCTTCCACGGTGCGAGGTTGTCCGCGCTGGGGCGGTCGCGTTTCACGGCCACGACTTGCACGCCCAGTTCCGCACATGTTCGTGGGCGCTGCGCCTCGACGACGGCCACTCTGGCGCGCTCTTGTTCGGCTCTGACTTGCTCCTCTCGAACGCGGATCTCTTCGTCGAGGCGGAGGGCATCCTGGCCATTCCAGAGCGAGCGCACGGGCAGCTCGGGTGCTTCTGGGCCGAGGATCGCGTTGGCCGTCGCGTCGGGAAGCCGGAAGCTCCACACGAGCCGGTCTTTCACCGTCGAGAGGAACACGGCGCGTCGGCCCGTGAGCGGCTCGAACGGGTCGCTCGGGGCCGCTCGGAGCGCGTCACGTGCCCACGCTTCCCCCGCGGCGCGGTGCCTGTCGTCGCGCTCGACAAGGCCAGGAACGACGCCGATCGCTTCGAGCACCGCGGTCGAAAGGGACCGGGGCGCATAGACCGCCGACGACGAAGGCTCTGCGGGGTCGAGTCGCAAGATGTCCTGCCCGTCCGCGCTCTTGACGGTGCACGACTCGCGGAGGTCGCAGTCGATCCATACGTGGCTGCCAGTTGCGATGCCGTCCTGCTCGAGCTCGGGCGCCGGCGTAAGTAGGGTTACGGCGAACACGCGGAACGGCGGCCGCGGAGCTTCGACCGGCTGCACTACGTAGTTGGGGGATCTGAAGTGTGGATTGCCGCGTTTGGCGTGTTCAATTTGTTCCGTCGACATCGTTTGATTCATCACTTGCCTCTTTCCACGTGGTTTGCCGCGCTCATGCTGGCCGAAGTTTGGGTCGGTCTTGGGGTCGTAGCCGGCGGGGGTATTGAGAAACGCACTCCAGCCCATGTTGAGAAACGTGCGCATGCCCACCTGGCCTTCAGGGGTGAGCCAAGAGGGATCGCTCATGTCGGGTAGACTCCGCGGTGGTTTTCGACTTCGTCCTTGAAGGCGGGCGTCGCGGCGTCCGACCAGGTCGTCTCGCCCCCGCGAAACCACTTGCCCGCTTCGGTACGCTTGTATTTTCTTCCCGTTCCGACTGCCGTGTAGTGTTGAACCGTCGAATCTCCGTGATATTCAATCGCAGGCTCTTCGGGATAACCCATCATCAGCCGGACCTGGTAGCTGAACTCGGGGGTGGCCCACGTGGGCATGGCGTCGTCCACTGCGGCACGCTCGAGCGCCAGGGCGATGCTCGGCGCATAGTCCGCATGTCTCCCATCCGCGCCGACGGCCATCGTAATGAGCCACGCGCCCGCATTCGCCGAGACGCGACGACGAATCGCCTTGACGTCGCCCGTCACGACGGAGTCGCGCGGCAGCTCAATCGCGTCGTCGAGAAAGCGCAGGAGGAGCCCCTCGTATCTCGCGAGCCGCTCCGCCGCCGTCGGCTTGTCCACGAGCACCGAGAGGGGAAGTCGCAAGGTGTCCGCGAGGGCCGAGAGCGTCTCGCCGTGAAACTGATCGGTGCGAACCTCGTCCACTCCGTACTTGCTGCAATAGCCTGCAATCGCCTGGAGGATGGCCCCGGGGTCGAGCGTCTCGCCGCGCGGGGAACGCCACTCGCGGTGGAGCACGACGCTCGCTTTCATCTTGCCGGCCACCAGGCGCACGCCGGCAATGACGAACGTCCATGCGTTTCGGCCTAGCGACGGGTCCATGGCGGCCGTGTACGTACCCGCGCGATTGGGCGGGACGTCGCCCGGCTCCGCCCGCTGGGAACGGTCCACAAGAAGCGGCTCGACGAGCGCTTCGTCGTGCGCAGCGCTGGCGATGGAGGCGTACTCGCGGGCGAACTTCGACGGGTCGCGCTCTTTCTTGCGGCAAGACTCCTCGGTGACGTGCGGAGCGGCGATCCATGTTGGCGTCGGGCCGAGCACCACACGATCCGCCGTCGAGCCCGCCGTGATGACTTCGTGGAACGCACCGAGGGCGACCCAGGCAGACCCGACGGTCACGATCGGCGCGTTCGCGTGCGTGGCCGTCATGGACGTCGACGACGTGTCAATCTCTTCGGCGTCGCGCTCGTCGATGCCAGACGCGGGCCACTTCGAGCGCTCGTCTCGGCCGACGAAGTAGGCTCGCCAGCCGGACGACGCGGCGACGCTGGCGGCGACGACGCGGATCCCCCGGGGCGACGCTTCGAACTCGATGACGTCGCCGGCAACATGATGCGCCACGCCCAGCAAGCGGAGCCATGAGGCGATGACCGTGATCCCCTTCGTGGCCTCTTCCTTCAACCTCGACAAAACGATCGCGAAGTGCCGTTCGCCCGGAGGAACCTCGAAAGAGCCGAAGAGCGTGAAGAAGCAGGCGAGCTTGTACAGGGCCGTCGACTTCGCCGCGCCTCGACCCACGCACGCCCAGAGTTCCAGCACGTGGCCAGATTCGTACGCGTCGAGCCAGTCGCCCACACCCGAGCGCCACCATGCGGTCAGCGGGGGCACACCATGCAAGGCAAGGCTGTCGTCGAACGCAACGAAGTCGCGTCGAAGGCTCATGACTTTGCCCCGAGGATTCGTCGTCGGAGGTCGGCTTGCGCCTCGGCTGGCGACTTCGGTCGCGCGGCGGCTTCGCGGGTCGCCATTTCATAGGCAGCCAAGAGGTTCTGTCGTGAGTCGTTCGCGAGCGTCGACCCCAGCTTCATGAGACCCGGGTCGCCGGCAAGGGCGGCCTGGTCGAACGCCCATCTCGACGCGGCGAGTTGTAAGCCAGCGCTCGCGACCATCGTCGATGGGCCAGTACCGACCTCGCCGCCCGCTTGAGTCGCCAGACTGGACAGGTGCGCCTTGACGAACTCCTCGGCCGCAGCCCGGTAGGGACCGAAGGACGAGTCTTCGGCGATGGTCGCCAGCCCAAGGGAGTCCACCAAGCGCACCTTGCGCGCCTTCGCCTCGCCCCCACGCTTCCCCATGGTCTTAGCGGTCTCGCTATCGGCGATCTTGCCATCCTGGCGGCGGTTCAGCGGACGGGTATCTTCCGCTCGAGCAGCCGCTACCGGCCGGGGCAGCTCGTCGACGGGGAGCACCTCGATTCGAGGCGAGCCGCGTCCGGTGCCATGTCCGGTTCGAAGGCTCATCCGACCTCGTCGCCGTCGCCGTTGGTGCCGTTCACCTCGTGCGGCTCTACGCGCACTTTCTGTCTTTGGCTCCATGGCGCCGATTTTGTTCGCGAGTGGCCGTGGTTTTTCGCCTTTGGCTGGAAGGAAACGTCGCGGTCAGCGCGTATCCGGCCGGCTTCCTCCAAAACCAAGCGCAGAATCGCCTCACGACGCGCTTCGTCCCCCAAAGAGTGGAAGTGGGCCCTGAGACCGCCCCACGCTTCACTTGACCTGAAACTTGGCTCGGACGTGGGCCGACCAGGAATTGCTAGGGCGGGACCCATGGCTTCGGCGGCGAGTTCTATGGCTTCGGACACCTGGTCGGTGGAGCAAAACGGCCGAGTGTCTTCAGGCTTGGGCGGCCTTGGTGGGTGGGCGGCCTCACGAGCGGCTCTAACTGCGGATTGAAGTTCGATGTCATTGCGCATGTGGGAAGACAGCGCATTTGGGCTGACGCCAAGGAGCGCCGCCGCCTCGATGACGGTGCCTCCAGCTTGGATGCACTCCACGACCTTTTGCTTGTCTTGCTCGGTATACGTCCTCTGCGTCATGGCTCGCTCTTGGAGGTTGCGGCCGCTTCGGCCTCGGCTTTGGCATTTGCATGGCGGTCGAGCTCCGCGAGTGCGTTCAGGCGCATAGCAACGCAGGAGTCAGTCATTGGACTTCTGGGCAGGTCGCCCGCCACGCGCGCCACGGTCGCCACATTCATCTGCAAAGCCTTTGATACGGCTGGCAACCCATGCTTGTGGATCGCCGCAGTTACAATCGCCGCCTGCGTGGGGCGCTCGGTCTCGTCTTCTCGGGTGAGGGTTGGTTGCTGGTTCATGGCTGGAAGGTAGACACTCCCCACATACATGCAAGGTACACGCGACTGACTACGTAGTCAGTCGTTGCGAAACGGCTTGTTTTTGGCTACTAGCTGCACTTGAGACCGGGGATTTAGGGAAGGGGAAGATGGGGAAAAGGCTTGTTTCTTGCATGCAAGGGTGCTTGGGACGGGTGACTAGGTGGTCTGTCGTTGAAGTCTGTTGGGTTTCGCCGCCGCGTTGTTGACGGTGGCATTGTGAATCGAGCTAAAAGGCCGATCGGCTGGGGGATTGATAGTCCGCCTTCGCGGCGGCACGGCGTCAGCATGACCGGGTTGCAGCCTTCCGGGAGGCAAGCCAGCGGAGCGGCAACGACGGTCATTCCTCGCCCCCGTCGGTATCCCAGCTTTCGGGGTAGCCGTTGACTGCAACGGAGGGGTTCGAGGGGTTGAAGGGGTTGTTTCCAACCGCTACGCCAGATGCTGGCCTGTACTCCTTAGCACTACTGTCGCAGCTTTCTTGGCCAGTGGTTTCTGACTCTGCGAAATGGCGGCATGGCCTACGAGCTTGATGGCGACGGGCAGCTTCGACTCGAGC
>Ga0182024_10024453_pt1 | contig 10736 bp, 8 predicted proteins | sample P32metaG_FD_120480 | JGI IMG/M metagenome (GOLD analysis project Ga0182024, IMG submission 120480) | Permafrost microbial communities from Stordalen Mire, Sweden - P3-2 metaG (Illumina Assembly) | ecosystem: Environmental > Terrestrial > Soil > Wetlands > Permafrost | place: Sweden: Stordalen...
ATATGCCGTCTCAAAGGATGGCATGAAGATGTTCGGCATCATGGAACTCGAAACGACGTTCCATGGATGCCGCTTTGCCCTCGGTTTGAGAAACGCGCACGACAAGTCCATGCGGCTTGCGATGACCGTCGGCTATCGCGTTCTCGTGTGCGACAACATGGCATTCTCCGGCGACTTCACGCCACTGCTCGCCAAGCATTCCAAGAATTTCAACCTGATCCACTCGCTCGACATCGGCGTTTCCGAAATGCAACGAAACTTCGATCCAATGACGAAGCAGGTTGCGCGGTGGCGAGAATCCCAACTCACCGACGTTTCGGCGAAACTCATCATCTACCAGGCTTTCATCGAGGGGGACATTGACCTCCCGAAGCACCTGGCCGGTCCTGTCCATAATTTGTACTTCAATCCGGAGCACGAGGAGTTCGCTCCGCGAACGATGTGGAGTCTATCGAATGCTTTCACATCCGCATTGAAGCAACTGGACGGTGTTCATATCCCGATATCGGCATTTCTTGTTCCCGACACCATGGCGCGCCACAACCTGATTTGAGCGGCGGCCATGAAATGAACTGGGTCCGGCACCGGGGTATCATTGGCCAGGGTAAAACCACCGCTCCTAAACTTGGCAAAAAATAATGCCAGAGACCTTTGGCCGATTAGCGTACTTCCTCGGTCATCCGTCCGACTACATCGGTTTGTGGCTGCTGGATTCGACTGTCCTGTTGTTGGCCCTGACCCTCATCGTTGCATTACGGCAGCTTTTCGTGACCCAGCGTCAGATGGAGATTCTGATCCGGCAGGATGAGCTTAACCGCGAGGTGTTGTCCCGCCGGGTACGTTTACTGATGTACGCCAAACCTGAACCTCCCAACCAGCTTGTGGTGTTCTGTCGGAACGATGGGAACAAGACGGCTCAGAATTTTTACTGGCACCTTTCCGTGCCGATAGCGGTTTCCCGGTATGGCGTTTGGAACTCCTCTGGCAAGGCGATGTTACCAAGCTCCGGAATGGAATCGCACGGCGGCGAGTGTATCGGCGTTACAGCGGGTTCTATCCGGAGCCACTTTATCCGACGCGTATGGCTCCGGTGGCACGGATCGCCTCACATGATATGAAGCTTCCTCTATGGTGGTCTGCTGTTTCCGAGGACGGTACCGATCCTACCTCTGATGGGGAGATGCAGCGAATTGAACCCAATCTGCCTACTGACGACTGAAAATTAAGCGTTCAAGGCCCGTGATGGTGACCGCCGCGCTCGAGTCGGAAGTGGGGGTGAATCCGGTATCCACCTGGTACGCGGCGCGGCCGAGCGCAGCGATAGCCCCCCGGATCGTAGTAATGGGGCGGATGGAAGCTCGCCTCAAAACCTTCGTGGAGCCGGAGGATGTAGCCTGCCTCGGGCCACCTCCTCTACGATTCCTTTGGCAACGTACCCTTCATGCGGCGGATTAGTGCTGATGTCTCGCTAAGAGCTGAGCGGCACTTAGCGCATCCGTCCAGATGTTCCTTGAGGCGAAGCACTTCAGCGGCACCAAGGCCACGACCAGCAGCATAAAGCGATAGTTGGTCATCGTCGGCGTGCTCGCCGGTGACCGGTTTAGCGAAAATCGCATCGTGGATCAGGACGCCAATATGAAATAATTCGCCAGTCTGATTGCAATATCGGATCTCGCCAAAGATCACTACGCCTTCCGCCGTAGTCAGGATCTCTACGCGAGCTCCTTCTGGCAGGGGACACCCAAGTTCCAGTTGCAGGCCGTGCCGCGAAACGTTGAGAATTTTAGCAGCGTGATTTTGTTGGTATAGCGCAACGCTCATCGTGACGGCCTCATCTGTGGGGTGCCGAGCGTCCTGACGATTGTCTTTCTTCGCGGATTCGCGATTCACGATCATCCTCCAACGTCGCCGGATTCGCTGAAATCACGAACCCAGAAAAGCCCAAAGGACAGCCAGGGCGAGGCAACCCAAATCCCCGCCTGCCCGGCATACGTAACTCAACTATATGCTGGTTTGGGCGCCGCGAGGCCTCGGCAAGTAGGCGCTTGAACGCGGCGCGCCCAAGCAATGATCGAGCTACAAACCGCGAGACACGGAGGAGTACTCGGCTGAGTTCAACGGGGAACACGACTTTTGATGTTTCGAATACTTCGCCTCGATTTCCGCCTTCGTAGCGGACAAAGCCCGTATTTCCGCATCCAAATCCGTCATTGGACCTTGGCAGGTAGCGGCCTGCGCCACTATCCGTCTTCGAAGCGTCCGAACTACATCGTTTAGGTCGCGTTCAAGCGTTTTGCAGATGTGGCAAGTCATTGGCTGGAACAAAGCATCTCACGGCAATGTAATACGGGCCATAGATCAGTTGGACTGGGAGACAAGTACACCACCTAAGCTGTTTCGCCGAGGCTCGGATTTCGATCAACCCCTAAGGTACTTTCTCGCCCAAAGTAAGCCGGCACGAGCTACTATTTCCCCCGGTGCACGATCGATGGAGACAAGTTCGTCGATCACGAGGCCATCCGTGCGCGGATCCGCAAGCTCTCCGATGCTGAGCTGATCCGGGTAGGCAGAGCCGCGCGCCAGCTGGTTTCACCAATCGGCCGGAACGGCAAGCCACCCCGCGCAAGGTCTTCGTGGACCGTGGTACCGGCCGGCCAGGGCGATCACGGCGACCAGAAGAAACGAAGCGGCAAGTAGCGAGCCTTCAGTAAAGGTCCGTCGACAAGAACCCGGGATTGCGAAATGGGAGATACTCGAAACGCCCGGCTCTTTGATTTTGTGCAGGTTTCCGTTCGAGCATCAGCAATTCGTCTTAGTACGGACGATCCTTGACGGATTCGTAGCCAACGGCTAGCGTGGAGTACAGCCCCAATCGCAGAAGGGTGCGACACAGAGCAAGAGAAAGCCCCGGACCACGTGCCAAGTTCGGGGCTTTGGTTTTTGGGTTACGTAGCAGGACACGCACGAAGACCGCGAAGAGACACTGCGGATCTCAACCGGTACATAGCGGAACATCGTTGCCAGGCACATGACGCCGCCCAACGGCCCCGCGCCGTCAGTTCCTCCGCTGGAAAGTAAGAATTAACGGCCTTGCCGACGCCCGAGGGAAGAACTGCGCCACGTGGCGGCTTCGGTCAGCTAGCTTTCTTAGCCTCCGACCTCCACACTAGTCCGCTGAACTCCAGGCCCGCGATGAATTTCATGCCCTTGCGCGTGCAACTGCGGACGGAAGCGGAGCCCTGCAAGCCGAGGCCCGTACAGGATATCGTCACGTAAGTCTGTTTTTCGATCGCGTCGCCTATTTCGATTCTCATGCCGGAAGCCGAAATGTCCAGGCTACGGCCGACAACGTAGCGGTCAACACCGGTCCGGTCTTTCCAAATCAATTGAATCGGCGAGGACTTCTCGTCGCGGTCGTGTCTGCGGAGTCCGCTCTCGTTATTCATCGCTCATCCTCCAATATCATTAGCACGCTGGAACATTGGCCAGAACCAACGCGAGATCGTCATTCTCTGAGCCCATTTCTTCCCGAACCACGCGGTTTGGCACTTCCATCGGTTCGTAGGCGCCGTAGCGGGCTGCCTGTAAACGCCTGACCGCGACTTCGTCCAGCTCGTACAGCCAGCGGCTCTGATGTTCCTCGCAGCAGAACGGACGATCGGCGCCTCGCCGATTAATTTCTTTTTGGCACAACAGACAGGCCCGTGCACCCCTGGGCCGACGTTTTGCCTGCAACATCGTCCACCACAGATGTCCCAAGTAAAGAAGCGCGAGCGCGAAGCTTACGAAGAGAATTCCGAGGTGCATTCCGGCGGCCACCACCGCGGCAGTGGCTCCGCCCCCGAGATAATACGTTGAAACCCAAAGGGCTCTGCGCTTCATAGCTTTGTTCTCTGATCCAGATAGTACTGAGAGTTCCAAGGGCCGACAATAGGTATTTGTTCATGGTTCCAGTTGGTGCCTCTGAGTACGAACGTCCTATTGCATCTTCCGATCGACGGCCCGTGCCGCGAGAAGAATCCTATTTCCCGTGGATAATGAGGCTTTTTGGAATAGACCGCTCGGGGTCATGCGAGAAGAACACGGCCAGCAACAGGAGAAGCGTCACAAGGACGGCTAGAACAATAACCCAACGCTTATGAGTCATCGAAAGGCGACACTCAGGCGCCCCAGCCGGCCCGCCTGAATAGGGCCTGACGGGCGGAATCATAAGCTGCATGCCCTCCGCTCTGTTATGGAAGCGCATCTGATGATTGGACACCGCAGAATATTGCCAGGCATGTTCTGAGCGAACTGCTATACGCCCTTTTGCGAACGAGCGGAGGTCTAGCCTTTGTTCGCGCGTCGATTATGAAGGGCACATCGTGAATGGTTTGCGGGCTAAGGGCACACCGGAAGAGTAAGTTCGACACGTCATTCATGTTGCGAGTGAAACCAATAGTTGTGCTTCAGCAAGTAGCGATGAGTAAATGCATCTGATTGCTGACCTCGTGGGGCCGCAGCGAATAATGTCTAAAGCTACGAACGCCTGTAGATGAAATTGAGGCTACGAAATCCCCCGAATTCAAAAAAGCTCAACATCTTTCAACAGGCTGTGCGCATCACCAATGAAACCAATAGCTTGAAAATAGGGCATTTTGCAAAACGCTGGGAAACCGCCTTGGGCTCAGTGGATCGCCCTTCTCGCGCATCTGTAGATTCAACAACTTAGAGAACCAGCCTTGTTGAACCATGTGGAACCTGAGGGAATTTGCAGCTACAATTTCGACTACATTGGCCGCGACCAAAGCCCTATGGTATCCGCAACCGTTTGAAAATTCGAATTCGCGGCGCTCACAACAAAGAGAGGGCGCACCTGTTGTTGCGGGAGGTGCGCAGGCGCGGATACGGGGCGACTTGAACGAAGCGTTCTCCAACTTGCCGTGACTCTTCAACTTGATCCCACGGTATCCCGGGAAAGGCCGCCCCACTATTGAAGTTTCCGAGGGTTTGGGTCGATGGTACGACTAAGGGGACTCCCTCGCCGTCCGCCCCAAACAAACAAGGTCCGAAACGCGCTATCGTCGTTACGCTCCTGCTCGTTGTCGCGGCGCCGGTCCTCTCCCGCCTCCCCGGACGTGCCACTCCGGAATTTCACACTGTTTTGGAAGTCATCGCCACACAGATGGCACTGACCATTGGCGTCCTCGCCTTGGCTAGTTACTACGCAAAGCGCAGCCAGATGCTTCTGCTCATTGGAAGCGGTTTTATCGGTTGCGGGATCATGGACGGATGGCACGCCCTCATCACATCCGCGTTCCTTGCCGGGCGCATGCCCTCAGGCTTCGCAGCGCTCTCACACTGGAGCGGAACCATGTCCCGCGTTTTTATGAGCCTGCTGCTCTGCGCCAGCCTTTTCGCCTGGAAGAAGCGCCCCACGGTCGGCATAAAGACCGAGAGGATAGTTTACCTGCTGGTTGGGCTCTGGATCTTTCTCAATTTTCTATTCTTTGCCGTTGTGCCACTCCAGCCGGTGGATTTGCCGAGCACCGTTTTTCGCCATCCGACCGAGTTTGTTCCGGCCTTCTTGTTTCTATTCGCAGCCATTGGATACTATCGGAAGGGCGTGTGGAGAAGTGATGAACTAGAGTATTCCCTCCTGCTTTCACTGATCGTGTTCTCCATCAGCCATTTCCTCTACCTCTCGATGTACGTTCGCACCGGCGACAGTATGTTCGTATCCGGACACGTACTGAAAATTATCGGCGAAGGCTTCGTATTGCTAGGATTGCTGTTCAGTACTTTTTCAGTGTTCCGGCGAGACGCCGAACACGCCGAAGACCTTGAGGTGCGCATTAAGGAACGCACTGTCGACCTCGCGCAAGCCAACAGTGCACTCCAATTGGAGGTCGCGGAACGCGCACGCGCCGAAGCAGTCGCTGAAGCTGCGAGCCGCGCAAAAAGTGAGTTCCTCGCCAACATGAGCCATGAGATCCGAACGCCCATGAATGGAATCATCGGCATGACGGCATTAGCCTTGGAAACCGAACTCACCGGCGAACAACAAGAGTTCCTGACGATCGTGCAGAGTTCGGCCGATTCGCTCTTGAAATTGATTAACGATATTCTCGACTTTTCCAAGATCGAGGCAGGTCGGCTAGAGTTTGAAACTATTGATTTCAGCCTCCGCGATGCTCTGGACGATATGATGCGCGCAATGGAATTTCGGGCTCGCGAGCAGTCGTTGTCTCTATCCTGGCAGGTGGCGCCCGGTGTGCCCGATGCTGTCCGCGGCGATCCCGCCCGCCTGCGCCAAGTTCTGGTGAATCTCGTCGGCAACGCCATTAAATTCACGCACCAGGGTGGCGTCACTGTCACCGTGCGAAAGGCCCCTGAGAACGAAGCCGAATCATTACTTCAATTCGCTGTTAAGGATTCGGGGATTGGAGTTCCAGCCGAAAAGCAGAAAACTATTTTCCAGGCTTTCACCCAAGCTGACAATTCAGTGACGCGGAAGTATGGCGGCACCGGACTTGGCCTTGCAATTTCATGCCGGCTCGTTCAGATGATGCGAGGACGCCTGTGGACGGAGAGCCAACCGGGCAAAGGAAGCACCTTTTTCTTCACCGCCGATCTGCCACGACAAACCATCGCAGAGCAATGCCCGGAGAACGGCGGGGATTTTGTAAACTCCCATCGCGCTTTTGGCCAGTAGCGAACCGCGTTGGAGGTACCCCAAAGGCCATAGGGACACTAATTGCGACACGCACCTACGTCAGGGCGGGTTCCCAACCGCACGCGAGTGGAAGGATACATAAGAACAACCTCGGCCAACTTTCAACAAGAGGCTAGGCGGAGATCACTTCTTGTTGGCGCGGCATGAATCTGAAGTCACATGGCTGCTGCCGGCCGACACCCTTGGCGAGCAGAGGTCGCGATCACTGATCGTCGGACCGCGCAGCTTTGAATCGTATCGTGGCATCGAACTCGGCGTTCCTTTGATTCGACAATCGCCCTCCTGGGCGATCTCTCCCGGCAAATTCTCGGGCTGAGATACCAGTGGCCTATTGGGAATCCTTCGCAGCAGCAGGCATCGCAATTCCTGACAATTCCGCTAAAGCGGCACGAAGTTCCTTTAGCTTGGGAGGCTTGTTGAGCACTCGATCGACATGAGGTGGAACGTCGCCTTCGGCAAGGAGCCGCTGCCCCCAGCCAGTTAAAAGGATCACCGGTGTGGACGGCGAATCGCTCTTGATCGCGCTTGCGACTTTGCGGCCATCCACGTAAGGCATGCCGAGATCGGTGATGACAACCGCGAAATGTTCGTCGCGCTCCTCGGCCGCGCGGAAAGCGTCGATGCCCTCTTGTCCGCCATTGGCCGTAACGACGGCGTGGCCATCGGCCTCCAGGGCGTCGCGGAGTGATTTGATGAGCAGCGGATCGTCATCCACGCTTAGAATTCGCAGTCGCCGAGGCATCGCGCCCGGTGCAGATGGACTTAATGGAGCGGCGTTGGGAGGCGGAACCGGGAACCGCAGACGAACGGTGGTTCCTTGCGCCACGGCGCTCTCCATTTCGATTTCTGCGTTGTGCCGCTGCAACACGCCATAAACCATGGCTAGTCCTAGCCCCGTACCGCGTTCGCCTTTGGTGGTAAAAAACGGTTCCAGGCAACGACGCTGTGTCTCTTCGTCCATGCCCACTCCGCTATCCGTCACTTCCACATCCACTTGTCCCGTCTTCGGCGGCCTCTCGGTTGCTTTGGTGCGAATCGTCAGTTTCCCGCCCTCGGGCATGGCATCCACGGCGTTGAACACAAGATTAATTAGCGCTTCACGGATTTCGCTTTCAATGCCTGCGACTGGGGGAAGATCTTGCCCCAGTGCCAGCTCTAGATTGATCACGATCCCGCGCTGCTGCGGGATGTCCGACCAGCGGGCACGCGTCAAATCGACCACCTGCTGTACCAAAGTGTTTAAATCCACAGGCGACAGGACTAATTCCGGCTCCTGCTTGCGGTAGAACTCCCGCATGCGCGCCACCGTATGAGCCACGTCGCCGATAGCTCGCTGGGTGGTCTCCAGGTATTCGCGCGTTCGTTTACTAAGATTGGCCTCCTGCTCCAGCAACATTTCGGTGTAAAGCGCCACAGGCGAAATGGCGTTGTTGATGTCATGTGCGATACCACTCGCCATCTGCCCCAGCGCGCGCAGCCGCTCCTGTTGCATCACGGTCTGCTGCGTCTGGCGCAGATCGTCGTAAGCCTGCTGCAAGGCGCTGTAGACTTCCGATTGATGAGACGCCAGTGCGACATGCTCGCTGAGCTGCTGCAAGAACTCGCACTCGCCGCTGCTGAAACTGTCGGGTTTCCGGCGCGCGGCGATCAGGATTCCAAAAACCTGACTTTCGAATAATAGCGGCGCGGCCACGAGGGCGCGCAATCCGCCGCGAGCCAGACGCTGTGGAAAGGGGAAATCTATCTGGCTGACGTCTTGTTCGTAGACAAGCCGGCCGCGAACACATTGGGACAGCCCGTTCTGATCGATGCCGATATGGGCTTGATCGGTCATCGCCAGGTCCAAAGCCAACGCTTCGCTACGCATACCTACACAACTCACGACGACTTCCGCGGCGTGTGGATCATACAAGCACACACATCCGAAATCGATCGGCAGGCTGTCTTCCAGACTGCGAATCACCACTTGGAAGATGCTGCGAAGGTCCTGGCGCTCGCCGATCGCGCGGGTGATCTGGCCCAGCAGATTCAGTCGCTCCAACTGCGTTTGCAGTTTCTGTTCGGCCGTTTTGCGATCCGTTATGTCGCGCAGGCTGCCGAGGACGCTGATCGCCGTGCCGGAGTCATCTCGCAGAATTTTGCCGCGGCCCCACACCCATTGAACGGCTCCGTCCGGTCTCTGTATCCGGCACTCGAATTCATACACGTCGCCCCCGCTCAGCGCCTCCAGAAACTTCTCCTGCACGCCGGCGCGGTCTTCAGGAACAATGTGTTGGACAAGTGTGTCGAGCGTCCATTCGGGCAGTAGTGTTTCATACCCGAAGATCTGATCGTGCCGGAGGGAACGGTTGACTTGGCGCGAAGCCAGATCCATATCCCATCGGCCAATTCCTGCGGCATCCAGCGCCAAGTCGACGCGCTCTTCGCTACGCCGGAGCGCCTGTTCGGTGCGCTTGTGCTCAGCGACCTCGAACTCGAGTTCCTGTGTCCTTACTTGAACCCGCCTATCCAACTCGTCGTTAGCCTCGCGCAGTTGATCGCGTTTCTTGCGCTGGGACTGGGCCACCAGACTGATCAGCACAGAGACTCCCATAAGGAGGATCAGCCGGCTGGGATCGACGCTGCGTAGACGGAAGCCGGGAGTTGCCAGCAGTGGAATGCCCACCATGGTGATCAGGCAAGTCAACGCACCAGGCGCATAGCCGCCAATCCAGGCTGTTACGAAGATGGCGAACAGGAAGAAAAACACGTAAGGAAAGTCAACGTTTTTCGGCACAAATAAAGCGATCGTGGCTTGGATGCAGATCGCGATGAAGAGCGTGACGAATGGCAATAGGTACCTGACAACAGGTCCGGGCTGCTTCAATAGCGTTTCGAAAAAGCGTGAGACTAGTTTGGGAAGGCGCATCGGTTAAAACTCCAGGCGCGCGCCGAGCTGAATCTCACGCCCCGGAGCCGACGATGTAATGCTGCCAAAAGCGGGTGAATCGATAGAGTTCACGGGAACCCCCAGATTGGTGTGGTTCAGCGCGTTGAAGAATTCCGATCGGATCTGAAGCCGCCGGGTTTCGACGGATCCCCAAGGAAACGATTTGGACATCGCGATATCGATATTGCTGACGCCCGGTGCCCGCAGGATGTTGCGGCCCGCGTCGCCGTATTCGGGCGAGGAAGGAATCACGAAAGCTCCAGTGTTGAACCACTCATTGATGGATTGTTGCCCCGACGGTAGCGCTCCGCTCGCAATGCGATTCGGCCGGCAGTTGTTGCCTTGAGCGTTGATGTCCGCGCAGTTCATCAACACGCTGAAGGGCGTTCCGCTTTCCGCGGTCAAAATGCCGCTTAGTTGCCATCCGCCCAGAACGCCATTCACTAGCTCGCGAGCCCGGGAGCGCTCCGCTGGGCCGCGCCCGAACGGTATTTCCCACACCGCGCTGCCCACGAAGACCTGCGGGCGGTCGAAGCTGGAGAGCCCGCGATCCAGACCTGGGTTGAGCTGGTCCTGCGGATACTGGCCGCTGGCTATGGCGGTGTCCGTGCCATTGCTTTGATTGTCGATGGACTTCGACCAGGTATACGATCCCAAGAAATACAGCCCCCCGGAAAAGCGCTTTTCGATCTTCGACTGCAATCCGTGATAAATGGAATGTGCACTATTCGACAGCTCGCGGATCTCACCCAGCGCTGGTCCGTACGGCTGGCGTGTAGTCGGGTCGGTTATGCCGGGCAGCGCCGCATTAATGTCCAGGGCCGTCAGAAGGCGGTTGCCGCTGGTGCCAACGTATCCAACTTCAAACATCAAAGCCGGATTGATGGCCCGCTGTATGGTGAAGCTCCATGTCTGAGAATATTGATTGCCATCCGTCGGAACAATGTAGCGTTGATTGCCCGTGGGAGCGTTCGGCGAGGGCATTACTAGGTTGGGTAGCACGCTGCTCAGCGTGTGAGTGGGCGCGCTAAACGGAAACTCCGTAATGTTGCCGAGATAGTAAAACGGAACGTTGAATTCGTTGCTGTTGAG
>Ga0182024_10024454_pt1 | contig 10736 bp, 7 predicted proteins | sample P32metaG_FD_120480 | JGI IMG/M metagenome (GOLD analysis project Ga0182024, IMG submission 120480) | Permafrost microbial communities from Stordalen Mire, Sweden - P3-2 metaG (Illumina Assembly) | ecosystem: Environmental > Terrestrial > Soil > Wetlands > Permafrost | place: Sweden: Stordalen...
CCTCTCGAAGGCTAGCCACGGCCTGGCCGAGCGGATCGACCTCACCCAGAGCACGTGCAGTTCTGTGACTGCGCTCGCCGGCGGTGCGAGCTGTGTCTACGCCATGGCGTTCTCGGCCAACGTGCTCGGCGCGCTGAGCGGCACGCTCGCGATCGAGTCCTCGTCGGGCCACGTGCAGGGATCGGTGCCGTTCACCGCGAACGGGTCCGGGGTGCTCTCGCTCTCGCCCTCGCCATTGGCCCTCGGGGACGTGTCGTTCCACCAGTACGGCGCTCCTGTGACGGTGACCGTGACGAACCTGACCGCTGGGCCGATCGTCGTCGACACTCGCGTCGTGATCCAGGGGACCATCCTCTCGAAGGCTAGCCACGGCCTGGCCGAGCGGATCGACCTCACCCAGAGCACGTGCAGTTCTGTGACTGCGCTCGCCGGCGGTGCGAGCTGCGACTACGCCGTGGCGTTCGCGGCCAACAAGCTCGGCGCGCTGAGTGGCACGCTCGCGATCGAGTCCTCGTCGGGCCACGTGCAGGGATCGGTGCCGCTCAAGGCGAACGGGGTCCAATAATGGGCATTGGAACAGAACGAACCGATCACATTGATGGTCCGGGGCAGTGCCTTTGTGAGCGCTGAATCCACTCCGATTCGTCATTCGGTGTCGCGACCTTTCCCGTGCTGCACCTACGCGTCGGCCAAACGTCCGCCCAAGCCGAGGCACAGAGCGGCCCGGCTCATCACCTTTACCACGAACTACTAGCTGGCGGCGTGCCCGCGGGAGTCATCTCGCCGATGGAGAGGTTGGTCAGCGAGCAGTAAGCGAGTGCCACTGTGAAGAAGTTGCGCACGGTGCCTGGAGTTGAAACGGCGGCGCTACCGAGCGGTACTAATGGCACGAGGGCGAGTGAGTCCGACGTCATCGTCGTCCCGAGGATCGAGACCGTGAACAACGCGACGTTGGGCCCCGGAACCCATCCCCCAAAATGGTGCATTCATGTGAGGGGTCGGTCTTGCCTCGCCGCCACCTTCGCTCACTTGTGAGAGCCCGGAACCATTCAAGATCATCCCCATTGGACTGGGCCGTGGATTCCGACTTCAAGGTCATTCTCCTTTAGTCCGGACCTGAAGATTGGGTTCGGCGCTGGTGAAAGTGGTATCAAAGATCTCACGAAACGGACAAAAGATTAATTCAGAGTTTGTGGCAAACTCGTCGTACACAACGTGAAACATCTCGATTTCTGAGCGACGTAACTTTGGGGTATTTTTGCGCGAGCGACGCTCGTCAATCGATATTCGACACTTTAGAGAAGGAGGAGTGCATGAAGGACCTTGCGAAACAATCGAATCGATTCGCCATCCACCGATTGGCGAAAGTTACTCTGTTTGCGGTGCCTTTGTTGGCACTGGCGGTCTCGATGATCGTTCCGGTTGCGAGCGCTTCAGCATCTACCACCAACTCCTTGGTAGTAAGCGGAGCTCTTTCAGGCACGTTGAAGATCGGTCCCGTCACTGAATGCAGCGGGAGCACGAAATACGCTCAGTTGAGTTCATTTTCTACAACGCTTTCTTCAAAGAAATACAAGAAGTGGTCGATAACCATCTCGTTGACCAAGTCCGGTGCCGCCGCCAAGAAGTTCAGCTCCTCGACCGCGACTTTCGTGCTGCAAAGCGGACTGAACGGCTGGGTCGCGACGAAGGGAACGATGACGCTCGGGAACAATTCCGGCAAGGTCAACCTCACATTGGGCGCTCATGAGGGCACCGCAAGTGGCACCGTTTACGTAAAGGGCAGTTGGAAATGCGCCGGTTAGCTTCTGGCGGGTCACTAGGAAGGTAGCTGTTCTGAACAAACTCAAAGTTGGCGACGGCCAATCCAACGTCCATGCTGCTGGTGGTGTGACTACTGGTGGGCCGCCCGGGTCTCGATCGCGGCACCTCGGGATTAAAGAAACGTTCAAAGTGATGTGTGGAAAATTGTGTTGACCTGCGTCGGTCTGGTCTTGTGGTGTTGCATAAATATGAGGCATAAATTGAGGCCTGTGTCGTCACTGAATCACCTGCAATTCTGAGAATCGAATTCAGGTTGTCGTTGTGGTTGGAACCTGATTGAAGAGAGCGTCAACGGCTCGCGCCATTGTTTCGTGCGCAGCCTGTTTCGGATGAAACGATTCGTTGGCCACAATGTTCGCCAGGAATACATTTCCTTCATACGAGGGACACGAAACGAAGGACCGAAGAGAAAGAACGTGAGCTAAGTCGAAGTGACAGTTCTCGACGATTGTCGTCAGCGGCGAACCCACGGAAACTCGAAGAGCATTGATGTCGGATCGCCCATTGGTAGCGAGGTTGCAGGGAATTGCGGCGCCCTTCGTGAGGCTGTTGACGTCAACCAGTCGAATATTGTCTCCCAGTGCGCTCACGTTACTGACTGCACTTGCGATGGCGGCGTTCAATTCATTCTCCACGCGATTGAACTCTGAGATCTGACTCGCTGCATAACCAACGTTCAATTGTGCGGATCTCACCTTGAACAGTGAGGAAAGACTGATTCCGCGCGCGACGGGACAGAACGCTGGAGGGCTTTCGGTGAACAGTTGCGGGTAGTTCAGTACCGCCAGCTCAGTATTTGGTGCGTGATCGAAGATCTGCTCGTAGTCGTGTTCAAGCGCGGCCACTTCCTTGGAAGTTCCGCTCGTAACGGCGAAGAGAGAATTCGCACCGGCGAGGTACTCATCACACGTTGTGCTCTCACGTACTATGCCCGATTGCGTGTAGCTCCTCGTCGTGCCGTGGACTTTGACGCTCGCACGGAGGTCTAAGCACGCGAGCAGGACATTTGAAAAATGAAGATCATCTCCTCCGACCGTCACCGTGACCCAACGCGTTGCTGACGACAGTGCATTTAGTTGGGCTGGCTCGCCGTTCTCTCCTTTCAAAATGTCCTTCGACGTGGCGCCAGAGCATGCAACGAAGCCACCGGACCCATAGGTTTCAAATTGACCAAGATCTATGTTGAGGCTCGCCGCCACCAAGACGGGATACGCCGTCACGCTTCGATGACATCCGTCATTATTCGAGGGAGAAATGTACGTCGTCGCATTGGACTGCAGGCCTTCCCCAGATGCGTAGGAATCTCCGAGTGCCACGTATTCTGACGAGGCCGCAACATGGTTGTTCAAGCCCGCAACTGAGACAGTGCCGAAACCAATTGGAATTGTCGCCAAGAGGCCACACGTCGTGACGAGTTTGAGAACTCTCAGTAAAGGACCAGTCGTCTCGCGCATTGTTTTACACATTCTCCGATGAAACAGATCAAGAGGATCTAACCAACCATGGCACGGAGAACCCTGTCAGTCACTCAGTCTCCAGTGTTTGGAATCAGAACCGAGACGTCGGATCCTCGAAATAAGGGAGGGTTCGTCAAATGGGTCCCAGAACCCCTTCGTTCTCCTCAGTCACTAATTCCCGTCACTTCTCAATACCGAAACTGATCACCCGGTTTGGATGGATGAGTATGGTCGATCTTCGCGGATCATCGTTCGGAACCGGCTCAGCCGTTCCGCGCACTTCTACCATTCTTGGTTTCCACGGTTCAACTGTTTCAAGGTCATCTACAACGAATGCCACTTGACCGTTGGCGACGACATTCTTGTACTTCTGCGAGCCACCCATGTTGAAGCCGCCAATCTCGAACGTGCCGGTTTCTGCGACGAAGGTGAAGCCAACGGGGTTGTTCTGGAGTGTTCCGTCCGGTCGTAACGTAGCCAGGCGACCAAGGCGCTGGCTCTTGAGATACTTGATCTGGGCACTTGTAAAATTCGCCATGATGTCTCCTTAGTCGTCGTATGACACAGCGTTTGGGGACGAATCTGAACTCGCCTTAACGACGATGAGCTCGTAACACTTAAGGACAAGATCACCGCCGACGCCATCGTCGGCGTCCCATTGCATTCGCAGGTATTCAGCGCCACGCGGTTACGACGAGCCGGACGGCGTCATTGCGGAAATGAGGGCCTGCACTGCTGGTTGCGCCGAGTGGAGCAGGTAATACTGGTCGCTCCCGTCGGTAGTCCGCCAACTACCTTAGGAGGCGAGACATGCGGCGGTCGGCGAGGACCCTGCTTTTCGTCTGGCAGCCCGGGCAGTAGGTCATTTCATAGGTCTCGAAGGAGACTCGTGCCAGAGTGTCGCCGCAGGGACGGGGACAGGGTTCACCGAAGCGGCCGTGCACCGCGAATCGACCGCTGAGGCTTGACTCTGAGAGCCCGCCTACGCGAGTACGTTCCGCTGCGAGGGCCTGGCTAAGGACTTTGTCGACAGCCTCGATCAGACGCTCCCGCTCGATGGCGCTAAGCGAGCCCAGGGCGCCGAAGGGGGAGAGTCGAGCTTGATGCAAGATATCGTCGCCCCAGCCACGACCGATTCCCGACATGACGCGCTGATCGCGCAGGTCGGAGTGCAGGCGTCGGTTGCTCGTACTGGTGCGTATGAGATGGGAGAATTCGGCGGTAAAGGGCTCAGGCCCTAAGCCCTCAAGCGGCCCATCGTCATCGGCACCCAGGATCCACCAAGCCGCTTTGCGGTGGGTACCGAACTCACGGATGAGGATCGCTCGGCCGCGCGGATCACCGTCGAATATGAATCGAGCGGCGCCCCCTCTAGGCCTCGTCACCTTGGGTGGCTCCTCGATATCGACCCTCCCGGCCTGTGAGAGGTGGAGAACGATTCGTGGGCCATGGTCGAACGTGAAAACAAGGTACTTGGCTCGGCGCGTCACGGACATCAGCGTGTGACCGAGGAGCTCAGCGGATTCTGGCGACACTGTTTTGAGCGAAGAGAAGCCAAGCAGTCGGACCTCTCGCAACCTGCAGCCAACGAGAGACTCCGTGAGTCGCTCGGAGAGCGCCTGCATTTCGGGGAGTTCCGGCACGATCTCATTTTAATATGTGGACAGTTGTGACTGACTTAGAAGCAGTTATCTGCGGCGATGACTACCAACATTGGACCACTTCCGCAGCATGAACAATTTGTCAGAGAAGGTGTTTTCGTGGTGGGATGACGTCCCCTGAGGTCGACCCCTGGGAATCGCCGTAGGTTGCGTCGCCGCTGTAGATGGCGGTGAAGGTATACCTACCGGCAGTGCTGGGGCGGAATTCGCACGTGGCCTCTTTCGACTTGAGAGCTTCCAACCCGCAGTTCCCGACAGCGGTGCCGCCCAAGGTGATCAAGATCAGCACCGTGCCCCCACCGTCACTCGGATTTACGCGGGCGGTCGCCGTAACGGGCGCACCCACGTGTACGGTCGAAGAAGACAACGTCACCGTGGTGGAGTCAATGTCTCCGGCCTGGATCGCCCCGATGTCACAGGGGGTGGGCCACGGCACCCCACGCTGGTCGGTGCCGGTGCAATCCGACGCCGAGGTCACGTGGTCAAAGGCCTTGCTCCCTGGTTTCAAGGCAATGGTCTTTGTCGGCCCTCCGTTGGCCCGCGGGGTGGAGCTGGCGAGGTCCGCAGAGGTATCGGACAGCGAGTTGTTGGCGGTGCTGAACCCGCACGACCCGTCGTCGTCGAGGTTGTAACCACCGTCGGCCACCGGTGGGGACGACGTTCCGGCGCAGTCGAATCCGGTCCCGCTGCCGGCCACGATGGTGGCGACGAGGACCGATGACCCGCCATGGTTGTAGATTCCGCCGCCTTTGCCGACGAAGCCGTACCCGGGGTCGCCGGCGGTGTTGTCCGACAGGGTGCTGCGGGTGAGCTTCAGTGTGCCCCCGTTGTCGATCCCCCCGCCGTAGACGGCGGTGTTGTCTGACAAGGTGCTGTCGGTGACCGTCGCTGTGGCGAGGTTGGCGATCCCGCCCCCTGAGACATCCGCGAGGATACCGGGGGAAACGCCGGCGGTGTTGTCCGACAGGGTGCTGCCGGTGAGCTTCAGCGTGCCCCCGTTGTAGATCCCACCGCCAGCCGGACCGTTAACATAGCCCAAAGTCGCGCTGTTGTCCGACAAGGTGCTGTCGGTGAGGTTCAGCGTAGCGTCGTTATAGATCCCGCCGCCGTAGCCCAAGGAGGTGCTGTTCTCCGACAGGTTGCTGTCGGTGAGCGACAGCGTGCCCCCGTTGTAGATCCCGCCGCCGTAGGCGTCGGTGACACCGTTTGAGTTGTTGCAGGTATTGCCCGAGATGGTGCTGTTGGTGACGTTCAGCGTGTCCTCGTTGTAGATCCCTCCGCCGTAGGCGCCGGTGACACCGTTTGAGGTGTTGCAAGCGTTGCCCGAGATGGTGCTGTTGGTGACGTTCAGCGTGTCCTCGTTGTAGATCCCCCCGCCTTCGTCGGCGCTATCGCCCGAGACGGTGCTGTCGTTGAGCGTCAGCGGGCCCTCGTTGTAGATCCCCCCGCCGTAGGCGGCGGTGTTGTCCGAGACGGTGCTGTCGTTGAGCGTCAGCGTGCCGCCGAAGTTGTAGATCCCCCCGCCGAAGTAGTTGTAGAGCCCGCCGCCGCCGCCGCCGGCGATGTTGTGCGAGACGGTGGTGTCGGTGAGCGTCAGCGTGCCGAAGTAGTTGTAGATCCCGCCCCCGCCGCCGCCGGAGTTGTAGATCCCCGCGCCGGCGGTAGCACTGCCGTCCTCGATTGTGAGCCCGGAGATGTTGGCGGTGACGAAAGGGCTGACGAGGAACACGGTGCTGATGTTGTCGCCACTAACTGCCAAGGTGTTTGCCCCCGGACCGTCGATGTTGAGGTCGGTAGCGATCGTGATAACCCCGCTCTTCAGCGTAATGACGTGGCAAGACCCTTTTGACCGCGGCAACCTGAAGCGGATCGCGTCCCCTGGGGTGGCGTTGGTCACCGCATCGCGAAGCGAGCCCGGTCCCGAGTCACGGCAGTTGGTCACATACTCCGTGATCGGCGATGGGAATGGGTTGACCGTGAGCGACACGGTGTTCATGGAGGTCGATCCCCGATAGTGGCCGTTCAGATCAGCGAAGGTAGCGGCGATGGTCGGGTAGCTACCGACGGCGAGTGAGGTGGAGGTGGCGCAACTCGGCGTCGGGAGCAGGACCACGCACAAGGTCGTCGCGCCTGACGTGAAGGTCACTGCGCCGGTCGCCCTTGTAGGCAGACCCGTCTCGGCGAAGGTCGCCGGACTGCCAGATGCGATGGTCGCCGAGGACGAGCCATTGACGGTGATCGTGAAAGACGTCGGCGCGGGTGTGACCGCCACGGAGCCTTCGACGTAGTCGATCTGGTAGTTCGAGTCCACCGCTCCCGTGCAACTAGAGGTGTACGAGCCCGACACCGGCGAGGTGCTGGAGGCGGTCGTCGAACAGGTGGGCTGGGTGGTTAGTGAGCTCGCGGTGTCCCCGTTGACAAAGCCGCTGTAATTCGCGGTGATCGTCGGCGGGGTACTCCCGTAGGTCATGGAGGTGCTTGAGGCGGTGATGGTGAGCACCGGCGGGCCGCTCGCCGGGTTGACGGTGAGCGACACCGTGTTGGTCGAGGTGGATCCCGAGTAGTTGCCGTCGGTGTCGGCGAAGAAGCCCGTGAAGTTCTGATAGTTCCCGGTGGCCAGCGACATTGGGGTTTGGCAGCCCGTCGCTGGCAGCGTGATCGTGCACAGCACGGTCTCGCCTGACGTGAAGGTGACCGTGCCGGTCGCCCCTGTAGGCAGACCCGTCTCGGCCAAGGTCGCCGGACTGCCAGATGTGATGGTCGCCGAGGACGAGCCATTGACTGTGATCATGAAAGACGTTGGCGCCGGTGTGACCGCCACGGAGCCTTCGACGTAGTTGATCTGGTAGTTCGAGTCCACCGCTCCCGTGCAACTAGAGGTGTACGAGTCCAATACGGGCGAGATACTCGTGGCGTCGGTCGAGCACGTGGGCTGGGTAGTGAGTGAGCTCGCGGTGTCGCCATTGACGAAGCCGCTGTAGCCCGCGGTGATCGTCGGCGGGGTACTCCCGTAGGACATGGAGGTGCTCGAGGCGGTGATGGTCAGCATCGGCAGCGCAGATGAGGGCGTCCAGGCCTCAGCGAGCGTTTGCCAGTCCGGGCCGACGTCCGTAACAAACCATCCGACCGCAAGGCAGAGACTCGAACTCGCGCACGAGACACCGAGGAGTTCGTTGGTTCCACCTTCGGCCCCGGGATTCTGTGGAGAGTCGAGAGTCCACGAGGTACCGTCGAAGGTTTCAGCGACCGTCAGGTAGTTGGCGTCGTAGCCCACGGCCATGCAGAAACTCGAACTCGTGCACGACACGCTCTGGAGCTGGGTGTCGGTCGACGCATCGTTGACGCTCGGGCTCAGTGTCCACGAGGTACCGTCGAACGTTTCAGCGAGTGAATCGGTAGATTCACTCGTGGCGTTGTAGCCCACGGCTATGCAGAAGCTGGAACTCGTGCACGAGATGCCCAAGAGGGCTGGAGACCCTTCTGGGTTCAAGGTGGCGTCAAGCGTCCACGAGGTGCCGTCAAAGGTCTCGGCAATGGTCTGGAAGCTGCTTCCGTCGATGGTGTAGCCAACCGCCACGCAGAAGTTCGAACTCGTGCACGACACGCCCGAGATGAAATTGTCCACCGAGTTTGAGGTGTTCGCGCCGTCCATCTCGGTCCACGAGGTGCCGTCAAAGGTCTCGGTGTAAACCTGGTCGACGGAACCGGAGGCAATGTAGTTACCCAGGGTGACACAGAAGCTTGAACTTGTGCACGACACGGCGGTGAGACGTTCGTCGCTGTAGGTATTCACACTCGTGTCCATCCACGACGTGCCATTCCACATGTAGATGAGGTTCTGGTTGACTCCGCCACTCGTGGTGTAGTCGCCAACCGCTACGCAGAACGTCGTGGTGACGCACGAGACGCTGAGGAGCACGGGTTCGGACCCCCCATCGGGGGCGCTCACGCTGCTGCTCACGGTCCACGAGGTGCCGTCGAACGTCTCGATCACGGTGGATGTGTCCGTATTGCCAACACCGACACAGAAAGTCGAACTCGTGCAGGAGACGCCCTGGAATTGGTTATCCTGCGACGCTCCGGGGTTCTGGCTCGCCGTGACACTCCACGCCGAATCGGCGCCCGCCGGAGTTGGCGACATCAGGATCCCGGCGCCAGCCATCGACCCGATAAGCGCCACAGCGGCGAACAGTCGTGCTGGCGACGCGCCTCTCGTTGACGATCTGACCCGATGACAACGGGTGATGAACGAGAACATGACGGCCCCCCTCCGACCGCCGTCGAAAGGCGTTCGGGCTGACCCCGAACGTATCCACGAGGCGCGGCCGCGTCATCGAGTGTATATCTAGTCAATGCGAAAAGAGTGCTCCGCATTTCCTAGGTCGCTGGTCGGCAGGCTCGCGGAGATCGATCGCATCGATCGCCTTGGAGACGGCGTTTCCAAGGGTCAAAGCGCTTCGCTGGAGCTGCGCGGCGAGGCCGGAATTGGCAAGGAACTTTCAATCTGTTGCGCGCAAGAGCATTGGAGGCCCATTTGAGATTCAAAAGAACCAATATTTTCGAAAGTCCTTTATTTACTTGTGGGCCGCCCGGGTCTCGATCCCGGTACCTTGGGAGTGTTTCGAGCGTGTCCAGGAATGTCGCTGAACGTCCAGATTTGTTGGCCAGCAGAAACTGTGCGTGCGCCAACGTGTTCCGAGGTCCTTGCAGAGTTGAAGTCGTGGCTAGACAATTGGCTAGACCATGGTTCATTTCAAGGAGTGGGCACCATTCAGTTTCGAGGGGCCGATGGGGCGGTGCCTAAGTAGGGGAATAGATGATCTCTCAGACGATTTTGGGTCCAGATATCTCGGGATGATGCACCCTTAGGTGAGGCGGCCGCGGAGCCACCAGGAACAGAATGTGATTAGGAGAAGTGCGAATCCAACGAAGATCGCCGTTGGAATCGTGGTCGCAAAATCCCAAATGTACAGGCACGGCTGACGTTCTCAGCGCTTACACGTCGTTGGTCGTAACCGACAAGCTCGACCAGCGGAATGCGATTTTAACGACGGTCGGCCAAGATTCTCGGCCCGGGTGTCACATTCGGGATGGTCCGGTGTCTCAATGGTGAGTGCAAGTGACCAGAGGAGACAACATGACTAGCAGTACACGGATCCCGCCGGCAGAGTTGACCGGACTCTACGGCGCAATTGTCAAGCGAATGTCCCGCAAGATGTTCGGCGAGGTGCCCGAGCCGGTCGGAGTGGCTTGGCACAACCGGAAGGTGCTGAACCTCAGCTTCAGCATCGGTCGTAAGGCGCAGAAGTGGGATCAGTGCGACGAGAACCTGAAGTCGTTCGCTCACATGGCGGCGGCCAGCCTGATCGGCTGCAGCTTTTGCCTGGACTTTGGCTACTTTCACGCCCACAATGAGGGCCTTGACGTAAACAAGGCGCGTGAAGTGCCCCGCTGGCGTGAGTCGGACGTCTTCACATCGCTGGAGCGCGACGTCATGGAGTACGCCGAGGCAATGACCCAGACTCCGCCGACCGTCACCGACGAACTGTCGTCCCGGCTACTGAAGGCGCTCGGCCCGGCCGCTCTCGTTGAGCTGACCATGTTCATCGCGCTGGCCAACCTCATGGCCCGCTCCAACGTTGCGATGGGCATTGAGTCACAGGGGTTCTCGGCCGCGTGTGGCCTCAAGCCGCTCGCCGTAGCCTCGAGGGCATGACTGACGACCCGTTCGTCTCCCACCGCGGGCTACTCTTCACCGTCGCTTACGAAATGCTTGGCTCTGCGGCCGACGCCG
>Ga0182024_10024455_pt1 | contig 10735 bp, 11 predicted proteins | sample P32metaG_FD_120480 | JGI IMG/M metagenome (GOLD analysis project Ga0182024, IMG submission 120480) | Permafrost microbial communities from Stordalen Mire, Sweden - P3-2 metaG (Illumina Assembly) | ecosystem: Environmental > Terrestrial > Soil > Wetlands > Permafrost | place: Sweden: Stordalen...
CTTCCTCGGCCACGTAAAGGACAGTCTCTGGAGCGCGGATCTGTTTCGCTGCGAATCGGCTGTGTTGAGGACTCACTGGATATTGGTCGTCATGGATCAGTTCACTCGGCAGATCATTGGGTTCGGTGTCCATGCTGGCACAGTGGACGGCATCGCGCTTTGCCGAATGTTCACCCACGCCATTCGAGGCCACCGCTCAATGCCGAAATACCTCAGTACCGACAACGATTCGCTTTATCGCTTTCATCAATGGCAAGCCAACCTGCGAATCCTGGACGTACGCGAAATGAAGACCGTGCCTTACATTCCCTTGTCCCATCCATTTGTGGAGCGGTTGGTGGACACTATCCGCCGCGAGTGTCTGGATCGTACGCTGTTCTGGACAACTGCAGATCTTGAAAGGAAGCTGCTCGAATTCAAGATCTATTTTAATCTCCATCGCACGCATACCGGACGGCTGGGGCGACCACCGGACGAGGCACTGCCTCGGCCAGTGGCGAACCTCCAATCTTATCGATGGCAATCTCATTGCCGGGGCCTGTATCAAACATCGATCGCTGCTTGATTTCAACAGGAATCCGGCTCATTGCAATGTAGCCAGGAATCTTGGCCCAACTGTGTCTCTGGATTCTGTCCTCGGATTACCCGTACTCGCTCGCCTGTTTAGACCGTGTGCCGCTATACATTCTTGGGAATCGAGGTTTCTCAGCTTCCGCCCATTGGCGATAAAATCGGATTCAATAACAATTCGCCATGCACAACCAGGAATGCCCGCTATTGTGGTATCCCTTCGTTTTTAGCGATCCTGCCGATGCGATGTGGCCGGGGGTGCGGTAACGTACATCTGGAGCCGAGGGACACCGTGCCCAAGGAAGGCGCCAAATTGTCGGCACTACTCTCTTGGCGGGACGGCACTGGCAACTGTTTCGGTTACCTCGATGGGGACTTCGGCGGTGATCTTGCTTTCCAGACTGAGGGCTTTGATAGTAGCTTGCGCCACAATGGCCTGCTGGGGAGTCATCCTGGCAATGATGCTGGCCAGCCCTATCGCCACGGCATTGAGCGCGCTTTCCCTATACTGTAGCGCTTTGATAAGGCCTGCCCAAAGCATACCAAAACCTACAAGTCCCTCCAGCCAACGAAGCGAACCGTCGCCGGGAACGCAAGCAGCAATTAGAAACGCCGTCCCAGTTACAAAATGAAAGGCGGCGTCCGTGTTGATGTGGGAGAGTCAGTCTATGAGAGCGGGGTTCGCCAGAAGGACACCATCTGTCATCACTGCGCCATACATCTTCTTGATGGCGGGAATTTCCGGCGCCTTCGGGAGCAATAGCGTGAGAAGTGAGCCGACCCACACTAAAGGTAATCGGAGAATGCTCCCAATCACAAAAGCCAGCATCACAAACATTCCTAGTTTTGTCCTGTAGCCAAACAGTGGATTTAACCATTGGTTGCGCAGCAACACGTTGCCCTTCAGACCCAACAGCATGATCAGCAATGCGCCAGGCACAATGGTGCCGAGAATGCGATTAAGCAGAAACAGAGGATTAAGAAGTAATTGGCTGATTGCCTTGCCGTCAATTTCGGTCATTTTGAGATGTTATCCGGAATAGAGGCTCGCGCGGAGCGCTACCCTATGTTCCGGTGCCCGACAGCTTGATTTTCTGGGGGCTTCCGCCGCCGTTGTCGGTGATACTGACGTCCGCCGTTCGCAATCCAGTTTGTGTGGGGATGAAGCGCACGATAATGTTGCACGTACCACCCGCGCGAACGCTTCCGCCACATGTGTTGCCCACTGAGAAATCGCCAGGGTCAGTACCCGTGGTCTTGATGCTGGTAAGGGTGAGGGTCGTCGAGCCGATGTTCGTCAGCACAACGATTTGCGGCTGGCTTATCTTGCCCACCATTTCATTGCCGAAATTCAGTTTGGTCGCAGAGAGCTTAACCGCAAACCCTGTTCCGGTTAGAGAAATAGTCTGCGGGTTTCCGCCGCCGTTGTCGGTGATTGAAACCATGGCAGTCCTTGTTCCCCCGGTCACAGGAGTAAATTGCACGGTGATCATACAACTTGATCCGACGGGCAAACTCGGCGGGCACGTGTTTGTCTCCGAAAAATCTCCCGGATCATTTCCGTCTATGGTAATGCCTGAAATGTCCACCGTAGCCTATCCGACATTCGTGAAGGTTGCGGTCTGCGAGGCGCTGGTAGTACCGACCTTTTGGTTGCCAAAGGTAATTGCGCCGGGTGAAAGGGTCACGGCTGGGGCCTGCACCAGGATCGAAACCGTGTTGCTGTTGTTGTTGGCGACTGCCAAGTCCAGGTTGCCGTCACCGTTGAAATCACCCATAGCTATGGACCGCGGCCCGTTACCGGTGGTGGGAGATGAGGTAAGGGCGAATTGGCCCGTACCGTCTCCTAGTAGGATGGAAACCGTGTTACTGTTTATGTTGGCTGTTGCCAGGTCCAGCTTACCATCCCCATTGAAGTCCCCCACGGTTATTGATTCCGGCTCTACACCCGTAACGGGAGATGATGCCAGGGTGAAATTGCCCGTGCCGTCCCCTAGCAGGACGGAAGCTGTGCCAGGCGTCGTGCCGTTGCAGTCGGGAATGCTTCCACACACATTGACAACTGCCAGGTCCAGTTTGCCGTCCCCATTGAAATCTCCCACGGTTATTGAAGCCGGGTATATGCCCGTCGCGGGAGATGAGGCGAGGCTGAAATTTCCCTTGCCGTCTCCTAGCAGGATGGAAATCGTGTTGCTACCGTAGTTGGCAACAGCCAGGTCCAGCTTGCCATCTCCGTTGAAGTCACCTACAGCGACTGAAAACGGAACGCTCCCTGTGGCGGGGGATGAGGCCAGACTAAAATTTCCCTTGCCGTCTCCTAGCAATATCGAAACCGTGCTGCCGCCCGAGTTTGCCACTGCGATGTCCAGCTTGCCATCCCCGTTGAAGTCACCTACGGCTACTGACGAGGGACCAGGGCCCGTAGGTGGAGACGAGGCCAAGGTGAAGTTGCCCGTGCCGTCCCCCAAAAGGATGGACACTGTGTCGCTGCCAGAGTTGGCTACTGCGATGTCCAGATTACCATCCTCGTTGAAGTCTCCCACGGTTATTGAATACGGGTATATGCCCGTAGCGGGAGACGAGGCCAGCGTGAAGTTGCCCATCCCGTCGCCTAGCAGAATGGATAAAGTATTGCTGCCGTAGTTGACAACGGCCAGGTCCAGCTTGCCATCTCCGTTGAAATCAGCCACGGCTAAGGAATGTGGGATGTTACCGGTAGAGGGGGATGAGGCTAGCCTTGTTGCGACAGACGGGGTGGAATCGGTGATGGACAAGAAGGCGACGTTTGAAGTGCCCCCGGTGGGTGCAGGACTTACCACCGTAACCGATCCCGTGCCGGCGGCGGCAATATCGGCGGCGGTGATGGAAGCCGTGAGCTGAGACCTGCTGACGAAGGTTGTGGCACGCGGGCTGCCGTTCCAGTTCACCACCGATTTGGAGACGAAGCCCGTGCCATTCACTGTCAGCGTAAACGCAGGTCCGCCCGGCGCCACAGCATCGAGCACCAGTGGCTGGTTGATCAGGGGCACAGGTTTGGTGTTCGCTATTGCGGAAGATGCCAAGCCCATAAATGCAAGCATCAATATCAGCGCCATGGAAACCCGCTCAAATCTCATAAACATTGTGACTCTCCTGTGACCCTGCTGGCCGATCGTGGCCCGATGCCTTGATGAAATTGCCAAATGAGGGGGAACTCCTGACGCTTATTATATATCTGAATGCTCGCCGTCGATGATTCTTGCGTCACCCACGCGATCCCACGCAAAACAAACGCCCCGATCCTCAACACTGAGAACCGGGGCATTTGTTTGGGTGCAAGTTTGGGTGCAGGAAAGTGGCACTCTGTTTTCCGTAAGCAATACGAAACATTGGCCTTATTGGTTTATTCCCCTATCTTCTAAGCAGATGGTTAGGGGTTCAAGTCCCTCCGGGCGCGCCATTCGACAAGATGTTCTTCGCTTACGTTTCGCACGGCAAACAGAGCGGCCGCTTCCATAATATGTGTCCAAACTCGCGCGAAGGCTGCGGGAGCATAGCGCCTTCTGTTTTCGAACTGGGCTTGACGGGCACCGCGAAAAGGTCTAAAAGAACAGCGGCCTTGCAGCAGTCAAACAGGCGGCTGCAGCCGCCGGTCATTCGAAATTCAGGAGGGAATGGAAGATGAGCGAACTTGCGGTACAAGTGAAGAAAGCTTCCACCGTGGCAATCGTCCTTTCGGTTCTGGTAATTCTGCTCGGTTTTGCCGCGATCATTGTCCCCGAAATCGCCGGGCTGGCCGTGACGCTTCTGATCGGCTGGGCCTTGCTCGTGGCCGGCATCGTTGAAATTGTCCATGCGTTTGGTTCCCGCCACGGCGGCAATTTTGCTCTGCACCTGCTGATCGGAATTCTGGACGTGGTTGTGGGCGCGTACCTGATTATCCATCCGACCGCGGCGCTGGTGACGCTCACTTTGATACTGGCCGTGGTTTTCGTGGTGGACGGAATATCCACCCTCTTCTATGGATTTCGCCTGCGGCCGCAACCTGGCTCCGGATGGCTGCTTTTTGACGGGTTGGTTTCCCTGGTACTGGGGATTCTTATCTGGTCGCACTGGCCAATGAGCTCGGTTTGGTTCATCGGCACGCTGATAGGGATTCGCTTGGTGCTGGAAGGAACCGGGCGCCTATTCGCCGCATCGGCAGTGCGTTCCGTGGTTGCGTAATCGCGAACCGCGAAAATCCCTAATCCACGATAATCTGGTTGACTCAAGAGGGAGCCGTCGAGATGCCGTCGACTGTTGCAGCAATGGTTACAGCCCTAAGCTCAGTCAAGAAATTGCTTGAGCTTGTACGTGAAGTCGAAGACCAGAAAATTAAGGCCGAAATTAACACCGCGATTGCCGATGTTCAAGAGCAATTAATTGATACTCAGCAACAGATTCTTACACTCCAGGACGAGAATAGGACTCTTCGCGAAGAAACTCTCTCGCTCAACCAGCAAATTCAACTTAACGTAGGCGTTCTCTTTCACGATGAGTCCTATTGGAAAAAGAAAAGTGATGGTTCTGAGAGCGGCCCTTATTGCCCTCTCTGTCGGGGAAACTCCCAGAAGCTCATCCGGCCTGTCCAGGATATGACGACGGCGGCGGTACTCATATCATCGTCGGTTGTAGAAATCATCAGAATGAAGTGGCTTTAAGAATTCCTCGTGTCGCATGGGGCAAAAGGCGCTGACTGCGGCTCTTGGTCAGTTCAAAGTAACGAGATGCCAAAAGTGGCGATGTGGATGACAAGTCCGTATCGGCGCTAAATGTATCTGATATGATAGCTCCCGATTTCGGCGCGTGTGCTTCCTAAAGCTCGGCCAGCGCGCGGTGTACAAGATGCACGGCAATTGCGCCTTCGCCTACAGCGGACGCTACCCGCTTTACATTACCTGCGCGGACGTCACCCACCGCAAACACCCCCGGCAGGCTCGTTTCCAGCATTTGAGGAGCGCGGGCTAGTTTCCAAGCGTGCCCTTCGGTCGCCGCATCCAAATCTCGCCCGGTAAGGATGAATCCCTTGGGGTCCATGGCGACACAGCCGCGCAACCAGTCCGTCCCTGGGGACGCTCCCGCCATAATGAATACATGCCGAATCTCGTGACTTGAAGTTTCGCCGCTGGCTTTGTCCTGCCAGGTGACGTGTTCCAGATGCGCGTCGCCATCCATGGTCACGATTTCCGTCTTAAAGTGAACTTCAATTCCGGGATTCTCTTCGATGCGCTGAATCAAATAGCGCGACATGCTGTCGGAAAGGCGGCTTCCGCGCACCAGCATGTGGACTTTGCCGGCTGACTGGGAGAGGAATACCGCCGCCTGTCCAGCGGAATTGCCCCCTCCAACCACGATGAGATCTTCGTCTTCGCACAACTGCGATTCCATGTAAGTCGCGCCGTAATACACTCCCTGGTTTTCGAACTTTTCAAGATTGGCGATGGCCGGCTTGTTGTATTGCGCTCCGGTGGCAATCACCACCGCGCGCCCCGCGATTTTATTGCCATTATCCAGCACTACTTTGTAGGGATGTTTCCCCCATTCCAGATGCGCGACGCTGTGCGCCACCATCATTTTGGCCCCAAACTTTTCCGTCTGGGCTATGGCCCGCGCCACCAGTTCCTGGCCCGAAAGGCCCAGGGGAAAGCCCAGATAGTTTTCAATTTTGGAGCTCGATCCCGCTTGCCCTCCGGGTGTGGTGCCCTCAATCACTAGGACGTTCAACCCTTCGGAGGCCGCATATACCGCCGCTGCCAGGCCCGACGGCCCCGCGCCCACGATAATTAGATCGCGAAGCTGCGATTCGTCAACCCCGGTATTCAGCCCCAAGCAATCGGCCAATTCCTGCATCGAAGGATTTCGCATCACCGACCGGGCATTGCAGACCAGCACGGGAATTTCGTTCAAGGTCACCTCGAAGCGATCGAGAAGCTCCTGCGAAGTTTTGTCCGTGTCGAGGTCCACGTAGGTATAGGGGTGTTCATTGCGGCTCAGAAATTCGCGCAGGCGCAGGGTGTTGGCCGAGTGGCGCGAACCCATCAAAATCACGTTGCCTTGGCCGCTGTTGATGAGCTGCAGCCGCCGCAGGATGAACGCCCGCATGAAAATTTCGCTCAGTTCTGCGTCTTTGGCGACCAGCGACCGCAGGCCATCCGCACTCAGCTCCAGAAACTCGCCCGGCTCGACCACGCGGCCGCGTACCAGGGCGCGCCGCCCGGAGATCATAGGCATCTCGCCGGTAAATTCGCCGGGGCCGTGAGTTGCCACTGTGCGCTCGCCTACTAAGTCCGGCTGCACTATCACCATGGTGCCGGAGAGCAGGACGAAAAATGGCACGTTCGTGTCGCCCGGTTCAAATAGGATCTCGTCCCGATGGACGCTTCGCGGCTTGCTGCCCGGGCGCACGCGATCAATTTGAGCCGCGGTAAGAATGGGAAACGCCTGGGTTCGTGCGTCGAGCGCGCTGGGTAAAATCGGAGAAGACATTGTTCACCTCGAACGTTCAGCAGAAATCGTAGTAAACATTAGACCATGCCCGGTGAAATCGGATTCACCATTGAATTGGCGTCTCCCATAGCGTGGCCACCCTCCACTATATTGTGTTTGGTTATGGTCCGAAATTTGAATAGGTGTCTTGCGCTATTTTGGCTAGAATCTCAATGCGCGAGTTCGAGTGCCCTCGGATGACCGAAAAGACGTTGGCGGGAATCAAAGCGGTGGTGATCAATGTATTGATAGTAGCGGCCTTGATTTGGTGCTACGTTGAGGGAGCCCCGCCAAAGATTGTTCTGCTTTCAGCCGTGCCGCTGCTCGTAGTGGCAAACATCCGCATGTACCTGAATCCCCCAAAAATTCAAATTGACCACCGCCAGGACGCCGCCGCATTTGGGGACAAGCAGCAATCATAGATTAAAGGAGAAAAAATCATGCCGACAATCACCACCAAAGACGGAACGCAGATTTATTACAAGGTCTGGGGCGAAGGGCAGCCGGTGGTTTTCAGCCACGGCTGGCCGCTCAACGCCGATGCTTTTGAAGACCAGATGATCTTTCTTGGCGATCACGGATTTCGCTGCATCGCCCATGATCGCCGCGGGCATGGCCGTTCCAGCCAGCCCTGGAATGGAAATGACATGGATACATACGCGGACGACCTTGCCGCTCTCGTCGAGGCTCTCGATCTGAAGAATGCTGTCCACATCGGCCATTCCACCGGCGGCGGTGAAGTCGCCCGCTACATTGGCCGCCATGGCACCAAGCGCGTCGCCAAGGCCGTTCTCATCAGTGCTGTTCCGCCCCTTATGTTGAAGACCGCCGCCAATCCCGGCGGTTTGCCCATGAAAGTGTTCGACGAGATTCGCGCCAACGTTCTTGCCGACCGCGCGCAGTTCTTCAAGGACCTTAGCGCGCCATTCTACGGCGCCAATCGCGCTGGCGCGAAGGTGTCCCAAGGTCTCCGGGATTTCTTCTGGTTGCAGGGAATGTTGGCCGGCCACAAAGCCGTCTATGACTGCATCAAGGCCTTCTCCGAAACGGATTTCACCGAAGACCTCAAACGCTTCGACGTGCCAACCCTGGTTCTCCACGGAGATGCCGACCAGATCGTGCCTATCGGCGCCGCGGGGCTTTTGTCGTCCAAGATGGTGAAGGGCGCCAAGCTGAAAATCTACCCCGGCGCGCCGCACGGCATGTGTTCCACTCTAAAGGATGAAATTAATGCGGATCTGCTCGGTTTCCTAAAGACGTAAGGGGCTGTTGCACGCCAGTAACGATGCGTCCGGGCCGACGAGGAATCTTTGTGAGAGCGTATGGCGAGCATTGGCAATTCTCCGTGTGATCAGGCGGCCATCAAGGCCGGTGTTCCCGGGGAGACTTGCGCGGGCAGCGGCGTCTGGGTGCTCGCCGCAACCATTCTCGGCTCCAGCATGGCGTTTATTGACGGGACGGTGGTCAACGTCGCGCTCCCCGCTTTGCAGTCCAATCTGCGCGCGACCATCAGTCAGGTGCAATGGGTGGTGGAATCCTATGCCCTCGTTCTCGCCGCGCTGCTTCTTGTGGGCGGATCGCTCGGCGATCTCTACGGCCGCCGAAAGATGTTCGCGGGCGGAGTGGTTATTTTTGCGGTCGCGTCGCTGTGTTGCGGAATGGCGGGCAATATCACCCAGCTCATTCTCTTCCGGGGCCTGCAAGGCATCGGCGGTGCTCTTCTCATACCCAACAGCCTCGCCTTAATCAGTGTCTCTTTTGTTCCCGAAAAACGCGGCGCTGCCATTGGCACCTGGTCTGGTTTCACCGCGATTACGACGGCGATTGGCCCTTTGCTCGGTGGATGGCTGGTGCAGCACGCTTCATGGCGATGGGTATTCTTCATTAACCTGCCCATTGCGCTGGTGGTCGTCGCGTTGGCCATCTGGCGGATACAGGAAAGTGATGCAAAAAGGGATGTCGTTCAACTAGATTGGACCGGCGCTCTTCTGATCACGATTGCTCTCGGCGGCATTGTGTATGCGTTTATTGAGTCAGCGCCGAAGGCGGGAGTAATTGGCGCGATCGCCCTCATAGCTTTCGTAATTGTGGAGGCGCGCTCGTCCTCGCCCATGCTTCCACTGGCCCTTTTTCGCTCGCGGAATTTTAGCGGAGCGAATCTATTGACGCTTTTTCTTTACGGCGCGCTGATCGGGATGCTTTTCTTTCTTCCACTGAATCTTATACAAGTGCAGGGCTACACGGCGACCGAAGCTGGCGGGGCCATGCTGCCGCTTATCATCCTGATGTTTTTATTGTCGCGCTGGTCTGGCGGACTTCTAACCCGCTACCGTGCCAGGTCGCTGCTGGTGATTGGTCCACTTATCGCAGCGGTTGGCTTCGCGCTGTTTGCGAGACCCGGCATCGGCGGCTCTTACTGGAGCACATTCTTCCCTGGCATATTTGTGCTCGGCATTGGCATGGCCATCAGCGTCGCGCCCCTTACAACAATTGTGATGAGCGCGGTCAATCAGAAACAGGCCGGCATAGCATCTGGCGTCAACAACGCGGTTTCGCGCATCGCCGCTCTGCTGGCTATCGCTGTTCTTGGATTGGTCTTGAACGGCGTCTTCAATCGCGCTCTCGACCAGCGCCTCCAGTCACTTTCATTGCCACCAGCGGTTCGAAAACAGATTGATTCGGAGCGGCCACAGCTCGCCGCCGCGCAAACGACTAATAGCCTTGGGCTACGCGCTATTGACGAAAGCTTCGTAGCGGGCTTTCGGGTCGTTGCGTGGATCGCGGCAGGCCTTGGTTTGGCGAGCGCTTTGAGTGCCGCCGTGCTGATTCGAGAAGAACCGAAGTAATATGCCGATCCGCGTCTCTCACAAGCGAGGAATAGCTGGGGAGCAAAGTTTGAACCTTCGTTGCGTAGGGAAAACGACGGAACCACCGGTGGTTCTGAAGCGTAATCGCAGGAGTTCGGGAAAGAGGAGGAAAGCCGAAAATGATCCACGGAATGAGCACATTCACAATCATGCACGTGCTGCTGAGCTTGATTGGAATTCTTTCCGGATTCGTTGTGGTGTTCGGGATGCTGGTGGCGAAACGGCTTGATGGCTGGACCGCGGTATTTCTCGCCACTACTGTGGCGACCAGCCTGACCGGGTTCTTCTTTCCGTTCCACAAGTTTCTGCCATCGCATGCCCTCGGCGTCATATCGCTGGTCGTTCTTCCGGTTGCGATCTTTGCGCGATACCGCCGTCACCTCGCGGGCCACTGGCGTGGGGCCTATGTGATCACATCCGTGATGGCCCTCTATCTGAATGTTTTTGTCCTGGTCGTCCAACTCTTTCGAAAGGTGCCGGCGCTGAACGCGATGGCCCCGACGCAAACCGAGCCGCCATTTAAGGTGACCCAGCTTGTTGTTTTGGTTCTTTTCGTCATGCTTGGGATTTTCGCGACGATTCGGTTCCGCCACGAACGGCCTCGCGTGGTTTGATCGGTCGTGTTTCTACGAATTGTTGTCCGGCTCTAGTGTACTGTCCCACAAATAAACGGCAATAGTATTGCTGGGAATATGGGCATCTCCGGTGCGGATTACGCAACAGGCCATTCGTCGCGGGTCGTTTCGCAGCGTCAAAGAACTGGTCGAAAGAATCGATCAATACGTTCGGGCCTC
>Ga0182024_10024456_pt1 | contig 10734 bp, 12 predicted proteins | sample P32metaG_FD_120480 | JGI IMG/M metagenome (GOLD analysis project Ga0182024, IMG submission 120480) | Permafrost microbial communities from Stordalen Mire, Sweden - P3-2 metaG (Illumina Assembly) | ecosystem: Environmental > Terrestrial > Soil > Wetlands > Permafrost | place: Sweden: Stordalen...
AGATCGCCGCCGGAGAAGGCGTCGGCCACATGGCCCAGATGTCGCTCGGTATGAAACCCCTGACCGTCGAAGGCGGCGATGCCGCATGCTTCCTGACCACGGTGCTGCAAGGCGTGCAAGCCCAGGGCGACGACCGTTGAGGCGTCGGGGACGCCAAACACCCCGAACACGCCGCACTCAAGGCGGAGCTGATCGTTGTCGGAGCGTCCAGTCGAGGTCACCGCGTTTTCTCCACCAGAGCATCGAGCGCGTGGCGCTGATCGTCGCTGTAGCCGTGCAAACCAGAGCGGCCACGCGCCGGCTTGGGCGCGGTCGTCGGAGGCGTCGGCGGCGGCGTCTCGCCGGTTACCGCCTCGGTCATGGCCGGCGCCACGCCGCGCGCGACTTTCAATCCCTTGGGCGCGAAGGTCCGTAGCACCGCGCCGGCCGCTTCGGCCAGCGGATAGATTCTCGCGCCGGTGATCCACGCCGGCATCCGCTCGGGAGGCGTGGCGGCGTTGATGAGCAGAGCGAAGACTCCTATCACCACCAGTCCGCGCACCAGGCCGATGGCGAAACCGAGCCCTCGGTCGAGGCCCGAGAGCGCCGTCTGCCGCACCGTGCGGGTGAGGGCGCCGCCGATCATGCGCAGCACGATGTAGGCGAGGATGAACAGGATCAGGATGGCGGCGGTGTTGGCGATCCACGGTGTGTGAATGGCGTGCCGCGCGATCGGACCGGTGAAACGCAGGGCGAACACGGCGACTACCGCGGCGAAAACGAAGGCGATAACGGTTGTGATCTCCCGGGTCGCGCCACGCGCGAAGCCCATCAGGCCCGAAACCAGCAGAACGGCGCCGGCGATGTAGTCGAAAAGGCTCATCGTCGGATCATGGGCGCGCTAGTCCCATGTCTGGTCGCCGATCCGCCTGATCGCCTCGGTCAGGCGCGAGACCCCCGTCACCGCGACGCCTGATCCGACGCCGCCGCCGACTGGAGCCAGGGCGCGCGAGAAGCCCAATTTGGCGGCTTCCTTCAAGCGGGCCTCCATTCTGCTCACCGGACGAATGTCTCCAGAAAGACTGATCTCGCCGAAGACCACACACTCCTGCGGCAGGGCGGCATCGAGCGCCGAAGAAGCCAGGGCGGCCGCCGCCGCCAGATCGGCCGCCGGCTCGCTGATTCGCAGGCCGCCAGCAACGTTCAAATAAACATCACGAGTGGCGAATCCAAGTCCGCAGCGCGCTTCCAGGACCGCCATGACCATGGCCAGCCGGCCGCCGTCCCATCCCACAACGGTGCGGCGCGGCGTGCCGTACACGGACGGCGCCACCAGGGCCTGGAACTCCACGAGCACCGGGCGAGACCCTTCGATGCCGGCGAACACCGCCGCGCCCGCAGCCCGCTCGCCGCCCTCGTTGAGGAACAGCGACGAGGGATTCTTGACCTCGGAGAGGCCCGCGTCGCCCATCTCGAAGACGCCGATTTCGTCGGTGGCGCCAAAGCGGTTCTTGGCCCCGCGCAGGATGCGAAACGGATAACCTCGCTCGCCCTCGAAGGCGAGCACCGCGTCGACCATGTGCTCGACAACCCGGGGACCGGCGATCTGGCCGTCCTTGGTGACGTGGCCCACCAGCACCACCGCGACGCCGCGCCGTTTGGCCAGGCGGACCAGTTCGCCGGCGCAGGCCCGCACCTGGGTCACCGAGCCGGGACCCGCCTCGTGCGCGTCGCTCCACAAGGTCTGGATGGAATCGATGACCACCAGATCGAAGGCTTCGCGCTTAAGGGCCTCGACGATGTCGCGCAGGGCGGTTTCGGCGGCGAGCCTGACCGGCGCGTCGGCCATGCCCATGCGATGGGCGCGGGCGCGAATCTGCTCCACCGCTTCCTCGCCGGAGATATAGGCGCACGCCGCGCCGCGGCGGGCCGCCTGGGCGCAGACCTGCAAGAGCAGGGTGGATTTGCCAACCCCTGGATCGCCGGCCAGCAGGATGGCCGATCCTGGCACAACGCCGCCGCCGCACACGCGGTCGAACTCAGCCACGCCGGTGACGATCCGCGGTTGTGTCGTCGAGAGGCTCTCAAGGCCCTCGAAGGCCAGACCCCCCTTCGCCCTCGCCCCGCGCGCTGGTGCCAGGGCGCCCGGCGGTCGGGCCGTGCTTTCCTCGACCAGGGTGTTCCACGCGCCGCACGCCGTGCACTGGCCGGCCCACTTGGCGTGAACCGCGCCGCAGGACTGGCAGGCGTAGACGGCGCCGTCGCGGGCCATGACCCTCCGATTCGAAATGTGCTCGCGGCTTGCCGCGCCTCACGGTCTCACGATTCACCTGGGCGCGCACAGAACATCTCGCCAGAGCGCGGGGACTAAGATAGCCTGCGACCGGCGATCGAAAAGCAACGGGGAGGCTGAATATGAGTGTCGCGGAAGAACCCAGACGGGCGAACCTGATCGCGCGGGCGCAGGGCATCTTGCTGAAGCCCAAGGCTGAGTGGGATGTCATAGAGGCCGAGCCGGCCACAATTCGCGGGCTGTTTACCGGTTATGCCTGCATTCTGGCGGCGATCCCACCAATCGCCCTGGTGCTGCGTCATCTGCTGTTCATTCACTGGGCGCTGATCCCGATCATCGTCATCGCGGTCATCACCTATGTGGCGTCCCTGGCGGGCGTGTTCGTCCTGGGCTTCATCATCGACGCCCTGGCGCCGAGCTTCGATGGGCAGAAAAACTCCGTTCAGGCCATGAAGCTGGCCGTCTACCCCTACACAGCACTATGGGTGGCCGGCGTTCTGAACATCGTGCCGATGCTCAGTGTCTTGGCCCTCATCGCCGGCCTGTACGGTCTCTATATCCTCTACATTGGCCTGCCCAAGCTGATGAAGACGCCCCAGGAAAAGACCCTCGGCTATTTCGTGGTCAGCATCGTGGTGGCCATCGTCGTCAACTTTATCATCGGCGCGGTCATCGGCGCGATTACGGTGATGTTGGTGGCGGACGTGGCCGTTTCGAGCGCCGCCGCCTTGACGTAGATCGCGGTCGCCTGACAAGGCGGCGCCGGCCTCCGCGACGGCGAAAGCGCCGCTTTGCCTCAGCGCGCCTCGAAGCGACCTTCGCGGGCGCGGTTGCTGAACTTGGTCAGGTCTTCGTTGAAGTGCAGGCGAACGACGCCGATCGGTCCGTGTCGCTGCTTGCCGATGATGATCTCGGCCAGATTGCGGATCGGATCGAGCTTTTCCTGCCAGGCCAAATGTTCGGCCGTCCCTTCATTGGGTGGGGTGCGGCCCAGATAATAGGCCTCGCGATAGATGAACATCACCACGTCGGCGTCCTGCTCGATGGACCCCGATTCGCGCAGGTCGGCCAGTTGAGGCTTCTTGTCGTCGCGGTTCTCCACTTGCCGGGAGAGCTGGGCGGCGGCGATCACCGGCACGGCAAGCTCCTTGGCCAGGGATTTGAGGCCCTGGGTGATCTGGCTGACTTCCTGGACGCGGTTTTCGACCCGGCCGCTGTCATTGGCGGTGACCAGCTGCAGATAGTCGACCACGATGAGGTCCAGGCCGATGGTGCGCTTGAGCCGCCGCGCCCTGGCCGCCAGCTTGGCGATGGAAATGCCGCCGGTGGCGTCGATATAGAGGGGCGCTTCGCCGATTTCCTGGGCGGCGTCGCGGATGCGGCCAAATTCACTGGCGTTGATCTCGCCCTTGCGGATCTTGTCGGAGGGAACCTCGGTGACCTCCGCCAGCAGGCGCATGGCCAGCTGCTCGGCCGCCATTTCCAGTGAGAAGAAGGCGACCACGCCGCCGCTCACGGTCTTTCGCCCGCCATCCGGCTGCGGCTCCCAGGCGTAGCGACGCGCGACATTGAAGGCGATGTTGGCGGCCAGGGAGGACTTGCCCATGGAAGGTCGACCGGCGACTATAATCAGGTCCGAGGGATGCAGGCCGCCCAGCTTTTGATCGAGGTCGGTCAATCCGGTGGACAGCCCCGACAGGCCGCCGTCGCGGTTGTAGGCCTCCGCGGCCATGGTCACCGCGCCGCTGAGCGCATCGGTAAAGCCCATCAGACCGCTGGACGTCGAGCCGGTTTCGGCCAGGGTGTAGAGTTGCTGCTCGGCCGCCTCGATCTGTTCGCGGCCGGACATTTCCGGGTCGCCCACCTGGGCGTTTCCCGCGATCTCGCCGCCGATGCGGATCAGGTCGCGGCGCAGAGCCAGGTCGTAGATGACGCGGGCGTAGTCGGCGATGTTGGCGGCCGGCGGCGCGCGGTCCACCAGGTCGGCCAGATATCGCATGCCGCCTAGTTCCTCGAAGGCGGGGTCGCGCTGAAACTGTTCGGCGAGCAAAATTGGCTCGGCCAACTGCCCGCGGCGCACGGCGTTCTGGATGGCGGCGAACAGCCGACCATGGAACGGCTCGAAGAAATGCCCCGGCTGGAAAGAGTCGCTCAGGCGCTCATAGGCGCTGTTGTCATACAGAAGGACGCCAAGCAGGGCTTGTTCAGCCTCTATGTTTGACGGGGCGTGAAGGACGTCGGCCGGCGGCGTTGGCGCACGCAGGTCGAGAAGGGGAACGATGGCCATATCTATCGATAGCCCAATTGGGCCGCCTCGCGCGTCGCGACATGCTGTCTTGCCCACAGGAAAAGCGCGCCTGTGGACGATGTGGAAAACAAGCTTTAGTGCAGGCGGCCCGGACGAGGCGGCCGCGCGTTCCGGCGACTGACCAGGTTAGTCCTCCCGGCCGAGGTTTTCCTGGCTGCCCGCGCCGCCCTCAAGCATGTCGGCGGCCGACTGGGCGTCGGTGGCGCGGTCCTCTTCGAACTGCGAAGTGATGACGTTTTCGCCGCGGGCCTGGCGTTCGGCTTCGTCCTTGCTGCGGGCGATGTTGATGTTCACGGTGAGGACGACCTCGGCGTGCAGCCGCACCTTGATGGGGTGCACACCCAGCGTCTTGATGGGCTTGTCCAACACCACCATGGCGCGGTCGATCTTGCCGCCTTCGGCGTTCACCGCCTCGGCGATGTCGCGGCCGGATACCGAACCGTAGAGTTGGCCGCTGTCCCCGGCCTGACGGATCATCATATAGGACGTCCCGTCGAGTTTCTCGCCAGCCTTGGCGGCGGCGTCTCGGGCCGTGGCGTTGCGCGACTCGATCTCCACGCGCTGGCCTTCGAAGATCTTCATGTTCGCCGTGGTGGCGCGCAGGGCCTTGGACCTCGGCAGCAGGAAGTTACGGGCGAAACCGTCCTTCACGCTGACCGTGTCGCCCAGGGCGCCGAGACGTTCGACCCGTTCGAGCAGGATGACTTTCATCTGGGCCCCTATTTCACGACGTAGGGCAGCAGGGCGAGAAAGCGCGCGCGCTTGATCGCCTTGGCCAATTCGCGCTGTTTCAACGCCGAAACCGCGGTGATGCGCGAGGGGACAATCTTGCCACGCTCGGAGATGTAGCGCTGCAGGAGCTTGACGTCCTTGTAGTCAATCTTCGGAGCTCCCGCTCCGGAAAACGGGCACACCTTGCGTCGCCGCATGAAATTGCGCCGGCCGCCGCCGTTGGAGGGCGCGTCTGGAATGGTGGTTTCTTCGGTCATCTAAAGGTGCTCGGTTGCGGGCTCAGGCGGGGACTTCGTCGAAGCGGCGTTCGCGCTCGCGGTCGCGGCGGGCGAGCACGGGCGAAAGCTCCAGATCGAGGGTTTCGACCCGCACGGTGAGGAACCGCAGCACGTCCTCGTTGATCGAGATCTGCCGCTCCATCTCCTTGACCGCCGCCGCCGGGGCGTCGATGGCCAGCAGGGAGTAATGCCCCTTGCGGTTCTTCTTGATGCGATAGGTTAGATTTCGCAGACCCCAGTACTCGATCTTGGCGATGTGGCCGCCAAGGGATTCAATGAGGGCTTTGAGTTCTTCGTTGAGAGTCTCGGCCTGAGCCGGCGAGATATCTTGCCGTGCGATAAGCACGTGCTCGTAAGAGGGCATGACGTCCTTGTTCCGGCTGGGAGGCGGCGTCTCGAGCGCTCGGAAGGCACGCATCGAGGCGATGGTTCTTAAGCCGCGGCGGCCGGGAGGCTCCCGATCCTTTGACGATCCGCGTTAAAGACCGCTCTCCTTGAGAAGCCGGCTCGGTTACGCGTAAACGCCGTTCGGCGCAAGTGCAGCCACATCGATCACCTTGCAAACCGGGGTCGGAAAGGATCATATTGCGCGCCGTTGACCCTAGGGAGGGATGATCATGTCACGCAATGCGGCGGGCCTCGCGATCCTTTGGGGGCTGATGGCGAGCACTGCGCCGATAGCGGCGCTGGCGTCTGGCGGCGGTATGGGCGGGAGCGCTGGTGGCGGGCAGATGCCAAGCATTTCGGCGCCGCAGTTCGATCCGGTGCAGGAATATCGCGACGGCATGACGTCCTATCAGGCCGGCAAGTTCAAGGAAGCCGCCCGCAATTTTGAGCACGTCACCGAGGCGGAGCCTCGCGAAGCGCACGGCTGGTATATGCTGGGCATGGCCAGGGTCGGCGCGAATGACGCCAAGGGCGCGGCGCATGCGTTCGAGAGGTCCTTGAAGGTCGATTCCAACTCCATCGATTCCAGACGCGAATACGCCGTCACCCTGGCCAAGCTGAAACAGAACGACAAGGCCAGCGCGGAGCTTGCCACCCTCAAAAGCCGTGCGGCGGCTTGCAATGACACCTGCGCCGACGCCGCCAATCTCAAGGCGGCCATCGCCGCAGTGGAACAGGCCTTGGCGTCCCCGGGCGCCGGCAGCGCGTCGCTTGGCGTGCCTGCCGCTCTGGCGTCCACCGCCGCCGGCGACGTTGCCTATGTGCGCGCGGTGAGCTTGATCAACGAACATCGGTTCGTCGAGGCGCTGGCCGCTCTGGACGAGGCCGAAGCGGTGTTCGGCCCGCATCCAGATATCCTCACCTATCAAGGCTATGCGTGGCGCAAACTGGGCCAACTCGACCGGGCCGAGAGCTACTACAAGGCGGCGCTGGCGGTCGCGCCAGCGCACCGCGGAGCCACCGAATACTACGGCGAACTCAAGGTGATCCGCGGTGACATGACTGGCGCGCGGGCCATGCTGGCCAAGCTGGATGGCCAGTGCGCCTTCGGCTGCGTCGAAGCGGAGGATCTGAGGCGTTGGATCGATCACGGCGGCGATCCGGCCTCCTGATCGCCGTTGCGGCGGCGGCGTCACTGGGCGCCGCCACGACCGCGCCCTTGCCGTTGCGCGCGATGCGCTGGCTCGCGCCAGATGCGGATGCGTCCCAGGTTTTGACGCGGCGACCCGTGGAATGCCTGACCCTCCCTCGGGATCGCGCCACCGCCTACAGTGTCGAACTTGGGCGCGCCGCCTTCCGCACACCCCTGCTCCTCGGCGGCCAGGCGGCACGGGCGGGGATTGCCTGCGAGACCTGTCATCGCAATGGGCGCACCAACCCTGACTTCGATTTTCCGGGGCTTTCCGGCGCGCCCGGGACGGCGGATGTCACCTCATTTGTGTTCAGTTCCCATCGGGGTGATCACATCGATGACCCAAGACCCATTCCCGACCTCGGCGGTCCCAAGTCAGCCCTGAAGGTTTCCCAGGCGCCAGGCTCGCCGGCGCTGAAGCACTTCATTCATGGCCTGGTCACCGAGGAATTCGACGGCGCAGAACCGCCGCCCGCCGTCCTTGCGGGCCTAGCCGCCTATATTCGCGCCCTAAGCCCGGCCGCCTGTTCGCCGCGGGGAATCGAACCGCTCCGGGTCGAAAGCGACATCGACGACGCCCGCCGGGCCGTCCGCGCCGCCCAGGGCGCCCTGGCGTGGGGCGATGCATCGGCGGCCCTCCTCATGGTCCAGGCGGCGCGGTCGCGCCTGGGAGATATCGCCGAACGCTACGGCGATCCGGGGTTGCGGATTGCGCGCCAGAGTCTGGTGGTCGCCGATCTTGACCTCGCCGCGACCCTGGCCGCCATCCGCCAGTCGAGTCCCGCCAGCGCTGAGCGGCTGTCCACGTGGCTGGCGCGCTCCCAAAGTTGGGCGGCGGTGGTAGAGCGCGATGAAGCTCGCTCGCTCTACGAGCCTACGGTCCTGGCTACGGCGAGCGTTCCACGGGGCCGCTGATCGACCCATGGTCACTGGCTTGCTTGCGGGCGGTTGATGCGCCTGCGAGGATGGCACGCGCCGCGCGGCGCGGGCGGGGACAATGTTCATGAAACGCATCACTCTCGGCTTGGCGTTGGCGGTTGCATCTTGGCTGCCCGGCGTGGCGACCGCCGTCCAGCCCTCGGCGCCGCCCGCATCGGCTGGAGCGCCCCAACAGGCCGAGCCATCGGCCCATTCGATCCAACTGGCCAAGCGCCTGTTCGCCGCCCAGCATCTCGATGCCCAAATGAACAGCATGATGACGAGTCTGTTGCCGGTATTCGCCAAGGACATGGCCAAACAGATGCCGGACATCGGCGCCGATGGAACGACCGCGGTCGTCGAGGCGACCAAGGGAGCCTTGGCCGAGTGGTTTCCAAGGTACATGGACCGAATGGCGGTGGAATACGCCCGCGTCCTAAACGAAGATGAACTGCAGGCGGCGGTGACGTTCTACGAAAGCCCCGTGGGCAAATCGATCATCGGCAAGCTCGGCGCGATGGTCCCGGTCGCCACCAGGGTCATGCTTGAGATGCGCCCACAGCTGCAGATCCTGATGTATGGCCAGTTGTGCAAACGAATCGACTGCGCCAAGCTTCGACAGCCCTCGAACCTCAAGAGCTCCTAGCGTCCGCCCGGCGAAGCCTTCGTAGGTCCTGCCGCTAGAGCGGGTGCGAGGCGCGATAGGCCTTCAGGGCATCCAAGGTTCTCGAGACGTGCTCGTCGGGCTTCAGGTTCGAATAGGCGAAGATCACCCTTCCATTGGGCGCGATGACGTAGGACGTGCGGTCCGAATAGCCGGGATGAACGGCCAGAGTGGCGTCGTAGCTCTTGGCGATGGTTGCATTGGGATCGGCCGCGACAGGGAACTTCGAGCGGCACTCGCTCACTGAAAATTCCGTCAGGCGGTCGATGTTGCCGGCGGTGACGCCGATCAGCGTGGCGCCGAGCTTTTTGTAGTCGGCCGACGCGTCGGCGAATTCATGCGCTTCGATCGTACAGCCGGCGGTGAAGGCGGCGGGGAAGAAATAGAGGACCACGGGCCCCTTCCTCAATGCGCTGGAGAGCTTGAAGCCAAATTGCTTGCCGGCCTGCGAGGCCTGGGCCGAGAAATCGGGGGCCTTGGCGCCGACGCTGAGGGCGGCGTGGGCGGGCTGGGCGAAAAGGAGCGCGGCGGCGCCGGCGGCGGCGACGAGACGGTTCATGATCAATCTCCGGTGGGCGACAGCCTTCTCTATGCGCTCAGGCGGGGTATCGACGCCAGCGGCTTTGAAGTAACCCTCGCGGCGGCGCCATCGCCATGGCCGGGATCAAACCGCCGATGAGACTCGCATTGCTGTTTCCTGGTCAGGGCAGCCAGGCCGTGGGCATGGGTGTCGAGCTCAGCGCCGCCTTCGCCGAGTCCCGGGCCGTTTTCGAAGAGGTGGATGACGCCCTGGGTCAGAAGCTGTTCGCCCTGATGCGCGACGGGCCCCTGGAGGATCTGACTCTGACCGAAAACGCCCAACCGGCCCTGATGGCGGTGAGCTTGGCGGCCATGGGCGCCTTGCGTGGCCAATTTGGCGTCGCGGTGGAAAAGGCGGCCTTCGTGGCCGGCCACTCTCTGGGCGAATATTCCGCCCTCGCCGCCGCTGGCGCCCTGGGCCTCGCCGACACCGCCAGGCTGCTGAAATTGCGCGGGCAGGCGATGCAGCGGGCCGTACCGGTGGGCGCGGGCGCGATGGCTTCGCTGATCGGACCGAAGAGCGATGTCGCCTTGGCCGAAGCCGCGGCCGAGGCGGGCGCCAAGGACGGCCCAGTGGGGAGCGTGTGCGTGGTCGCCAATGACAACAATGCTGGCAATGTGGTGATTTCCGGGACCAAGGCGGCGGTGGATCTGGCCATCGAGAAGGCCAAGGAGCTGGGCGCCCGGGCCATTCTCCTGAATGTTTCGGCCCCCTTTCACTGTCCGCTCATGCAGCCGGCCGCCGACGAGATGGCGCAGGCGCTGGGGCACACCGACCTGACCGCCCCGCATGCGCCCCTCGTGGCCAATGTCACCGCCCGGCCGACTCTTGATCCGCAGCTTATTCGCCGTCTGCTGGTCGACCAGGTCACCGGCCGCGTGCGCTGGCGCGAAAGCATGGAGTGGCTGGCCGGAGACGGCCGCGTCGACCGCTTCGCCGAAGTGGGCACGGGAAAGGTATTGACCGGCATCGCCAGGCGCATCGCCCCTGAAGCCGAGGCGGTGGCGCTCAATTCTCCGGCCGATCTTGAGGCCTTCGCCAAGGCTCTGTGAGGAAGGCAGCCCCATGTTTGATATTTCCGGCAAGACCGCCCTGATCACCGGCGCTAGCGGCGGTATCGGCGGCGCCATCGCCCGCGCTTTGCATGGTCAAGGCGCTCAGGTCGTGCTGTCTGGAACCCGTCAGAGCGCGCTGGACGCCTTGGCCCGCGAGCTTGGCGGGCGCGCCACCTGCGTGGTCTGTGACCTTGCCGACGGCGACGCCGTCGACGGCCTGATCGGCTTGGCCGAAGAGGCGGCGGGCGGCGGACTGGACATTCTCGTCGCCAACGCCGGCGTCACGCGCGACGGCCTGCTGCTGCGCATGAAGGACGAGGATTGGTCGGCGGTCTTGAAGGTCAATCT
>Ga0182024_10024457_pt1 | contig 10734 bp, 16 predicted proteins | sample P32metaG_FD_120480 | JGI IMG/M metagenome (GOLD analysis project Ga0182024, IMG submission 120480) | Permafrost microbial communities from Stordalen Mire, Sweden - P3-2 metaG (Illumina Assembly) | ecosystem: Environmental > Terrestrial > Soil > Wetlands > Permafrost | place: Sweden: Stordalen...
CTCACTTCCCTGACACGGAAGGGGTCACAAGTTCAAATCTTGTACCGCCCACCAGTTCAATAGCCTATTTTCGAGCACCTGATCGACTGCGCTAAAACCGCAGAAAGAGCCAAACTAAGATCCAAAAGAGCCAACTGAGGCCCCAGCGGGCTCATGTGAGCTGATCTTCCCGGCGCAACGGGAGACCAGGCCGTTTCTGTGGAGCATGTGACCGCTCGCTGAAGTCCCGGCGCGAGCGAGAATCAGTCAGCCCCAAACATGCGAATGATTGCGCATGTCATCCAGATATGCGCAGTACCGCCGACAAGTCCGGGAGACTCGCCTGCGCGAATAACGGCGGGACTGTGTGCGCGGAGTAAGGACTCGTCGCGTTGTCGGCGACCTCCGCAATCCGAGGTTCTATCCGGCGAGCGGTTGACCAGCTTGCATAATTATGCATCGCCGCCGTGCGCGGAGAACGCTCGCTTTTGCCGCATAGCGAGCACCACGCCGTTCCCGGGCTCCAGGAGTTCAGCCGTCTCGCCAACGCGCGGCAGCCTGAGGATCCACTGGTGTACGGCGGATAGCTCATAGTTCGCTGAGCGCGCGCCTGTGAGCCAGGCTTCCCCGCTCAACCTCGGTGAGGGCCGCTCGTACCTTGTCATCGTGTTGCTCAACGAGCGCTGCGGACAGGTGCTGCCCGAGCCGGTCGAGATGCTCGCCGACGATCCGGCGGACCTCCTCGTTGCTCGCGGCCCCGTGCCAGGGGTTCGGTGGCGTCCGGCCGGCTGCGCTCGGCATGCTCGCCAGCGGCGACACACCGAGTGCCTGGTCCTGGTCCGCGAGCAACCGGGCCCAGGTTCTCAGGTCGGCGAAGAGCTGGTCGAGCTCTGCGTGCAGGGCCTGCGACTCGGGGACCCTGCGGTGAGCCTGCCTAACGTCCAGGATCGCATCGATGACGTCGCTGAGCACCTGGTTGAGGGCGGCGGCTGGATCATCGCGCGGGGGCGGGCTCACGCGGACACCGATGGGGGCCGGCGGCCTCGGCACGCGCAAGGCCGGACTACTGGGTTACGCCATCCCACGCCCAGGGATCTCCTCATCTCTGACCTCGCCTCCTCTGCCCGGTCAGCCCGGATGACATCCGCTTGGTGAGCGGACGAGGCGGCCGTGGACAGAGCCTACCGAGGCACACGGCTCCCCCGCGGCGGGCGACTCCCCTGGCCGAGCCAACCCGGACGACGCCGGAGGCGAGGATGCGGTTGCCGCGGACGTCTTCCGCGGCGAGTTCTTCACCGGTGCGCTTGTGTCCGTCGCGCGGAGCATTACCGTGCGCATCCTGCAAGTGTGGACGCTCGGTCATCGTCCGGCTCCGAGGTCGTCCGGCCGGCCTGCGTCCAGGCGCGTCCACTGAGATATCGGGCGGCCGCCCGGCCAGTCGGCGACTGGTGACCAGTCAGGCGGGCCACTGCTGGTGCGCGTGTTGGTGCACTGCTGGGGCCAGCCGTCCGGAGAGTCCTCCCACGCCTCCTGGCGCCCGCACACGGTGAGGTCCATGAGCGCGTAGCTGTTGTCCATGGCCTCGACTCCGCGGATGGTCGTCCAGTAGGTTCCGAAGGCGCGGCTGCCATCGCGCAGGTAGCTCATGATGTACATCCTGTTGGGCTCGCGGCCGGCCAGAAGCGTGTCCAGCGAGGCTGCCTGTGCTGAGTACCAGGGCATGTTCCAGCCCATGAAGTCGTGATAGCGGGCGCTTTCGTCGTAGGTGCCCTGGCAGAAGACCGCGAAGGTGATGTCGCGGGAATGCAGTGCGGACAGCTCGCTGACCTGCGTGGTGTAGTACGTGCAGCCCTCGCATTGCTCGGCTGCGGGGTGGCCGGGGTGCCACATGAAGTAGTAGACGACGAGCTGCCGTCGCCCCTCGAACGCCTCGAGCAGGGTCAGCTTCCCACTCGGACCGGTCAGCGGTGTGGAAGCGTCGACGTCGACCATCGGCAGCCGGCGCCGGGCGGCGGCGATCGCGTCGCCCTCATGGGTGTGCGCCTTCTCCCGAACTCGCAGCCGGTCCACCTCCGCCTGGAAGGTGCCTCGGTCGACGGCCACGGGCAGACCGGGTGCCGCCCCGGCTCCCGATGAGCCGGCAGGGCGTGCTGCGTCATCCTTCATTGCCTGTCATCTCCCTAGCTCTGGCGGCACCAGTCCGGTTGGCTGGCTGTCCGCGGGGTGACTCACGAACGTCGCCGACACCCGGCCTGCACCGAAGGTGCAGGTGCTCCCGTACGGCAGGTGGCGAGTGAGCTGGTCTCCGCACGGGCCGCAGGAACGGCGGCATGCGTCTGCGGGTGGAGCGCTCACGCCGTACTCTCTAGGGTCTCTCGTCGTATTCGTCAGGGAGCCGCGTGTTAGGGCCGCCGACCTGCTGACCGAGGAGGGCAGCGCGTCCCTTCGGCTCTTCCCGCGCCTCCCCGGAATCGCCGGAACGATTCAGTTCGGTTTGCCAAGGCGGGCCGGGGTCGCCGGTGCGCCACGGGCGCGGACGAATATGACGAAGCCGATACGGCTAAGGCCGGGAATAGGTCATGGTCCATGCGCCGCGGTCGCCAGGCTAGTATTCGTTCCCGTCCCAGGGCGAGCCACAGATGTGCAGGTGGGCGTACGGGGTGCCGGCGAACATGACCATGGTGCCGCCGTCCCGCATGATGGTGCCGATCCCGGCGGCCTTCGCGTCGAACGGCCAGATGAGCATCCAGCGGGGGCCGATGGGGATGGCGGGACTGGTGCGGTCGAACGGATCGGTGAAGCTGTGCTGGGTGGCGCCGTTGAGCATGTAGATCAGTCCAGGCGCGGTGTTGGTCGGCTTCGGCTTGCCGGCCAGGTCCACTGCCAGCTGGTGCTGGCCGGCGAACGTGCCGGCCACAGCGTAGACGTCGATCATGGGCATTTTCAGGGCTCCCGCCGTCAGATGCGTGGTTCGCATCGCGCCCTTTACACCCTGGTCCGGCTAAGGCGGCTGGGGTATCCACAACCTGACTGCACTTTCCGACCCGCGCATGGCGGCGGTCTCGATGGCGAACCGAGCCTCTCGTCTGCACGCCAGCTGCGGGTTGGTATCTGGGATCTCCGGATCATCGAGGGGCAGCAGCCGGATCCCGGCCACCTCTGCGGCCTGGCCGACACGCAGGAACTCCACGCCGAAGTAGCAGAGCCGCTCGCTGGCCTCCCGCCCGTAGCCTTCCATGAAGGCCTTGACGTGATCGCCTGACTGTCAGCCGCGCAATCCGCAGCGAACTCCTGGAGCAGATCCTTGGCCCGAGCCAGGTGCTCGAACCGCTCGTCGGCGGCGATGGCGTCCTCGGCTGTCTTCATCGCGGCGAGGTGCCCTCCGGTCAGCGGCAGCTCCGTCGGCGGCTCGCGGCACGTGTCCCAGAGCGTATCGACGATCGTCTCGTCCTCGGCCGGGCGCTGCCGGAGTCGGCCCTGAAGGGTTTTCAGGGCTTGCCTGACGTCAGATGAAGTAGATGCCATGAAGCCTCATTCTGGCGGATCGCCGCTGGCGGCGGTCAGGGACTCGGCTGGCGCGGTAGCCGGGCTGGCGCTGGCGGCTGGCACGATCGGCGCGGCGATGCTCAGGACCAGGTCGCCAGGCACGGTCGCGGACCTGCTCGGCGTCGTGTTCGCGGTGTGGGCACTTGGCTGGATGCTGGGACCGGCCTACAACGGCCAGCCGGTGCTGCGCGCCGCGCAGTTCCAGCTGCTGCCGATCCCGCGCCGTGTGGCCTAATGCTGTGCCCAATCGGGCGGCACATTTGAACGCCCTGGAGTCGGGTTTCGCTGGTCTGGCTGGAGGGCCTGCTCGCGCGAGCACCACCACGTGGACCGCCCGCCGACTGTTCCATGCACCATCGGGGCGCCGTCCCGGGGACAGGTGCCGCCCGGGTGGCGGGCCGCGATGATGTCGCCGGTGTGCGCGCCGCCCTTGGCCACGGCGGACTTCAGGACCGACTTCAGCGCGCGGTAGAGGCGATTGACCTGCGCAGAGGAGAGACTGTCGACCCGTGCCGGGGGTGACACCCTGGCCTGCCAGAGAATCTCGTCGGCCAGCAGGTTGCCGACTCCGGCGATCTTGGACTGGTTGAGCAGCCGCGCCTTGACGGCAGTCGTCCCCTTAGTGATCAGCGCGCGGAACTCGGCCTGGGTGACCTGTGCGGCATCCGGCCCGAGCGCGCCGATGTTGGGGTTGAGCCGGACCCGTCCCAGTCGGCGCGGGTCGAGGAGCACCAGGCTGCCGCCGTCCGCGAAGGTGAGGGTGAAGCGGCGCCACGCCGCCCGCCGCGGCCGGGTGTCGTAGCTGGGGGGATCGCCGCCCTCGGCCACGGTGCCGTCCGGGCCCGTGACCACGATGCGGCCGCTCATGCCCAGGTGGATGCCAAGCTCCGGGCCGATGGCCGCGGCCGCGTCACCGGTTCCTGAGGTCTCAAGCCACATCGTCTTGCCGCGCCGGTGCGCGGCGATGAAGCTGCGTCCCGTCAGCGCGCTCCGCAGCTCCCCAGGTGAATGGGGCCGTCCGACGTAGCTGTCGGAATCGTCGACGTCCACGATGCGCCGGTGCAGGGCCCGGTCAGCGATCAGGCTGCGGGCAATCTCAACCTCGGGAAGCTCTGGCATTCACCCGTTCTACCCGCCCGCGGACCTGCGCCCACTGCCCGCCAGGTCATGACCGCACTCTCGGCGCGAACTCAACGGTCAGCACGAATTGGGATTTGGACGCAATCCGCCCTCGGACACTCTCAGTAGGCCAATGGGGAGTTCACCTAGCCTGGACTCGACGAAGACGGCTCCCGGCCACTAAGTGGCATCATGGGCGGGCATGATACGGAGCTATGCCCCGCATCAGCGTGTTCCTCGGGATCGTGATCACCATGTACTTCGACGATCATGCCCCGCCGCACTTCCACGCGCGTTACAGCGGGCAGGAAGCGGCGATCGGGATGATCCGCTGACCCTCCCAGGCCACGCTCAGCGACAGAGTATGCAGGTAGACGCCATATCCAGCCACATCAGGCATCGTCCAGCCACTGCCAGGTTTCCCTGACACGGAAGGGGGTCACAAGTTCAAATCTTCTACCCCACCAGGTCACGACCACATCGTGGTCGTGACCTGTTCGTCTTAAGAGTCAAACCAAGACCAGGTGCCCGGCTAGCCGCCGGCTGGCTCTGCGTGATCGCCGGGAATGGCAAGTCCGATGCTCTCGCCCGATTCCCGGACTGTCTCTTCTGTATGCGCAGCACCGGGATGCGTCGCGGTCTGGTCGCCTACCGGGACACCCGTCAGGTCGGCACCTGGTTCCACGTCGAACGCCAGCCCTTCCGGGCGCTCCGTCTTGCCGGACGGCGTGACAGGCAGCGGACCGGGCGGAAGCGGCGGCGAGCCTGGCGCCGACGGATCGGGCAGGGGCGGCAGGGGCTGCGGCGGGATAGGGGAAGGATCTGGCACGGGCGGCTGAGGGCTAGGCGCTGGCGGCTGAGGCCCGGGAACCGGAGACGGCGATGGCGGAACCGGGTCCGGTGGCAGCGGCGAGGGCTGGGCCGGGTCAGGCTCTGGGGTGGTCAGCATGGGAAATCCCCTACCCGAGCTTGTTCTCTCTACGCGCTGCGCCCTGAAACAAGGTCTCACGCTCCGCCGGAGGCGATGCCGGGAAGGTTTGAGCTGCTTCAGGCGTGGAACCTGGCAGGTCACATCCCGCGTCATAGGACGCGGGCCGTCTGGGCAAACGCCCGGCAGTGGCACTGCCGAGGGACAGGAAAGAGGGTCGGTCATGGGGCTGGGCAAGAAGACCAAGGACAAGGCCAAGGTAATCAAGGGAAAGACCAAGAAGCATGCCGGGAAGGCTACTGGAAATAAGCGACTGCAGGCTAAAGGGAAGGCTGGCGAGGTTACCGGCAAGATCAAGCTGAAGGGGAGGAAGGCTAAGAACGCGGCGAAGCACTGACTAGCATTACTGATTACGCTATTGATTAACCCCGGGTGGCTAGAAAGTTATTCTTATCACGGAGACCGTTGTGGTGAAGAGTCCCGGGGACCGTGACCGCGTCGCCGCGCCTTCTGACTGGCAGGGCTGGCAACGGTGGGCGGAGGGCGTCGACTGGCCGGATTGGCGTTCCTGGCTGCAGCGCATCTCGGCGCACCCTGAGGCCGCCGCCCGTGTCTGGTCGGCCATGCACGCCTTCGTCGCCGCCCACGACCGGCGCAGAGAGCTCCAGGAGGCACTGGATCTCGGCCGCGGCCTCGGCCGGGTCAAGGTTCTGGTGCTCCTCACCGGCGGTCCGATGACGCTTCGCGACATCGCCGACGCAAACGGAGTCGATGCCCCGTACGCCACCGTCATCGTCGACAAGCTCGTGAGCCGCGGGCTGGTGGAGCGCACCGCCCACCCCGACGACCTCCGGCGCAAGCTCGTGAAGCTCACCCCATCCGGCCGGGACGCCGCGGCGCTCGCCGGGCAGATCCTGGCCGAACCCCCCGCCGCGCTCCTGGCGCTCGCACCCGAATAGCTGGCCCTACTCGACGATGCGCTGACACGGCTGGCCGCCGCGAATGCGCCGGCTCCTGACGGTGGCTGATCAGCTGACCGGGATCCACGCCCAGGTACTGGCCGGCAGGCCCCCGTTCGTGACATCTCCATGCTGAACGACGACCTCAAAGGCCCCACCGGCCTACATGCGCACACGAGAGAAGAAGGTCCGATGGTCACATCAACGAGCGAAACCAGTCCGCAGCGCCACCGCTACGGCCCGGATCCGTCCCAGTTCGCAGACCTCCACCTGCCGGCGGGGCGACGCCGCCCCGGCACCGTCGTGCTTATCCACGGAGGCTGGTGGGGACCCAAGTATGGGGCCGACAACCTAGACCGGGTAGCGGCCGACCTGGCCGGGCGGGCCAAGCTGGCCGCAGGCGCCCCCGGTGCCGCGCCCACGATTCACATCGCCGGCGCGATCAGCCTGGCCGGAGTCCTCGACCTTGGCGCCGCAGCCCGTCAGAAGATCGGGAACGGGGCAGCAACCGACTTCATGGGCGGTGCTCCCGGCGAGCGCACGGAGCGGTATGCAGTGGCCGACCCCCTGCCCCAGGTGCCCATCCCGGCCATCGTGCGCTGCGTGCACGCTCAGGCCGACGACCGGGTCCCGTTCGCGGGAAAGCGTGACCTATGTGGCCGCCGCCCGGGCCGCCGGCCAGGACGCGCAACTGCTCGAGGTCAACGGCGACCACTTCTCGATCACCGACACGGCGGCACCAACATGGCCGACAGTCATCAACGCGCTCGAGGAGCTCATGGGCGCGGCATAGCCGTTGCCAGCGCCGGATAGCGTACGGCGACCGTCACGAGAGGAGGCCTCGAACGTGCTCCGGCACCCCGCCATGGTGCGCGGCTGCCCAGCTAGTGTGCGGCTCTATCAGCAGGCTCTCAGGCCATTGACGTATGTGGCGAGCAGCCGGCGGCATGTCGTGTCCCATTTCGGATCGGATTGCCGGGGCTGAGCGAGCATCGCTCCGAAGACGACGACATCGCGCGGAGTCACGTCCTGGCTAATCGTGCCGTCGGCACGGCCACGTTCGATGATCCGTTGCAGGGCGCGGTGGACCTGCTCGCGCACCGCGAGGGTTTCCGGGACTGTAACCGGGAGCCCGCCATGCAGCGGCAGCACGAGCTCGTTTCGCTGGGCGATCGCGGCTTCGACGAAGCGCCGCAGCGCGTCGCTGGCTGTCGTGCCGTCGCTTTCAGCCGACTGCACATTCGAGAGCACCTGCTCGAAGGAACGATGGGTCAGGGAGTTAAGCAGGTCCTCGCGGGTCGGGAAGTGCCGGTAGAGCGTCCCGATGCCGACACCCGCGTCTGCCGCGATCGTTGCCATGGACACGCGGGGACCCTCACGGTGCACGGCTGCTGTCGCGGCACGAACGAGCGCCTCGTGGTTGCGGGCCGCATCGATGCGCTGCTCGCGCGGACGGGATTTCCTCACGGTGGCCATGCCCTCATTGAATCCGTCTCCGTTCCCGCTGGTAAGGTTACACTTAAACGGACGAAATCCTCCGGATTGAGGGTCTGCGGGATGCGGCGCGCGGATCCTCGGCCGCGTCGCGCGGTCGCTGGAGGACTTCTTCGCCGGAACCCGGTAGGACCACAGCCGCCAATCCGCGAGGAGACAGCATGCCCAGCCAGCCCGCGCCCGTCGGGCCCGACGACCTGTCCCGCGAACTCACCGTCGCGCGACCGGACTACGACCAGAGCCTGCCGCACATCGGGCTCGTCGGCGATACCTACACGATCCTGGTCTCCGGCGAGGACACCGCCGGAAAGTACACGCTCATCGACATGCATGTGCCCCCCGGCGGCGGGCCGCCGCCGCACCGGCACGACTTCGAGGAGATGTTCACCGTGCTGGACGGCGAAGTCCAGGTGACCTTCCGCGGCGAGACGTTCGTCGCCCGCGCCGGCGAGACCATCAACGTGCCGGCCAACGCACCGCACGCGTTCACCAACGCCGGAGATACGCCGTCGCGGCTGCTGTGCATGTGCGCGCCCTCAGGGCAGGAGGAGTTTTTCACCCTGGTCGGCCAGGCCGTCGCCACCCGGACTGAGGCGCCACCGCCGCTCAACGCCGACGCGCAGGCGGCCTTCATCGCCAAGTCGAAGGCGCTCGCGCCCGAGTACAAGACCGAGTTGCTTCCCCCGCCTGCCGCCGAATAGGGACGGGCGCCGAGAGATGGTATTCACGCTGAACGCCGATGTGGCCGCAGTGCTTGCCGCAGCGTTTGAACAGAGGGCCCGCCGCCAGCTCCGCCGGCCGGTGACGTCGCCAGCCGCCGCGTCGGGCTCGACGCGATGCTGGAGTACTTCAACAATCAAGCGCAGCCAGTTGCCAGCAAGGTCATCTCCGACCACAGCGTCATCACGCCCGACGGCGTCTCGATGCTCTCACTGCAGTACCGGCTCGCGCCGGTACACCCCATCCCACTGCGGTTGAGGACGCCTACGCCGGACTGGTCTGGCTCACCGACCACGCCGCCGAGCTCGGCATCGACCCCAGCCGCATCGCGGTCATGGGCGACAGCGCCGGCGGCGGGCTCGCCGCCGGCATCGCCATCTTGAGCCGCGACAGGAAAGGCCCGGCAGTGGCGCGTCAACTGCTCATCTACCCGATGCTCGACGATCGCACGACGACGCCCGACCCGTACATCGCGCCGTTCGCCGGGTGGTCCTATGACGACAACGCCACGGGCTGGAACGCCCTGCTGGGAACAGGACACGAGCGCCGCGCGATCGACCCGTCGGCCGCGCCGCGCGCACAGCGACCGCGACCGCGAGCTGCGGAGCCTGTGAGGCCGGGTCGCCGTAAGTAGCCCTTCAGGACACCTCGACGCGACCCGGTACCACGACAAACAAGAGGACAGTCGTTGACTAGCCCGGCTGACCAATTCAACCAGCGCACTATCGCCGAGTTCTGCGTCAACCACGGGCGAGTCGGCGGCAACTTCGCCGGTGCGCCGCTATTGCTTCTCCACACCGTCGGCGCCCGCAGCGGCCAGCCGCGGATCAACCCGATGATGTACCTGGCTGACGGCGACCGGTATCTCGTGTTCGCCTCGAAGGCGGGATCGGACCGCAACCCCGACTGGTACTGGAACCTGCGGGCCAGCCCGGATGTGACCATCGAGGTAGACGACGAGACGATCGCGGTGCACGCCACCGAGCTGACCGGCGTGGAACGCGCTGAGAAGTACCGTATTCAAGCCGAGCGTTATCCGGGATTCGCCGCGTACCAGGAGAAGACCAGCCGGACGATCCCAGTTATCGCGCTCACCCGTCGAGGCGCCCGGGCACCTGAGGCGGGCGGATGAGCCGCAAGGTGCAGTTCGACCGTTACGGCCCGGCGGACGTCCTGCGTGTCGTCGATGTCCCGCGTCCGTCGGCCAGCGACAGGCAGGTTCTGGTCCGGGTCGCCGCCGCAGGCATCAATCCCGGCGAGATCGCCATCCGGAGCGGTGCGATGGAGCAGATGTTCCCCGCTACCTTCTGGTCTCCGAGCTCGCGACCAACGCGGTGAACGCCTCAGCCGACGCGGCACGTGGCCAGCCCAGCGGACCGCGCGGCGGCGGGCTGCCGGTCTTACAGCTGTGCCTGGCTTCGGACCGGCGGAACGTGCTCGTTCAGGTTTGGGACTCCAGCCGCGAAACGCCATTACGTCAGGACATGGCAAGGGAGGCAGAGAGCGGCCGGGGGCTCCTGCTCGTCGAGCACCTCAGCGCGCAATGGGGCTGTTACCTGCCGGAGGCGCCGGCAGGCAAGGTGGTCTGGGCGATCGTGACCCAGGCGACGACATGAGCTGGCCTGTCATCCACGCATCCTGAAGGCATGGTGGGCGGGCCGCCGGCTGAACGATCAAGGGGCGACAGGTTAGCTACCTGGATTCCAGCACCGCCAGGTCACGCACCGCGAACCGGTAGTGCTCGATCTCCTCGTCCATCACCACGGCGATGCAGCCGGCAACGGTGAGCTCTTCTTCCGGGTAACCCGGTGCGGGCGACCGCCGACACAGCCGGCCGAGGCCGTCATCGGTCAGCCCGGCCACGATCCGCCGGATCACGGCCATCCGGTCGGCGCGGGCGGCAAGGATGTCGTCGTAGCCGGGCTCGGCGGCCAGGTCGATGCCAAGCCCGGCCGCGTCCGCCGCCGGGTACCAGCTCTGCGGCAGCCC
>Ga0182024_10024458_pt1 | contig 10734 bp, 5 predicted proteins | sample P32metaG_FD_120480 | JGI IMG/M metagenome (GOLD analysis project Ga0182024, IMG submission 120480) | Permafrost microbial communities from Stordalen Mire, Sweden - P3-2 metaG (Illumina Assembly) | ecosystem: Environmental > Terrestrial > Soil > Wetlands > Permafrost | place: Sweden: Stordalen...
CGACGACGTCGTCGTTGATCGCGCTGTCCGCTGCGTCAACGCCTGCCCCAACCACGCTTTCCCCGGTCTCAGTCATGTAAACAATCATATGACACTTGAGGGGCATAGCGAGTGCAGCAACTGGGCTTCTAAGTGCCCTTTTACCCCAAAAGACACCTACCGCCACTGTCAGCACCTGTCGGTCGCCCAAAACGCCGGGCCCGTTCGCCCATTTCCGGCTCCCCCGCCCCACCTGACCCGTTCCGCAAGGGCCTCAAGCCTCCCCAGGGGGCCGCACGCATGGGCCGGGGCTGGACGCCAGCGGCCCTGCCCTTCGGGCATCCCGCCGGGCCACCCCGGGGCCCGAGCCATCTCGCTTGGCGGGCCCACCGGCGGCACGGGCCTTCTCCGGCGCGGCGGCAGCCGTCGGCGCCGCTCGGAGGACGTCGCGGCCCCCCGTGGCGACCACAGCGCGCCCAGGGTCATTCCGCGCGCTCGCGCCCCCTTCAGAAACCGGGCCCGAGCCGCAAGGTTGCGCCGCCCGCCACGCAATCGCTTCGGGTGCCCACTTTGTGCGCATCAAATATCATGACAAGCAACTCCTGTGCCCAAAACTGTGGTTAGCGAAACCCCTGACACCGCTGCTCAGCACACGAAAATGCACCCGGGCTTGACTTAGAACCAAAACGTACCCTAACGTAAGGGGTTCAATAACAACCGCTTTCAGATGGCATCAAGTACCAAAGTTCTTCACCGTGGTCGGGAGAGCCGGGTACCGGAGGCCTAAGTTGCCTGAAAGCAATCGTCCCGTCCGGGTTATTTGCTCGCGGGGCCACGTGCTTATTTCCTGCTCGTAGCTGGTACCTCCCACCGAAGACCGAGCGGCGGGCAGATGGCACGCGACCAAGGAGACTGAATGGTCCGACGTCACCAACCTACGCATTTGCGCGCCGAAGCCGCTCGCCACGGCGCACCGCCGAAAGGCACCGGCCAACCTGCTTGCGGACCAGCTAAAAGTCCAGCTCATGTGGCGTGGTTGGGCAAAACCACGGCTACGGGGCTCCATTTTCGCCAAGAGTGCCAAACACGGTACGTCCGTCGCCGCCCGCGCCATCTCCGCCCTGTCGGCACCCTGCGGACCTCCTCGACGGTCTTGGCCACGCTCTCCCTGCCGCTGGCCGCGATCACCATGCTGGGCGTCCCGACCGCCATTGCCGCACCCGGGCCCGGGTACGCGGCCACCGAGATGGCTGATCCCAGCCCGCTCCGAGGCACGGTGCCGCACAGGCCGGCCCGCACCACGGCATCGTCGGTCGCCCTCACGGCATTTAGCCGCCGCGCTGACCACCCTGTCCGAGCGGCACTCGATCATTTTGGCCGTGCTGCCTACCTTTTTAGCGGTACCGACTACCATTTTGGCGGTACTGACTACCCTTTTGATGGTGTGGACTACCCTTTTGACGGGTTTTACCATCCCCGGTTGGCCACCAAATCGCCGAGCCCTGCGATGGTCCGACTGGCGGCACCGGGTTCGATCGCTGCTTTCGGGGACGCCACCTTTCTAGGGGCGCCTCGTGCGCACACGCGAGACATCGTCGGCATCACACTGGCGGGGTACGGGCCAGGGTACTGGGCGTTGGGTTCCGGCGGTGGCGTGTTTTCCTATGGCGACGCACATTTTTTGGGCTCCCTGGCAACCGACCACCGCTCGAGGCAAATGGCCGGGATAGCTGGTACGCCGTCAGGCGACGGGTACTGGTTGGCTTCCGAGGACGGCGACGTTTTCAGCTTTGGCGATGCCAAGTTTTACGGGTCACTGGGCAAGGCCGATTTGGAGACGAACGTGGTCGGGATAGCTTCTCTGCCCGATGGGCGAGGATATTGGTTAGCAACGGCTGATGGTGGCGTTTATAGTTTCGGCGACGCCCGGTATTACGGGTCCCTCGGCAATACCGTCGTAAAACAACCGGTGATTGGCATCGCTGCTTCACCAAGCGGCCACGGCTACTGGCTAGCAACGGCCGCTGGAGGCGTGTTCAGCTTCGGGGACGCGAGGGCCCACGGATCGCTTTTGCATCAACACGTGACAGTGACCGCTATCACAGCTTCGCCAGGGCCCGCACAGGGTTACTGGCTCCTCGCTGCCGGCGGGAGCGTGCACGGTTACGGAGCGGCCAGAAACCTCGGCTCGGCGTCGACTGGGCCCGGGGTGAAAGCCAGTGCTCTCGCACCGACGGCTAACGGGGCCGGTTATGTGGTGGTCACGATGGGACCGAGCGCCCCGAGCCGTCATCTCAATTTCCTAGGCAATTTCCTCGTCACTTGCTACGACCTCAGCGGTCTCACCAAAAGCGGCACAATGGCAGGCCCTCAAAGTGCGGCTGTCGACCCGGGAGTGATCCCGCTCGGCACACAGATATATGTCGACGGCGTTGGCGTTCGGACTGCGGACGACACAGGTGGGGCGATCGTCGGCGACCACGTGGACGTATGGGAACCCACTTTCGGGCAATGTGCGGAGTGGGGCGCACAGCAACGATCTGTCTACAGCGTTGCCGGGTGAACCAGAGGACCGGGTCCCGTCCCAGGTGGCCCCTGCTGAGAAGTAGGCGACGCCGGGCCTTCACCGACGCGCGCTAGGGTCCGCAGGAGTGGACGGGTACCAAGCATTGCTCCTGGTGTCGTTCGGCGGCCCGGAACGGGCAGAGGACGTGAAGCCGTTCTTGAGGCGCGTGACGGCGGGGCGCGATGTCCCCGAAAGCCGGCTCGACAAGGTCGCCGAGCACTACTACGCAGCCGGCGGCGTGAGCCCCCTCCCCGCGCAGTGCAGGGCCCTGCTGGAGGCGCTGCGGACCGAACTGGTGGGCACTTCGCTCGAGATTTACTGGGGGAACCGTAACTGGCACCCCTTGTTGGAAGACACGCTCGCCCAGATGCGCGATGACGGCGTCGAGCGTGCCCTGGCGTTTGTGACTTCGGCCTACGGGGGCTACAGCAGCTGCCGGCAGTACCTCGACGACATCGCGGCGGCCCAAGCAAAGGTGGGGGCGCGGGCACCACGCGTGGAAAAACTGCGCCTCTATTACAACCACCCGGGCTGGGTGGGGCCTTGGGCCTCCCACCTCGCCATGGCACTCGAGGTTTGCAACGTGAGGGCCGCCCTCGCCGGGGCGGGTGACGGGAGCGCCGATGGCCCCGAAGCCCGGTCGGTCGGCAGCGGAGGGGTCGAAGTGCTCTTCAGTGCACACAGCATCCCTGTTGCGCTCGCGCAGAACAGCCCCTACGTGGACCATGTCACCGAGGCCGCCCGGCTCGCGGCCGAAGGCGCTCGTGTCAAGTCGTGGCAACTCGTATGGCAGAGCCGGTCCGGGAGCCCGAGCTCGCCTTGGCTCGGTCCCGACGTTTGCGACGCGATCCGGGCCTCATCAGCTGGTGCAATCGTCGTGGTCCCGATCGGCTTCGCCTGCGACAACATGGAGGTCGTGTACGACCTCGACATCGAGGCCGCGGCTGTAGCCAGAGAAAAGGGAGTTCACTTCGTGCGCGCTGCAACGGTGAGCACGACCCCTTCTTTCGTCAGCATGGTGCGCGAGCTGGTCGCCGAACGCGTGGCACCCTTTGGGCCGCGCCGCGCCGAAGGCACGTTCGGGCCATGGCCCGACAACTGCCCGGACGGCCATTGCCCCGCGAGCGCTCCGACGGGAAGTAGGATGCGGTCCGGCTGACCCGCTGGGGAAGGGCCCGATGGCCCCGGCCTTCAAAACGGTCGTTTTCGGCGCGCTAACGCGCAGGTTCAGCAAAGGAGCCCTATGTCCACGTCTCAGCTTTCCGAGACTCCTAACAAGGCCGACTACCGCGTCGCCGACATTTCGGTAGCCGACTTCGGCCGGCGAGAAATCAACCTGGCCGAAGTGGAAATGCCTGGGCTCATGGCCCTGAGGCAGGAATACGCGGGCGAGCGCCCTCTCGCCGGGGCCCGTATCAGTGGTTCCCTGCACATGACGGTTCAGACCGCCGTACTGATCGAGACGCTGCGCGACCTTGGCGCCGAGGTGCGCTGGGCCAGCTGCAATATTTTCTCGACCCAAGACCATGCAGCGGCCGCGATAGCACAGAGCGGGGTCCCTGTTTTCGCCTGGAAAGGCGAGACCCTGGAAGAGTATTGGTGGGCTACCGAACAGGCACTGTCCTGGCCGGCGCACGACGGTCCCAACATGATCGTCGATGACGGTGGGGATGCCACTTTGCTTGTGCACTTGGGAGTGCAGGCTGAGCGAGAAGGCAAGGTACCCGACCTCGGCCCAGACGACAGCGAGGAACACGGGATCATCACCGCAACACTCCAAAAGACGTTCCGCTCGCGGCCGGGGATGTGGACGAAAATGGCGGCTGGCATCAGAGGCGTTAGCGAAGAGACCACCACCGGTGTAAACCGGCTGCGCCAGCGTGCCGCGAACGGGGCTTTGCTCTTCCCTGCCATGAACGTCAACGATTCAGTCACCAAGAGCAAGTTCGACAACCTCTATGGCGTGCGCCATTCGCTGGTCGACGGGATATTCCGCGCGACCGACGTCATGGTGGCTGGCAAGGTCGCTGTCGTATGTGGCTACGGTGACGTCGGCAAGGGTTGCGTCCAGTCCCTACGGGGCCAGGGAGCACGTGTCGTCGTAACCGAGGTAGACCCGATCTGTGCGCTCCAAGCTGCCATGGAGGGCTACCAGGTAGTGACCTTGGAAGACGTGGTGGCGACGGGCGACATCTTCGTCACCGCCACGGGCAACAAGGACGTGATAACGGCCCAAGACCTCGCGCAAATGAAACACAATGCGATCGTTTGCAATATCGGTCATTTCAACAACGAGATAGACATGACCGGCCTAGCTCGCTACCCGGGCATTTCGCGCCATGAGGTGAAACCTCAGGTGGACGTATGGGAGTTCCCCGACGGCCATGCGGTGATCGTTCTCGCCGAGGGACGATTGGTGAACCTGGGATGTGCCACAGGGCACCCGAGCTTTGTCATGTCATCCAGCTTCACCAACCAGGTCCTCGCCCAGATAGAACTGTTCAACCACACTGAGCGCTACCCGATCGGCGTTCACGTCCTGCCCCGTCACCTCGACGAAAAAGTAGCCCGGTTGCACCTCGGGAAACTCGGGGCGAAGTTGACCGACCTATCGGAAAGCCAGGCCGCCTACATCGGCGTGCCCGTAGAAGGCCCCTACAAGCCTGGTGATTATCGTTACTAACGGACGAAGCGGCTGACCACTTCGATGTGAGGTGTGCCGGGGAACATGTCTACGAGCGCTGCCCATTCCAGGTTGAAGCCTTTAGCCCGCAGCAGGGCCGCGTCCCGTCCAAGGGAGGCCGGGTCGCACGAGACCAGCGCGAGATGGCTTGCTCTGCTCGCGACAAGAGCGGCCACACCGGCAGCGCCAAGGCCGGCCCTCGGGGGGTCCGCAACAACGACCGCCGCCTTTGAGGCCCGCCATCTGGCGACGTCGACAAGCCGGACCGAAGCTGCCGGAAGGTTGACCCTGGCATCGGCCGCTGCTGACGCCGAGCACTCCAGGAGCGTCACCGGACGGTTTGCGCCAAGGGTCGCAGCGAAGAGGCCGACGCCTCCGTAGGCGTCTACCAGTAGCCCTTCGGGCGCTCCCGCGATTGCCGAGCCGACAAGGCTGACCAGCACGTCCGCTCCTTCGGGGCTTGCCTGGAAGAACGATTGCGCCGACAGCCGCAGGCGCTTGCCCCCGACCTCCTCGAATATCCAAGCTCGGCGGCCAGCTGCGAGCTCATCCTCACCGATCACGCGGACCGGGCCTGGCAAAGAGGCGCCTCCAGAGCTCGGGCCGAGAACGGCGAGCCGGTCGCCGGTGCGGGCCCCGCAGCGCAACGTGACCTCGGTCGCCTCCCCAAAATCGCCCACTGCCAGCAACTCGGCCAGCAAGGGGTGTGCAACCAGGCAACTGTCGACCGGGACGACCTCGTGGCCACGGTGCCGGCGATAGCCCGGCCGAGCGCCGTCGGACGTGAGGCGTAGCGTGGTGCGGTAGCCAGCCAGGCTCGCCGGCGGGGCCGGGAGGACTTCGGTCCCCGGGGCCCCGCCGATGCGCTCGAGGGCCTCAGCGACCAGCTCTGTCTTGTAGCGGCGCTGGGCCTCCAGGGAAACGTGTTGCCAGCCGCAGCCCCCACAGCCCCGGGCAACATGTGGGCACGGCGGGGAGACTCGATCAGGCGAGGCCTCGAGGACCGCGGTGACGCGGGCGCGGGCATAACTCGAGCGTTCCTCGGTGAGCACGGCGTCGACTGTCTCCCCGGGCAAGGCTCCGTCGACCAGCACCACTCGGCCCGTGGGTTCCCGTGCGACCGCTGCACCGCCTGCGGCCATAGCCGTCGGGACAAGCCTCAGCACATCCCCATCGTCGGGCTGCGGCACCAATGCACACTAGCGCGGCCCCAAGGCACACCGTACTGGTACCATCCGCTCTGAAGTTCGTCACAAAAGGGCGGTGGTCCATGGTTAACGACAAAGAGGAGACTGGGGCTTCGGCGACCGAGGCCCAGATAGCGGTCCATTGGCGGGAGGAGGAGTACTTCTACCCGCCTGCCGCTTTTATAGGTCAAGCCAACGCTTCGGACCCGTCGATATTCGACCGGTTCACCGAGGACCACTTCCCCGAGTGCTTCCGCGAGTACGCAGAACTGCTGGACTGGGACCAGGACTGGCACACGACGCTGGACACCAGCGACCCACCGTTTTGGAAGTGGTTCGTGGGAGGGCGTCTCAACGCGTCCTACAACTGCATTGACCGCCACCTGGCGGCACAGGCCAACAAGGCCGCCTTCATCTGGGTGCCAGAGCCGGAAGCCGAAGAAACCAGGACGATTACTTACCGCGAGTTGTACCAGCGGGTCAACGAGTTGGCAGCCATGCTGTCGGGCTTCTGCGGCCTCCGGAGTGGGGACCGGGTCACGTTCCACATGCCGATGGTCCCTGACCTGCCAGTGTCCATGCTGGCATGCGCTCGCCTCGGCGTCGTCCATTCCGAGGTCTTCGGCGGCTTCTCGGGCGCCGCCTGTGGCGGTCGCATAGCCGACTCGGGTAGCCGGGTGCTGGTGACAATCGACGGCTACTACCGGGACGGGAAATGGATCGACCACAAAGCCAAGGCCGACGAAGCCGCGGCGGTAGCCAAGCAAGAGGGAGTCGAAATAGACAAGGTCCTCGTGTGGAGGAGGCACGCGGGCCAGTACCTTTCAAAGACCCCGATGGTGGAAGGCCGCGATTATTTCGTGGACGAGGTCATCGTCGACTACCTCCGCAAGGTCGTACCGCCTGTGTCAATGCCCGCAGAGGCACCCCTTTTCCTGATGTACACCAGCGGCACGACCGGGAGGCCCAAGGGTGCCCAGCACTCGACCGGCGGCTATCTCTCCTACGTCGCCGGCACTTCCAAGTACTACCTCGACATCCACCCAGAAGACACCTACTGGTGCGCTGCCGACATCGGCTGGATCACTGGTCACTCCTATATCGTCTACGGGCCGCTCGCCCTCGGGACCACGAGCGTGCTCTACGAGGGAGCACCGACGAGCCCCGACCCGGGACGCCCCTGGAGGATCGCCGAACGCCTCGGGGTCAATATTTTCCATACTGCCCCAACGACAATCCGCATGTTGCGCAAGCTCGGCCACGATGAGCCAGCCAAGTACGACTACCACTTCAAATTGATGTGCACGGTCGGCGAGCCCATCGAGCCAGAGGTCTGGCGCTGGTACTACGACTCGGTGGGCAAAGGGGAGGCTGCGATCGTCGACACGTGGTGGATGACCGAGACAGGGGGATTTCTCGGGAGCACCCTGCCCGCGCTCAAACCGATGAAACCGGGCAGTTGCGGTCCTGCTGCGCTCGGGATCTACCCCGTCATATACGACGAGGACGGCAAGACTGTGGAAGCGGGCAGCGGCAGCGCTGGCAACATCTGTATGCGCAACCCGTGGCCCGGGATAATGCAAACTGTCTGGGGCCAACCAGAACGCTTCGTGCAAACCTATTACGCCAAGTACTGCCACGATAAATCAAGCAAGGACTGGCACGACTGGCCCTTCCTATGCGGTGACGGAGCACTCCAATCAGCGGACGGTTACTACCGGATCCTCGGCCGTATCGACGACGTGATCAACGTCGCCGGGCACAGGCTGGGGACCAAAGAGCTCGAATCTGCCGTGCTAACTGTGCCCGAGGTCGCCGAAGCGGCCGCTGTGCCTGTAATTGACGAAGTGCGCGGCCGCGTGGTCGAAATGTACGTGGCGCTCCAGCCCGGGGTGCCGGCAAACCAACAGATCGAAGACAAGGTGAAGGCGGCGATCGAGACCCAGATCGGCAAGATTGCCAGGCCGAAGAACGTCTGGATCGTCCCCGACATGCCCAAAACACGCTCCGGCAAGATCATGCGCCGGGTCATCGCGAGCATTTCCAACTTCGCCGACGTCGGAGATATCACGACGCTCGCGAACCCAGATGTCGTCGAAGGGATCCGTCAACACGTCTATAAGGAAAAATCAGAGCGTGGCGAAGCTCCTCGCGAGCTCAGCGCCAAAGAGCTCGCAGAGATCGAGTCGTACGGGCACGCTGACTGACAACGACATGAGCGGCGTCCCGGCCAGCCCGGCCGCTTGCTCCGGGTACGCCGCCGCGGGCGACCGGTCCCCCGCCGGCGAGGCGGGCGGCTGGAAGGCTGCTGCCGCCCACCGGCGTCGGGAGGGCCAAAACGCCCCCTAGCGGCCTTGGCGAGCCAGTCGAAGGGCCCCGTGACATGGTCTTTTAGTGTCCTATTCAACCGTGGACGGCTCCCGACGATAATACAACCAAGCGAGGCGCCGCCTAACCTCCCCCACCGCAGCGCTAGGAGCCGCTTTGGAAGGTCCGACGATCGGGATTTTGTCGCCGTTGATGGCGGGCTACTACTACGGCTCGCTCATTTCTGCCGTTAACCAAGCAGTATCTGCTGCCGGGGGGCGGCTCACGGCTATATCGACGGCAGCCTTCAGCTCCGGCTACCACAGAGAACTCGTCATCGAGGACCTCCCCCACCTGGGGTGGGACCGCATAGACGGCTTCGTGACCATTGCGAACGCGATCTCCCTCGAGTACCTCGAAAAGCTCCGGGGCGCCGGCAAGCCGGTGGTGGCCCTCGGCCACGCAGAGCCCGGCTTCTCGTACCCGGTCGTCCTGCCCGACAACCAAGGCGGCATCCGCCGAGCCGTGGAGCACCTCCTGGAGCACGGCCACACACGGATAGCTTTTGCCGGCAGCATGCAGCAGTACGACGTCAGCGAGCGGTACGCCGCCTACCGCGACGTCCTCTTGGCGCACGGGATAGAGCCTGACCCCGCTCTCATGTACGACATCGAGGACAACCACGAGTTCGCGGGACGCCGAGCAGCGGAGGCCATGCTTGCCGCTGGCCTCCCCTCGACGGCCGTGGTGGCAGCGACGGACCTCAACGCCGCGGGCATCATGTCAGTTCTGAAAGAAGCCGGCTACGTCTTGCCGAACGACCAGGCAATCACGGGTTTCGACGACATGCCTGGCGTCAGTTCGCTGTCGCCCAGCCTCTCGAGCGTCTCGCAGAACCTGGAGGAAATGGGCGAGCAGGCGGCTCGCTTGATCATGCAGATGGTCGCCGGTGAGACGGTGAGCGCCGGCCACCATGTCGTCGACGGGTCTTTCATCGCTCGCGAGAGCTGCGGTTGCGCCGTCAGGCCGCTGAGCCGGGACGTTACATCGGACGAGCAGCGGCGGGACCCGGTTGCTAGCTTCACCCAGGCCCTACACAAGATGGTGCCGCCGGGGACCGCTTCAGGCCACGCGTTCCCGCCGGAGAAGGTCACCAGGCATGTGGCCGCTATGGAGAGCACCCTGCGCCAGGCCGCCGTAGGCGAGGTCAACCCCGACCAGCTGGTCAAACTTGGGCAGGCTTGCCAGGAGCTGTACAAGCTCGCGCCCAGCCAGGAAACCTTCGACGCCATTTTGAGCTTTGCCAACCAGCTCAGCTCGCAGCTCAGCGACGCCGCAGGGCCGGGCGACCAGGAGGCTCTCGCGAGGCTCAACAACTGCTGGGCCGAAGTGCGGCTCGGCCTTTCCAAGGCGTTGCTAAACGAGCGCAACGACGCGTACTACGAACTTCGCAAGGCAATTCGCGACGAGCATGAAATCAGCCTCGACCTGCTCCGGAGCCACGAAGCTGACCCGCGCGCGCTTGGGTGGCTCGGGCGCACTAGGGCGATCGCAGGCGTACTGGCGCTGTGGAAGAGCGACGCGGACCTCTCCGACGGCAGCCGGGACGACGAGCACGCCGCCGCGACAAAATCGAACCTCGACTTGCGAAGGGTCGGCACGGACGGGCACGTCTCCGATAGCCAGGGCCCTGAGTCCGGGCCACAGCACACAGGCGAGCCCGGCAGGCCCGAGCTCGAAGTGGTCGGCACGTTCGATTCGCGAGGTCGTCCGTTCACAATGAGCGCGACGTCCTACCGGGTCGAAGCCTTCCCCCCGGTAGAGCTTTTCCAGATGGCCGGCCAAGGTAATGTCGTGATGCACTTCCCGGTTACGAGCGAGGACATTGACTGGGGGATCCTGTCGGTGGCGGTCCCGCTCGACACGGGCTTCCTCGGTCAGGACACCTATTTCCAGTGGGAGGCCCTGCTCAGTGAGGCCCTCGACTACCAGTACGTGTTGCAGTCGCTGCG
>Ga0182024_10024459_pt1 | contig 10733 bp, 8 predicted proteins | sample P32metaG_FD_120480 | JGI IMG/M metagenome (GOLD analysis project Ga0182024, IMG submission 120480) | Permafrost microbial communities from Stordalen Mire, Sweden - P3-2 metaG (Illumina Assembly) | ecosystem: Environmental > Terrestrial > Soil > Wetlands > Permafrost | place: Sweden: Stordalen...
AATCGCAACGTACGGAGGAATATCCTTGCCCTGCACAAACGCGCCCGTGGGACCGCCAATCTGGGTGCGGGAGCCGCCCAGGGCGGAGATGGTGAAGCCGGCGATGACGGCGGTATAAAGCCCCGCCTCCGGGGGCGCCCCGGAGGCAATGGCAAACGCCATCGAAAGCGGCAGGGCCACCAGTCCTACGGTGACGCCCGCCGCCAGATCCGCACCGAATTTCCTCCCGCTGTAGTCGCGCAACGCGAGGAATGACTTGGGGGTCCAGTCGGTAAGGTTCAATACCTTCACTCTACTGCGTCTTGATTCGTTCGCTTACCCGTTTGGCCAGCTTTCCGATTTCATCGACGTCTTTGATCACGTCAGAAGTCGTCGCCTTATCTCTCTTATCGACTTCCGCCTTCAAGGCCGTAGCCAACTGGACAAGCCGGTCCGTGTCGCTGAAAACCTGCTTCTGATGCTCATCGCGTAGCCGCTTCATCTGCCGCTCCCGCATTTCCCGAGCCAAGTAAGGTGGTTCGTCCGGCATGTGCGGGTGATCCAGCTGCTCGATCTGTCCATTGGTCGTCGGATTGTTGGTCGGTGCATTGAACTGCGCCGCCGCGATACCCAGGCCAGCTGCCACCACCACTCCTCCCACCAGGGCCCATTTTGTTCCTACTACGCTCACTGCCGCCTCACATCCCTTTGGAATAAACCGTGTATTATGGTTTGCTTACAACGATTTGCCCCCGTTCCTTCATCTGGTCCTTGAGACTTTTAACCAGTCTCTGAATCTCATCAGCCTTACGCACCGCGATCACTGACAAGGTATTGCTTCCGGCCCTATTGACTTCCACCTTCAACTCCTCGACCAGTTGCAGTAGCTGGGCCGTATCTTTCTCCATTTGCCGTTGTGCCGGGTCCGTCGAGGGGGGAAGCGTTGCGGCTGGTTTTGGTTGTACCGGATCCGCGGGGGGAGCGGGTCGGGCGGCTTCTTGTTGCTGTGGCGGGTCCGCAGGGGGAGGCAGTTGCGCGGCTGGTTGCTGGGCCGAGGCTGCGGGGGGAGCAGGCTGGGCGGCGTCCGGTGGTGGTGCTGAGTCCGCAGGAGGCGTCGGGTCGCTGCCGCCTGGTGGTTCTGCTGGGTCTTCAGGGGCCGGCGACTGACGGGAGGGTGGTGGTTGTGCCGAATCCCAGGGGGGCAGTTCCGGGTTGGGCTGAGCCTGCTGCTTTTGCTGGGCTTGCCCCGCCGGCGATTGGCCGGGAGCACCCGCTGTCGAGGCCAATCCCAGGCCTAGCAGCGCCGCAACCACCCATCGCTCGAGTAGCATCATAGGGTGCCAGTGTACGCCACCATTTTCTCCTTTGCCTCCCTACTCGGCTGGTTCGACCCAGCCTCTTCGTTTCTTCGCGGCCTCAACCAGGAATGGCTCTCCGACGTCCAGGAATTTCTCCACACCGGCCTGCCCAAGTTGTTGTTTATAGGGCTCTATGCCTGGGCCCTGATCATGGTGGTCCACTTCATTACCGGCCGGATTATCAAGATCGCCGAGCACCGGGACAAGACGGGAACGGCCCGCGGCGCCCAGGTACGCACCCTGGCGACCGTCATCCGCGCCACCGGGATCGGCATCGTGGCCTTCCTGGCCTTTCTCCAGATCATGGAGAACGTTCTCCACCTGAACCTGGGTCCCTTGCTGGCCAGCGCGGGGGTGGCGGGCGTGGCCATCGGCCTGGCGGCGCAGACCATCGTCAAGGACGTGCTGAACGGCATCCTGATCCTGGTGGAGGACCAGTACAACGTAGGCGACGTGGTGACCCTGGCGGGGATGACGGGCACGGTCGACTCCATGACCCTGCGCAAGACCACGGTCCGCGGCTTTGACGGCACCCTCTACATCATCCCCAACAGCCAGATCACCAACGTGGCCAACCAGAGCCGCGACTTCTCGGTAGCCACGCTGAATGTCTCGGTGGACTTCTCCGCCAACCCTGACCAGGTGATCCCCTTGTTGAAGAAGATTGCCCTGGAGGTGCGGAACGAGCCCGCCTTCAAAGACGTGTTCGTCGCCGATCCCCAGGTGTTCGGGGTGGATTCCATCAAGGGCACCGAAGTCATTTACCCCATCCAGATCAGGACGCTGCCCCGCAAGCAATTCGAAGCCATGCGCGAGATGCAAAGGCGCATCCGGTTAGCCCTGGAGGAGCACAACCTGCTGCCGGGCAGCCCCTACCGCGTCCTGAGCGGACCCGGCCCAAACGCAACCGCCGCCCGCGAAGCCGCCGAGACCCCCAAAGCCCCCGACCCAACCACCGCCAAGCCAAACGAAACCAATCCCTTCACCGGCGAGTAGCCGTGGAGGGAGACTGCAGATCCCGCTTGTAACGACGGTCATAACCGAGTATCCATTTAGGTTCAGTTACAGGGATCCCAGGTCTCAAAATCGAGACCTGGGGCACCCACCAATTTATTTCCGACACATCGGGACCGAAGCAGAGGGGCGACTCGACCGTCGTGCAACACCGCCTGTGTCGGTAAAACGTGATGGGTGCCCCAGGTCTCGATTTTGAGACCTGGGATCCCTGTAACTGAACCCAAATGGACACCCGGTTATGACCGTCGTTACAAGAGGACTAGTCCCGGGAATCTTAATTCTGTAACAATGTCAGTAGCTGTTCCGGATCCGCAGTCGGGGGCAGGCAGGAAGTCCCCTTACACACCACCGCGAAACTCCGCTCTGCCTTCAAATCAGGCAACATCGGCAGCGTCTCAGCCAGCACACTCGGCAACTCCCGATTCACCTGCGCCCGTTGCAGCCGAATCACGCTCTTATTCACCGCCCACCCCACCGTGGCCGCCGCCTCCAGCTCATCGGCAGCGGCATCCTCGCCAATCACCACCACCTGCACCGGCGGCAACAGCAACCGCTCCAGCGCCAGACCATAAGTCCCCGCGTACAACCCAAAATGAGTCACCACTCCGGCAAACGCCTCCAGGGTATCCTCCGCTTTCTCCCGCAGATCAACTCTTCCATTGAGCGCCTCCAAACGCAGCAGCGCAGCAGCAGCAGCAGGATTCCCCGCCGGCGTCGGTGAATCCTGCAAAGGCTTACGCCGCGCCGTCAACACGCCCAACAACTCCGGCCCCTTAGCCCGGGCATCAAAAAACCCTCCACCCGTCGAGTCATAGAACTCCGCGACCATACGCTCGGCCAGGTCCACCGCCGCCTGGTAATACTTCACCGCCCCGGTCGCCAGCCACCCATCCAAACACGCATGGATAAGAAAGGCATAATCATCCAGCCCGCCCGCCACCCACTTGGTCTCACCGCCGCCGGTATACGAAATCACGTGAGCCAATCCACGCTCGGCATGCACCCCCTCGCGCAGGATCCGGTCCAGGGTAAGCAAAGCAAACGCCTTCACGTCCGGCAACCGCAGCACCTGCGCCGCTTGCAGGTAAGAAGAGATAGCGAGCGCATTCCAGTTGGTGTAGACCGTGGTATCAATGAACGGCGTGGGACGCTCCCCACGCGCCACCAGCAGACGCGCATGCGCCGCGGTCAACAGCCGGCCAGCCTCCTCGCGCGACTTCCCCGCACGCACCGCCACCGCCTCCAGCGTCTGCTTCACATGCAGCACATTCTTAGCGGGATTGTGGTGCATATCCCCCAGGTCGCCAATATCGTAATAAGCAGCCGCAATCTCCATCTCCTCCGGAGTCAGCACAGCCGCAGCCTCAGCCCGTGTCCAGGTAAAGTAATCACCATCGTCATCCAGGTCGATATCCGCATCCTGCGAAGCATAAAACCCGCCCCGTTCCCGGTCCGTCAGCCACGCGTCCATCCAGCGGATGATGTCTCTCGCCACCCGCGCATACTCCGGATCAACATAACTCTGGAAAGCATGCACATAGTTCTTAAGCAGCTCAGCATTGTCGTACAGCATCTTCTCGAAGTGCGGCACCACCCACCGCTCATCGACGGAGTAGCGATGAAACCCTCCGCCCAACTGGTCATACACGCCACCCCGGGCCATCTTCTCCAGCGTCACCGTGGCCGCCTCGCGGGCGGCTTCATTCCCGGTCCGCCCCGCCACGTCGAGCAGCAAATCAATCGCGGAAGGATGGCCAAACTTAGGCTGCGCCCCAAAGCCCCCGTGGTGACGGTCGAACTTCTCCAGCGCCGACGTCACCATCTTGTCCACGATCTCCATGCTGAGATGGCCCGCGCGGCCGGCAAAGTTCTCGTTGTACTCGATCGCTGCCACCACGCTGCCGGCCGACTCCAGCACCTCCTCGCGGCGCGTCTTCCAGGCATCCACCATGCTGCGCAGCACCCGCTCAAAACCGGGCCGGCCGTAGCGGTCTTCACGAGGAAAATACGTTCCCCCAAAGAACGGCTGGCCCTGCGGGGTAAGCACCGCGGTCAAGGGCCATCCGTTCTGCCCGCTGATCGCCGCCACCGCGGCCTGGTAGCGCGTATCCACATCCGGACGTTCGTCGCGATCCACCTTGACCGCAATAAAGTTCTCGTTGATCACCTCGGCCAGGTGCGGATCCTCATAACTCTCCCGGTCCATCACATGGCACCAGTGGCACCACACCGCGCCGATATCAAGCAGGATAGGCTTGTCTTCCCCGGCGGCGCGAGCAAACGCTTCGCTTCCCCATTCATGCCACTCCACCGGCTGGTGCATGGCGGATCGCAAATAAGAGGAGGAAGCTTCGGCGAGAGAATTGGTCGGGTGTGTCATCTAAGCTAAGTCTACCCATTGCGCAGGCCGGAGACCACCACCGCAATTAGATACAGTAGCAATCACACTTAGACTGACTGCAACCGGCGCTTGGCCAGCACGGCATAAACCCACACCACCACCAGGGCGAAGGTAACCACAAAGAAATTGGGCGCGCTGAAAAAGAAAGCCCGGATCGCGTGGGGATGGCGGAAATAATAAGCGTGCAACAACCCCATGCGCTTGTCGACAGACAGGATGGCGGCCACCGCCGCCCCGGGGATGAGGATGAGTCGCCAGCGCACGATCCAGCGCGGCTGTATGAGCAGGACCGCGGGCAGCACCAGGGGCGTGAATCCCGCCATGGCCATGAATAGGCTGAAGCCACCCCACACCGTCAATCCCTTGGCCAGGGCTTCGGGCAACTGGCGGGCATTTCCGTCCACATAGCGCCAGGCAAGCGAAAGCTCAAAGGGGAAGCTGATGATCCAGCCGGCAAACCAGGCTGCCGCGGCAGCCAGCAACCCGTATTTCAGCCGAATCGCCCAGCCGAACGTCTTCCTCTCCGGCAAGACGGTAGTCATCCCGCGAGCCGCTGCGCCAGCTCGAAGTACAGATCGACCGCCGCCAACAATTCTTTTTTTGCAATTTTCTCAAACGGGGTATGCGCCACATGGATCGAGCCCGGACCCAACAGCAAGGGCTCGCCCCAATTGGTCAGCGCGGGAACATCGGTGGTAAAGGCGGCCACCATGGTTTTAAGTCCCTCCACCTGGCGCATGCGGATGAACGGAATCTCCAGGGTAAACTCCACCTCGGCCAAACCGGCGACTGCCTGCTCAATCGCGTGGCGAGTCTCCTGGGAAGGGCCAACCAGCCGCACCAGCACTGCTGCGGAGGCGACATCCGCAATCACGTTCGGCGCCCGTCCCCCTTCGATGATCCCGATGTTCAGCGTACTGGGGCCGATGCCGTCGACGTGGGGCAGCTCAAGATCCAGAATCCGGTCGAGCGCTCGCACCAGTTTGTGCACCGCGCTGTCGCCCAACTCCGGGTAAGCGGAGTGGCCCATGGTGCCGTGGGCGCGCACTTCCGCCCGCAACGCTCCTTTCGAGGCCAACGCCAGGCGGTTGTCGGTAGGCTCGCCATTGATGAGAAAGCGGCTACCCTTGGGGTGCAAATTAGCTTCGCGCGCTCCCGCCGAATCGCGCTCCTCCCCCACCACGAACAGCAACGCGGCGGCCACTCCAGCCTCGCGCAACCGCTCGGCGGCCGCCAGTTGCGCAGCAATAATCCCCTTGGCGTCGCAGGCGCCCCGGCCATAGAGAAAAAGATCATCCTCCCGGCTGGGAAGAAACGGTGGCACCGTATCCATGTGCGTGGAAAGCACCACATCCGGCTGGGCCCCATAGCTCGCATACACGTTGAAGCGGGGACCACTGTAACGGCTTTGCGGCGGTTGGGCCACCTCCATCCGTTCCACGGCAAAGCCCCGCTCCTGCAGTAGGCTGTCGAGATACGCGCCCACCGCTCCCTCGTTATAAGTGAGCGATTCAATGTCCACCAGTCGGCGCGTCAGGTCCAGGGGGTCGAGGGGTTTCATCGTTTTTCAGCATACCTGAGGCGCGAGCCGGCGAAACCCATCCCCACGATCAACCTCCAGGGCATCCAAATGCACTAGGATATTTGGGACGATGAACCAGAGTGACGCTCCAGCCGACGGATCCTCCGCGCTCGTGCGCAGCATCGAGCTGCGCGGCCCTGCCGGCCGGCTTGAGGCGCTGTTGAATACCGGCAAAGACGATGCCCGGTATGCGGCCGTGGTCTCCCATCCACACCCAGTCTTCGGGGGCACCATGCACAACAAGGTGGTGTACCACGCCATGAAGAGCTTCCAGTCGTTCGGCATCCCAGTACTGCGTTTCAACTTCCGCGGCGCCGGTTTGAGCGAGGGCAAGCATGACAACGGATATGGCGAGGTGGGCGATCTGCGCGCTGCGCTCGACTGGATGCAACACGAGTACGCGCGGCCCATCCTCTTCGCCGGCTTCTCCTTCGGCTCCTTCGTCGGTTTGAAAGCCTGCTGCGGCGACGAGCGGGTCAAGGGCATCGCAGCCCTTGGGCTCCCGGTGAGCGCCGGCGGGCGGGAGTATCGCTACCGCTTTCTCTCCACCTGCACACAGCCCAAGCTCTTTATCAGCGGCACAGAAGACGAATTTGGCCCGCAAGCGGAAGTGGAAGCCGTCGTGGCCCAGGCAATGCCACCAGCCGAGCTGGTGATGGTGCCCCATGCCAATCATTTCTTTTCCGGCAAGCTGGAGTTCATGCAGGAAGCGCTGAACCGCTGGATCGAGACCCACTTCTGCCCGGCGGCCGCGCACTCCCCCGCTTCGTGACGCATTGACCGCACACCTGGCCCTTACTCCACATTTGTCTGCGCGCCGTTGTAGCGCTTGATCGCCGCTTCCAGGTGACGCTGCATCGCCTTCCGGGCAGCTTCCGGATTACGTTTCTTAATAGCCGTCAGGATGGCCGCGTGTTCCTCGATGGAGCGCGGGCGCGCATCGGGCAATACCAGCACCGCCGAGAGAGCGCGCGCCAATTGACCGCGGATGAGGGAGACCAGATCGAACAGCACCTGGTTGTTCGAAGCCCGCGCGATCCCCAGGTGAAAGTTCAGGTCGAATAATCCGAAACGCCTGGGGTCGTCCAGCAGCTCCTCCATGCGGGCAAGCAAGCGTTCCAGACCCTCAATGTCCGCATCGGCGGCCCGCTCCGCGCAGCACGCCGCCGTGAGACCCTCGAGCGCGATGCGCAGCTCCATCAGGTTCCTGATGTCGTACTTCTCCGTGATGAAGCGCCACTCCATCACCGTCTCCAGGAACTTGCCCCCGTCTTTGGCAACGGATGTACCCTCGCCCACGCGTGAGGTGAGAACGCCCATGATCGAAAGGCATCGCAATGCTTCCCGCAAGGACGAACGGCCGGCGTTGAATTGTTTGCATAGGTCGCGTTCCGACGGGAGCCGCTGCCCAGCTTTGAGATTGCCGGAGGAAATCTGCCTCATGATCTGCTGCACGATGTCGTCGCTGATCGAGTTCTTCTGAATGGGGCGCGCCTTGAAGGCGATTTTTTCTGGCTTCGTCTTTTGGCTGATCGTCATGGTCCTGGCTCAGGGTACAAACCACCCTATCTTATCCGCACACTCTGGCAAACCCGTCACGCCGCGATGTTAAAAAACTGTTGACATTGGTCAGACCATCTGACACTATTTTCTTAATCACAGGCGAGGCTGGCGCCTGAACTCGACATACCCTGGCGCACACCTCTGTTGCTGCGCGCCGCCGTAGCCAAGGGCTGGGGCGAAGAAGACATCCGCGGTTCTATTCGCCTGCCTGAACACCCGGGATGCTGCGCGGTGAAAGCCCATGCCGTATTGCACTCGTAACTGTTTCTTGTAGGCAGAACGGGCCCCGCACCACAAAGACGTAGCAAAACATGCCGTGAAACCCGGCCCATATTGTCGCTAACAACCGGAGGATGAAATGTCTCTGCGTGGGTTTTGTGTCTTCGCCTGTTCCCTTTTCGCGCTTACCGGGGCCTTTGGCCAAAGCACCACCGCCTCGATGCTGGGCGTCGTCCACGACCCCTCCGGCGCCGTCATCCCCAACGCCGAAGTGACCGCCACCGATATGCAAACCACGCTCAGCCGTACCACCCAGACCGACGGAGCAGGCTCGTATCTCATCACCAACCTTCCCGTCGGACAGTACCAGCTGCGCGTCGTGGCCCCGGGCTTCGAAAGTTCTCTGCAGAGCGGCATCACGCTCGACGTGAATGCAAACGCGCGCGTGGACGCCACCCTGAAGACGGGGAGCACCAGCCAGACCGTGCAGGTGACCGCGGAGTCGACCGGCGTGGATACGCACACCGCCGCCGTGGGCGAGGTTGTGGACCGGGAGCGCATCCAGGAGCTGCCGCTCAACGGCCGTAACGCCATGCAGCTCGCCGCGGTGGTCCCCGGTGTCACCAACATCCTGGCCGCGCCTCCGGTGCAGACACAAAGCCGGTCAGGCCCCAGCATTACGGTTTCCGGCGGACGCGATACGCAGAACGAATTCCGCTTTGACGGTGTCTCGTGGAAGAACATTACCCAAAACACCGCCTTGAACCTGCCCAATCCCGACGCTCTGCAGGAGTTCCAGATTCTCACCAGCAGCCCCAGCGCCGAGTACGGACGCTACTCCGGTGGCATTATTCTCGCGGTCACGCGCTCCGGGTCCAACCAGTTCCACGGAACAGCATGGGAGTATCTGCGCAACACCGCGCTGAACAGCCGCAACTACTTCATTCGCGCTCCCCAGCCCAAGCCGACGCTGATCCAGAATCAGTTCGGCTTAACCGGCGGCGGACCGGTGGTGCGCAACAAACTCTTCTACTTCGGCTCCTACCAGGGCATGCGCATCCGCCAGTCCCAGGTACTGAGCTCGGCCTTCCCTCCCACCGAGGCCCAGCGCGCAGGCAATTTCGGAACCACAGTGCTCAAGAATCCCCGCACCGGCGGCGTCTATGACGGCACCATCCCCAGCTCCGACTTCGATCCCGTGGCCGTCAATATCCTGAACAAGTATGTCCCGCTGGCCAATAACTCCAACGGTCAGCTGACCCAGCTGGTATCGAGTCCGACGAACGACTACCAGTTCCTGGTCCGCGGAGACTACACCGTCAGCAACACCAACAACCTCTTCGCGCGCTTCTTTCAAGAGAATGGATCGGTGCAAAGCCAGGCGGGCAACGTCTCCCCTTATGATCCCGACATTACCGGCACCATTGCCCGCAGCCTTTCCGTGCAGGACACACAGAGCATCGGCGCCAAGCTGCTGAATGAGGGCCGTCTGGGCATGGAACGCGTTCATTCGACGGTCAGCGAACTGGATCACACGCAGCTCTCCGACCTGGGCGCTATCTTTCCCGGGGTCGAGAACCCCCAGCTGCCGGACCTGAACGTAAGCGGCTACTTCGATCTCGCCAACACCGACCTTTTCGTGGAGCACGACAACATCTACCAGGCAGGCGACACCTTACGCTGGAACCACAACCAACACTCCATCAGCCTGGGTGGAGAGTTTGAGCGCCTGGAGCTTTATAACTTCGGTTCCAGCGGCAACAACGGCGAATTCACCTTCGACGGATCACAGACCGGCAACGCCTTTGCCGATTTCCTGATCGGCAGACCCGTGGGCCTCACACAGGCCAGCCCCTACCAGCGAAACGCGAAGACCTGGGACGGCTACCTGTTTGTCGAGGACGATGTGCATGTGACACCGCGGCTGACCGTGAATGCCGGCCTGCGCTACTCCATCTTCCAACCGTTCGGCATTGCCGGCGATCGTACCAATACCTATCGCGCCGGCCAGCAGTCCACCATCACGCCCACCGCGCCTCCGGGCATGGTCTTCCCCGGAGACAAAGGCATACCCGGTGGGTTAGTCCCGACCAATTACACCAACTTCGCTCCCCGGCTGGGCTTCGCCTATGACGTGTTCGGCAACGGACGCACCAGCGTCCGCGGCGCCTATGGACTTTTCTTTGAGGACTTCCGCTCCGACGTGTGGACCTATCCCGCGGTGAACCAGCCGTTTGTGATTTCCAATACCATCAACACCCCGGCCAGCCTGCAGAACCCCTACCAGGGATATGTCGATCCCTTCCCCTATACCTATACCCCTCAGACCGCAAAGTTCACCTTCCCCATGAGCTTGTTCACGGTGCCGACAGCGACGTTCAATTCACCGTACGTGCACAACATAAGCCTCAGCGTGCAGCACGAGGTAAAGAACGGCCTGGTGCTTAACGTCGGCTATGTGGGCAAACTGGAACACGATCTTATCCGCATGCTGCAAAACAACCCGGCCGTCTATATCCCGGGTAAGTCAACCATCGGCAACACCAATGCGCGACGCGTATTGCTGCCCGGCATCTACGGCAGCTTCCGTTACATCTGCACCTGCTCCGACGCG
>Ga0182024_10024460_pt1 | contig 10733 bp, 8 predicted proteins | sample P32metaG_FD_120480 | JGI IMG/M metagenome (GOLD analysis project Ga0182024, IMG submission 120480) | Permafrost microbial communities from Stordalen Mire, Sweden - P3-2 metaG (Illumina Assembly) | ecosystem: Environmental > Terrestrial > Soil > Wetlands > Permafrost | place: Sweden: Stordalen...
AGAAATTCCTCCTCTCAATACCGCCCCAATGCGGCCCTTGAACAGATCTCCGAGTGGCTGTCTAAAATGCTTGTCGGAGCTGGACTGGTGGAACTTACGTCTTTTCCAGCGAAGTTGGACAATCTTGCAAAATATATTTCGAGAGGAATCGGGGGTGGAACTCAGGCCGAGACTTTCTCACTTGCGGCGTTGATTTACTTCGCGACATGCGGGTTTATTTTCGGGTTCATATGGGCGAGAATCTTCCTCAAGCGTTGGTTTACCCTAGCAGATTAAGAGCAGGTTTAGGTAGCAACTTTTTCGTTCACACCTAACAACGGAAAGTCATGGTGCTCACGACTGAGAACACAATGCGTATCAAGAGTCTGGCGATCGGAGTGAAAACCGTTGCCCCCGTGTGTCATCCACTACGTGATAAACCGGATTGGACTAAACCGCTTCGCGGTACCGTGGAGCGCCAGACTTTTCGGTTTGTCAGGACAATTGCAATCGCAACGACTTTGGTCGACAATATGGACGCATGAGGGTAACGCACCGCCAATGGTATCCACAACGCATCAACTGTTCAAGTGATTCGCTTCGATTCAATGCCCATAGAATATATATGTATAAATAAGCAATTGTCCTGCCACACCTACCGGTTTAGTCCAATCCGTTTTTAGCGCACCGGCGCGGCATTCAGCATCGATCCCTTCCCGTGCATTTCTGCGCCGCGCCGCCACGCTAAAAACGCTCTGCATTATCACGTGCCGAGTAGGCACTGGATAGCCGCACGTGCAAGTGCCGGAAGCTTAACCTTAGTAATTCCAAATGTTCGCAGACACGGCGCTCGCTAGCCTTGAAGTCGTCCCGCAAACGCCTCACTTCTGCCCTTCCTGCTACGAGCGCCGCGAGTTTTTTCGGATCACCGATTGCAGCATGTCATTGTCCAGGCTCAGATCCGCAACCAGCTTCTTCAGGCAGGCGTTCTCATCGCGAAGATGTTTGACCTCTTCAGCTTCGCTGACATCCATGCCCTCAAACTTCGTCTCCCAGGCAGAGAGGGTAGCTTGCTAACACCCTGTTCTCGCGCAACATCCTCGGTCGTGCACCCAGCCTAAACCTCCTTCAGCGCAGCAATCGTATGCGCACCCGTGTGCCGACTCCTGCTCATCACCCTTCCCCTTTCCTTTGTCCAACTCGTATTCCAAATTGGGCGAATCTACGGGGTCAGGTCACTCGGAAGAGCGCGGGTAGTGGTCGCGCTGCTATTATCGCCGGACGGACCAGTTATGAATGCCCTACCTCTCTTCCAAAAACTCGAGGTCAGTAACTACGGCCTGTATCCTGGATCGCCGGAGACGCAAGGGCTCAGTATCGACTTTCGCAAGGGTTTGACGCTCATTTTGGGTGCCAACGGACTTGGCAAGACGACTTTGGTAACGATTCTGTACCGAATGTTAACCGGCCCGTACGATATTCCGCGCCTGGAGAGTTCTGGGGACCTTGGAACCGCTCGCCTTCGCCCTACTGAACTTTCAGTCAGACGGCGATCTTTATTCTCCGATCGTGTTCGCGATGGTGCAAGGAACGCCGAGTGCCGCCTGACCTGGTCGGTCGCTTCCACAAAAGTCGTGGTTGAACGGCGTCTGACAGATCTTTCGCTGATGCATTTCACGATCGATGGTATTGCGCAACCACCAGATGAGTTGCTCTATCAGGCAAAGATAAATTCGCTTCTAAATCTCCCTTCATTCGGCGATTGGATTCTTCTGTTACGTCATTTGGTATTTTACTTTGAAGACCGTCGCGCATTAGTTTGGGATGCAACTGCCCAAAGGCAGATTCTAAGGCTCCTGCTGCTTCCTCCGGATCTAGCGAGCCAGTGGACCTCCGATGAGAGAGAAATCCTCGAATTAGATAGCCGAGTGCGAAACCTTAACAATGCACTGCACCGAGTAGAAGGGGACCTAGCCACTTCAGAATCGAAAATTGAAGTGGCCGCTGATGCACGCCATGAGCTAACGGTGCTCGAGAAGTTGCAATCACATGACATCCCATTACGGGAACGCCTCAGCGATGAGCTGGCGGAACTCGATGCGTATCGGCAGACGACGCGTCTCGCATCGTTGAAGGCCGAACAGGTAAGGGAGGACTGCCTTCGCAAGGTGGAGAGAGCTAAGCTCGTGTTGATACGAGCTCATTTTCCTAACCAGTCAGAGACCGCTTCTTATATCTATGCTCAGCTCATGAGTGACGATCGTTGTCTCGTTTGCGGTAATCACCCTCCCGCCGCAATAAAAAAGGAGCTGGAGGAGCGACTGAATACCCTTCATTGCGTAGTGTGTGATTCCGACGTAACCGCCGCTGACAACCTCGTTGTAGGAACCGAATTTGCGGATGCCTCCTTAGCAACGGCGTCGGTGGAATTCGAGCAGGCCAAAATCGAAGCGGTCAATGCTGCTGACCGGTTGTCGAAAGCTGAACTGCAATACGAGCAAAATGTCACAAAAATCAGCGAGCTAAATGCTGCTATCGCACAACGTTCAGCCTCAATTGATTCTTTGATACGAAGACTTCCTCCTGAAGAAGCAGCTCTACAAGACCAGCGGTCCGAATTATCCGCTCTCCGAGCACGCAGTGCAGAAATGCAGCAAGAGCTGGATGCAAGGCGGTCGAACTTCCAAGAGTTTCTGGAAGAACGGAATCGAGAGCTAGTGATTTGGTCCGGCCGCATTAAAGAGCTCTTCAACACCTACGCGGAAGGCTTTCTGCTCGAATCCTGTGAATTGTTCTGGTCTCCTCAAAGAGCTAAGCTGGGACAAACTGGAGAATCTTTTGACTTCCCGGCCTTCGAAATCGAGATGACTGGCGCCGACTTCGCTTCACCCATACGCCGCTCTGAGCCAGAGCAGGTTTCTGAGAGCCAACGAGAGTTCATCGACTTGGCGTTTAGGATGGCCCTGATGGCGGTCGCCTCTAACTCGACGGGAACAACACTTCTAATTGATGCCCCTGAGTCTTCACTAGACGCGGTATTCTCATCTCGAGCAGCGAAAGTATTAGCCCGCTTTGCCTTGGCACCGGGAAATAACCGTTTGATTCTTACATCAAATCTGACTGAGGGGAAATTGGTCCCCACCCTACTACAAACCTTGGGATCCTCCGAAACAGATGCAATTCAGGTTGTCGATTTATTTAACATTGCGACCCCGACAGCTGCAATAAGACAGCTTCGATCTGAATACGACCAAGTCATGAAGACAATTCTGGAGTATCTGAATGTCTAAGTGGGTGAGCGAGGACGATGAGCTAATTGCTGTTCAACAGCAGGTGCGAATTCTGCTGATCGTAGACGCAGCAGCACGGGCCGGCCTGGGCCCTCTTCCAGTCGGACAACTCCACTTACTTGCGTATTTCTCCAATGTCCTCTCTCCGGTGTGGAAGCTTCCACCTCTGGACGGAAAGATACTCAAAAGACTTGGGGGGCCTTTCTACCCGGCTTTACAGAAGCAGGTTGATTTGCTCGTTGGCGCGGGCGTGCTCTTTATCCAAGGTGTTGACCACGCCAAAGATGAGGAGGGTAAATGGAGGCTAGTCGGTTCGTTTAGTACAAACCCAGTGTTCGCCGATCGCATTCTTGCGGCTGTCTCATCAATTCGAGATATGTATTCCGTGAGGGTCTTTGTCCAAGAATTGGCGTACGCATTTGCATCTCTCGATCCTGCAAAGATTTTTTCCACTGCAGATCAGGACGCTGCGTATTCCGATCCCGTTGTCGAGGCCGGCAATGTCGTTGATTTCGGTGAGTGGCGCGACATCAATTACAGCTCGCGTTCTGCAGATTATTTGGCGAGCTTCATGGCTAGCGGTGATTGGACACTTCCTGGCGAGAAGATACATATGTATGTAAGACATATGCATCAGCGGCTCAGGGGTGTTAGATGAAGAAGCTCGCACTCGGGCCGTGGAACTCGGATGACTTCGCCGCGACGGTGAATTCGAATACAGGAGCCGGCGCGGACGCTGGATTGCCGCCTGAGATCCGCTTCCTGGCAGCCGTATCTAAGTTAGTTCGCCTAAGGCAATCGGGGCCAAATGCCGCTGGGGATCTCGCTCTTCCCGCTGTCTTCTTGCTTCATACTTCGAGCCCTGAAACAATGCCATCAGCAAAACGGGAGCCTATGCTAAACAATGGGCTAACGATGCTTAATGGTCGCCTCTGGTTCGTAAACGCTCCTGTGGTTATGGGGCACTATATTGAGACGGAGCAGACTGACGATGATTCGCTGTTCAACATGGTAGAACAATTGGGCTTTAGTTCAGTGCCAGCGATAATCTTTGACCCGAGGCTGGCAACTCCAGAGGTTCGCTTTTACGCAGCGGGACTTGGTGATCCTGAGGAATGCAAACGATATGATCTATCAGGCGGAAATCTGACAATGGAGAAGATTAGGGATGTGATCTCCCACATTCATGCGCAAAGAATAGCCACTCCCGAAGTGCAGTCGAAACCGGGCAAAATGTGGGAAGATTCGGACAAATACTGGGTCATCAAAGATGCTGAGGACCGGATTCAGATGTATTTAGTTACCGGATTGACCGCCGCTTTCCCCACTACGACAGTCCGAATGGAACAAACACAAGTGACGGGTCGTCTCGACATAGAGATTGAAGAACCCGATCCAATCGATCGTTCCAAATTTACTCGCCATGCAATTCTGGAGCTAAAAGTTCTTCGCAGCTTCGGGAGCACTGGAAATGCAGTTTCCGCTGCTGAAACGGAAGAGTGGATCAAGAGTGGGGTGGAACAAGCGGCGGCTTACAGAATGGAGCGGAAGGCACTGGCATCGGCTCTTTGTTGCTTCGATATGCGCCAAACAGATACGGGAGAGGCTTGTTTCACTACTGTGTCGGAGTGCGCAAAAGAGCTCTGTGTGTCTCTGTGGAGATGGTTTATATATTCGAAATCGAAGATTCTGAGGTCAGCAATTACTTCGGCTTAGAGCCCTTTGTGAGAACCAAAAGGGTTTCTGCCAAACCAGCTGATCCTCCCTGTTGCGCAGACACGCGCATAGACCTGAACTCTTCACTCAGACGGATTGAAGATAACGTAGGATTTCTTTCGCACATTTGAGTTGAGTTTTATGCTTGGGGGTTGGTACAAGCAGGATGTCTTAATCAAGCCCGGCGCACTGTGGCATCAGTTGAACAAATGGAATCTCACCTTAAAAAAAACCCTGCACACCAGCGAGCAAGAGCGCGAGAACGGGCAGCAAGCGCGACGAGCATGGGTTGAAGCATTGCCGTGGATGGATGTTGAAAAGCTTGTATTCCTCGATGAAGCGTGGACATCGACCAGCATGACGCGGTGTTGTGGGCGTGCCCACAAAGGCAAACGCTGTATCGCCTCAGCACCGCACGGGCACTGGAAGACGACGATCTTCGAGGGGGCTCTGAGCCGCCGAAGATTGATCGTTTGGCGGGCGGGCGGCGCTTGCCCGAACGGACGGAAAAGGCCCGATCTCTGGGCCGTCCACCGGAGTGGCTCGAAGTGGGTCCAGGGTGCGCGCAGCGCCCCCTCGCCTTTGGCTTTGGGCTTGCAGGGTCAGCCTGGAAGATTCGGGGATCGAGCGGATGGATTGTTCCAACTGCTTGATAGGAGGGCGCTGCAATCGACAGCGAGGCGTTCAGGGTGCCTGCGTTTGCTGGGCCGAGACTTTCGGTTGATTCTCCCACGTCCGTTCCGGTACACTGTCCGCCACCTACGATCAACATCCGGACCAGCCTTGAATTGAAAGAAAGACTCCTGAGAAATGCTTCAGCTTCCGACCTTTACCTTTCTGAACATTGAGGGCTACGGACTGTTCCCTGGCAAACCCCTTGGCAAGGGCCTCACCTGGAAGTTCGATAAAGGCGTCTGTCTAGTCGCCGGCATTAACGGCTTGGGTAAAACAACGCTCATCACGATGCTGCTTCGGGCGTTTACCGGCCCGTATGACCTCACGTCGGAGGGCCTCCCTCAAGAATTGGAATCGATCATTCCAGAGTTTCCGATCATCCTCAAGCAGAAGGAACGAATGTTTTTTGCGCAGAGAGTTGCTGACCACGCCACAAATGCAACCGTTACCTTAAGGGTGTCGCTGGGCAAGCGTGTAGTTCAGATGTCGCGGAGGTTGTCCGATCTTCGCCTGCTTGCATTCAATTTGGACGGCGAATCGCTCGACCTTGGAAGTAACGAAAAAGAACGAGAAAGCGCTTTTCAGTTGCAAATGTGCGTTCTGTTTGATTTGTCTTCGTTTGTAGATGTTCTCTTAGTACTTCATCATGTGGTGTTCTTCAAAGAAGGTAGGGCCGGTGCACTTTGGGACGAGAACGCCCAACGTCATATTCTTCGCGCGCTATTTTTCCCAAAAGCGCTTGCAGCCCTCGTTGCACGCGGAGAACGTCGAGTTCAGCAGCTTGACAGTAATGCTAGAAACATTAGCGCGGCCGCATATCAGATTGACAGAAAACTGAAGCAGGCACGCGCTGCGAGTGTGGATTCAACGGAAAAAGCTATCGAGCTTGCATCGGAGCGAGCGCTACTCGAAGCAGACATGAAGCAGCATGAGAGGCTGGACTCGCTTCTAGCCGACTTGGATGATCAACGTAAAGAAGCTCGCAGAGAGCATGAGCGAGCGAAGCTCGCTCGTGAAGAAGCTGAGACCGAAGTAGAACGTATAAAGTTCGCTATGCTCGCGCGCCTCTTTCCAACGATGGAGGATACAGTCAAGCTGGTTCTTATAAAAGCGATGAGCACCGGTGAATGCTTAGTCTGCGGGTCCGAAACACATCAGCGACTCGTCGAGGTTGAACGACAGCTCGCGACCGGAACCTGTCCGGTTTGCGGTTCCCCTTCAGAGACGAGGGAAAAAGTTGTGCCAGCCTTCAAGGTTGAGGAGACTCGTGTTAAGAACGCTCGCTTGACCGCTGAGCGCGCATTGAAAGAGGAGGCGGCGAAACAGGCGGCGTATGACAAGGCCCGGAAAGCTTATGACGTCGCGTTGGGCGAGTTGATGGGGTTGAAAGAAAGCATCCAGGACCGAGAAATTCGCACAAAGTTGATCGCTGCGGAGCTTCCCCCTTCCTCTGAAGAGGTCTTATCCTTAGAACGATCACTTGGGGTGCAGCGTAGGGAGCAGCGTCAAGCTGAAAGTAATCGCGCAATAGCTGCAAAAGAGCTGACTGGCCTTTTGGAACAAGGTCGGAACTTCATCGAAGGTAAAACAAAAAAGCTGGCTGCCTCATTTCGAAAGAATGTGAAGGTCATGATTTCTGAAGACGCGGATCTTGTGCGCGTTCAAGGCACGGCAAAACTGACTCAAGGCAAAGAAACATTCGTAGTCCCAGCGTTCCTTCCCGAGATGACTGCGGCCGATAGAGTTGGGAAATCGAGAAGAAATTCTCCGGACGACGTCTCCGAATCACAGAGAGAGTTGATCGATTTAGCATTTAGAATTGCCCTCATCGAGCTCGCGACGGGCGGGGCATCCTGCACCCTAACAATGGAAACACCAGAAGCCAGTTTGGACGGCTTGGCAATGACTCGGGTTGGTCAAGCACTCCATAAGTTTGCCAGCTACAAAGAAAATCGGTTGATCGTAACGAGCAACCTCACAAACGCGGGAATGATAACCGCAATGTTTGGTGGTCCGACGAGAAAGCTCTCCGAAATTAAGATCAGGCGCAGTCAAATCATCAACCTGCTTGAATTAGCGGCACCGAATAGGGCGGTTGAGGAGAATCGGCCCCAATACAGAGCCATCCTCAATAACGCTTTGTCAGGTAAGCAATGACTAAGCATCCTTCAAAGAATCTTGAGAATCAGGCTTCTCTTCCAGAGAGTGCCCTGCAGATTTTACGTCAACGAGCGAGAGTTCTGCAGCTCGTAGATGCTGCAGAACGAGCGGGAATTACTCCGATACGTTCGCGCAAATTGCACGCGTTCGCCTACCTCGCCGACGTGCTCAGCCCAGTTTGGAATCTTCCCTCGTTCGACGGGAAAATCCTGAAACTCGAAGGAGGACCACATTATCCCGATCTTCAAAGAGAAATGGATCGACTTGTAATCCTCGGTCTACTCCAAATCACCGAGATGAAATACATTGAGCGTGACAATTATGGCGCACGACTAGACGCATCCTATGCGCTCAACTTTGAATCGCCCGAGCTATCATCGATCCTTGAAGCGTTGGGTGCTCGTTCTGTTGAAAATGCTTTTGACGCCCGAGACGCACGTGTACATCTATTCCTAGTCGACCTAGCCGGTGCACTGGCCACAGTCAAAGATGCTGACCTTGATGAGGCTGCGACTGTAGACGCTACTTATGCAGACGCTCGCATCGATTATTCAAATATTGTCGATTTCGGCGAATGGACTGAGAACTCCCACGAAGATAACCTGTCGCTTCGAACCGTAGACAATTTCAGAAGATTTGTACCTCAAGGTTTCGACATTTCCGGTGGGCAAAAACTTTACATGTATGCATCTTTGTTAGGCAGGAGGATGCATGCCGGATAACAATTCCGAATCCATTCCCGGCGTGAGCGAGGCAGAACTCATAGACGCTGTGGGAAGCTTAGTAACTAACATGCCGGCAACAGACGTAGATGACTCTGACCGCTTCTGCATCGCGGTCCGCGGGCTGGTTGAAACTCGTGCTCAAGGTGGCTGGTGCGGAGAAGGAACTGAAGATGTAGGCGTCTTTGTTTTGACACCTTACCCCCGAAGAGTCGGTGAGAAGCTGGGTGCGCTGCCAATCTCGAATCCAGTTGCCACGCAGGAGCCTCTTCTTGGACGACTCTTGTTTCTGAATCGTGATGCCTCAACGGGCCGAGTTATGGCATTACCAGTGACAGCTGACGCTCTTTTGGAATGGCTGGAAGAACAGGGACTTGGGTCATTACCCGTGGTCATGGTCTATCGACAAAAAAGTATTATCATTAACCGCCGGGCCGGTGTACAAGGTGACTCCAGCAGCGACTCGCTACGGAATGAACCCGTTCCAGTAGCGCCCGAAGAAGTTATCAAAGCGCTTGAGCAGTCACACAGGACGCAGCTTTTAACACCAACTGCCTGCCCGCCTGGAGTGTGGGCAACACAGAGAGCCTCCGAGTACATACCGGGACCCGAACCGGAGAAAACCATTCAGAAGCAGTTGCAAACCGTGTTCAACTCTTGGTTTCATGGAGCAATTAAGGCGGAAGTTGAGGATACGACTACGATCGGGAGGATTGATATTCGTCTTCTCAAGATCAATTCGCAAAAGCACTTGGAATATTGGATGATTGTTGAACTAAAGGTTGTCAAGTCGTCGGCGCACGCGGCTGTTGGCAAGAAGGCGAGTAGCGTCTCGCACTCAGTAAATGTTCAAGCTGTCTGTGAGGGAGTGAGGCAAGCGTTTGCGTTTGCGCAAAATAGGCATGCAAATGCAATGCTTGAAATCTTCGATCTTCGCAAAGACAAAACAAAGAACGTAATGAAGGAAAAGGCAGTCTCTGACGAACTAGGAAAATGTGACCCGACACCAATTTGCCATGTCTGGCCGTTATATGGAAGTTCCAGTGACGCCAGGGTGGCTGGTTGGAACTAGCGTTTCTTCTCGAATATGAGCAATGATTCCTGAAGATCTTCCCGGCCGCCCTGCTGGGGGGACGATCTCATTGAACGACATGCCTCAGCGCCTATTGGACAGAGACCAGCTTGATTTGAGATCTCTTCAAGAATCTTTGCCACCGGAATGTAGACTCCTGCATAGCGACTATCACCCACAACCATGTATATGCGTCCCTGGGGTCTCAATTTCGTCGCTAGCGTAGACATAATGCCGCCCATATCGCTGACATAAGCCGAAATCATTTCTGGAATCTGCCGGTTCCATAGCTCCTCACGAACGCCGTCTAGCGAAGCAATAGTCTTGGCGAGCGATTTGCTTGCGTAGCATTTGCCGCTCATATCTCGATTGATCTGGACGTGACTACGCAACGTGGCGTTCCGTAACCGCAAGTTAGAGCCAGAGTTAGTGAGATAACCTAGCATCCACAGCTCGACATTGTAGACATCCGTATAATCAAAGGAGTTCGGATATGGTGGAGAGAACACTGATAGGTCTATTTCATCGACTGACGTCAGCAATGTACGACTATCTCCACGCAACAAAGTGAAATTGCGGGTTCCACGTGATTTGTACATTTGTAAGTCAAAGATTGCATTGAGCACAAATTCCTGAAAAAGCTCGTCTACGCTCTCAGAACGGACAGGCTTGTTTTCCCAACCACGTCGATAGCGCCGGCCCTTTCCGCTTATTGTCACGTTGCTGACTGAGATAAGGATGGAGCCAAGAAGGACCTTGAAAAGCCTTTGGACCTCAGGTGATGGAATGCTCTTGATCGCACTCAGATAAGCATCGATTCTGGCCGCTACGTCCTTAGAAAAAATGTATTGACCATTGATCCCGGGCTCAATGAAAGTCTTTGGAGCATCGACAAATAATTTCTTCGCCGACCGCAACCCTCTCGAAGCCCTTCTTACTTCACCGCAAACGCGAGACAGATGGCGACCCAACTCATCTGCGTTGTAAATTTCAAGCTTTGCCTGAATTAGATCCGCGAGGTACGGGTTCACTTCAACCAGCGTGGGTTTTGCACCAAGAAACTGCGAAGCGAGTCCCGTCGTGCCGGAACCCCCGAATGGATCCGCTATGTGCTTCACA
>Ga0182024_10024462_pt1 | contig 10732 bp, 13 predicted proteins | sample P32metaG_FD_120480 | JGI IMG/M metagenome (GOLD analysis project Ga0182024, IMG submission 120480) | Permafrost microbial communities from Stordalen Mire, Sweden - P3-2 metaG (Illumina Assembly) | ecosystem: Environmental > Terrestrial > Soil > Wetlands > Permafrost | place: Sweden: Stordalen...
GCTTTCTATTTGTATGTGTTTGGAAACTTCACGTCATTGCAGCGAACTCACTGCGTGCTCCTTTGCATACATACTCTCGCAACCACCCTGCACCTTCAAGACGCCGATTCTGGTGCCTTTACCTTATAAACACTTGAACGATATGACGGCTGCCGAGTCAGCCTGCAAGAAATCTATCTCTCTGGAGCCTGACTGCAACAATCTTTTGAATTTGGCCGACATCTATCTCAAAACTGGACGCCTGAAAGAGGCTCGCGAAACCACATTGAGAGCGAAAGGTCTTCCTGAAGCTAAGCAGCTGAAATTCAAACAACCAATAGAAGCGAATCTAGACTGGTTGAACCGGCAGCATTCCAAGAAAACCGCAGGGGAGTAATCAATGCCGATAAAGGAGGGCAGGTCAGGCACATAAGCTAATGGAATTGTGTCGTCAATACAATGAGGAGGCATCGAACCGATCGCGCGCCACTAGTGGCGGTGCTGCCAGCTGAAGGACCTGATCGAAACCGAAGGAGAAATTATCGCGAATGAGAATAACTTGCCTAATGTCTATGGCACTGCTGACCATTTGGTTCACCGGAGCGTTGGGCGCTGCTGACGCAGACAGTCATGGAAAGTTTCCTGGAAAAGGCAGTATTGATGCTTACAGTAGATCCCTTCACCCTGGAAACAAAGCCGTGGAGCTGGCGAAGCAGGGAGATATCCAGGGGGCAATCAAGCTCGACAGCGAATCGATCTCGATTTATCCGTATGATTCAGTGACTTATCACAATCTAGGAAACCATCTTGCCAAGCTTGGTAAATTTGATGAAGCGCGCAAAGCACAGGAGCAGGCAATAGCTCTTGAACCCAATTACGTTGGAGCTTGGATCAGGCTTGGGCGGACCTATGAAAAGCAGCACAAACTGACTGACGCAGAGCGTTGCTATCGAAGGGCAAACGACATAGAATCCTCGTATGAAACGCTTGAGGATCTTGGCGATATATTGCGCCAGCAGGGTCGGTTTGCTGAGGCAAGAAAATGGTTGTTGCGCGCAAAAGCCTGTCCAGAAGAGTCCCAATACAGGTATGCCGACAAGTATTTAGAACTATGTCGCCAACAGAGTAAAGAGGCATCGGACTAATCGTGTGCCACTATTAGCGGTGCCGGCAAGCCAAAGACATGATCGAAATCGAAGGAGTGATCCACACGAATGAGAGCTTTTAGACTGAGGTGTCTTAGGAAATAAGGGGATGCGGGAGAAATAATCGAATGAGAATACTTCGGACCCTGCTGCAATTGAATGCAAGGAGCATGCAACGTAGCTATAGGATGCGTGCTTTCTTGGTCTGCTTTTCTTTTGCCTTATCCACGCTGGTGGCGCAGTCTGTGTTTGCGTACGACTCAACTAAGTTTCCGGGAAAGGGCACCATCGACGCCTGGGTGAAAGCGAGTCAAATTTCTCTAGCAGCATATAACCTGTCCAAGCAAGGCAAACGCGCTGAGGCATTGAAACAGTATCAACGGGCGATTTCGGTTTATCCGTACGCAGCCTGTGATTACCATGATTGCGGTTATGAATGTAACAAGCTCGCTGACAACAAGACCGCTATTCAGTACTTGAAGAAAGCAGTCGAAATGGCCCCAGGCTATGACCTTGCTTGGATGACCTTAGGTAGTACGTACGAAGATCTAAAGGATTATCCTGCCGCCCAAACTGCTTTCAAGAAAGCAATTGAATTAAGCCCTAAGAACATTGAGCCAGTGGTCGACCTCGCCGATCTCTATATCTTGATGAAGAGACCTATGAGGAACAAGCAAAACTCGAGCAGCTAAGAAGAGCAGGTCGACAGGCAGGATAATAACAATGGGGGCCCGTTTGATGAAAACCAATACGGATGATTAAAGCGAATGAGAATCTATAGCCTGCTGCCGATAGCACTGCTGACTTGCTTAGTCGGAACACCAGTGCTTGCTGACAGCCATGGGAATTTTCCGGGACGTGGCAGCAAGGAAGCTTACGACAGATCTCTCCAAATTTCAGTGCAGGCTCTTGAGGCTTCAAAAAGAAAAGACTATCAGAAAGCAATAGAGCTGGATAATGAGGCAATTGCGGCCTACCCGTGTGAGTCACAGTGGTATAACAATCTCGGATGCCATTTGCGTTTCATTGGAAAACTCGAGGCTGCACAAAAAGCCGAGGAGCAGGCATTGGTTCTTGAACCAACTTTCGTGGGGGCGTGGATTGATCTCGGTGTCTGCTTCGAAAAAATGAGTAAACTTGCCGATGCGGAACGGTCTTATCGCAAAGCTGTAGAGTTTGATCCAAAATCCTATGGTGCGCTGGGCGACCTAGGTGATATTTTGAGACAAGAAGGGAAGCTTCGAGGAAGCTCGCCAGTGGTTGTTAAATGCCAAAAGCTGTCCTGAGAGTGCAAAGTTTCCCGGCGAGATTGACATAATGCTAATCCAGTGTGAACAGCGCAAAACATCATCGAATTGATCGCGTGCCACTATTAGCGGTGCAGCCAGCTGGGCACTTGAAATCGGAGGAGAGATTACAGCAAATGAGAATCAATACGAGAATGAGAATAACTTGCCTAATGCCTATGGCATTGCATCAAAGGCGCTTGCATACTTACAGAGCCTTAGGTTTTGAAGAATGAGCTACGAGAGAGATTAGACGACATGAGACCTTTGACTTTAACTTTAACTTGGCCGTTTGGCGTTTCACTATCCATCGCAGCCTGTATTGGTTGTGCGTCATTACAAATGCCTGCGTTTGCTTATGATCCAAACAAGTTCCCTGGTCAAGGAAGCCGAGCCGATTTTGAAAAATCGTGGCTTTACAGCAATAAAGGAATCGTTCTAAAAGAACAGGGCAAGTTTGCAGAGGCTATTGAAGAATATAAAATTGCCATCTCGATCTATCCTTATTGTGCCGCCCATTTCTGCAACTATGGAAATGCGCTGAATCACCTTGATCGGTATGCAGATGCAATTGACGCATTTAGAAAGGCAGTAAACATCGCACCAGACTGTACGCAAGCTTATGCCGATATGGCTGACATCTATTTGAAACAAAAGCAATACGCTGAAGCTGAGTCTATTTGTAAGCAGGCATTGCGACTCGATTCTAAGAGTGCAATGTCCATGATAAACCTGGCAGAGGCTTATCTGGGAGAAAAGAAGCCTGACGAAGCTCGAAAGTGGTTAAATGCTGCTATTGCGTGCCCCGAGTCTAAACAACCTGAGTACAATAAAGCAATTTCTGCAGATTTCGAAAAACTTGGCAAATTGTCTCGTCATGACGCTGGAGAATAAGCTGTGTCAGACTTCGACGTTAAACAGGACAGGCAACAGCTAGAGCTCGCCATGGCTGCTGGGAGCAGATTTGCCTCTTCCAGAACACTCAATAGTAACAGCTTTTCGGGCAGTTAGAGCCCCTCGTAATGAGCATAAACAACTTCTCGGGAATCGCCATTTCAGTCTGATGCCACTTTGTGCTGATTGCACATTTCCAAACATTTGTCGACGAGTGCGGCGTCGTGATCGTTCAGTGTGCAAGCGCGTGCACGTGTGAGAGACTTTCGGGACTCGTCAAATCTTCCTTCTTGCCGCAATATGTCACCCAGCGAACAGAGAGCGTTCCAGTCTGACTCAATCGCTACGGCTCTACGGTAGTATCGCTCAGCTTCAGCCAGGTTCCGTTGCTTTTCATACGAATATCCTATGGAGATCCATGCATGAGCGTAATTCGGCTCGAGGGCAACCGCCCGCTCGAACGCTTTGCGAGATTCTTCGGTCTTACCAAGCTTTTTAAGGTCTTGTCCCAGGTTGGAGTAAAAACCGGAATCATATGGATAGATGGAAATCGCTTCTGTATCGTACTTCTCGGCTGATTGGAAGTCGCCTTTGTTTGCACAATCGAGGGCTTTCTTTTCGATCTCGACAGATTTGTTGTAGGCTTCCTCGCTACCTCGTCCAGGGAACTTGCCATGACTGTCTGCAAAAACGGGTGTGCTCACAATGCACATAGTCAGTGATGCCACAGACAGCAGGCTAAGGATTCTCATTCGTCTAGTCTCCCGCATACCTGATTCCCCAAAACACCTTAAACTCGAAGTGCCCTGTGCGCCGGCAACAGTTTCGTCTTAATTGCGCGTCTTATCTGATCTTTGCAGTCGAACTTATCTTCTATCAATTAAGTTGATTTGGCAATGCTGAACGCGAGCAGCAAACCTGCCACCGAGGCGGTCAACACGGCTCTCAGTCATTTGCTGACGGATATCAAGCTAATGGATGGTCTATTGCTAGCATTAACCAAATAGTCAGCAATGCCTACACTATTCAGTAGATTACAGATTTTCATTCGCTATAATCTATCCAGGGGTAGCATAAGACGTCGGGAAACATGTGCCACCACTGGTGGAGCAACTGATGACCACAGAGGAAACAGGAAAGAGGAGATTGACGCAAATGAGAATCCTAAGTCTGTTGCCCATGGTATCACTGGCTATTTGCTCAATGGGAGGACCGGTCTTCGCTGATAGCCATGGCAAGTTTCCTGGTAAGGGCAGTGTTGATGCGTACAATAAATCCGTTGATATTGCAGACAAAGCCGTTAGTTGTGCAAATAGCGGTGACTACCTGACGGCCATTAAATACGATAGAGAAGCTAATTCCATTTACCCGTACGATTCAGCAACGTATCACAACTTGGGAATTCACCTGGCTAAAGCTGGTTCAGTTGATGAAGCGCGCAAAGCTGAGGAGCAAGCAATAGCTCTTGAACCGAGTTTCGTTGGAGCTTGGATTAGGCTTGGGCGGACCTATGAAAAGCAGCACAAACTGACGGACGCAGAACGATGCTATCGAAAGGCAAACGAGATAAACGCCTGCTATGAAACGCTTGAGGATCTTGGTGATATATTGCGCCAGCAAGGTCGATTTGATGAGGCCCAAAAATATTTGTTGCGCGCAAAGTCCTGCCCAGAAGAGGCCAAATACGGGTATGCCAGCAAGTATTTAGAACTCTGTCGCCAACAAAGTAAAGCGGCATCGAACTAATCGCGTGCCACTATTAGTCGGGACACCGGCTTCTGCTGCCGATAGCACTGTTGACTTGCTTCTTCAGAAGGCTCCTGGGGATGCAGCCTCCATGCTAAATCTAGCAGAAGCATACTGGGGGGAAAAAAGACCAGCAGATGCTCTGAAATGGTTACATAATGTCAGTGCATGCCCAGAGTCCAAGCAGCCCGAGTATACCAAACCAATCGCAGACGACCTAGCCAAAGCAAACAAAATGTTCGGCAACAAATCTGGGCTTCAAGCGGGAGAGTAGTGAATGACTGGCAGACGTAGAATCTACAACTCTCTGCCTATGGTAGTGTTGACCATTTGCTTCACCGTAGCGCTGGGCCCCGCCCACGCAGACAGTCATGGCAAGTTTCCTGGTAAGGGCAGTATCGATGCGTACGCTAAACCTTGTGATGTTGGAAACAAAGCCCTCGAATATTCAAAAAAGGGCGATTACGAGACAGCCATCAAATGCGATAGGGAAGCTAATGCCATTTATCCATTCGATTCAGGAGGCTTTCATAACTTGGGAAACCACCTGGCCAAGCTCGGTAAATATGATGAAGCGCGCAAAGCACAGGAGCAGGCAATAGCGCTTGAACCGAACTTCGTCGGTGCATTCTTAGCACTAGGATTGACATATGAAGATCAGGGCAAGCCGGCCGATGCAGAACGGTACTATCGCAAAGCAGTACAAATGGACCCCAATGATTACGAATGTGTTTTTGATTTGGGCGATATACTACGACAAGAGGGAAAGTTTGGTGAAGCGCGTGATTGGTTAATCAAGGCCAAAGCGTGCGCTCCCAATGCGAGATGCCAAGCCCAGGCGGACAGAACGCTCATGAAATGCGACAGGAAGGAAACATCGAACTAATCGGTGTGCCACTATCGGCGGTGTGCTCCGCTGAAGACCGGAAGCGAAGTGGAAGGAAAGATTATAACGCATGAGAATTCTTCAGGCGAACCGGATAAAATGAAGCTTTGCGCCCAGTTGACCATGTCAAACTATTGCCGACGGAATTACTTCTTCTCCTTCCTCTTAGGCGCGCTCATTTGCGTTCTTGCTTGCGCATCGTTTGCCGCGAATCAAAAAGCAAAGACGGAAGGTGAAAAGAAGACGCCTGATCAGCCAAAGCGCAGCGATCAAGAGCGCACGCTGACGTTTCCAAAAGCTGGCATGGGAACGCTGTACTTGGTGTACCACGATGAAAAAGGTATGAACATGGCCGACCCAGTTGTAACTGCTATTGGTACGGTGAGAATCAAGGTCCCGAAAGACAGATGGTTGACGCTTGAATTGAGCCGGTATGCATATGCCCATCCCGATTCGTTTGAGTCGTGCTCCTCGTCAGGTTTGGATGGCTTGAGTCTCAATCTTGTGTCGATCGATGAAAGTGATAGTGCTTTCTGTGATACTGCCCTGCAACATGCAAATCATTTTAGAGGATTAAAGTGCCTGCTCCTCAATCGGGCAGATATTTCAGACGCCGGCCTTTCTCGCATGAAAGGGTTGCCGGAGCTTGAGTTCATTTGCGGTTTCCTGACACCGATCACTGGCGACTGTTTCAAGACATTCTCCCAATTTAAGAAGCTCAATTACGTGGGATTTTATGATGATGCGATCAAGCCAGAAAATGTGAAATATTTAAAGGACTGTCCCATGCTTGCATGTGTTGATTTGAGCCATACGGACTTAGGAGAAGTTGGTATCAAGTATCTGAGCCAATGCCCAAATATTTCGGTGCTGAAAATTTCAAGCAATCCGAAAGTAAATGACGCCTGCATCAAGTACTTGCTGAGCATGAAACATCTAAGCCGTTTAGAACTAGAAGGCACCGGCATTACGTTTAGCGGTTTGAAGGCACTTAAACCTCTGCATCTGAGTATCTTGAGAGTCTCCGCTGGCGTCTGCGCTAATACAGATCGTCCGGTTTTGAAGACACTGGCGAAGAAGGTAGAGATCGTGTGGCGAGAACATAGAGTCGACAAAAGCACGCAAGAAATGTTTGCGCCCTTGCACTAGTATTTACTGGATAAGCCGGTGGCATCTACAGCACTTATTTGCCACTATGAAATCACTTGCGCCAACAGAAAACCATCGTATCCTTTGCTGCCTACGGTTTGCATGATAGTGGCGCTGACCCGTGGCTGTGCGGCAATTAAATCATTCATCTGCCGCACTGCCAGCACATTGAGATCGTTGCTTTGAGAGTCAATCACTTCTCCTTTTCGAACGACATTGTCTACGATGATCAAGGATCCAATGCGGGCAAGCTTAAGGGCCCAGGCAAAGTAGTGGGGATTGTTCGGTTTGTCGGCGTCAATGAAGATCAGGTCGAATGGTGGCGGACTTTCCTCAAAGAGAACTGGTAGCGTATTCAGTGCCTGGCCCAGGCGCAGTTCGATTATGGCGCCAAGATCGGCCTGGAGAAAATTTTCCTGTGCCACTTGGGCGTGCTTGGGATCGACTTCAAGGGTGATCAGCTTGCCGTGGGCAGGCAGAGCACGGGCAAGCCAAATCGTGCTGTATCCGGCCAGAGTTCCTATCTCCAGGATGCGCTGCGCGTGCATAACGCTGGCAAGCAGGTGAAGGAACTTGCCTTGAGGGGCAGAAACATTAATCGCCGGCAGTCCGTGGGCACTGGTTGATTGCAAAACACCTTCGAGCACAGGATCTGACTGCACCAGTAACTTTGCTATATATTCGTCAACTGCTGTCCACAGCTCTTCGTTCATCATTTGAGATTTTAATCTAGCCAACGTAGTTTCCCCAATTACACGGATATCTCTTCCTATTAGTCTTATCTCACGGCTTGCAATTGAATATTTGAACAGACGGTACTCCGTTATTTTGCACACAAGTCAGACATGATCGTCTGCTTGAGGGATCCTTGTGCGTTTCTTTGACAAAGGGCAATAAGATGGCTGACATTCCAAATGACGGTAAAGTAGCAGCTCCTGCAGCTTCAGCAGATAATAACCTGCATCAAGAGGGGCTGAGTGCCTGGAGCCGATATGGCACTGCCACATTCGATGGTGTCTGCAACCTGCCCGCGGGCATAGGACATGCCCTGAAGGAAGATTTCACAACCATTCAAGGTCTTGAGCACACAGCCATGACCCTGGCCAGTTCGGCCGTCGTAGGCGCCATATTAAAGACTGGGTTGCCTGAGAAAGGCCCAGCTGGACTGATTGCCTCAGGCTTAATCGGCACCTACATGCTCTATAAGTCATTCGACCCGATCAAAGCTGCCTATCATAAGGCTGGACAAGCTCAAAACATGGACCAGGTGCATCAGGCCGGCAAAGAGCTCGGCTACATCGGCGGCGGTCTGGTTGTCGATACAGGCATCAGCATGGGCGGTTATAAACTTGGCGCCGGGTTTGCCGCACACGCCTTGTTGTCTGAACGTTTTGACGGTTTCGCCAATACCAAAGCAGAGTTCTGGGGCGCCGCCGACGATAAAGTGATGAGCTGGAGAAATTCAGCCCTCAACCTGATCGGTAAAGGTCAACCGACTGAGGCTGTTAACACCGCTACCTCATTTGGACTGCGGTCGCACATGAGAGTGGATCCTGAAACGAATCGAGCGACACTGCTGCGATCGGAGCGGGCAGCACCATCAAACGCCAAGTTGATTGGTGACACCGATCCAAATGCGCAGATGGATGTCACTGTCATGCTCAAATCGAAGGCCACAGATCTGACCATGGATCGCCAATTGCTGCGCAATGCCACCGGGCGCAGTGCTTATATAACTGATGATACTGAGTTCGCCAACAAATTTGGAGCTGACCAAGACGCGGTCGCGGCGTTGCATAAGTTTGCCCAGCAAAATAACCTGCAAGTGGCAGATCTGGATGTGAGATCTGGCGAGGCAGTGCTTTCGGGCAAAGTATCGGATATGAGCAAGAGCTTTGGCACAACCTTGCAAGATTATCAAATCGGGTCGCAAGTGCTTAGAGCGCGAGAAGGCGCTTTGCACATGGACGCAGACTTCGCCCAACACGTTGAAGCGATCTTGGGATTAGATGAAAGACCACAGGCCACTCCTAATTTCATCCGTTTGAAGGATATCGATCCTGAAGCCGGTGCGCTAGCATCATTGCCGGATGAGCCGGCCAAAGGCACTGGCCTCATCGACATGCTTCATGATGGTGAGGAGGAGCAGGGACTACTGGGCAGCAAACCTAAACCGAAGGCGAAACCATTCAAGGGATATTATCCTGAAGAAGTCGCTGAACTGTATAACTTCCCCAAAGGATACACAGGAAAAGGTCAGGGCGTAGGCATCATTGAACTGGAAGGAAACCTCGACCTGGTAGATAACGCGAAGTATTACACAATACATGGCAAGCAGGTGCCCAGTATTGACAAGGTTCTTACGCGTGGTGCGCGACTGTACTCCAACGATGCCAACGGCGAGATCACTCTTGATTCGCAGGTCATTGGTCGGATGGCACCGGATGCTCACCAGATGATCGTCTTTGGAAAAAACACAGACGAGGGATTTGTCAACGCCATCAATCGGGCAACATTCACAAAAGCGGGTGAAACACCAAACTCCGTCATCAGTATCAGTTGGGGTGACCCGGAAGAGAAGTATACGCCGCAGGCGATCAGATCGATGGGATTGGCGTTCAAGAAAGCGGCCCTCAAAGGCATCTCCGTGTTTGCAGCATCCGGCGACGATCTGGCAACTGATGGTGCACCGAGCGGAAAATTCAATCCTGATTATCCTTCTTCGGATCCATTAGTCACTGCTGCCGGTGGCACGAAGCTGGTTGGACGTGACGGCAAGATAATTTCTGAAAGCGTCTGGCATAGCGCGAAAGATTCTGGCACCGGAGGCGGTGTGAGCAATATATTTGGCCGGCCGGAATGGCAAATTGGAGTCAAGATTCCAGATAATGCCAGAGGTAACGGCTTTGCCGGACGGGCCACTTCTGATGTGGGCGGTGTTGCTGATCCGCGAACCGGGTATCGCATTCGCACTGACGGTGTAAATGAAACTACTGGTGGCACCAGTGGCGTCGCGCCAGAAAAATCTGCGCTGGTTCTTCTCGTCAATGAGGCCCTTGCCCAAAGAGGCATGCAGCCGCTTGGACCGCTCAATCCATACTTGTACGCCAAGGGCAAAGCCGGCGGGGCAGGCAGCTTCTACAATGACATCGTCAAAGGCAACAACGCTGGATACGAAGCCACTAAAGGCTGGGATCCTCCCACTGGTTGGGGTTCTATTAATGGACAGAAGTTCCTTGATGCCGTCCTTAAAGATCGAGCCAAGCCCAATGGTCTCTTTGTCAATCTGCCTATCACCGGGGCGATGCCTGCCCTGGGCGTGGATATGGGTTCAGATCAAAAAGCCGGTAAGTAGATCTTCTCTCCAATCCAATCATCACAAGATATTTTCTCTTTTACTGACCTTTGACCGGGTTGTGAAGTGGCAATTATTGACGATTATTGCGTATAGACATAAAATTCCGCATTTTCTATGTCTATACGCAATAATCGTCAATTTTCATGAATAATCGTCAATCCGCATGGACTTAGGGCTCGTCAAACAATAAGACCCGCATATCAGGAGGGGATTGGAGAGATTGTGTAATTCCAATCTCCGTGGAATTCATTCCGACTCAGATTGATTTGTGAGAATTCTTCGTCAGTGA
>Ga0182024_10024463_pt1 | contig 10732 bp, 11 predicted proteins | sample P32metaG_FD_120480 | JGI IMG/M metagenome (GOLD analysis project Ga0182024, IMG submission 120480) | Permafrost microbial communities from Stordalen Mire, Sweden - P3-2 metaG (Illumina Assembly) | ecosystem: Environmental > Terrestrial > Soil > Wetlands > Permafrost | place: Sweden: Stordalen...
ACCCGCTGCTCCGGCATCAAATAGCTGAACATCGCCCCTTGCTGAGTGTCTTCTCCGCGCATATCGTCAAGGCGTTTGCCAGCAATCGAAAATTACCAAGCCGCCCACTTTTTCCGCACCCTGGTCAGCTTGGGGTTTGCGCGGGCATGGAAACAACCCCAAGCTGACGCATGGGGCTAATTCTCCGAAGCCTTCTCCGCGTGATCGACGACCAGAACCTCGACGGGCCCCTTTTTCCCCTCTAACTTGAGCCCCAGCTGTTCTTGCACCGCTTCAAAAAGATCGGGCGTCGATTCCCCGGCCGCGGCCGTTCGCCCGGGACGTAAGAACTCCAGCGTGAAGTTGTAGCGGCCCTTGAGTCCCGTGTCGTCGTGGACAGGACTGCCCAACACGTTCGCCAGATAGTTCACTAAACCGCCCACGGGCATGTTTCGAAATGTCATCGCGGCGCCGGGAGTAAATAATGGTTCGCCTGGAGGATCGTTCTTCACCTCGACCATCTTCGACCCGCCTTTGCCCACGACCAGCGAATAAACCGCCAATTGTTTTGTCTCCCGGTGCGCCGCGAACTTGAAGCGCTCCGCCAGCAGCGTCCGCAGCATCTCGCGAATCTGTTCGGCGTTGTCGCTCAGATCCGGCTTCTCGGCCTTCGCCGCGATCGCGTACAGATCCGAGTCCATCCATCCCGGCCCGCCTTCGACGCGCACCCGCTGGATGTTGTAAGCCACGCCCGCAATCTGTCGAAGCGCTGCAAAATTCGCGTTAAACCCGCGCGGGGTGATCTCGAACTTTGTGTTGTAAGCCGCCATCGGCGGGGGAATCGGCCGGACCGAAGCCACTTCGAACTCCAGAGGCCCGTCGAACGCCAGCGCGCAGAGAACGAGCGGAATCACACGCAGCATGGTTGCAGCTTAGCGCAACTCCTTCCCAATCTCCCAATGATGCCCGAACGGATCCACAATTCTTCCGAGCCTCCATCCGTACCGCTCATCCACAGCCCAAACCTCTTTCGCTCCCGTCGCGACCGCCCTCGCGCAAACCGCATCCGGATCGTCGACAATCATGATCATCCGCACCGCCCCACCGCCCAGAGTCTCCGGACTGAAATTCTGATGCTCCGGCGACTCATCGGCAACCCAGAACTCCGCCCCATCCACCGCCAGGCGCGCCACCACCGAGCCATCGGGAGCATCCACGCGAAAACGCTCGACCGCTCCCAGAGCAGCCTTGTAGAACTCCACCGCTTGGGCCCCATTCCGAACCGAAAGCATCGGCGCAATCGCAGTTTTCTCCATAAGCTGGTATGATACAGCGGCTACGGTGAGGAGTCCTATGCAACTGACGGCCCCGGTTGAGTGCGGCAAGTATTTCAAAGCCGATCGTGGAACGCTCACGCTTGCCTCCGGGAACCTGCGCTTCGAATCCGATGGTCGCTGCGTCTTCGACGTCCCTCTCCCGTCCATTGAGAAAATCGTCTGGCATTGGTATAGCTTCAGCGCCGCTTTTGAAGCCACGATTGCGCGGCAGAATTATTTCCTCTCCTTCATCCCCCGGATGGCCGGCTTTCACGAGTGGTGGGCCGCCCTGATGACCGGGCGCCGATGGCGCGCAGCTATGGAAGGCAACGCGGCGCCGGGGAGCATGCCGCTGGCGGCGCGCCTGTTTCGAGTCTCCCTCCAAGTCGCCCAAATTTTCATTATGGGATGCGCAGCCATTCTCTCTTGGGGCATGGCGATGGCCCCGGATGCTTCAACCTTGAGTCTGCTTCTCGGCCTCCTCGGCGCAGTCGCCGCCGGCCTCGGCTTCATTGCCCTGATCGGCCGAGGCTTGATTGAGATTGCCGCCGCATTCAGTAGGCATACCGATTAACGCAGCAGCTTGAGGCGCTTCAGATCCCCGGCAGTCCATTCTGCCTGCTCTTCAATCATGCTTCGCAGGGTCTTCGGCACATAGGTCGTGCCGGAACCGTGACAGGCAACCGTAACCCGGCGCCCGTCCGGATGGCAGTAGCGGCGATGGCTCCCGCCTCTGCTCTTGCGTAAAATGAACCCATCCGCCAGGAGGGCGCGGATAATTTGTTCCGCCGTCAGCGTCCGAATTCTTGAAAAATCAATGGGCATGACCGCATGTCACACCGTAACCGCCACGCGCGTGCCTTCAAATACCTCAACGTCGTCAGACGCCGTGGGGAGAGGAATACCATCTTCCTGAAGCTCTTCCACAATCATCTGTACCACCTCGTTGATATTCTTCAGTGCTTCTTCAGCCGACGAGCCCTGAGTGACAGCGCCGAACCGGCGCAACACGGGGCAGTAGGCATGGAAGCCTCCCTCATCCGGCTCGACGACAACTTTGAAAGTATACGTCTTCATGACGCCTTCAGTGTAGCTAAATCAACTCTCCCAGGACGCGTACAAACCGGTCCGCATCTTCCCTGGTAAAACACAACGGCGGACGCAGCTTGATTACGTTGTGATGAGGACCGTCCGTGCCCGCTAAAATCCCTCTCTCCCGCAGCAGGTTCACCACTCGCGTCGCCTCCGCCGGCGCAGGCTCCAGCGTCGACCGGTCCTTTACCAGCTCCACGCCCAAAAACAGCCCCGACCCGCGCACGTCCCCAATCATCTCGACATCCAGTCCGCGCAGCGCCTTCAACCAATCATCGCCAACCACGCGGGCATTCTCCTGCAATCCTTCTTCCTCCAAAACCTCCAGCACCGCGAGGCCGGCCGCGCACGCCACCGGATTGCCGCCAAAGGTCGAGAAAAATTCCATTCCATTGTCGAACGAAGCCGCAATCTCGGGCGTCGTCATGACCGCTGCCAAAGGAAAGCCGTTTCCAATCGGCTTCCCGAGGACCACAATATCCGGGACGACATCCTGCAATTCAAACCCGAAAAAGCAGTGCCCGAGCCGCCCGAATCCGACTTGCACCTCATCCGCGATGCAGACCCCGCCGCCGGCGCGAACGCTTTTATAAACGTCGCTCAAATATCCCGGAGGCAACACGATCTGGCCGCCCACGCTAGGCAGACTTTCGGCGATAAAGGCAGCCGGCTTCACGCGATCCACAATTTCCGCGACATGCCGCGCGTACTTCGCCCCGGCGGCCGGATCGTCGCGCTTGTAAGGACCTCGATAATCGTCCGGAATCGGCGCAACATGAACCCACGGCTTTTTCCCTTTGCCTCCCGGCCCGTTGAATTTGTACGGGCTGATGTCTATAAGCGTGGTCGTGTTCCCGTGATACGCCGCTTCCAGCACGATCACGTCTTCGCGCCCGGTATGCGCCCGCGCCAGCCGCAGCGCCAACTCATTCGCCTCGCTGGCCGAATTGAGAAAATAACAAACCGGCAGCGGCGCTTTTGCGGTCAGTTTTTCGGCATAAAGCACGATATTGTCATGCAGATACCGGGTATTCGTATTCAGCACCGCGATCTGTTTCTGTACCGCTTCCACCACCTGCGGATGCGAGTGACCCACCAGCGGAACATTGTTATAAACATCCAGAAACGCCCGCCCCGCGTCGTCGTAAAGAAACTGTTTCCAGCCTCTTACGATCTTCAGGGGCTCGTCATAGCTGACGCTGAGGTTCCCACCCAGATGCGCCCGTCTCGCGGCCAGGGTCGCGTCCTTTGTCCGATCCTTTGGAATCCAAGGCGCCGGATCTGGAGAAAGCGCCGTAAACACCTCACGCATGTCGGGATTGGCGACGCCAGGAAAATCGCAGCCCATGTCCAGCAGATCTCTAATGACCTGGTAGTGTAGGTGTGGAGGCCAATCGCCGTTCTCCGGCCGATCGCCGACGCGGGCAATTTCCTGTCCGGCCTTGACCTCGGTCCCCACCGCGAGCGCAATTTCCGCTAAATGGCCATAAAGCGTAAAAAATGTCTCGTGCTGAAGAATCATGACCGGCCCATAATCCAGCCGCTTTCTATTATTCGCGACCGCAAAAACGAAGCCATCGAAGGGCGCGAATACCGGCGTGCCAGGGGGAGCGAAGAAATCGAGGCCCAGGTGAATGGTGCGCCCCTCGAACATCGGCTCGGTGTAAAACGTTCTGGCTTCGTTATACCGGCCGATGGCAGGACCCGACGGCGACGGCATTTCGGTGGCCGTGGTCATGTCCAGAACCACCGCCGAATCAAAGTGATGCATCACCGGCGCGGCTTTGGGCGCCACCCAATCGGGCAGCGGTTTTAGCCCGCACGCCTGTCGGAAAACATAGTGCGCCAGGCGCGGGTGAATCGTCGAAAGGGCTCGGAGAGCCCCCCAGGCCGCTTTCTCGCTGATGGTGGTGTACGGATCGTCTTTCGTTGCTTTCAGATGCGCGGAGTTGACCACACTGACTGCCAGGCGCAATAGAATCAGGGGAAACAGCGCTTCCATTTCCCGTTCTTCGAGATCGTTATACCCAGCGATCACCTGCGCCATCGCCGTAAGAGGATCTTTTTTGTTTATAGCGATATACGCACAAGCGATGGCCAACTCGCAGACCATTGCGGTATAGTGCAGATCGCCAAAATCGATCAGCTCGACGTCGTCACCATTGACCAAAACGTTGTGGTCGTTCCCGTCGCCATGAATCACGCTGTGGCGAAAATTGGAGACATCCGGAGTCATGTCCAGAATTCGTTCGATCAAGGCCGGATCTGGTGTCAAATGAACGTGTTCGCGGATCCAGGCAGCGCGCTTCAGGTCCCATTTCAGTTCGCGATGAGCGCTGGGATGATCGAAAGTCGCCAGTTTTCGGTCCATCGAAGACAATCGTCGACCATAATTTCGCAATAGGCGTTTTGAGTGATATTTCGTATCGGCCAGCAATTTTCCCGGCAGCCAGTGGAGCATCCAGACGATGCGGCCTTCATATTCGCGAATCCCTCCGGCGACGCGCGATTCACCCAGATGTTCCATCGCCGCGATCTGCATTTCGACGAAGGCTTGGTCGCATCCCTCGCGCATGATTTTCAGGATGTATTGTTTTTGGTTTCTTAGGTGATAATTGTCGTCGAACTCGCCGTTCAGGCGCGTCGAAACGGCGTCAATTCCATACAGTTCCTTGGCGATTCGGGCAGCATTCACGCTTCATTGTAAACGTCTCTGAAGCGTGGCGAGCCTTGCTTGGCCGGTTATGTGCGCCGCGCGCATCGAGACAATCTCCGATTGGAGCGCTTCAATCCTCTGGCGCTCGCTTTCGATTACGGTGGGAGGCAGCGCCGGGCCGACAAAGCGCGACTGCAACGAACCGATGCCCACCGTGACATCTCCGGTCCGGCGAGCGTAGGTAAGGCTCGATTGTTCGCGCATGATATTGACCGAAGTTCGATGCGCGCCATCGATAATCGTCAATTTTGCTTTCGTGGGAACGTTCCACGTTATGTGTAATTGTCCCGCGTCTTCATTCAGATGGAGCGCCAGTGCGGGAGGCGGTTTGTTGGGGATGAAATACAGAAGTGGCAGCAATAAAACACTTGCTGCCCAATACCAGCGGCGCTTTTTCACGACTCCTCGTTTTGCGACTGCCACGGGAGGCGCGGACGTGGTTAAGGAAAATTCCTCGTAGCTGCGAACGGTTTCGATGGATCCGGCGGCGTCGCGCACAAAGAAGCCTCCGGTCTCGCCGGAAATCACCAACGCCACGTTGGCTTCGTTTTTTTCGAAGCGTTCCAGATCTTCTTCGGTAAGAAAAACGTGTCCGCGCACTCGCGAGGCGAAGATGCCCACCGGGTCGAGCCCGGCGCGGCCTCGGGTTGCCACCAGGCGGATCGTCTCGCCATGGCGGATGCCGTAAAGCACGCCGAACGCGTCGATCAGCGCTCCGGCCATGCGTACCTCCCGCAGCAAGGCGGGGGAGTATTCGATCCGAAATGGGCTTTCGGGAGGGGACCAGGTGCGGACCGGTCCGGTTTGCAGTCGCGAAAAACGGCTCATTACGGGCCATATCGACCTGGAAGCGGGCATGGAGAGCGTCACGGATGGTTAGTGTGGGATTAGTCCCAGTTTTCTCAGGTGAGTACGACTTTCACTCGTAAGCGGGTGTAAGAGTGACGGGCTAGTGTGTGGCCAGGGATTTATGTGATTTATGGCACGCACTTCACGCTCATCACCTTCATATGGATGGATTCCGGATCTTCCTGACGCTCGGGACCTGGTTTACCAGCTTCCTTTAAAACTGGCGACCCCGCCTCCGTCGGTGGACTTAAGAACGGGATGTCCGGCGGTTTACGATCAGGGCGATTTGGGGAGTTGCACGGCCAACGCGATCGGCGCGGCGATTGAATTCGACCAGATGAAGCAGAAGATGGCGGCTTCGACACCGTCGCGTTTGTTCATTTACTATAACGAGCGCGTGATTGAAGGGTCGGTGGATTCCGATAGCGGAGCGCAGATTCGCGACGGGATCAAGACGGTCGCGTCGCAGGGGGCTTGTCCGGAGACGATGTGGCCTTATGTCGAGTCGAGTTTCGCCACGTGTCCGCCGCCGCCGTGCTATGCGTACGCAAAGCTGCATCCGGCGGTGCAATATGCGCGGGTGCCTCAGGATACGGGTCATCTGAAAACGTGCCTGGCAGCGGGGTTTCCGTTTGTGTTCGGGTTCACGGTGTATGAGAGTTTTGAATCGGATGCAGTGGCGAAATCGGGGATCGTCGCAATGCCGGCGTCTGACGAAGCGACGGTGGGTGGTCACGCGGTGATGGCGGTGGGCTACGACGATGCGGCGTCGCGGTTTCTGGTCAGGAACTCGTGGGGGAGCCGGTGGGGCGTGGGAGGGTATTTCACGATTCCTTATGCGTATCTGGCGGATGGGGATTTGGCGGATGATTTTTGGGTGATTCGGGTGGTGAGGTAGTTTGGGTTCACCTTCGGCTCTGCCTAGGGGCTGGCCTCGTTACCATTTGAGGTGGAGTAGTGCGTCGATTGGAACCATCGCGTGCTTTTCCGTAGTAGGGACGTTGGCAAAGCTGTCGGCACCGGTCACAGCGACGCCGCCGACGCGGTTATTTTTGTCAAGGACCGGGCCCCCACTATTTCCTTCGACGATATGGGCGTCCACTAGGACCCTCCGGATGGTGGATTCGATGCGAAAGCCGGTAACCGCACCCCTGTGTATTAGCCCTTGATCGCCAAGCCGGTAGTTTGGGAAGCCGTATACCGACACTGGATCGGCCTCGATTAATCGGGTTGGGTCGCCGCGTACTAGCTGCACCTCCAACGGAACGGGCGGCGCGATCACTGCCAAGTCGATCGTTGGTTCGATGGCGAGGACGGTGACTGGGTAGCGCTTGTTCACTAGGTTGGGGCGAAACGCCTCCGTGTCCGCCTGTATTACGTGAGCGCAGGTCACGAGCCCGACCCCGGCGAGCGCGAAGGCCGTCCCCTGCGAAAATGAGGAGCTAGTTTCGGCAGTCTCCAGCACCCAAAGCGCGTCTCTGATCATCGAAAGGTTGTCATGCGCACAGACGAGGTTTGTGAAGCTGAAGTTTGGGGCGAGTCGCGCGTATTGCCGCAGTAACTTAATGTATTGGGAGTCATCTTTACCCCTTACCATTCGGAGAAAGTCCAATTTCCCCTTGACCACCCGGACGAACGAGGGCGGTGGCAGCATTGGGTTCCGCCGTTTTTGGTCGTATTTGGTAAGGAACTCCGTCTGGGCATTTTCGAGGCCAAAGGTCTCCCATGCGTGGAGCATTGCTCTAAGCTGGCTGACGTACCTACGCGTAACGTTCGGGAACTCATTTACGGTGAGGCCAGTCACCTGCTGCCGTTTCTGCCTTGTTTGAAGCCTGACCTTCTCTTGGTTCTGTGCGAAACCATTGCCGATGATGACTTTCTCGAGTTCGCTGCCAACCTCCAACTGTTCGCCGGCCGGCGTGCTGACAAGCCTCGCCAACGCTTTCGGGAAGCTATTGGTGAACGTCGAGAAGCTGAGGTCGTCTGCGTAGCGTGTATATCTGCAATGGAATCTCTGGGCGAGTCTTTGTAGCTCGGCGTCCATCTTCGCGCATATCATGTTGGAGATCACGGGCGACGTCGGTGCGCCTTGCGGAAGGGAGCCGTCGCAGGCGAGTTGCGCCAGGAGCGTCGCGACGTCTGCGTTTAGGCCATAGGGTTTCGCCATGAAAAGCCCTCGGACTCTGCCGAAGTTTATCGAAGGAAAAAAGTCCTTCAGGTCCACATTCAGAAGGAACTTCGCGCCGGCATGGATTTTTGCGTTTGAGACCACGCTTCTGTCGGTTGTAAATCCGTGGACACTGGGCTTCGGTTCGTAGACAGTTGTTAGGACCTGATTCAGTTTTCGCTGTAGGATCTTTAGCGCCGTCGCCGGGGCGGAGATAATACGCTGCCCCCCAGATTTCTTGGCGACGTTGAAGTTCGTGTACTTTGCGGAGGGCTTGCACACCCGCGCGTGGTACATGAGCTTTTTGAGGGACACGTCGAGGAGATCTGCTAGATCTTGATGGGTATTAAGCGAGAGAAACTTTGCCTTTAGATCAGCGGGCGGATCTTTGAGGACGATGCTCATCGGCGTCAGATGGCGAGAGGTCGGGCACCAGAGCCAGAATTCCAACTTATGCGAAGGCCATGGACATTTATCGTCCCACCTGGATCGCGGAACGAGGGACGCCCAGCAGCTAAAGCTGACATTAAGGTACTTTGCGCTGGATCAGCAACAAAAGGCAATTGCGAACTGGCGCCCGATGACGAATATTAACACAGAGGCGATTTATCGAGGCCGATCTCGCCTGTTGCCTTGGGCCGGGTCCCATTCTGTCAGCCGCGATTTTCTTCCAGGTGGCGCAGGCGCGCGTCCATCACCTGCTCGACGCGGTAGAGTTTTTCGTCTTGGGCCTGGAATCGGGCTTCGATGATTCGGGTTACATCGTCGAACCGTTTATCGACGCTGTCGAAGCGCTTATCCATCAAATGGCGCAGGTCTGACAGCCTGCTGTTATTGATCAGAATGCCGACCAGAACCAGGAGGCTCGGCATTCCGACGCTTATTGCGAACTTGACGTCTTCGCTGGTCATTGCGGCTGCTTTTATTATACTCGTGCTGTCAGAGCCGCCATGAAAGGCGGCTGCAGCCAAAATTGGCCGCCCTACAAAACGGTAGAATGGCTGCACTATGTCTTTTACTCGTCGCGATCTCGGTCGATTGGCGCTGGCTGCGTTGCCTGCCTCGCTGCTTGCGAAACCTGATTCCAAGTGGGGTGGGGTGCAGATTGGGATTAATGTCCCATACTCCTATCGAGGGCTGCCGGGGTCGGCGGAGGATGTTTTGGTTATGACCACCGGGCTCGGGTTGAGCGCGGTGGAGCTGCGCTCGCAGCCGGTGGAGGGGTTTTTTGGGGCGCCGAAGCCTCCTTCGCCGGATCTGGAGAAATGGCGCCTCGCGGCTTCCATCGACAAATTTAAAGAGTTTCGCAAGAAGTACGAAGACGCGGGGCTTGCCATTCAGGTCGTCAAGTTCGATGGCGTCGACAAGATGAAGGATGAAGTGGTCGATTACGCGTTTGAGCTTGCGAAGACTCTGGGGGCGCATGCGCTTTCCTGCGAAATTCCTTTGAGCAAGACGGAGTGGTTAGGAACGTTCGCCACCAAGCACAAGCTGATGGTGGGATATCACGGGCACACCAATGTGACCAGTCCCGAGGCGTTCGCCAAGCCGGAAAGTTGGGAGAAGGCGATGTCCTATTCCAAGTACAACGGGATCAATCTCGACCTGGGGCACTTCATGGCGGCCAACAATACCTCGCCCATTCCGTTTCTCGAAAAGTATGCGGACCGGGTTACGCACGTGCATGTGAAGGATCGCAAGATGAACAACGGGCCGAACGTGCCGTTCGGTCAAGGGGACACGCCGATCAAGGAAGTCCTGCAATTCATGAAGCAGAAGAAGTACAAATTCCAGGCGACGATCGAGTATGAGTATCCGCTGCCGGAGGGGTCGACGGTGCTGACCGAGATCTCCAAATGCGTGGAGTATTGCAAGGACTGCCTGGTATGAGCGCGCCGAACCCGGGAATGATTTTTGAGACATTTCAGGCATACCACAGGACGGCTGCGCTGAAGGCGGCGATTGAGCTGGAGCTGTTCACCGAGATCGGGAAGGGAAGCCGCACGGTGGAGGCGATCGCGAAGGGCATCGGAGGGTCGGTGCGGGCGACGCGGATTCTTTGCGATTTCCTCACGATTATAGGATTTCTTTCGAAAGAAGGCGGCCAGTATTCGAACGGCCTGGAGGCGAGTATATTTCTGGACAAGAACTCGCGCGGTTATTTCGGCGGCGCGGCTCGGTTCCTGCTGGACCCGCAGTTGATGGCTCCGTTTTCCAGTCTGGCGGAGATCGTGCGGACGGGGAGAACGACGATGGCGGACGAAGGGACGGTGAGCGAGGACAATCCCATCTGGGTGGAGTTCGCCGAGGCGATGGCGCCGATGCAGTTCATGGCTTCGCAGGAGATCGCGGGGATTTTGGGCGGCGAGGGCGAGACGGAAGTGCTCGATGTTGCGGCGGGGCACGGGCTGTTCGGGATTGCGATTGCGCAGAGGAATCCGCTGGCTCGGGTGACGGCGCTCGATTGGGGGCACGTGCTGGAGGTGGCGACGGGGAACGCGAAGAAGATGGGCGGCGCGGGTCGTCATTCGGCGCTGCCTGGGGATGCGTTCTCGGTGGAGTTCGGCGGGCCGTACGATGTGGTGCTGGTGACCAAGTTCTATCATCACTTCG
>Ga0182024_10024464_pt1 | contig 10731 bp, 9 predicted proteins | sample P32metaG_FD_120480 | JGI IMG/M metagenome (GOLD analysis project Ga0182024, IMG submission 120480) | Permafrost microbial communities from Stordalen Mire, Sweden - P3-2 metaG (Illumina Assembly) | ecosystem: Environmental > Terrestrial > Soil > Wetlands > Permafrost | place: Sweden: Stordalen...
CTCTTTCATGAATGCAGAGTCGGTAAAAATGTAAACTCGCTCCTTGGCTTCGCCGGGCCGGTAATGGATGGTCTCAATCACCCGCCGCACCTGATCGACCTTAATCATCATCTGCGGCGGATCGGGCGGAATCACCAGCACATCAGGATGAGTTTGCACAAACAGCCGCGTATCTTTTTTGTCGGTCTCACGCAGAGCGTCGCGAGCATCGACCGCCTCGGCAAAGCGAGCACCTAGATCTTCGGCCTGCGCAATGCGGACGCAATTCGAACACCTGCCACAAAAATCAGGAAGGCCATCCGTAGTCAGCGGCGCCAGGCAATTCATCGCCTTAGCAAGCATGAGCGCCAGAGTGTATTTGCCCGAACCGGCGTGTCCCGCCAGAATCACAGCTTGCGGAAAGCGGTTGCGCGCCAGCATATCGCGCAGTTGGCGCACCGCGTCCGCGTTGCCATAAAAATCAGAAAAACCCATAGACCTTTTTCACCGCAGAGATACAGAGTCACAGAGTCACATTTAAGTCGACTGAATGCCATAGTAATCGTATTTTTTAAATTCAGCTTTCTCTGTGACTCTGTGTCTCTGTGGTAACTCAGGCGCTCTTAGCAAGCTTCAGCTTACGGCCCACGACCTCGACAATGCATCTGTGCGTTTCCTCCGGCGTTCCACGAGCATCGACCACAACTACGCGCTGCGGTTCGCGCGCTGCAATGGCTAAATACGCACTCCGCACACGTCCAAAGAAAGCGCGGCTCTCTTGCTCAAAACGGTTCTCGTTCCCAGTTGCAGAATCATCCTTGCCAGCTTGCGCCTTGTTCCGCCGGCGCGCACGATCCACGCTTGCAGCCACATCAGACTCCATCAGGATGGTGAGATCGGGCTGCAAATCTCCACATAAAATTCGATGCAGGGCTAACACAATTTCACTGCCCAGCTTGCGTCCCCCACCCTGATAAGCCTCGGTAGAATCGGTGAACCGGTCACAGAGGACAACTTGACCTCGAGCAAGCGCCGGCTCAACCACTTCCGCGATGTGCTGCGTTCGCGCCGCGAACATCAATGCAAGTTCGGCCATCGGAGACAGCGACGCCGTATTCGTGTCCAACAAAAGCTGGCGAATTTTTTCCCCGGTTGGCGTCCCCCCCGGTTCGCGGGTCACCACGACGGGCACGCCTTCAGCGCTCAAGACGGCAGCCAACTTCTTCAGTTGCGTGCTCTTGCCGCATCCGTCGAGCCCTTCAAACGTAATGAATTTGCCGGGCTGAGTGCGAGAGGCCACGCCACGATCATAGCAAAGCACAACGGATGTATCCGCAAGCCGACGAATTCGAATTCCTGAGGTGAAACCGACGATGCTGCAGATCGCTCGCGTGGCGGCCTTTCGCCGAGGCTGATATAGTCGTAAATTCTCTTAGGCAATTATCAAACCTTCCCGATTAAAGGAGATGCATGGCCACTTTGTCTCGTAGTGTCTGGTTCAAGATGCTTCTAATCTGCGCAGTAGCCGTGCCGGTGATGGCACAAAAAAACAAGCCTGCAGCGAAGTCCGCGGTGCCCACCATCACCCTTTCTGTCGATGCCAGCGATGCTCCTCGCAAAATTTTTCATGCGCAACTGACGATTCCGGCCAGTGCCGGCACCCTCACGCTCTATTATCCGAAATGGATCCCCGGTGAGCACGGCCCAACCGGTCCAATCCAGGATTTGACCGGACTGAAGTTCACCGCCAACGGACAAACTTTGCAATGGCGGCGAGACCTCCTTGATGGATGGACTTTCCACGTCGAAGTGCCTGCGGGAGTCTCCGCTGTGAATGCGTCTCTCGACTTTGTTTCGCCCACTGGCGAAGAAGGCCTTTTTACCGGCGGAGCGTCGGCGACCGACAAGATGACGGTGTTGAGTTGGAACACCGTCCTGCTCTATCCAGAGGGATGGACCTCCGACGAACTCACATATCAGGCCAGCCTGCGTCTGCCCGAGGGTTGGAAATTTGGCACGCCGTTACCGATAGCTTCGCAATCCGGCACCGAACTTAAATTCAATCCAGTGTCCCTGACGATGTTGGTAGACTCTCCGGTTATCGCCGGGCAATATCTGCGCGTAGTTCCGCTGAGCGAAAACCCGCGCCAGGAGATGGATATCGCCGCCGACCACCCCGGCGATCTTGATGCCCCGCAGGAAGTGCTTGACCCATACAAGTTTCTCACCGATCAGGCGCTGAAACTTTTCGGAGCGCAGCACTTCCGCGACTATCACTTTCTCTACAGCCTGAGCGACCATGTTGCGCACTTCGGATTGGAGCATCACGAGTCAGATGACAGCCGCACCTCGGAACGTTCGCTGGTGGATCCCGATCCGCGCCTTCTGGCTTCGGGCCTGCTCCCGCATGAATACGTTCACTCCTGGAATGGAAAGTATCGGCGTCCGGCAGACTTGACAACCCCTGATTATGAAAAGCCTATGCAGGACGATCTGCTATGGGTTTATGAAGGACTCACTTCGTATCTGGGAGATCTCCTGAGTGCGCGCAGCGGAATTCGCAACCCTGATGAGTACCGCGAAAATCTGGCCTCGCTGGCGGCGCGACTCGATCACGTCCCCGGCCGCATCTGGCGTAATCTGCAAGATACCGCCGACGGCGTTCCCTGGATGCAGGGCGCCCCTCCGCAGTGGGAATCCTGGCGCAGAACGGTCGATTACTACGACGAAGATGTTTTGAATTGGTTGTGGGCTGACACCATCATTCGCGAGCAAACCCACGGACAGAAGTCGCTGGACGATTTCTGCAAGCTTTTCCATGGCGGACAAAGTGGCCCGCCCCAGGTAAAAACTTACACCTTTGATGATGTCGTCAACACTTTGAATCAGGTCGCACCCTACGACTGGCGCGGCTTCTGGATCGAGCGGCTTACCAACCACGGACCGGGCGCGCCGCTGACCGGCATCCAACGCAGCGGCTGGAAATTGGTGTATGACGAAAACCCGTCGGAACTGACGAAAGTGCGCAAGCGCGAACTCAAAGAAGTCGACGCGCAATATTCAATTGGATTGATGCTCGAAGAAAACGGGAACATTATCGACACAGTAGAAGGAATGCCGGCTGCGAAAGCGGGCATCGGGCCGGGTATGAAAATCGCGGCGGTAAATGGACGGCGCTTCTCAGCGGACGTGTTGAGCGATGAGTTGAGAGCTGGGAAGAACAGCTCCGAACCACTCGAGTTGCTGATCGAGAACACGGAATACTTTAAGACTTTCAAGGTCGACTATCACGGCGGAGAAAAATATCCGCATCTGGTGCGGGACAAGTCCAAGCCGGATGTGCTGAGCGAGATCACTAAAGCACGGTAGGTGAGGAAGGCTCGCACCGGCGCTGACGACTGTATAATCGAAGGTAGATTTCATTTTTGGAAGGTGATTCTTGAACACACCCATGACGCCGCATTCCGGTCAACCGCAAGGCCCGCAGCCTCTTCCCGGCGTGGATACGATTATCGCGGTCGGCTCCGGCAAAGGCGGCGTAGGAAAAACTACGCTAGCGGTGAATCTGGCGCTGGCGCTGGCTAAACTAGGGCATAAAGTCGGCTTGCTCGATGCTGATGTTTACGGCCCCAACGTGCCACTCATGCTCGGCATCAACTCGCAGCCAAAAGTTCTTGGCGACAATCGCATCGAGCCCATCGACGCGCACGGTCTCAAAGTCATCTCGGTCGGTCTGCTAAATCCGGGAGACAAGCCGCTGATATGGCGCGGGCCCATGCTGCACTCGATCATCAAACAGTTTTTGGGTTCCGTGGTATGGGGACAACTCGATTATCTGGTCGTGGACCTGCCGCCCGGCACGGGAGACGTCTCGCTCTCTCTGATTCAAACTGTTCCGCTGACCGGGGCCATTGTGGTTTCGACTCCGTCAGATGTTTCCCTGCAGGACGCGCGCAAAGCCATCGAAATGTTTCGCCAGATGAAAGTGGACCTCGTGGGCATGGTGGAAAACATGAGCTACTTTGTCTGCCCGCATTGCAATCATGAAATTGATATTTTTTCTCGCGGCGGCGCAGAGAAGACTGCGAAACAGTTCGGCGTTTCCTTCCTGGGAAATGTCCAACTCGATCCCGACATCCGCAAGTCAGGGGACAGCGGCAAGCCAACGGTCCTCGAAGGCGAAAATTCTTCCCATGCTAAATCGCTCTTCGAATTTGCACGCAACGTAATCGCACGCGTGAGCGAAATTAAAGCAAGCGCAGGCGAAAGCGTAATTCAGATCCAGTAGCGAGTCCGTCCAGTGGATCAACCGCCGCTGGCTCCCTTTTGACTCGCCGATCTCAGTTGTGATATCATGATATCACTTTTGAAGGAGAAAACAACGTTGGCACAACTTGTCGTTCGCAAGATAGAAGATGGGGTCAAACAGCGACTGCAAAGCCGCGCCCGGCGGAACGGAAGAAGCATGGAGGAAGAGGCGCGGGACATTCTGCGAAATGCTGTAAACAACGAGGACGCGCCTACTGGAGGCCTAGGGGCGGAGATTTCCGGTCTATTTGCCAAAACTGGCCTCGATTTCGATATCCCGGAGTTACGGGGCCATGGAATCAAGCCCGCACAATTTGACGAATGATTATTCTGGATACGAACGTACTTTCGGTCCTGATGAGCGTAATGCCCGACCGCAATGTCGTCAGCTGGCTTGACCGGCAGCCTCGAACATCCGTTTGGACTACCGCCATCACCATTCTTGAAGTTCGATTTGGGCTGCAAATCATGGCGAGTGGAAAGCGACGGTCCGCACTCATGCGGGCCTTCGATGAGGTCCTCGATAAAATGGGGCATCGAGTAGTTGCCTTCGACGCAGCGGCAGCGCAACAGGCAAGTGATCTGATGGCATCCCGCCACAAGAAGGGCCTTCCCGGCGATCTCAGGGACACTATGATCGCTGGCATCGTTCTCGCCCAACATGCCACACTCGCCACCCGGAACACCGCACACTTCGACGACGTTTCTGTCCCGCTAATCAATCCATGGTCTGCTTGAGTTCACCTGTCTAAATCGTGCTAGGTGAAACATCGGATCAGCCTGTTTGTGGTCCATCACCAAGCCTGCGAGCATTTCCCCTACTGCCGGGCCATGTTTGAATCCGTGGCCTGATCCGCCTCCGACCAGCCAAACATTTACTGCAGCTGGATGCCGATCGATAATCAGATGATTGTCGGGAGTATTTTCGTATTGGCACACGAGGGTCTCAATTAAGGGCGCGTCTTTCAGCGCCGGGAACCGAAAAGCAACATAATCACGAATCGCCTTGAGTCCGTCCTCGCTCACGACGCGTTCTCCTGAGGTCGGATCGAACTCAGTCCCGCGAGTATCGTCAGCGACTTTAAATCCGCGGCCGTCGGTGGTGGGAATACCGTAGATGAAACGATCGCGATGGTCGGCCCAAACTGGCAGCTTGTCCTCCGCGAAGCGATCGTCTCCTGCAGGCGTGCCGAAGAAAAATACATCTTGCTTGGTGGGGCGAATCAGGCTACCGATCGTCTCCGGAAAAAGCTTGCCGAGCCAAGGTCCGCAGGCGAAGACATAGTGGTCGGCGATCAGCTTGGAACCGTCGGAAAGCGTCAAGCCATCGCGGACGCCATCCTCAAGATCATGCGGCAGGACCGCGGCTTGTCTGTAATCTCCACCTGCTTTCACGAATTGATTGGCTACCGTCTGGCACGCCAATCGCGCGCTTAGAAAGCCGCCTTCTGGTTCGTAAATTGCCCAGCGCACGTCTTCCACATTGATCTGCGGCCAGCGTTTGCTCAGTTCCCTTCCTGACAATTCTTCATACGCGACACCGGCGTCGCGCAGCATGGGCAACGATGAACGTTCAAACTGGTCGTCGGCGGATGTCGCCATCCACAAAACTCCGGTGCGATGTAAAACCTGAACTCCCCACTGGGCCTCGTGTTCCTTCCACAAGCGCAATGCGTGAACCGCCATTTTGGTGTAAGGCTGGTTGGGGCCGTAGGTTCCGCGCATGATGCGGGTTTCGCCGCCCGACGATGATCGCGCATTACCCGGTCCCCATGCATCGATCAGCGTCACGCGGACGTTGCGGCGCAACAGATATAGAGCCGTCCATCCGCCGAATGCACCGGCTCCAACTACAACGACATGCGTTTTTGATTGCATGATGATCGCGGAGAAATCAGAATAGCTCGTGAGCCAGAGCACGGGAATTAATTTTGTGGAGTGAATGAGTGCGCTTGACGCCCGCGTCTCGCGTCGCAAAGCGCCGGAATTCTGGACTGGAACCGTTTCAGCGTGCGGGCATACGCATCCGCCGTGGGGGAAAAAAGCGGGCATCCGTTAGATGCCCGCTGGAAGTTTGATCCATCATGCTGAAGGTTACTTCCCTAAAGAGACTCCAGGCAAACCTTCCGTGCCTTGTATCTGCACCGCTTGCAAGCTGCGAGGGTTGAGCCCGAGCACCTGCAGGATAGTCGGAGCAACTTGTGCCGTTTGTACCGGAGTGGTTAGAGTTTTGGGTGTGATCTTTGGGTTGGAGACCAGGATCATCACGTTGGTGTCGTCGTGCGAGAAGCCGCCGTGTTCTGCCTGTTTCGCGGTGCTGCCCGAGTAAGTCACACCCACGTTCGGCGCAACCGCGATGTCGGGGCTTCGCGGATCGCCGATTGGCGGGATCCCCGGTGGGTTAAAAAGTTGATCGATAGATCGCCCGTAGAAGATTTGGCCGATGCCCGCGATGTTATTCGATGTTGGAGATTTGTCTTCGAGGATCTCGACTTCAGTCGCCGCGTCGCAAGAGCGTTTCAGCCATAGAAGCGAAACGTCGTCTTCCGTGGGGCCGATCTGGCCACCTGAGTTTGACTCGGAGGGCGGCAAACAGTCGTCGATCAACATGCTCGGCGAAGTTGTTACCGGCCCGGAAGTGGTAATTCCGACGTAGCGTTGCGAATCGATCGGACTTTGACCGTGCTTGGCGGTGATGATGACGAGGGTCGAGTCGCTTAAACCCTCCTTCTGGAGTTCGGCAGTCCATTCTCCGATGGCCGCGTCGGCAAACTGGATCTCGGCGACCAATCGCTCGCTGGGGGTGCCCATGGCGTCGAGGTAGCCGCCACTGCCAACGCCGGCCTCGATCAGCTTCTGCCCTACGCTTACGGCCTGGAAATTCATGCCGAAAATTGTGGGCACTTGCGTCTTCTTCGTGCGGTTGTGGTTGTAGCCATCGATCTCATTGAGAACGCCGTTTACTTTAAGTGTGTCGTAGCACTGGATGTTTTCAAAGCTGTTGGTCCAGGCGGTAAGATCGGCCTTCTTGTCCGGAATGGGATCGCAGGCCAGCCCAAGAACCGTTGTCACGCCCTTCAAGGCAACTACGTCGGAATTGATTTCTGGTGCATAGAAGTCGTCCAGGTTGGTGCCGTCACCGGGGCCGGAAACTGCAGAGTAAGCTGGGTGCTTGTCGGACCAGGCAGTGTAGCCGCCGGCAGCGTGAATGACGCCGAAAATTGTGTTTACGCGGACGAAGTTCCACGGGTAGACGGGAAGACAGTTGTTAAATGGGTCCCGAATCAACCTTGCTGGATCAATCGAGTTGATTCCGCCGTCCCCGTTCTTTGTGCTTATACCGTCAATACCGTTCAGGAATTTTTGGTTGATGTCGATGCCCTCTTCATACTCGCTCGAGGTGCCGTTGGCCCGGCCAACAGCACAGGGTCCGCCCTTGAGTCCGTTGCCTGTGGTTTTCAGTGGAGGAGCGTAGACCCGGTCGTAGGCCACATCGTAAAAAACGCCCATAGTACGCGGTGTGCCCCCGGTCATAATTGCCATCAAGCCCGGGAATGAATCGGAAGGGCGTGACGTGCTGGTATCCAGATAGTTCACGGCGGTTGCTCCCAGTTTCGCCAGATTCGAACAGTAGGGCTGTCCGCCGTTCACCCCTTTCACTCCGTGAGAACAGTTCAGATAGTCCACGGCATGCATACCGTCAATGCTTACCAGCAAGACGTGGCTAATCTGGTTCCCTTTTCCTGTGTTTTGCGCAACTGCGGCCGGTACCAAGGCCGCGGCCATAAAGACAATGGTGACGAGAGCCCCTGAGGGCCTCTTGGTTTTCATGTGGAAGAATCCTCCTGAGGGGGAGACTCTAACGGTGAAATGTTGCAGGCAGGTTACGCGCTAATGAATTTCTTGTGTCTGCATGTGGAAATTGTTAATAGCAAAATGGCAAAGGCCTTTGAAGTGGTTCAGTGGCGGATTTCCTGAGTACCGGATGAGACCTTCCGGCATGATTTCACACGTTACATCACGATGCTGCCTTCGTATCACGTAGGGCATTTCCGAAAGAGTGCGCTTCATTTCGCGTTTTTAATCTCTGTTTCAGACAGGACTGCTGCCGCGCTTCCTAGAATTCAAGACAGATGTTTGCATCCTGCGGTGTAAGTATTGCATCTACATAACTTAGCTACCGAAGTAACATAAGGAACCGAGCAGCCGACTGTCCCCGTCGGCTTGATGTGATACAAGGGAGTATATGCCTCCGGGACCCCCTATTGGCGAGCGTGAACGTGAAATCCTGACCGCTATCGTGGAAACTTTTATTGCCACGGGCGAGCCGGTGGGATCGCGCACCCTTGCGCGTGCGAATCGGGAGGGGCTGAGTCCGGCTACTATTCGCAATGTGATGTCGGATTTGGCCGACTCGGGTTATCTGGAACAGCCCCACACTTCGGCCGGCCGCGTGCCGAGCACGGAGGCTTACCGATATTACGTCGAGCAGCTTACCGGCAAAGCGCGGCTTTCGGATGATGATGAAAATATTATTCAGAAGTCATTCCACGGCGTGACCGATGTGCAGGAATTCATGGAGCGCACTTCGCATGTGCTCTCGCTGATCTCGCGCAATGTCGGAGTCGCGGTTGCAATCAGAGGATCCAAAAACGCTCTGGAGCATGTCTATTTTTCGCGGCTGGGCGATCAAAAGGTGCTTGCGGTGCTGGTGACGCGGTCGGGCCTGGTGCGGGATCGCGTATTGCGCATGGATCTTCCGCAAGCCGACCTCGATGCGGCGGCTCGCTTCCTTAACGAAAACTTCCGCGGCTGGACCATGGAATCTATGCGAAACGAGTTGGCCCGCCGACTGGAGCAGGAACGCAGCGAGTACGACCGCCTGATGACATCGGTGGAGCAGCTTTACAAACAAGGCGCGCTGGCGGCGGACGATGGCGCCCAGACCGTCTACGTGGAGGGCGCTTCTAACTTGGTAGCGGGTGAGCACGACCGCGATCGCCTGCAGGAATTATTGAGGACCTTGGAAGAGAAACAGAAGATCGTGGGACTGCTAGGCGCGTACCTCGATGCCAAACAGGAAGCTGTACGGGTGGTCATCGGGCTCGATCAAACCCTGCCGTCAATGCGCAACTTCGTCCTCATCGGCGCGCCGGCGCGCGTGGGCGGCGAGGTCATGGGATCGCTTGCGGTCATCGGACCCACCCGCATCGACTATCAGAACACCATGAACGCGGTCTCCTACATCGCGCGCATGTTCGACAAAATCTTGAATGAATCGGAGTAAATATAAGTAAGAATATGGCAAGAACCAACGGAAAATCAGAAGTCGACGCCCAGGATCTTGACGCGGCGCATGAATTGCCAGCATCAGAGAACGCGGCGGAAGAAACGGAAACCACAGAGTCATCGCGTACGTCAGGCGATGCCGGCGAATTGCAAAAAGTCCGGGCAGAGCGGGACATGCTGGTCGATCGGCTGGCCCGTCTGCAGGCTGAGTTTGAGAATGCCCGCAAACGCACCGCCCGCGAGCAGCAGGAGTTTCGCGAGTACGCTGTAGCCGACGCAATTAAAGCACTCTTGCCTTCACTCGACAGCTTTGAGCGCGCGTTGCAGATTAGCGCGAGAGATAAATCCGAGTTTCGCGGCGGAGTTGAACTCATCTACAAGCAATTGCAAGACGCGCTGCAAAAGCTGGGCCTGCGCGCCATTCCGGCGAAGGGCGAACCGTTCGATCCCCACCTTCATGAAGCCATTGAAATGGTTGAAACCAGCGATGCCGACGATCATCAGATACTCGAAGAATTGCAGCGCGGGTACAAATTGAAAGATCGTCTACTGCGTCCCTCGATGGTCAAAGTTGCGCGCAATCCCAAGCATTAATTCCAATCGAAAGGATTTAAAACCATTCTGGCCAGCAACGTAAAACGCGACTATTACGAAGTGCTCGGGGTGGCCCGCGGAGCCAACGAGCAAGAGATCAAGAGCGCCTATCGCAAACTGGCGCTGCAGTTTCATCCTGATCGCAATCCGAACAACCCCGACGCGGAAGAAAAATTTAAAGAATGCAGCGAGGCGTACGCAATTTTGGCCGACGCCGACAAGCGCGCGGCGTACGACCGCTTTGGACATGCTGCGGTGAGCGGGACGGGAGCGGGCGGATTCGATCCCACAGTTTTTCAGGATGTCAGCGAAATCTTCGGAGACTTTTTCGGTTTCGGAGATCTTTTCGGTGGAGGGTCACGACGTGGCAGCCGTGCTCAACGCGGACCCGATCTGCGCGAGGATGTCACGCTGGAATTCGAAGAGGCGGTGTTCGGAACGGAAACCAAGGTTTCGGTTCGGCACCACGCCACCTGCGAGGACTGCCACGGCAACGGCGCGGCTCCCGGCAAAGCGCCGGTCCCTTGCCGGTCTTGCGGGGGACGCGGCCAGGTTCGCTAC
>Ga0182024_10024465_pt1 | contig 10731 bp, 8 predicted proteins | sample P32metaG_FD_120480 | JGI IMG/M metagenome (GOLD analysis project Ga0182024, IMG submission 120480) | Permafrost microbial communities from Stordalen Mire, Sweden - P3-2 metaG (Illumina Assembly) | ecosystem: Environmental > Terrestrial > Soil > Wetlands > Permafrost | place: Sweden: Stordalen...
CCTTGACCAGCGGGGGTCCACCCAGAAAGATGGCGCCTGTCCCCCGCACGATCACCGAATAGTCGGAGAGCGCCGGGATGTAGGCCCCGCCCGCCGTGCAATGGCCCAGAACGACGGCGACCTGGGGGACGCCCATCTTCGAGAGGATGGCCTGGTTTCGAAATATCCGCCCGGCATGATAGCGATCCGGGAAGAAGTCCGCTTGCAGGGGCAGGAAGCCGCCGGCGCTGTCGCACATGTGGATGACGGGCAACCGGTTTTCGATGGCGATGTCGAGGGCGCGGACGATCTTCTTGACCGAATGGGGATACCAGGCGCCGCCCTTCACCGAGGCGTCGTCGGCGCGGATCATCACCTCCTGGCCCATCACCACGCCGACGCCCGTCAGCTGGCCGCCGGCGGGGACCTCGCCGTCATAGGCGCGGCCGGCGGCCAAGGTGGAGAGTTCGAGGAAGGGCGTCCCCGGATCCAGCAGAAGCTCGAGCCGCTCTCGCAGGAAGAGTTTGCCTTGGCGCGCCAGGCGATCGAGATCCCGTCGCGGTCGCTCGCACCGCGCCGCGCGCTGCCGCTCGGCAAGCAGGGCGGCTAGGCGTCTGTTGTGCGCGGCGTTGTCGCGGAACTCGGCGCTGTCGATGCTGATGGCGCTGCGGATCGGTCTCATCGGCTAGTCCCGCGCGCCGATCTCGACGAGAACGGCGTCGCGCTCGAAGCTTTCACCGGCGAGGGCGTTGACCCTCTGGACGACGCCGTCTCGGGGGGCCCTGATGATGGTTTCCAGTTTCATGCTTTCGATGACCATGATCGCCGCGCCGTGGGACACGACATCGCCGGCCTCGACAAGCACGCTGACCACCGCGCCGGGCATGGGCGCGCGAACCACGCCCTCCCGGACCCCGTCCGGCTCGCCGGCATGATGATCCACCGCGCCCCGCCAGAGGATTTCGTGGGCGCGACCGCCAAGGTGAACCCAGATCCGGTCGCCGGTCTTGACGATGTGGACATCGTGAACCGCCTCGCCGACCTGGACGCGCGCGGGCGTCTCATGATCTGGCGGCAAGAGGGTGATCGGCTTGCCGTTCGCCAGACGATAGCCGCCGTCGGAGGTGGGGTGGATCGCCAGGGCGTGGATCTCTCCGGCGATGACGAGGTAGCCCTGCATCAGTTCCTCCACGCGCCCATGGCGGCATGCAGGCCCGAGATCGCATCCACGGCTCGGCGCAAATCCGGCGAGGACAGGGCCGCCGCCGCGATCAGCGCCTCCAGCGACTCAGGATCGAGCGGCGCCTCGATCACCAGATCGGGCTTCTCCGCGATCAAGCCGGTGTGCGTGCGTCCGGCCACCACATCGGGGTCCGCCAAAAGTCGGCCCAGGTAGGCGATGTTGGTGGTGAGGCCCAGCAGGACCAGCTCGCCGAGCGCGGCCTTGGCGCGTTCGAGCGCCACGGCCCGGCCCTGGCCGTGCACGATGAGCTTGGCGAGCATCGGATCGAAGGCGGCGGTGACCCGGCCGCCCTCCAGGACGCCCGTGTCGAAGCGCACGCCCTCGCCGGTCGGCGGGCGCAGCCGCAAGATCGGTCCGGTGGTGGGCGCGAAGCCGCGGGCCGGATCTTCCGCATAGATGCGCGCCTCGATCGCGTGGCCGTTGCGGCGGACATCCTGTTGGCTGATAGACAGCGGGTGGCCGGCGGCCACGCGCAGTTGCTCGGCCACCAGGTCCAGACCGGTGATCATCTCCGTCACCGGATGTTCGACCTGCAGCCGCGTGTTCATTTCCAGAAAGTAGAACCCGTCGGTCCCATGGATGAACTCGACCGTCCCGGCGCCTTGATAGCGGCAGGCGCGGGCGATGCCTGTCGCCGCCGCGCAGATGTCCTGGCGCTCGCCTTCCGACAGTGAAGGCGAGGGCGCCTCTTCGACGATCTTCTGGAAGCGGCGCTGAAGTGAGCACTCGCGCTCGAAGAGATGGACGACGGCGCCATGGGCGTCGCCCAGGACCTGCACCTCGATGTGGCGCGGGCGTTCGACATAGCGCTCCACGAACAGCCGGGCGTCGCCGAAGTAGCGCTGGGCCTCCGACCGCGCGCGGGCGAGTTCTTCGTCGATGAGGGCCATGTCCGTCACGATCCGCATGCCCTTGCCGCCGCCGCCGGCGCTGGGCTTGATGAGCAGCGGCGCGCCCAGCGCGCGGGCGCGCTCGATGAACGTCTCGGGCGCGTCGTCCTCCACCGCGCTGGGCGCCAGAGGAAAGCCTCGCGCGCCCACGAAGGCTCGCGCGCGCACCTTGTCGCCCATCAGATCGATGGTCTCGGGCGAGGGGCCGACCCAGACGATGCCGGCGTCTTGCGTTGCACGCGCGAAGCCGGCGTTTTCGGACAGAAAACCGTAACCGGGGTGGATCGCCTGCGCGCCCATTTCCCGAGCGGCGGCCAGGATTTGATCGGCGTCGAGAAACGCGGCCACCGGGGTTGGGCCGAAAATCAGCCGCACGTCGTCGGCAAGGTCGTGGGCCGGCGTGCGGCCGTCGATCTCGTGGGCGACGAGCAGGGCGCGCAGCCCCAATCCGCGGACGGTGCGCAGGATCCGGGCGGCGATCTCCCCCCGGTTCGCAACCAGGACGCTGTCGAAGACGCGTTCGCTCACGACGTCGCCGGAGGCGTGAAATAGTCCGGGCGGCCAATGGCCCAGAGATCGCCCCACAGCGCCCCGCCGCCGTCCATTTCGACGGTGGCGCCGGTCATGAACTTCGCCGCGTCGCCGCCGAGAAACGCCACCATCTGAGCGATGTCCCAGGGATCGCCAAACGCCTTCTGTGGGTTGGCCATGGCGAAGCCGGCCCGCGCCTCGGCCGAATAGACTTCGAGACCGGCGGTGTCGACGAGGCCCGGCGCGAGGCAGTTGATGCGAATCCCATGCGGCGCCCATTCGACGGCGGCCGTGCGGCTGGCGTTGATGACGCCGGCGCGGGCGGCGCTGGTGTGGATGATGCCGGGCATTCCCCGCGAGCAGGCGGCGACGATGTTGACGATGGCCCCGCCGCGTCCCTGCGCGATCCAGCGCCGCGCCGCGGCCTGCATCATCAGCCAGGTGCCGGTGAGGTTGACATCGACCACCGCCCGCCAGCCCTTGGGGGTGATGCCGAGGGCGCCCTGGGCGTACTGGCCGCCGGCGTTGTTGACCAGAAGGTCGAGACCCCCGAAGCGTTCGGCCGCGAAATCGAACAGCCTTTCGATGGCGTCCGCGTCTCGGATGTCGCACGCCAGGGCGGCCACCGACAGCCCGCCGGCTTTCATCGCGCCGTGGGCGATGTCCAGCTTCTCCTGGGAGCGTCCGCAGATCACCACGCTCGCGCCCAGGCGACCCAATAGCCAGGCGATGGCCTTGCCGATGCCGCTGCCGCCGCCGGTAACCATGACGCCGCGACCGGCGTAGAGGTCGCCGGCCAGGGCGTGCGACGCCGACGCCAGGCGCTCGTCTTCAACCAGGACAGCGCCCTTCACCGGAGCAGCTCGCCGCTGATGATGAGCTTGCGCACCTCTGTCGTTCCCGCGCCGATCTCCAGGAGCTTGATGGCGCGGAACAGGCGGTTGATCTCGCTCTCCCAGATGTAGCCGATCCCGCCATGGATCTGCACCGCCTCGCCCAGCACCTTGTTCATGGTTTCGGCGGCGTACATCACCGAGGCGGCGGTAAGCGCATGAATCTCGCCGCGGCCGCTTTGCCCATGCTGGAGTTCCGCGCATTGGGCGAGCACCTGGTAGGTGAAACTCCTCATCGTCTCGATCCAGACATACATGTCGGCGATCTTGGCTTGCACCATCTGGAAGTTGGCGATCGGCTGGTCGAACTGCCGGCGCGTCTTGGCATGATCGATGGCGAGCGCCAGAGCCCGCTCGCAGATGCCAAGACAGATCGGCGCGATGATCGCCCTCTCGAGATCGAGGCCGCTCATCACCACCTGCACGCCGTCGTTTTCCTCGCCCAGTCGGTTGGCGGCCGGAACGCGGCACTCGGTGAACACCAGTTCCCCCGTCTGACTGCCGCGAAATCCCATCTTGGTCAGTTTCTGGGCGACTGCGAATCCCGGACGATCGGTCTCCACCACGAAGGCGGAGACGCCCTTGGCTTTCGCCTCCGGATCGGTCTTGGCATAGACCAGGACCACATCGGCGACCGGGCCGTTGGTGATGTACATCTTCTGGCCATTGATCAAATAGTCGTCGCCGTCCCGGCGCGCCGACGTGCGCATGGCGCCCAGCGCATCGGAGCCCGCCCCAGGCTCGGTCAGGCCGAGGGCGCCGATCCACTCGCCGCTGCACAGCTTGGGCAGAAACCGAGCTCTCTGCGCCTCGGTGGCGTTGGCGTCGATGTTGTTCAGGCACAGGTTCTCATGAACCACCCAGCTCAGCGCCAGGGCGTGGTTCCAGCGGGCGAACGCCTGGGCGACCAGGCCCGAGGTGAAGATGTCGGCGCCGAGGCCGCCAAAGTGCTCCGGGGCGGTGACGCCAAGATATCCTTGTCGGCCGAGGCCGCGGAAAGCTTCGTCCGGCCACCACTCCTGCTGGTCCATCCGCTCCGCCAGCGGGTAGAGTTCGGCACGCGCAAAGCGATCCGCCTGATCCAGGATTTGCTGATGCTCGGGCGATAGCCGGGTGCTCCACCCCGCGGGGGTCCGCGCCGTGGCCGCCTGCGCCGTCTCACCCATTCGCCATATCCTCACCCCGCCAGCTAGATAGCTAGCATACAATGCGCTATTTGACGGACGCGTCATTATCTGAGATTTCTTGTCCCCAAAGCAAGACCCGTCGGGAGCGCGTCATGGGACTATCGGGCATCACGCCATTCACGCTCGAGGCGTCCGATGGGGTGGCCATCGCGGCCTATCGGTCCCTGCCAACCGCCGAGGTCAAGGGTATTGTCCAGATTGCCCACGGCATGTCGGAACACTTCGGGCGGTATCGCCGCCTGACGGACCGGCTGAACGACGCCGGCTACGCGGTCTACGCGAACGATCACCGTGGTCATGGCGCCTCGGCCGACGCGCACGGCCTCGGCGGCTTCGGTCCAGGTGGCTTTCAATCCCTCGTCGATGACATGGCCGCCCTGACCAAACTCGCCAAACGCGGGATCCCCGGCCGACCACTGGCGCTCCTGGGCCACAGTATGGGCTCATTCGCCGCCCAGCTCTATCTGTTGGAACACGCCTCCGAACTGGCCGCCCTGGTCCTTTCCGGCACCGCCGCCCTGGACCAGTTGCTGGGGAGCCTCCTGGCGGGCGGGGGGCCCGTCACCCTGGAGTTGCTGAACTCCGGGTTCGAACCCGGGCGAACGAGCTACGACTGGTTGTCGCGCGACGAGGACGAGGTCGATGCCTACATCGACGATCCTCTGTGCGGATTTGTTCTCGAGGATCGCGCCATGGGGTCGGTGTTCGAACTGGGAAGCGGGGCGCGCCAGGATGGGCGCCTGGCGGGAGTCGCCAAGGACCTGCCGATCTATGTGATCTCCGGTGAGTGCGATCCCGTCGTCGGGCCAGGCCAGGCGTTCGCGCGGACGCTGATCGAAAGCTGGAAGGCGGCCGGTCTGAGGAACATCGAACACCGCGTCTACGCCGGCGGCCGACATGAGATGTTCAACGAAACGTGCCGTGAGCAGGTTGAAACGGAGCTCATAGCCTGGCTGGACACGGTGCTTCCCCGAGCCTGAATGGCCGGCGAGGATCGGCGTCCCCACGCCGATGGGCCGTGAACATCGACAGCGCTCTGTGGCGCCGCGGCAACGGTAGGCGACGTCCGGTCGGCGATCATTAATAGGCGTATCATACGCTAGTTGACAAACCGCTAGGGAACGATAATCCAGTCAATGCTCCACGCATCACGGCGTGGGCGGGGCGGCCCGGACGGCCCCGGGGTGGAGGAAACTGATGAGTGAGCACACATTTTGTCGCGCGCTGGCGCTTGGGTCGACCCTCTCCCCCATTGCCCAGAGCCGGGGTCAAAAACTCGGCAAGCACGTCTTGCTGATGTCCAGCGCCTTGGCGGTGCTCGCTCTCTCAGGACAAGCCGCCTGGTCGGCCACTGCCGCCGTGACGACGACCGCGGCCGCCGATACAGGGTCTGGGACCACCATCGGCGAGATCGTGGTCACCGCGCAAAAGCGTAGCGAAAACATCATGAGCGTCGGCTTGGCGATCACCGCGGCCACCGGCGAGCAGCTGGCGCAAAAGGGCGTCACCAGCGTGGCGGACCTGACGCGGATCGAGCCCAGCCTGCAATTCTCAAAGAGCCAGAGTGGTACGCCCGTCTACACCCTGCGCGGGGTGGGCTATTTCGAACAATCGCTTTCGGCGTCGCCTACGGTGAGCCTCTACCAGGATGAGGTGCCGTACCCGTATCCGGTGATGGCCAGGGGCGTGTTGCTCGACCCCGAACGGGTTGAAATCCTCAAAGGACCCCAGGGCACCCTCTATGGGCAGAACGCCACCGGCGGGGCGATCAACTTCATCTCCGTTAAGCCAACCCAATCGTTCACGGCGGGTATCGACGATACCTTCGGCCGGTTTGGCGCCAACCTTCTGGGCGGCTTCGTGAGCGGGCCGCTGACGCCAACGCTCGATGCACGGCTAGCCGCCAGCACCGAAAACGGCGGCGCTTGGCAAAGGAGCGTAACGCGAGACGAAACCCTGGGCGCCAAGGACACCCAGATCGGGCGTCTGATCCTGGATTGGAAACCGACCGGCAACTTCACCGCCAGTCTGAACGTGAACGGCTGGCGGGACGGTTCGGACACCCAGGCCCCCCAACTCGAGGGCTTCCGGCTGCAGGATCCGAAAAATATCGACCCGACCGCGAGCCTGAATCTTCCGACGTCCTATTTGCCGGCTCCGGTCGGGTCGCCCGAGTACAACGCCTATCCGGCCGAGATCAAAGCCGTGCTGGCCGAGCCCATTGCGCCCAACAACGCCCGAGCGGCGGATTGGTATTCCGGAGCTCATCCGCAGAATGATGAGAGTTTCTACCAGGTCAGCCTTCGCCTGGACTATGCGTTCTCGGCCGCCTTTGGCGTCACCGCGCTTTCAAGCTACGAGCGGTTCAACGAGGCCAATGTCGTGGATCAGGCGGCGGTCGGCGCGCCGGCGGAGACAACCTTCATCCGCGGCAAGGTCGCCGCCTTGTTCGAAGAACTCCGCCTGCACGGCGACTTCGACAACAACAAATTCATCTGGCTGGTGGGCGCGAATTTCGCCTCGGACAGGAGCGCCGAGCACGATGATGTCGATCCTTTCCATTCCACGGCGTCGTTCTCGCCTGGCGCCTTGGGCCTGCCGCCTTTCTTTGAGTTCGCAGCGATAAACACCGACAAGACCACCACCTACTCGGTGTACGCCAACGCCGAATACCATCTGCTCGACAGCTTGGATATTCATGGAGGGGTGCGCTACACCCGGTCTGATCAGGACCTGGCCGGTTGCTCGACCAGTCGCTATCCGTCCGTCAACATCGTTCAGACCGTCCTCAGCAGCATCTTTGCCGCCTCGGACGGAGGCACGCCGGGCGTCAGTGTCGCCGGCCAGTGCGCGACCCTGGGCCCCCCACCCGACTTTGCTCCGAGCCTCGTTCAAAATACGCTCAACCAGAGCAATGTGCCGTGGCGGGTCGGCGTTGACTGGAAGCCGATCGAGCACACCCTGCTCTACGCCACCATCAGCAAGGGTTATAAGGCCGGATCGTCGCCGTCGCTCGGCGCCTCGACCTATGTCCAGCTCGCGCCCGTCACCCAGGAGGCGCTCCTGGCCTACGAAGTCGGGGCCAAATCGGAGCTGTTCGACCGAACGTTGCTGCTGAACCTCTCGCTGTTCCATTACGACTATACCAACAAGCAGGAATTGGGACGGATCCTCGACGTCCTGGGCGTCTATGGCGCCCTGCAGACACTATTGAATATCCCCAAATCGAAAGAAGATGGCGCCGAGTTTTCGGCGGTCTGGCGTCCTGTACAGGGGCTGACGCTCAACGGCGCGGTGACTTATCTCGACTCCAAGGTCACGTCGGATTTCTTCGACTACGGTCCCTATCCGCTCGGCTTGAATGACAAAATCAACTTCAACGGCGAGTCTTTCCCCTATACGCCCAAATGGTCGGTTCAATACGGCGCGCGCTATGATTGGAACCTTTCATCCGATCTCACCGCCTTCGTCAGCGCGGACGCCTCCTATCAGAGCAAGACGAGCGCGGCGTTCGGCTCCGGCGAAGCCAATGCCGATGGCGCGCCGCCGCTTGAGATCGAGGCCTATGGGCTGCTCAACCTCGCCGCCGGGGTGAGCTCGGCAGACAACCACTGGCGGGTCGAAATCTGGGCCAAGAACGTCACCAACACCTACTATTGGAACACGGTCAACTATGTGTCCGACACCGTGGCAAGATATGCCGGAATGCCCGCCACCTACGGCGCAACCGTGGGTTTCCGCTACTGACTGGGCTTGTCCCTCGCCCCCTCCACCCCTTCGGGGTCCCTCCCCATTTCATCTAAGGGATGCACATATCTCGCCGACCAACCAAAGAACCGGCGACGCCGCGGCGCGTCTCTGCAAGCGATGCGGCGGCAGCTAGGCGCCCACGTGCTTGATGCTCAACTCGGCCATTGGCGGTCCCAAACCCTCGGGCGTCTTAACGCGCTTGCATATCGTATGTAAGCATACAATAACGCTACCGTGATGACGCTGCTGCGCAACGAAACGGAAAGCGCTACAGGCGATCCCGCCGCCTTGGCTGGAGGACCTCGAATGCCGCGTGATCTGAACTGGGAGCTGCGTCTCGGATTCCTGGTGCATGACGTCTCGCGAATGCGGCGAAGTCTGATCGACAGATTCCTCAAGCCGCTGAACGTCACGCGCTCCCAATGGTGGGTGCTGGCCTTCCTGTCGCGGCGCGACGGCATGCCCCAGGTGGCGCTCGCCGAGGAGCTCGACCTGGGCAAGGTCGCCCTGGGCGGCCTGATCGATCGCCTGGAGGCGAACAGCATCGTGGAACGCCGACCCGATCCGGTGGATCGCCGCGTGAAGCGGGTCTTCCTGACCAAGGCGGGGGCCAAGCTCATCAAGGAGATTCGCGCCAGAAGCGCGGTGGCCGAAGGTCTCATTCTGCCCGGAATTGATGACGACGACCTGCAAGCCACGGTGCGGGCGCTGCGCGGGATGAAGGCGAACCTGATCAGAGAGCTCGGCGCGGATCGGCCGGACCTGGCCGACGTGGCCAAAACGGATGCCGAATAACAAGGCGGCGAGGTGACCTTGCCGGGATTGAGCGGCAGGACGGCGATCGTCACCGGCGGCGGGTAGGGTATAGGCCGAGCGATCGCCCTTCGCCTGGCCAGGGAAGGGTGCAAGGTCGCGACACCTGGACAGCCTGTCGGCGATCCCGTCATAGGCTCGGACGCGTTCAGCGTGGAGCAGAGCCATGGCGACCGGCGTTCGACCCTTCCTGATGTTCCAGGGCCGGGCGGAGGAGGCGATGAACTTCTACGTCTCGCTGCTGCCGGAGAGCGAAGTCCTCGACATCGTCCGCTACGGCCCCGAAGGACCCGGCGCGCAAGGCTCGGTGCTGCGCGCTGCGTTCCGCCTGAAGAACCAGACCGTGCTCTGCATCGACAGCCCGGTGAAGCACGGCTTCGATTTCACGCCGTCCTTCTCGTTCTGGGTCGATTGCGACAGCGACGGGGAGATCGGCCGCCTGACCGGCGCTCTGACCGAAGACCGGGCCCCGCTGATGCCGCTCGCCGACCATGGCTTCAGCCGCAGGTTCGCCTGGGTCCGCGACCGCTACGGCGTCTCCTGGCAACTGAACCTGGCTTAGCCGATCGCCGCTGGGGGCGAATCTGACCCCCGCGACGGGTGGTGATCCCTCGACCGGGCCCCGACTCAGCTTATGCGGTTAACGCAAGCTTAAGGATGGTGGTTGCTGAATCCTTGCCATCGAAGCGAAGCAGTACGCGTCCCGCGCGGACTGACGATTCAACATTCCACGGCGGAGGCCGAGCGAGCCCAATGACGTTCAAGGTGTTTGCCCCACAGGCCAAGGAATTGAAGCCCCGGATCGTGGTCTTCGGCGTCGGCGGGGCCGGCGGCAACGCCGTCAACAACATGATCGACGCCAAGCTCGAGGGCGTCGAGTTCGTGGTCGCCAATACCGATTCCCAGCAACTGGCCTTCTCCAAGACCGAGCGCCGCATCCAGCTGGGCATCCATGTGACCCAGGGGCTTGGCGCCGGCGCCCATCCTGAGGTCGGCATGTCGGCCGCCGAGGAATCCGCCCCCGAGATCGGCGAGCACCTCGACGGCGCCCACATGGTGTTCATCACCGCCGGCATGGGCGGTGGCACTGGCACCGGGGCCGGCCCGATCATCGCCAAATGCGCCCGCGAGCGCGGCATCCTCACCGTCGGCGTGGTTACCAAGCCCTTCCACTTCGAGGGCCGCCACCGGATGCGCCTGGCCGACGCCGGCATCGCCGAGCTGCAGCGCTATGTCGACACCCTGATCGTCATCCCCAACCAGAACCTCTTCCGGGTCGCCAACGAGCGCACCACCTTCGCCGAGGCCTTCGGCATGGCCGATCAGGTGCTGCACTCGGGGGTCCGCTCGATCACCGACCTGATGGTCCTGCCCGGCCTTATCAACCTCGACTTCGCCGACGTGCGCACGGTGATGACCGAGATGGGCAAGGCGATGATGGGCAC
>Ga0182024_10024466_pt1 | contig 10731 bp, 15 predicted proteins | sample P32metaG_FD_120480 | JGI IMG/M metagenome (GOLD analysis project Ga0182024, IMG submission 120480) | Permafrost microbial communities from Stordalen Mire, Sweden - P3-2 metaG (Illumina Assembly) | ecosystem: Environmental > Terrestrial > Soil > Wetlands > Permafrost | place: Sweden: Stordalen...
CCACCGCCGCCTCGGGCAAACCCGCCACCGCCGCCACGGGCAAACCCGCCACCGCCGCCACGGGCAAACCCGCCACCGTGACCAACGTATCCGCCGCGGCCTCCGTAGAATCCACGTCCGCCATAGTATCCACGACCGCCGTAGTATCCGCGTCCGCCATAATAGCCACGACCGTAACCACCCCAGCCCCAGCCCCTAAACCACGGGCCGGCGCCAATGAAGACGCCGTCTACAAAGTAGTCGGAGCCGTAATATCCATAAGGCGCACAAGCGTACGGGGAATAGCCGTAATAACCGTAAGCGCACACTGGAGCCGCGCCGTAATAAGCACCGACCGGACCTACTCCAGCGCCCACGGAAACCTGCGCGTGCGCGAAACTCGCTGCAAACAAACAAACACTCAATAAAGCTGCATACCTTAGATAACGCATTTCCTAGCCTCCCGGCAGCTTCGCCATCTGTTCTGCGAGCAGCAGGTTCGGGGCAATTTCAGTTCTCTGAATTACCCCACACCTATTAAAACCACATGTGGCCAAAAAGTTGCAATGGGCATTTTAGATGACCAAAGGAAAGTCGCTCCAAATGCAACCTTATGTTATTCAATCACTTAGCTGCATTTAGGACCGGGACCGCGATGATTCTAGGCCGAATGGGGGGCCTCCAGATATGCCCAGCGCTCCACGATCTTTCGCTTTGCGATTCGCCAGATTACAATTCCGCGAAACCTCACCTTTTTGCCGCTCTGCGCGTCCGTTGCCGTCCAGTGGTTGCGCACCACCACTTTGTCATCTTCCGCAATCATATCTTCAATTTGTACATGCAGATCGGGGAATTTTTTCAATGCTCCGCTGACGTACTGAATCGCCCCTGCCGGGCCCGGCGACATTCCTGGAGGTACATCAGCGCCATGATCCACAAAATTTGCTGCAAGATTTACGTTGCCAATCTGTACGTTTTTCTTGTTCACAAACTCTTCGAAGTGGTTGCGGATAAATTCCCGCGCTTCGCTGTGGGTCATTCCCGTTTTTGCGTTCGTCGGTTCCACGATTTCTCCTACGCCTGCGCCGCTTGCGAGCGAAACTCCGCGGCAAATTCTTCCAGGAATTGATCCATGGTGATCGGTGCCCGTCCGAGCAACCCCATCAGCACGCCGTCCACCGTTCCGCCTCTCCCATCCGTGTAGTATTCCTGCAATTCGAGCAGCGCCGTGGCCTGCCACTCTGGCATGCCCTGATCGATCATTCCTTTGCGTAGCGCCGCAGGCGGAAGATCCACATACCTCACCGGTACTCGCGCGTGACGCGAAATTTTCTCCGCAACCTCCGTGCAGGTCAGCGCTTCCGGTCCGTTCAGTTCGTAAGTCTTGCCGTCGTGTTCGCCGCCACGCAACGCCTTGGCCGCCACTCGGGCGATGTCCCGGATATCGAGATAGCTGGTTCGTGCATTGCCCATTGCGCCGTAGAATGCGCCTTGTGCGCGCACGCTGGGCGCGTAATAGGTCACCACATTTTGCAGAAAGCTGTTGGGTCGCAGAATGCAATATTGCAAATTTGTCGCCCTCAGTTTGTCTTCCACTTTGCGGTGCCAGCTGGGGAAAGATTTCGTGAAATCTCCTGCGCCCCGCGCCGAATTCAGCACCACGCGCCGCACTCCCGCCGCCGCGAAGGCCTCGATCGCGTTGCTCTCCAGCTGTACCAGCTCCGGGATTGGCGAGCACACTAGATAGACGCTCTCCACACCCCGCAGCGCTGTCGCCAAGCTACTCTGGTCCGCAAAATCGGCGACGACGGCCTCCGTACCTGCTGGAGCTTTCGCCGCCTCGACCTTCGACCGGTACATTGCGCGGTGCTTTTCTCCGCTTCGCGCCACTTCCTTTAGCACTGCTTTGCCCACTGTTCCGCTGGCGCCAGTAACCAAAATCATTTTTCTTCCCCCGCAGATGGCAGCTTCACAGGAATGGTATAACTAGGAAACGCGCGCCGGAAGTACGCACCTTTTTGTAAGCCCGGAGGACCCATGAAGACCCATCACGGCTGCCCCGTGCAAGCCACCATCAATGTTGTCAGCGGCAAATGGAAAACCCTCGCCATCTGGCATCTCGGGTTCAGTCCTAAGCGTTTCGCGGAACTTCGCAAACTGCTACCCGGCGTCAGCGAAAAAGTGTTGACCTCGCAGCTCCGGGCCATGGAAGCGGATGGCATCGTTAGTCGCAAAATTACCCACGCTTCGCCGCCCCAAGTCACCTATTCGCTTACGAGAGCTGGCGGGGAGCTGATCGAGCCGATGAGCGTGCTCTGCAAATGGGGTACCCGCCACCTGGGTGTTCCGCCAAACTTGCCTCGTTATCCGAAGGGCCGCTCCAGGAAATTATCGAAGTAATGTGTTTGTTCAGCGCCGAAGAAACTCCACTCCACACCTCTGCGCGCCGATTCCGGTCGCCGTTGCCTCTCCAGCACCGTCGCACCGGGCCGTTCGCGTGAGGTTGGCGCTAGGGCGAATTCTAAATCAGGCGGATCAATGGCGAGTCTAGTACACATACGCCTTCAGAAACACGAACACCGCCACGCCGGTGATCGAAACATAGAGCCAAATGGGAAACGTCCAGCGTGCGATTCGGCGGTGCATCGCGAACCGGCCTGTCAGCGAGAAGAAGAACGTCGTCAGCACCATCGGCAGAGCGACGACGGAAAGGATTACGTGGCTGGCTAAAATGGAAAGGTATACGGTGCGCACCGTGCCGTGGCCAGGGAAAGTCGTGTCGCCGTGCAGTGCGTGGTTCAGGATGTAGCTGATGAGAAAAACCGAAGAGAACGCGAAGGCCAGCAACATGCTCGTGCGATGCGCTTCCTTCCTGTGATGTTTGATGAAATACAATCCCACGCAAAGAGCAATCGCGCACAATCCGTTCAAGAGAGCGTTAAGGGCAGGCAAAAACGTCCAACGCCCGGCGAAACCAACCATAGCGTGATGCACATACAGAAGCCACAGCAGAAATGACACGGCGAGGCCGCTCACTACGACGATCACTCCAACTACGGGCCGCGGATTGATTTCAGCCTGTTCCATCGCCACTATTACATCATGAAAATCCATCGAGAAGCCATGCAGATCCCTCCCTAACAGAAAACCTATTCCCGTGTCGTCAGGCGACGACATCGACGAGGGTTCTCGGAAGCTACATTGGCACGCCACCAACTTCGCTCGCACGCCGCATTGCCATCATCGCCATCAACACCCGTAGCCTTAAACCGGGGAAGCGAGTAATCTGCGTTTAGGCGGCGTACCGTTTCGGAGGGATTTTCAATGTCGACCGCAGGCGCAACCAAGCATTTGGACACCATGGATCACATCGCGGTCACCGTGGCCAATGTCGCGGAGACCGTTGATTGGTACAAATCGCATTTTCAATGCAAAGTCGGCTATCAGGACGAAACCTGGGCGCTCGTCGAATTTGCGAATATTCGCCTGGCTTTTGTCTTGCCCTCGCAACATCCAGAGCACTTCGCGGTTCTTGGCAATCCGAGCGCGTACGGAGAGCCCCAAAAACACCGAGACGGAACGTCTTCAGTTTACATTCAAGATCCCAGCGGGAATAACGTCGAGATTTTGGCGCTCGCCACGGAGCCCGCGGCCAGCAGCACGGCAAAATAATTGTTCGCCAAGCCCAATTCGAAGGGCTAAGGCTCCGCGCTACCGCAAGTTTGAACTTCACGCCTCGTTGCGAACCAGCACGGTGTTCGCTTCTTCCTCGGGATTTCCGCGGCGATTCGCCAAGCCTACGCCGATCAACACCAGCGCTCCGCCAAAAATCTGTGGTCCACTGAGCTTTTCCGCCAGTAATAATGCCGCCAGCAACGCCGTGAGCGGTCCTTGCGCCAGCAAACTCACGGATGTCACCGTGGCCGGCAAATGCCCCAGCGCATAGGTCAGCGCCAGATATCCGCCGAGTTGCGTGATCAGTCCCAATGCCAACAGCGCCATCCAGGAATGGCCCGCCGGAATGCGCAGCGAAACGCCCAGCAACAAGTTAATTGCCAGCAGGAAGAATAAGCTGGTCATGGTAGCCAGCCGAAAAAATACCAGCGTGCTGGTCGTCGCGCGCACTTGTTCTGTCGCCAGCAAATACCCCGCAAAGAATGCCGCGGCGGCCAGCGCCATCGCGTCGCCAGTGCCAAATCCCGTGTGGGCGCGCAGGTCCGACCACAGAATAGCCAACGTTCCCGCCAGCGCCAGCAACAATCCCAGCCAAAAACTCAGCGCTGGCTTGCGGCCAAAAATCATCCACGTCAGCAGCCCTACGAGCACCGGCGAGTAATTTCCCAGCAGCGTGGCATTGGCCGCCGATGTTTTTAGAATGCCCGTGTTGTAAAACGCCAGATCCAGTGCAAAGAAAAGTCCGCCCGCGGAAATGATCGCGAACGTTTTAAAGTCAACGCGCGATTCGCCGCGCCGGAAAAACCACGTTGGCGCCAGCAAAACCGCGGGAATCAGCATGCGATAAAATGCCGACGCCGGTCCCGGCATGTCCGTCCAGCGCACAAAAATCGCCGACCACCCAATACATGCGATGCCCGCCAGCAGCGCGAGATACGGCCAAATCTTTTCTGGGGTTTTCCGTTCGTTCATCTGGGTCAGGTTTCGCTATCTCGCGTTCCTGCGGATCACGGCAGCCAGTATCGCACACGAGCAATTCTGCGGAGCAAAGCCGATGGCGAGTCGCCGAGACAATTTGTCTGGTAGCTTCGCGTGGTATTTATTTTCGGTTAAGGTTTTGTTTGCGGGCGTGCGACACCTTTTTTTCGATGGGCACTAGCAAATGTTTTGGTCCACTTACAAACGGATTCCCGCATTCATAGAAGCGTAGCAGCTCGTCGGCGGCGCGCGAAATTCCGATGCGGACAGTTTTTGATACACGGCGCCGAATGCGTCGGTTTCCGACGACAGCGAGGTCATCAACAATCTCTCCAAGCCACAATTTCCCATCGCCACATAAATCGAGGCCGTCGTGCCGCTGGTCGATTTCGAGAGCTGCCGCCAACCGCCCTGGACCGCGCGTCAAGTCCAGCAATCGCGCAGTTTTGCGATGCTGTTCCATCAGCGCGACGCCGTCTAGTGGTTCGAGCGCGCGAAGCAAAACCGCCCCCGCGGTGCGGTCCGGTTCACTGGTTACATTCAACATGAAATGCGCGCCGTAATTAAAAAATACGTAGGCGTGGCCCGGTGCAAGATACATGGAACGGATGCGCGGAGTGGGTCCGCGAAAATGGTGTCCGGCAGGGTCACCCGGAGGATATGCTTCGGCTTCAACAATTCGCCCGCTCAAACGTCCCGCGGGCAAATCGTGCACCAGCACCTTACCGATCAAAAAACGCGCCAGCCGCACCGTTTGGTGTGGCAATTCCTCGCGGCGCAACCTGCGAATCGCAAAGCTTTGTGCGGGGTGAAAATTCTCTGCCATCACCGGAATTTCCGAACCGCGTCCGCGTAACACAGCCGTTCGCGGGCGCCGCGGATTATTTTTTGCCAGCCGCCAATAGGCCCTGATACTCGGCGTTCTTGCGTATGAATGCCGCCGCGTAGGAACAGGCCGGCACGACGCGCAATCTTTCCGTACGGGCAAAATCCAACGCCGCGCGCGTCATTTTCGCGGCGATTCCTTGACCTTCGAGCTCTGGAGGCACTTCCGTATGATCGAAAGAAATTACGCCCGGCGTGCGGTGATAGGCGAGGAGTGATTTGCGGTTCTCCGCAACCAGCTCGAATTGTTGCTGCTCCTCGTTATGTATGACGTTAAAATTGTCAAGATTGATGGCCATAATCGTTAGAGTGCGCCCGCTACGCAGCGCTAGCGTCCTGCGGCTCGGTGTTAAAGAGCCGCGCCATCTCCGCGTGATCCATCACCACCGCGGGATCGCGCTGAATGGCGTCAAAATATTTCTTCTGAAACACGTCGCCCGATTCCGTCGGCGTAAACATTTTGCGCGCCAGCACAAAAGATTCGCGCATGTAATCCACAGTGACCGGCTCCTTTCCGGCGAGCGTTTCGTCGATGCGCACCACAAACTCAGAAATATTGTGTAGCCACGCAAACTGCGCGTCGTCGATGACCAGGCGAAAAAGTTCGCCGGTATTTACCGCGCCATGTTCCTTCTCGTAATCGCGCCGTTCCATAGTGAGAAGCGTCTTATGAATGCGCAGCAGCGCCAATCGCAGCGCAATCAGTTTTTCCCGTTGCGGAGAATTCTTCCCGTCATCGCTGTCAGCATTGGCGTCGGGCCGCGGCGTATTGTTATCGGTTGACATAGTCTCGAGTAATCGTGTTTTCAATCATGGTAGCGTTTCTCACCCACCGGCAAAGCGACCGCCAAGCGATTGCCCGGCGGCGGCAACGGACAAGTGGCATACGGCGTGTACGCGCAAGGCGGATTTTCCAATTTATTGAAATCCAGTACCAGTATTCCGGGTCTCTCGAGTCCATGGTCCGGCAGCACGGTGTACAGGAATCGGCAAGCGTGATACGTGGTGCTCGAACTCGTGGTGTCGCGCAACACGAAGAACAGCCGTATCGCCGGGCTGTCTTCTACAATCGGTTCCAGCCGATACGGTTTGCCTTCCAACGTAAATTCCGCCACGCCAGGGACCGGCGCGTCATACGTGGTTCCGGCCAGTGTGGCGACGCTGAGTGTTTTTGTAGGAGAGTAAGGAGTCCACTTCGCAATCACGCGATAGTTAACGTCTGGGGGATACCAGTTCACGCCGTGAAACGCCACCAGCACCGGCGACTTGGAATCTTTGACGCGCAGTGCGAAGCGCTCCGCGCGCCGAATCACATACATGTTGAGCGAACCGATCGTGAAGTGCGGCGCATCTTTGTCGCTGTCCGCGGCCACCGAAATCAGTTGTGTTTTCGCGGCCACCCCGGCAACGAACAATTCCGGCGGGAAATCGCCGCCCTTAGGCGGAAGAAGCTGCACGGTATTATTTTCGAGACGAAGTACGCCGAGATGCGCCGGACTTCCGGCCAAATGAATTTTATTGTCGGCCGCAGACCCGAAAGAATTATCGCCGGTCTGCAGCCAGTCGAGTCCCGTAAGCGACAGCCAGCCTGCAGGCTTGCGTAAATCGCTGACGTGTTCCTCGCGCCAGGCGGCCAGATCGCCGGACCATTTCGCGTCCTGCGCCCAGCAGGAGCCGCCGCCGAATAAGACGCACGCTGCAAGCAGAAACAGAAATAATCGACGCGGGAAGAATCGCATAAGAAATTATAGCCTGACGATTGCTTGACGGTCGAGCTTCCGCTCCAGACGTATTTCCGCCTGGCAACCGACCTGCGTGTTCGTCGCGTGTTTTACTGGACTGCCGCGCCACCTCGTCTTACATATTTAGAGTTGCGAGCGCGCCGTTCATCCCTGCAAAAGTTATCTCCAGGGAAGTGCCGCAGGTGCACTTCTCCTGGTTTATTTGTGCGGAGTTCCATTCTTTGCACGGATCCGATCCATCAGGATCCCAGGGGCAGGGAATCGAGAACTCGACTCGTGAATTACTCGTGGATACCGCGCGTTCCCAAAAATACTTCTCGAGAGAGTTGAGCTGTGTTTCGCGTACGCCCGCGATCGCTTGGATGAGCCGAGTGCAAAGTATCAGTTAGCGGCGGGTGTAGAGCATCAGTGCGGCGCCAAAAAGCATTGCCGCTATCAGCAATGCAATAATGCCCGCCTTAAACCACATCGAAGACATCGCCGATTTCGCTAACTCCATGGCGCCTTCCGTGGCGCCGGCGCCAGCTAAGCCGCTTGGCGACGTCCTTCTCGCACCACCTGCCAGATTTGGCGCATTGTTCGTATATTCCACCGGAGCGATAAAGCTGTAGCCCTTGCGCGGGATCGTTTCCACAAAGCTCGATTGCTCCGAAGAATCGCCGAGAATCTGCCGCAATTTGTTCACGGTGGTGTTCACGTTGGCGTCGTAGTTGACGCGTGAATCCGGTGGCCAAAGCCGCATACGCAGTGCTTCGCGCGTCACCACTTCGCCCGGCGCCTCCATCAGTATTAGCAGAACTTCGCAAACCTTGCCCTGCATTTTTATGCGTACGCCACTCTTGGTGAGTTCATGTTTTGCGAGATCCAGGCAAAACTCCCCGAAGCATGCGTAGCGCGACGCACCGTGAGTGATTCCAGTCCCCGATTTCTTTTCGGGCGATGATTCTTCGGGCGGCGGAACGTCGCCATTCATAATCCACCCTTGTCGTGAAGTCAGCGAACTCATCATTCGGCCTTCCTCCACTCCTTCAAGGGTCCCCATCCACCGGGCTTGCTTGACAGGCATCCCGTTCGCAATTCACGATCCTCGTCGCGGTGGCGAAAACGCAGCGCACTTCTATTACCGCACTCGGCGATATCCTGATGATCGACCGCACCTTACGCGCAGTCTTCACCTACTGCATAAAGACGGTTTGCTAACCATCTCCGAGCGCGCCGCTATGCGCCAGCGCTTTCTCCGTTTGACGGGGAAGGGCGAGCGAACGTTAGCAAGAGCGGTCCAGCAGTGGCGAGAAATTCCAGAGCGTTTCGTCAACGCGGTTGGCGCCGGTTACTGGCTGCGGTTTCGTGGTGACCTAGAAAGGCCCGCGGGTGTCGCCGGACAACTGGAGAGCGAGTTGCCAAGTTTCCGTGCGCGAAGAAAGTAGCGAACCAGCCATCGGCGCCATCTCGGTCTCTCGTCGTGGCGCGCGGGAGTCCCGCGCAGGTCTCCGGAGCTCATTTCCGCCATTGCCACAAGATCACCCATAGCGTCACCAGCTCTTGCATCATACGTGGCGTCGCCAAGTCATAGAACCGGCAGCGATCCAGTACGACCTTATATTTTTCTCTTACGATTTGCGGGCTAAGCAACGACAAGCTCCGACGCAATTCGCGCAGCTGCGCCTCGGTCATGGCGTCATTTGGCTTGTGGGTCGAACGGTGAGCCATAGCGACGGCGTCAGCGTAACATATTCGCTTTATGTTCGCCTATCGGTGGCGAGACCGGAGACCGGCGGCGGTCGTAAAAAGAAATCGAGACCGGTTTTACCGTCCCTTAGATTCTCTTTGCCAGAACCAGGATCACCACGATGAGCAGGATCAGGCCGAGTCCGCCGCTCGGATAGTAGCCCCAGCCAGCACTGTACGGCCACGACGGCAAAGCGCCGAGAATGAGCAGTATGAGCACAATTAGTAGGATCAGTCTGAGCATTGATTTTCCCTCAAGACGCCCGCGAATCTCGCAGTCTAGGCGCGCTCGTTAACACTATGGAGTTTCCGCCCGGTTGAAATAGGGATTCGCCGTTACCAGCGCCAGGAAAATCGCGTAGGCGACGGCTGCTACGGACGCTTCTCGGCCGGCGAAAGCGATGCGGGGACCGCGGACTTGGTCATCTCGGCGCCGGTGATTACCGCGTTGCGGATCTGGCCGAACAGGTCGGTGAGCGTGTTGGGGGTGTGCGGAATCAAAATGGTATTGCTGTGATCGTTGGCGGCGATTTCTTTTAGCGTGTCGAAATATTGCGTCATCAAAACCAATTGCATCACGTCTTGCGGCGTTGAGCCGGCCACGGTCTTTGCAAAATCTTCGACAGAATCTTTCAAGCCGGAAATAATTGCTTTGCGTTGATTGGCGATACCTTCGCCTTGCAGGCGCTTGGATTCAGCTTCTGCTTCAGCCTGCTTCACGAGCAGCAGTTTGTTGGTTTCCGCGCGCGAGACGGTCGCTTCACGTTCGCGCTGCGCGGCGTTGATGTCGTTCATCGCGGCTTTCACTTTTTGGTCCGGCACGATGTCCGAAATTAAAACTTTCACGATCGAATAGCCATACTCCTTCATCGAGCCGTCGAGGCTGTCGCGCAAATCGTTGGCGATATCTGCCTGATTCAAAAACGTGTCATCGAGTTTCATTTTCGGCACGTGGCCGAGAACCACGTTGTAGACCATCGATTCAATCTGCTTTACGGGGTCCGTCAATTTGTAAAATGCGGCCTCCACCGCCTCGGGCATCACCTTGTATTGGATCGATACGGGAATTTGCACGAAGACGTTGTCTTGCGTTTTGGTTTCCACCTGCACATCGAACTGCTGCACCTTCAGACTCATGCGTTTTACGACCGCCTCGATCATGGGTGTCTTCCAATTCAATCCCGGACCGGCGACGCGCGCGAATTTTCCCAGGCGCTGCACGATAGCTACTTGCGCGGTTTCCACGGTGAAGAATGAACCGAGGACTGCGAACAATGCAAAAAGCGCCAGTAAACCGCCAAAAAGTAAAAGGATAGTTCCCGTCGCGTCCATGTGGATCTCCTTGGTTACGCCGCGTGGCTACCTAGAGGCAGGGCTGCGCGTATTGCTGAAATACAAACTCGGAGATTGGTTGGCGCATTCTACATGACAGGGGTGTATTTGCGGTTGAAATTCCTGTACAAAGCAAAAGGACAACGAGAAATGGATTCTTAGGAGCGCGCCGCATCCGTTTGCAAACTGGCGTGCCGAGACGCAGCGGGGATATACTCTCCGCACCAAATCGCTTCGAGCGGCGCTTGCTACTAACGGTGCAACGAGGTTGCGCCGCGTAGAAGTAGCTAAAATTGCAGCGCTCGCTGATGCGCTAAATTCTTCAGGCCTTCGGGGGAGTTCATGAAATCGATCAACGGCATGCGTGATTGGAGAGTTGCCTTCCTTACAGTGCTCGCGGCCTTAGGAGGGG